>SXGT01548756.1_pt1 | contig 11522 bp, 11 predicted proteins | sample 3176221 | NCBI WGS metagenome assembly SXGT01 (sample SAMN11356862, study PRJNA531348) | freshwater metagenome | isolation source: freshwater sample F1-120 | place: China: Fuxian Lake, Yuxi | collected 2017-12-25
CGTACCCCTTAAAGTTGGGCCCGTGCCGCTCTACGCCGCTTACGGATCGAACATGCATCCGGAACAGATGCTGCAGCGGGCTCCGCATTCACCGATGGCGGGGACCGGCTGGCTGTATGGCTGGCGGCTGACCTTCGGCGGGGAGGACCTCAGCTGGGAGGGCGCGCTGGCGACCCTGGTCGAGGACCCGTTGTCCCGGGTGTTCGTCGTGCTCTATGACGTGACCCCGGAGGACGAGGAGAACCTGGACCGCTGGGAGGGCTCCGAGCTCGGCTTCCACAAGAAGATCCGCTGCCGGGTGGACCGCCTGACCTCCGACACCACCACCGACCCGGTACTCGCCTGGCTCTACGTCGTGGACGCCTGGGAGGGCGGTGTGCCGTCGGCGCGCTACCTCGGGGTGATGGCCGACGCCGCGGAGATCGCCGGCGCCCCCGCGGAGTACGTGCACGAACTCCGTATCCGTCCCGCGGGCAACGTCGGACCCGGCACCTAGACCACTCGGCCGAGTCGCAATGTCACGCTGAGAGCGTCGTCATGCGTATATATCCACGGCGACGCTGTCAGAGCGACATTTGCACTCGCACTAGATGAGGCCGGACTGCTCGACCAGGTTGACCATGGTGCGCACACCCACCGCCAGTGCACGCTCGTCCAGATCGAAGGTCGGCTGATGCAGGTCCAGCTGGGCGCCCTGCCCCGACCACACCCCCAGGCGTGCCATCGCGCCGGGCACCTCCTCCAGATACCAGGAGAAGTCCTCGCCTCCCCCGGACTGGTGGGTGTCGGCCAGCGCGGTCGGCCCGAGCGCCTCGATCGCGTGGGTGAGGATGCGGGTGGACACCTCTTCGTTGACCACCGGCGGCACGCCCCGGCGGTAGTTCACGCTGTACTCCACGGCCAGCGGCGCCAGCAAGGACGAAACAATGTCGCCGACAAGCGATTCCAGCGTCAGCCAGGTTTCGCGGCTGGAGGTCCGGATGGTGCCCGCCAGCGTGCCGGTCTGGGGGATCGCATTGGCCGCCACGCCGGCGTTGACCGCGCCCCACACCATGACGGTGCTCTTGCGGGGGTCGATACGCCGTGACAGCACCCCGGGCACACCGGTGATCAGGGTGCCCAGCGCGTAGACCAGGTCACCGGTCAGGTGCGGCCGGGACGTGTGTCCACCGGGCGAATGCAGGGTGATCTCGATCGAATCGGCCGCCGAGGTGATCGGGCCCAGGCGCACCGCCACCTTGCCCACCTCCAGGCGGGGGTCGCAGTGCAGCGCGAAGATCCGCGCCACACCGGCCACCGCGCCGGCCGCGACGGCGTCGATCGCGCCGCCGGGCATCAGTTCCTCGGCCGGCTGGAAGATCAGCCGCACGCCCACCGGCAGTTCGGGAGCCGACGCCATCGCCAGCCCGGCTCCGAGCAGCACGGCGGTGTGGCCGTCGTGCCCGCAGGCGTGAGCCACGCCGGGCACCGTCGACGAGAACGGCAGGCCGGTGCGCTCCGCCATCGGCAGTGCATCCATATCGGCGCGCAACGCGACACGCGGACGGTCTTCCGGCCCGAAATCACATGTCAGGCCGGTTCCCCCGGGCAGCACCTTCGGGTTCAGGCCGGCATCGGCCAGCCTGGTCGCGACGAATTCGGTGGTCGCGAACTCCTGACGGCCGAGTTCGGGATGCGTGTGGATGTGGCGGCGCCAGGCCACCAGATCATCGTGGTGGGCGGCCAGCCACGCGTCGGTGTGTGCACGCAGGGTCATGACGCCCTCCGCCGGGCCTGTGCCTCCAACACCCGCTCACGTTCGATATCGTTCTGCGCCAACGCAACGACGGTGCGCGCCAACATGATTGCCCCGTCGATGACCGCCTTGTCCGCACTGGGCCCGGCAGCGGCGGCCGCGAACTGCGGCTGGTGCAGCGAGGCACCGCCGGCGTCGATGCCCACCACCGGGTGGATCCCCGGCAGCACCTGGGTGACGTTGCCCATATCGGTACTTCCCAACGGCAAGGCCGCCTCCAATTCCACCGGCAGCGGATGCCGGCCGTTGCGGATCATCTCGGCGCGGAACACCTCGGCCAGGAACCGGTCCGGCGCCAGCGCGTCATAGGGTGGCGCGGTCTCCCGGACACCGTGTTCGCAACCGGTGGCCACCGCGCCGGAGGCAAAACACCCGGCCATCTTTGCCTCCAGCAGACGAAGCGAATCCATGTCGGTGGCGCGCATCGTGTACTTCATCTCGGCATGTGCGGGAATGACATTGGTGGCCTGACCGCCGTTGGTGACGATGCCGTGCATCATCTGCCCGGGCGCGAGCTGTTGACGCAGGAGCCCGACGGCCACCTGGGCGACGGTGACAGCGTCGGCGGCGTTGACACCCAGGTAGGGCGCGACCGCGGCGTGCGACTCACGCCCGGTGTAGCTGACCGCGACCTCGGAGAGCGCCAGCGAACGTGCTGCGGCGATATCGGCGGGCCCCGGGTGCAGCATGACCGCCGCGGCGATGTCGTCGAACGTTCCGGCGTTGAGCAGCAACACCTTTCCACCACCGGCCTCTTCGGCGGGGGTGCCGATGAGAACGACCCTCAGATCCAGTGCGTCGGCCACCTCGGCGAGCGCCAGCGCGGTGCCCACCGCCGAGGCCGCGATGATGTTGTGCCCGCAGGCGTGCCCCATCTCGGGCAGCGCGTCGTATTCCGCGCAGATGCCGATCACCAGGGAACCGCTGCCGTACTCGGCACGGAACGCGGTGTCGAGCCCGCCGGGTGCGGCCTCGATGGCGAACCCCCGTTCGGCGACCAGCGCCTGAGTCTTGGCGCAGCTGCGGTGCTCGTCGAACGCGAGTTCCGGTTCGGCGTGGATGTCGTGCGACAGAGCGATGAGGTCATCGCGGCGGCGGTTGACGGTGTCCTCGACGATCGACGACGCGCTACCCGTGGACATCCTGGCAGTATCTCACTCGTGTCAGATCCACAGACGGCCGCCAATGACGCCGCCACCGCGATCAGCGAACAAACCGGGGTCCCCACCCACGACATCGCCCTGGTCCTCGGGTCGGGCTGGGCGCCGGCGCTGAGCGCGCTGGGCGAACCGTCGGCATCCGTGCCGATGGCCGACCTGCCCGGATTCACCCCGCCCACCGCGGCCGGGCACGGCGGTCAGGTGCATTCGGTCACCGTCGGCGCGCACCGGGTGCTGGTGCTCGTCGGGCGCATCCACGCCTACGAGGGCCATGATCTGCGCCACGTCGTGCATCCCGTGCGCACGGCGTGCGCAGCCGGGGCCGACATCGTCATCCTCACCAACGCGGCGGGCGGATTGCGCCCCGAGTACAGCGTCGGCCAACCGGTGCTGATCAGCGATCACCTCAACTTGACGGCCCGCTCCCCGCTGGTGGGCGCCCAGTTCGTCGACCTGGTCGACGCCTACGCGCCCCGCCTGCGCGCGATCGCCCGCGAGATCGACCCCGCGCTGGCCGAGGGTGTCTACGCCGGACTGCCCGGGCCGCACTACGAGACGCCCGCGGAGATCCGGATGTTGCGCACCCTGGGCGCCGACCTGGTCGGCATGTCCACGGTGCACGAGACGATCGCCGCCCGCGCCGCCGGTGCCGAGGTGCTCGGGGTGTCACTGGTGACGAACCTGGCCGCGGGCATGACCGGTCAGCCGCTCAGCCATGACGAGGTGCTGGAGGCCGGCCGTCAGTCGGCGGCCCGGATGGGCGCGCTGCTGGCCGGGGTGATCGCGCGGCTCTGAGCTATCCGGTCAGATAGCGCTGCAGAGTCGGACCGATCCACTCGACCACCTCGTGGCGTGTCATCTCACGCAGCGGCGGGAAGGCCAGCACATAGCGGCACAGCGCCATCCCGAGCACCTGCGAGGCGGCCAGACTCGCCCGCCGCGGCGCCTGCTGCGGATCGGCGATCGCCTTGGCGATGACCGGCGCCAACTGGGCGGCGAAGATGGTGCGCATCCGTTCGGCGACAGCATCATTGGTGACGCCCGCGCGTAGCAGGATGAGCAGCGCTTCGTCGCGTTCCCAGCGTTCCACGAAATGGTCGGCCAGTGCGATGCCGATCCCCTCGACGGGCACCTGGGACAGGTCGGGCAGTTCGAGATCGAATTCGGCCGCCGCGGCGAACAGGCCTTCCTTGTTGCCGTAGTACCGCATCACCATCGACGGATCGATGCCGGCGTCGGCCGCGATGGCCCGGATGGTGGCGCGCTCGTAGCCGTCCGCGGCGAAGCGCTCCCTGGCCGCAGCCAGGATCACCGCCTTGGTCTCGGTGGCCGGTCGTCTCATGCCAACGATCGTAGGCCAACAATTGTTGACAAAGCTCGGGACTCGGATCTATCTTTGCCAACAGACGTTGGCCAACACTTGTTGACAAAGGAGTCGAGATGACCGTTCCCGCGACAGATGTGCTGGTGGTCGGTGCCGGGCCGGTCGGGCTGACCGCCGCGATCGTGCTCACCCAACACGGCCACACGGTGACGGTGGTCGACACTGCACCAGAGGGCGCCCACACCTCCCGAGCGGCGGTGGTGCACTCGCGCACCCTGGAACTCCTGGAGCCCTACGGCGTCACGCCGGACCTCGTCGCGCGCGGCGTGCATACCCCGACGTTCGCGATCCGCGACCGGGATGCCCTGCTCATGGCCATTCCGTTCGACACTCTGCCGACGCCGTACCCCTACACACTGATGATCTCGCAGGCCGATACCGAGGCCCTGCTGCGCAAGCGCCTGGACAACCTCGGCGGGCGCGTGCTGCGCCCCGCCACCGTGACCGGCGTCGAGCAGGGTGCCGATGCGGTCGTGGCGACCTTCTCGGACGGCCGACAGATCCGGTCCCGCTATCTGATCGGCGCCGACGGCGTGCACAGCACGATCCGCGAACAGACCGGGATCCCCTTCACGGGCGGCACGTACCCGGAATCGTTCGCGCTGGCCGACGTGCGCCTGTCCGGCGGTGTGCCCGCCGACGAGGTGATTCTCTACTTCTCCCCGGCCGGACTCGTGGTGCTCGCACCGCTGCCCGATGACCTCTACCGCATCGTGGCCACCGTCGATGACGCCCCGGCGGTACCCGATATCGCGTTCGTGCAGCGGCTCCTCGATGAGCGCGGACCGCAATCCCGGCCCGTCGTCGTCGACGAGGTGCTGTGGGGCTCACGGTTCCGGGTACATCACCGCATCGCCGACACGTTGCGCAGTGACCGGGTGTTGCTGGCCGGCGACGCCGCGCATGTCCATTCACCTGCCGGCGGGCAGGGCATGAACCTGGGCATCGAGGACGCCGTCACCGCCGGCGAATGCCTGTCCCGAGTGCTGCGCGGCGAATCGGCAGCGCTGCTCGACACCTACGCCGCACAACGCCGTCGGGTCGCCGACCGAGTGGTGACGCTGGCCGACCGGCTCACCGTCCTGGCGACGCTGTCCGCGCGCCGGCGTCCCGTCCGCAACACCGTCATGCGGGTCGCCGGGAAACTACCGGCAGTACGCCGCCGCCTCGCTGTCCGACTGTCCGGCCTGGACCGTCGATGACAAGGAGAAAACCCATGAAGATCGTCAACGGCCAGTGGGCAGAACCCGCCACCCTCACCGAACCGAGCGGCGGCGGATATCTGGTGATCGCCGCCGAGATCGGCCGTTGGGCAGGCCCTTTCGCACTGCCGAGCCGATCCCGCGAACGCGTGCTCGCCCGGGCGGCGGGCCTGTGCGCAACACTGGGCGACCGCGGCGACGTGCTCGAGGCCGTCGTGTTCCGTGGCGCATTGCGCCCACCCGGCGAGGGTGCCGACATCCTGGCCGGGGCCGGTGCGCGGCCCGCCCGCTACGACGTGGTGGTATTGATACTCACCCGCGGCGAGGATGACCTGGACGCGGTTCGCAGTGATGACGCCTATCGCGCGCTGAGCGCCGAGATGTCGGGCGCCGCGGCGCATTCATACCGGGTGGCCGCCGGCAATCCCGCACGTATCGCCGATGTCGATCATCGCAGCGACCACTGGTTTCTGTTCAACTACTTCCACTGCGATGACGCCGAGACCGTCTACGCCGTCTGGCGCTACACGGCCGGATGGTTCCAGCGGCGCACCGCCCTGCCGAACTCGACGCTGCTGCGGCCATTGCCGGGCCAGGACGGTGATGTCGGCATCGTCAATCACGCGAGCTGGCCGACGCTGCGGTCGTTCCTACCGCCCCTGCTGTTCAGCCGGACTTTCCGGAGCTTCGTGCTGGCAAACTTCAAGGCCAACGGCGTTGCCGCACAGCCGATCATCTACCGGCGAGTGCGGCGCGAGGCCGGAAGCGGTCGCTGACCCGCACGATGGCCTTGGCCAACAGGGGCGCGGCGAACAACATCAGCAGGATGCGCACCACCTGCGCGGCGATGATGAAGGTGACGTTGGACCCGGTCTCGACGGCGGTGGCCAGGACCGCGTACACCCCACCCGGACTGGTGGCCAGATACCCCTCGAGCGGGGTCAGGCCGGCGAAGCGGGCCAGTACCACGCCGAGACCGGCGGTGGCGACGGTCAACACCACGATCAGTGCCAGCGCCGCCGGAAGCGTGCGTCCGACCGCGCGCAGCGAATCACGGGTGAACGCCACGCCGGCCTGCCATCCGATCACCAGATAGCCGGCCTGAACCAGCACGGCCGGCACGGTCAAGTCGAAGGGCACCGGACTCAGTTGCAGCACCACCGTCAGCGCCAGCGGCCCGAGCAGCCCGGCGCCGGGCAACCGGACCAGCCTGCCGGCCGTGGCTCCGACCAACACCAGACCGACGAGCACCAGGACGCTGAGATACCAAGGCACCGAGGCCGATTGGTCCACCAGTGCGGCATGATGAGTGCGCTCGGCGCGATAGATCACCGTGACGGCGATCGGCATGGAGGCCGTCACCAGTGCCACCCGCAGATACTGCACGACGGCCACCACGCGGTCGTCGGCGCCGAGCTCGCGGGCGATGGCCACCAGCCCGGAGGCCCCGCCGGCGACCATGGCCAACGAACCCGTCAACGGACTGACGTCGCGGCGCAGACCGAGCAGCGCGCCGGACACCATGCTGATGAACAGGGTCGCCACGGCCACGCCCAGCACGATCAGCCAGTGCGGCCCCAGGGCGGCCACGGCGTCGCGCGACACCATCGTGCCGATGTAGACGCCGAGCACGCCTTGTGCGGCGATGCCCACCGTGCGCGGCACCGCCGCGGGGGCCAGATTCGCCAACGCGAGGACGATGCCGATCACGAGGGCGGCGAACAGGCCCGCCGAGGGCACGCCGAGCGCGGTGAGCGGAACGGTGGCCGCGACACTGACCGCCGCCAACAGCACCCACTTCGCCACCGCGCGCCACTTCCCCATCGATACGACCTCCTCCTCGATAGCAAGTATGCCCTTGTCTTTATTCGGCCACAAACTGGGCACTTACCAGCAATTAGTAAGGTATAACTTGGTATATGGCACTGCCTGACACCTCGACAGCGACCGAACTGCGGGAATCGGTGATGGCCGTCGCCCGCCAACTGCGGCGTCATCGACCCGATCACGGCCTGACCTTGAGCCAGATGCAGGTACTGGCCGAAGTGACCCGCACCGGGGCCGCCACCCCTGCCGAACTGGCCGCCCGGATGCAGGTCCGCGTGCAGTCCCTGACCGACAGCATCAACGGGCTCGCCGCGGCCGGACTGGTGTCCCGTCGCGCCGACGACGGTGATCGGCGACGCCAACTCGTCGAACTCACCGGCGAAGGCAGCGCCCTGCTGGCCGCCGACCGTGCCGAACGCGACGCGTGGCTGGACACCGCCATGCGGGAGAGCCTGACCGAGCTCGAGTTCGGGCTGCTGCTGCTGGTGGCTCCGGTGTTGCGCAAGCTGGCCGACGCCGAGACAGGCACAATCGGGACATGACCTCGGCACAGGACTGGATCGCGCACGACCCCGACCCGGTCACCGCCGCAGAACTGGCGTCCTGCGATGCCGATGAGATCGCCTTGCGGTTCGCACACCCGCTGACGTTCGGCACCGCCGGCTTGCGCGGGCCACTGCGCGGCGGTCCGGACGGTATGAACGTGGCCGTCGTCATGCGCACCACCTGGGCGCTGGCCCAGGTCCTCAAGGACAGATGCCTGGGCGGCTCGCCGGTGGTCGTCGGCCGCGACACCCGGCACGGTTCCGAACAGTTCGCCAGGGCCGCAGCGGAAGTTCTTGCTGCCGAAGGCTTTCCCGTCACCTATCTCTACACCCCGGCGCCGACGCCGGTGGTCGCGTTCGCCGTGCGGCGCCTTGGCGCGGCGGCCGGTGTGCAGATCACCGCATCGCACAATCCACCGGCCGACAACGGCTACAAGGTCTTCGTCGATGGCGGCCTGCAGCTCATCTCCCCCACCGACCGGGAGATCGAGTCGGCGATCACCCGCGCCCCGCATGCCGACGAAATCGCGCGCACCCCGGTGGAACCGGCCGGTGCCGACCTCGTCGCGGCCTACCTGGAACGCGTCGCGACCGTGCGGCGTACCGCCGGCGACGTCCGGGTGGCACTCACCCCGATGCACGGGGTCGGTGGTGAGTTCGCGCTGGATGCACTGGCATTGGCGGGAATCGGCGATGTGCACGTCGTCGACGCGCAGTTCGCCCCCGACCCGGACTTCCCCACCGTCGCCTTCCCCACCCCCGAGGAGCCCGGCGCCACCGACCTGCTGCTGACGCTGGCCGCCGCGGTGGACGCCGAGGTCGCGATCGCGTTGGATCCCGACGCGGATCGCTGCGCAGTCGGCGTACCCGACGGGGAAGCGCACGGCTGGCGCATGCTGACCGGCGACGAAACAGGTTGGCTGCTCGGCGATTACCTGTTGTCACTGTTGACCGATCCGTCGGCGGCGTTGGTGGCGAACACGGTGGTGTCCTCCCGGATGCTGGCCGCCATCGCGGCGGGATACGGGGCCCAGCACGCCGAGACCCTCACCGGGTTCAAGTGGCTGGCCCGTGCCACCGCGCCGGGTGCCGCCCTGATCTACGCCTATGAGGAGGCGATCGGGCACTGCGTCGACCCGGATGCCGTGCGCGACAAGGACGGCATCAGCGCTGCCGTGCTGATCTGCGATCTGGTGACGTCGCTACGGTCACAGGGGCGCACGCTGACCGACGCCGTGGACGACCTGGCCCGGCGGCACGGCGTGCACCTCACATCGGCGGTATCGCGCCGGGTGCAGGATGCGGGTGTGGCGATGGCGGCGCTGCGCGCCGACCCCCCTGCCTGTCTCGCCGGTATCGCGGTGCACCTGGATGACCTGGGGCAGCGCCGCGGCCTGCAACGCACCGATGCGCTGGTGTTCACCGGCGACGGAATCCGGGTGGTGGTGCGACCGTCGGGCACCGAGCCGAAACTGAAGTCGTATATCGAGGTGCGCCGCGCGCCGACCGACGACCTGGTCGCCGCACGCGCACGGGCCGAGCAGCTGCGCACCGAACTGGTGGCCGCCGTCTCGATGTGGTGAGCCTCAGCGGGGCCCGAACTGCCGGTCCCCGGCATCCCCGAGACCCGGCACGATGTAGGCGATTTCGTTGAGTCCGTCGTCGACGGTCGCGGTCACCAGCCTGATCCCGGGAGCCGCCTTCTCCAGCGCGGCGATGCCTTCGGGCGCGCACACCACGCACACCGCGGTGATGTCGACGGCGCCGCGCTCACGGAGCATATCGATGGTGTGCACCATGGACCCGCCCGTGGCCAGCATGGGATCGAGGACGAAAACCGTACGCGCGCTGAGATCATCGGGCAGTGACGCGAGATATGGCGCGGGTTGATGCGTCTCTTCGTCACGCGCCATCCCGACAAAACCGACCTGCGCCTCGGGGATCAGCGCGTGCGCCTGGTCCACCATGCCGAGGCCGGCCCGCAGCACCGGCACCAGCAGCGGCGGATTGGCCAGCCGCGCGCCCGTGGTCTCGGTGAGTGGGGTGCGCACCTGCACCGGTTCGGTCGCGGCGTCGCGGGTCGCCTCATAGATCAGCATCAGCGTCAGGTCACGCAGTGCCGCACGGAAGCCCGCGTTGTCGGTGCGCTCGTCACGCAGCGTGGTGAGCCGGGCGGCGGCGAGCGGGTGATCAACGACGCGACAATCCATGTGCCGAAGGGTAGCCGGACGACGATCGAGCGGCGCGGGATGAGCTGGGTTGAGCACAACGGCCGGAATATTCGTGGGAACCGAACGGCCCCGGCGCGCGTCATAACCACATGTTCGCTGATACCGCGGCCATCCGAGCCGCCGGCGCCGGCCTGCACCGCACGGCCGCCGAGTTCGAGGCCATCGCCGCCGCGCTGCCCGCCGCCGCCGATCCGTGCGCTGAGGCTCTCGGTCCGGTAGGCGCGGATTTTCTGGCCGCGCTGGCGTCTGCGTTGACCGAGGCGGCGCGGGAGCTGGCCCGGCTGGGCACCGACCTTGCCGGGGCGGCCGGCACCGCCGCACAGACCGCCGCGTCCTACGTCGACACCGAACGGCGGTCGGTCGTCGTGCTCGGCGGCTGACGATGCCGGGCGCCGTCACTGCCGCGCTCAGCGCGCCGCTGCACCGGATGCTCACGTTGGTCGGCAACGGGCAGGCCGCCCAGGCGTCGGCCGCGTTGGCCGCTGCACAGCAGCGCCTCGACGAGGAGGCGGCCGCCCTCGGTCGCACCGCCGGGCACCTGCTGGGGTCGTGGACCGGGGCAGGGGCGGCATCGGCCGAGGAGCGCCTGGAACGCGCCGTCGCGAGCACCCACACGTTCGCCGCCCGCGTCGGTGCACTCGGTGAGGATGTTCGCGCCGCCGCGGATGCGGTGACCCGGGTACGCGCCGAGTTGGAGCGCCTCATCGCCGACTTCGAGGCCCGGGCAGCCGCGCTGGAAGCGGAGCTGGACACACCGGGCGTGGCCGAGCAGCTCGCCGAGGAAGCGCGGCGTGCCCTGGCGGCGGCCGAAGAGCTGCTCGACGGTCTGCGGGCCGAGCTGTCGGGCGGCGCACAGTCCGTCACCGCGGCGTCGCCGCAGGCCGCTCCGCCCGTTCCGGCGGGCACGCCGGCGGGACCGTCCCCCTCGGGCGGCGGCGGGTTCACACCGGCGGGCGGGCTCGGCTCCGGGTTCTCGCCGGGCCCGACGCCGGGGTTCGATTCCGCGCCCACCGAGGCGATACTGGCGGCCCATCGCAGCGACCTGCCCGAGGCCGCACAGTTCGGCGCCGGCGAGGTGGTCACGCTGCCGGACGGCAGCACGGCCATGGCGCCCAACGCCGTGGCAGCCGGCGCGGTGCGGCACGCACTCACCCAGCTCGGCGTGCCCTATCAGTGGGGCGGCACCGCGGCCGGTGTGGGACTGGACTGCAGCGGGTTGACCCAGTGGGCCTACCGTGAGGCCGGGCTGAACATCCCGCGGCTGGCACAGGAACAGGACATCGGCGCGGCCGTCGACAGTGGCTCCCTGCGACCCGGCGACCTGGCGGTATGGGACGGCCACGTCGCGATGATCGTCGGGAACGGCACCATGATCGAG
>SXGT01006761.1_pt1 | contig 11521 bp, 9 predicted proteins | sample 3176221 | NCBI WGS metagenome assembly SXGT01 (sample SAMN11356862, study PRJNA531348) | freshwater metagenome | isolation source: freshwater sample F1-120 | place: China: Fuxian Lake, Yuxi | collected 2017-12-25
GGCAACTTTTAATATTAATAAGATGTTTTCATCAATTCGTCTAAAGCAGGTAACTAAATAGATAATCAGCAGTAAAACATCTTTGATAAAATTGAATCATAACATGAAGTTTCTCCACGCCATAGTTTTTTTATTGCTCAGTTTCCCTGTTTTTTCGCAAACATCCGAAACCTATAAAGGCAAGAAAGTAAACGAAAAAGATGCCAACGGACAAAAACAAGGGCATTGGGTAATTATAAATACAGCCGCAAAATTTCCCGGTTTTGCTGAAGGAGAACTCACCGAAGAAGGCGACTACTTAGACAACAAAAAAATAGGCATCTGGACAAAATACTATCCTGGTGGAACAAAAAAACATGAACTCACCTTTACCAATAATCTGCCCAACGGCTATGCCAAGTTCTATTATAAAGATGGCCTGTTGCAGGAAGAAGGCATGTGGAAAGACAACAAATGGGTAGGTGAGTACCGATACTACCATGAGAACGGAAACCTTTTCTATAACTGGGTTTACAATGCCTCAGGAAAACGCGAAGGCACACAGCAATATTTTCACGAGAATGGGAACCTGATGATTGAAGGCACCTGGAAAGAAGGCTCAGAAAGTGGTTTACTGAAAGAGTATTATGAAAATGGCTCAGTGAAAGCAGAGAAAACTTTTGCAACGGGTAAAATTGAAGCTGCTACGGTTAAGAATTATGAACTCAGTAAACAGTTTGACGATGCCGCACCAAAAGCAAAGAAACTTGCCGAAAGTATTAAGCAGCAACATCAGGTAAAAACTACAGCCTCCATTGCATCAAACATTGCAAACGTAAAAGAAGAAAAAGCAGCCAACGTAGGCATGATCGGTGACGGACAAAAAACTACGTACAACAAATTCGGTAAGCCATTGTTGTCAGGTAGTTTTAAAAACAGTATGCTTATTGAGGGTAAAGAAAACGTGTATGCCGATGACGGTACTTACCTTAAAACCTATATTGTTAAAGAGGGTAAACGGGTAAGTGAAGAGGTAAATAAGCCGTAAGATAATTGTCTGAAAAAATCCTTTCCTTTGAAGTCCTCAAAAAAAGAGGACTTTTTTATTGTTATGACCACTCAGAAACTTTTAATTTACAACACCCTCACCCGCCAGAAAGAAGATTTCAAACCCATCAATCCACCATTTGTTGGCTTGTATGTATGCGGCCCTACGGTTTACAGCGATGTGCATCTGGGCAATGCCCGCACCTTCGTTTCCTTTGATATGATTTACCGTTACCTGGTGCATCTTGGTTACAAAGTGCGCTATGTGCGCAACATTACCGATGCCGGGCATTTAGAGGGAGATCGCGATGAAGGTGACGATAAATTTGCCAAAAAAGCAAAGCTCGAACAATTGGAACCGATGGAAATCGTTCAGAAATACACCAACGGTTTTCATGATGTAATGCGCGAGATGAACACACTTCCGCCAAGCATTGAACCTACCGCTACCGGCCACATCTGCGAGCAGATCGAAATGGTGAAAAAAATTCTTGCAAAAGGGTATGCTTATGAAAAAAGCGGCACTGTTTATTTTAATGTTGAAAAATATAACAAGGAGTTTCCTTATGGTCAGTTAACCAACCGTAAACTCGAAGAATTGCTGGAAGGCACACGCGAGCTGAGCGGACAAGACGAGAAAAAAGGTCGTCTTGATTTTGCCTTGTGGATAAAAGCAAAACCCGAAACATTGATGCAATGGCCATCACCCTGGGGCTGGGGATTTCCAGGTTGGCATATTGAGTGTTCTGCTATGAGCAGCAAATATTTGGGTGATACGTTCGACATTCACGGAGGCGGAATGGATTTGCAGGCAACGCACCACACCAACGAAATTGCACAATCGCAGGCATGCAATCATACTGCACCGGTTAATTATTGGATGCATACCAATATGCTTACCGTAAACGGTGTGCGCATGTCAAAAACAGCAGGCAACGGTTTTCTTCCGGGTGAGTTATTTACCGGAAATCATCCCTTGCTCGATAAAGGATATGCACCAATGGCAGTACGCTTTTTTATGATGCAAACGCATTATGGAAGCACACTCGATTTTTCTAACGAAGCCTTGCAGGCATCAGAAAAAGGTTACGCCAAACTGATGAATGCAATGAAAACACTGGATACACTTAAAGGTTCTGCAACATCAAATTCCAACATCGCAGCACTCCGTCAAAGTTGTTACGATGCTATGAACGATGATTTCAATGCACCTATTGTAGTTGCCAATTTGTTTGAAGGCGTGCGCATCATCAATTCGGTAAACGATGGTAAAGAAACCATCATAGCCGATGACCTTGCCTTGCTCAAAACCACCATGCACGATTTTGTATATGATGTATTGGGTTTAAAATCCGAAAACTCTAACACCACCAATGACAAAGCATTGCAGAGTGTTATGGAAATGATACTTACCATCCGCAAAGATGCAAAACAAAATAAAGACTTCGCCACTTCCGATAAAATCCGGAAAGAACTCGAAGCAATCGGTATACAGATAAAAGATTCAAAAGAAAAAACAGAATGGAGTTTTTAAGAAAGTTGGCACTTTGTCACTTCGGGCACAATCGGGAAGCATTATTAATCTTTGCTCTTGTTTTATTTTTTACAGGCTGCCAAAACGACCCCGACAAACCCAAAATTGACATCCCACTTCCTCCTGCCAAAGTAGTTCCCACTCCCGACTTCAATCAGGACTCAGCTTTCCAATTTGTAAAAAAGCAGGTTGATTTCGGTCCCCGCGTTCCCAACTCTGTTGCTCATGCAAAATGTGCAGACTACCTTATTGCAAAATTCAAAGAATACAAAGCAGATCTAATCGTTCAGCAGGCCGAAGCCAAAGCATTTGACGGAAAAGTGCTGAAGATGAAAAACATCATCGCACAATGGCAGCCCGAAAAACAAAACCGCATCATGCTCTGTGCCCATTGGGATACCCGTCCCTTTGCTGACCAGGACAAAACCGATATCAACAAACCCATTGATGGTGCCAACGATGGCGGCAGTGGAGTAGGAGTGTTGCTCGAAATAGGTAGGCAGTTGGCCGTTCTCCAGCCAAATATTGGTGTGGACATTATTCTCTTTGATGCTGAAGACTATGGTCAGCCCGATGGCGGAATGCAGCAGCAACAACAAAATTCCTATTGCCTCGGCTCACAATACTGGGCTACCAACAAACATAAACAGGATTATGCACCCCGCTTCGCAATCCTTTTAGACATGGTAGGCGCTGAAAACGCAACTTTCACTATGGAAGGCGTTTCCATGCAATATGCCTCACATGTGGTTAAAAAAGTATGGGACACTGCTCTGCGCCTTGGCTACTCATCCTACTTTGTTTATGAGCAAACCAACCCCATTACAGACGACCATTATTACATCAATACTCTGGCCGAGATCCCTGCAATTGACATCATCCACTACGACCCCGCTACTAAATACCACTTTGCTCCTGTGTGGCATACCCACAACGACAACATCCAAAACATTGACCCCAAAACCCTGAAAGCAGTGGGGCAAACCTTGTTGGAGGTGGTGTATTCTTCGCATTAAAGATTCTTTGCTGTATGGTCTTGCAGAGTAAGGGATTTCCTTACATTTGCGCTCCTTTTCAAAATCTACAGCAAATTAATTATGAATAAAGTTCTCACCTCCCTGCTTGCAATTTTTCTGGCAGGTATCACCGTTTCAAATGCCCAAAACCTTATTACCATTGACGGTCCTGAATACCAGAAACTCAAAATCGAAGGCAAAATCCCCATGATTCCAATGGACCAGTTTGCCAAATACGTTCCCGAAAAAATATTGAATGCCGAAGACTTTGCTCCTCGAGTTACTGCAGGCGGAACTCCCAATGTAAACTGTGGTTGCATACAAACCCTTGATGGAAGCTACACCCTTGCCATGGGCCCTAATGATGACGGGTCAACAGGTTTAATTGCCCTTCCTTTCAACTTCTGTTTCTATGGAACAAACCAAACCAATATGTATATTAACAACAATGGAAATATATCTTTTGGAGCTTCTTACGGCACCTATTCAGCAAGCGGTTTCCCTGATCCCGGTTTTGTGATGGTTGCCCCTTTCTGGGCCGATGTAGATACACGCGGAGCAGGCCAGGTTTGGTACAAAGTAACTTCAACCTATGCCATTATCCGTTGGAATGATGTAGGTTACTTCAATTCACAAACCGATAAAATCAACGACTTTCAGCTAATCATTACCGATGGAAGCGATCCAATAATTCCGGGAGGAAACAATATTGCTTTTTGCTATGGCGATATGCAATGGACTACCGGTTCGGCTTCACAAGGTGTTGGTGGCTTTGGTGGAGTTCCTGCAACAGTGGGAGCTAATTATGGAGTAGGAGGTGCGTTTGCACAGTTCGGACGTTTTGACCATGCAGGTAATGATTACGATGGGCCTTTTAATAATGCTGACGGTGTTAGCTGGTTAGATAACCAAAGCTTTGTATTCAACGGTTGCGTTAATAATTCAAATCTTTCACCCATTGCCGATAATGCACTTGCTATTTGCGATACCATCCAGATTTGCGTGGGTGATACATTCCCTTTTTCAGTAAACTTCCTGTCTCCCGAGCAATCCCAAACTACGATTACAAGCATTGATACTTCAGGCATCTCAGGCTTTCAACTTATCAGCAATACTGATGGAAATGTATCTTCTGTTTCAGCTGTTTTTTATGCAACAGAGGCTAATGCCGGGTTTAACACGTTTACGCTCAATGCAACTGATAATGGTACTCCGGCTCAAACCAATGTATTTACAGTAAACATCTTTGTAAGCGAAATTGTAGACCCTGAAGTGCTGGGTGAATTTGCTTACTGTGCTCCGGGTTCTGTGGATATTGAACTTGATTCGGCATTTGCGTATGAAACCTATGATTGGTCAACAGGTGACAATAACCCTGACTCGGTACTTGAAAATATTACTGAAGGAAGTTATTCCGTAACCTGTTATAATGAATACGGATGCACCCGCACACTTGATTTTCAGGTGGTGGAATTGGGCAATCTTCAGCTTGATACAGCTGTTGTAAATGTTTCATGTTTTGGTGCCGGAAACGGAACGGCAAGTGTACAGTCAAGTGTTCCAACACCATTAAATTATGTATGGACAAATGCAGCAGGCGATACAATTCAAAGTGGATTGTACCTGAATGGAGCAGACCAACTAACAGGTCTTGAGCCAGGCACTTATTATTTCACATCATGGGATACGTTAACTCCCAATTGCTTCACCTATCTTGATTCTGTTGTTATTACTGAACCTACACCTTATGTTACTTCCAACACAACTACTCCCGAAACATGCGAAGATGCAAACGGTGCAGCCGTTGTTACTAATGTAACCGGTAACACACCTCCTTATAGTTATTCTTGGTCGCCTGCTGGCGGTACCGATGCTCTGGCCGACAGCCTTGCAACAGGTCTCTATACCGTTACAATTACAGACGACAATGGCTGCGTGGAAGTAGATACTGTTATTGTTCCCGGAATAGCTTCACCAACTGCCGATTTCACTAACAACCCTTTTGCAGCATTACTTGATGTTCCCGTAACCTTTACCGACAGTTCACTTGCTAATGGCGATACCATCGTTTCATGGTACTGGGATTTTGCTGACGGCACCATCGATTCAGTTCAAAACCCTGTTCATGCCTTTGCCGATACCGGAACCTATCCTGTAATGTTGGTAGTAACCAACACCGAAGGTTGTACCGATACCATCATCATCGAAATGATAGTGATTACCGAAATCGTAGTTCCTAACGTGTTCACACCAAACGGTGACGGCTTTAATGAAACATTTGTTATTCAGTATTTACCGCAGCTTTATCCTAACAGCAAGTTGTATATCTACAATCGTTGGGGCAAGCGTATTTACAAAAGCGATAACTACCAGAATGATTGGGATGGAGAAAAATACAGCGAAGGAACCTATTTCTATGTTGTGGAAGTTTCTGACGGAACCAAGCAAAAAGGTACCGTTACCATTATGAAGTAAACAACCTGGCTATGTGGCTTGTTGGATGAGAACTTTTCTATGAAAGTAACCGAACATTTCCGCAGAGCAAAGTCAACACTTTTCTCTATTGAGATTCTTCCGCCACTAAAAGGCGCAAGCATTCAATCCATCTTTGATGGCATTGACCCACTCGTGGAGTTCAATCCTTCGTTTATTGATGTAACGTATCACCGCGAAGAATATATCCAACGCAAAAACCGCAAAGGAGAACTCAAAAGAGTAAAAATCCGCAAGCGTCCGGGTACAGTTGGCATTAGCGCAGCCATTCAGGCACGTTATAAAATCGATACTGTTCCCCACATGATTTGCGGAGGTTTCAGTTTGGAAGAAACAGAGAACGCTTTGTTGGATTTACATTTCCTTGGCATCAACAACGTACTTGCCCTTCAAGGCGATATGATTAAAGCAGACGGCAAATTTATTCCGCATCCCGATGGTCACACGTATGCAAACGAACTCGTTGAGCAGATAGTGGATATGAACAAAGGCAATTACCTCGACAGCGAATTGCAGAATGTTGACAAAACCGATTATTGCATCGGTGTTGCCGGCTATCCTGAAAAACATTTCGAATGCGATGATTTAGATACCGACTTGCAAAACCTCAAGCGTAAAGTAGATGCAGGTGCCGAGTACATCGTTACCCAAATGTTTTACGACAATCAGAAGTTTTTCAACTTCGCAGTGCGTTGCCGCAAAGCAGGAATTAATGTTCCCATAATTCCCGGACTAAAACCCATTGCTACTAAAAAGCAATTAGATGTATTGCCTCGCATATTTTATGTGGATATTCCTGAAGACTTACGCAAAGCAGTTTTGGATTGCAAGGACGATGCGGCCGTAAAACAGGTAGGAGTAGAGTGGGCAATTCAACAAAGCAAAGAGTTAATTGATTTTGGTGCGTTGTGTCTGCACTTTTATACCATGGGTCGCTCTGAACAAACCCGTGCTATTGCAAAAGCAATTTTTTAATTAGGCTGACTTTTATCTGTCACCCTGAGCGTAGTCGATACGTTCATATTAAGTAATTGATTTACAATTAATTATTTGTTAATAATTATCTTGGTTGAAACCAGGTTAAATCACTATTAATTATTAAAATTATTAATTTGGCACAATACTAACCTTTTCATTTTAAATAGAATTCAAGTTCCATTAAGATTTTAATAAATCAAACATCCCATAAGTCTGTCATTCCGAACCCCGCTTTTCGCAGGTAAGGAATCTTATGAAAGGAAACAGAAACCCGCTACTATTAAAAATAAAAAAAAGTTTTATTTTTGAAACACCAATGCCAACTGTAAAACTTACTATCAAGCAACACGATGGAACGGAGCGCCTGTTTGCAGCCTTTGAATATAACACTGTGCTGAATAAAGCAGTGCGCGAAATACCGGGAGCGCGGTGGAGCAAAAGTAAAAAGCAATGGCATTTTACCCTTTCAAAACAAGTTGTTGAGCTGCTGAAAGAAAAAACAAAAGGTATTGCAGAGGTTGATGTATCGGAACTGAAAACTCAATTAGAGGAAAGGAATAACAGGAGGTTAGTAAGTGTGAGCACTACCTCACCCCCTGCCCCTCTCCTTGTTCAAGGAGAGGGGGGCATTAAATCCATGCCTGCCAACAAACAGCATGAGGTTGCCTTGAAAGCTTATACTGAATTACTGAAGCTGAAAAACTATAGCAGCAATACCATTAAGAATTATAAAGACTGGTTTATTATTTTTCTGAATTATTTTCCGGAGCGCAAACCTTCTACCATTACTAAATATGAAATAATGGATTTTTTGGTTGCTTACCGCAACAGTGGAAAATGGAGCAGCACCATTCAAAATCAACTGATAAACGCAATCAAATTCTTTTATGAGCAGCTACTCAATCAACCAAGAGAAGTCTATGAATTGCCAAGAGCAAAAAAAGAATGGAAACTGCCCTCAGTATTTGCTGAAGAAGAAGTAAAGAATATACTCACAGCTTTAGAAAACCTGAAACACAAAACCATTTTGTGTTTAGCCTATGCCTGTGGTTTACGGGTAAGCGAAATTGTTAACATGAAGCTAAAAGATATTGACAGCAAGCGTATGGTAATAACCGTGCGGCAAGGCAAAGGAAAAAAGGACAGGCAAGTGATGCTAAGCGAAAAATTACTGCAACTGATGCGCGAATATTTTAAAGAATACAAACCGAAAATCTGGTTATTTGAAGGTCAATACGGAGAACAATACAGCGCCCGAAGCACACAAGAAGTATTACAACAGGCAAAAGCCAAAGCAGGAATAAAAAAGAAAGGAAGCATACATGCCTTGCGACATTCTTTTGCTACTCACCTGCTTGAAGGTGGAACTGATTTAATAAGCATTAAAGAATTGCTTGGGCATAGCAGTCTTTCAACTACAAGTATTTATACCCACGTAAGTAAAAAACAACTGAGTAAAATACAATCACCTTTAGACAAACTGATATAAAAATGCGCTACTCTAAAAACTTTGCAGTAGCGCATTTCATACATAATAAGCAGGAAATGCGCTATAATTTGTAGATTAGTAGCGGATAATAAATGTTATGCGATACCATTTTGCGACAGTGCGACTCCAACCTTTCGTGCGGACTGACCGACCGAAAGTCTGAAGTCGGCAAAGCCGAAATGCCACCGCTTCGCAAAAATAAAAGAGGTGCATTGTATTATTTGTTTTTTAAAGGTATGCACCACATTTATTTTTTCCCAAACGCACAACGACACCACATTGACACCAATTTATTTTCCATACTTTTATTGACAAATAACAGCAATGTATTCAACCGTTAAAAAACATACTTACATACTACTTGACCCATCAGAGGGCGGGACTTTCTGGGATAAGTTAATTGACGGTTTTATTATCACACTAATTCTGTTGAATGTGATAGCGGTAATCCTTGAGACAGTTGACAGTTTGTTCTTAGCTTATAGTTCCCTGTTTAGGACATTTGAGATTTTCTCTGTTTACTTTTTTACAATAGAATACGTTTTACGGGTTTGGACTTGCACTTACATTGACAAATACAAACACCCCGTTTCGGGCAGGCTTAAATACATTTTTTCTTTTGGTTCACTCATTGACTTGTTGGCAATTATTCCGTTCTACTTGCCACTTTCAACAATTTATGACTTTCGTTTTGTAAGAATATTTCGGCTCATAAGGTTTTTACGAGTTTTTAAATTAGGCAGGTATCTCAACGCAACGAGGATTATTTCAAATGTTTTCAAAACAAAAAAAGAAGAATTGGTTTTGTGTTTATTTATTACAATTTGTTTAATTGTTGTTGCATCAAGTCTGATGTATTTTGTTGAACACGATGCACAACCCGACAAATTTTCAAGTATTCCCGAAACAATGTGGTGGAGCGTAACAACTCTGACAACTGTTGGATATGGTGATGTCATTCCTATAACTGCATTAGGTAGAATTTTGACAGCTTGCATTTCAATTCTTGGAATTGGAATGTTTGCTTTACCTGCTGGGATTTTGGCATCAGGATTTTCATCAGAATTTCAGAAATTAAAAAAGGAGAAAAATACTTGTCCTCATTGTGGCAAAGAAATAAGTAATAGCATCTTGCATAACCACAACAATAAATTTTAACAACATGAACGAAATCATTTGCCCAAATTGTAAGAAAGCTTTTAAAGTTGACGAAGCAGGTTTTGCTGACATACTTAAACAAGTTCGTGACCATCAATTTGAAGAAGAATTGCAAACACGACTAAATCTTGCCGACAAAGAGAAAGAAAGTGCCGTATTACTTGCGGAAGCTAATGTTAGAAACTCTTTGCAAGAGCAACTTGCAAAAAAGGACAAGGAATTGACCGAACTCAAAGCCAAAAAGGAAAATGAGTTACTGCAACTCAAAGCTAAACTTGACAACACAGAGGTTGAGAAAAAACTTGCCGTAACAGAGGCAACCCGAAAAGTTGAAAAAGAAAGGGATGAGTTATCTAATGTGGTGAAAATTAAAGACACCGAGAAAGAACTACTTGAAAAGTCATTAAAAGAAAAATATTCGGCTCAACTAAATGAGAAAGATGTCATCATTAAGCACAAGGACGAGGAGATTGCACTTAGAAAAGATATGAAGTTGAAACTATCAACAAAAATGGTAGGCGAAACACTTGAACAACATTGTGAGACCGAGTTTAACAGACTTCGTGCAACAGCTTTTCAAAGGGCATACTTTGAAAAAGACAACGATTCAAAATCGGGTAGTAAAGGTGATTTTATTTACAGGGAAACTGACGAATCAGGTAATGAAATCATTTCAATAATGTTTGAAATGAAAAATGAAGGAGACGAAACAGCCACGAAAAAACGAAATGAGGATTTTCTAAAAGAACTGGGTAAAGACCGCACCGAGAAAAAATGTGAATACGGTGTTCTCGTTTCACTTTTAGAAGCAGAGAGCGAGTATTACAATTCGGGGATTGTGGATGTGTCGCATAAATACAGTAAAATGTATGTTATTCGTCCTCAATTTTTCATACCCATTATTACATTACTTCGCAATGCAGCAATGAATTCCTTGCAATACAAAGCAGAACTTGCTTTAGTAAAAAATCAAAATATGGACATTACAGATTTTGAAGAAAAGATTACCAACTTCAAAGAAGGATTTGCAAGAAATTATGATTTAGCAAGCCGTAAATTCAAAACCGCAATAGAAGAAATTGATAAAACCATTGACCACTTACAAAAGACAAAAGAGGCATTACTATCATCTGACAACAATCTCCGACTTGCAAATCAAAAAGCGGAAGATTTAACCATTAAAAAACTAACACACGGCAATCCGACTATGAAAGCTAAATTTGACGAACTCAAATAGATTAAATAACTCATGCAAGAACAATCTACTCTCAAAATACATAAACAGACACTGCCATTTTTAAACATCTCATTGTATCTGAACGATATTAAGCCCGTTCAGTCATTGACAATTGAAAATGCTTCTGAGACAGATTCCGCTCAACTTGAAATAAAGATAACTGCTGACCTACCTTGCATTGAGCCATTTAATTACAGTGTTCAATTCGTTCCTGCCAAAAAAGATTTGAAAATTCCGTTAGAGAATTTGAAAGTAAACCGTGATTTTCTCAACAAGCTATCCGAAACAGAAAAAGGAAACATTACTATTGAAGTTATTGAAAAGGAAGTTACGTTACTCAAGGAAACGATTGCAATAAATATTCAGCCATTAGAACATTTTGGCGGGTTTCAGGTATTGCCCGAACTGATAGCCGCTTATGTTACTCCCAATCATCCTTACATATACCACATTAAAAGAAAGGCAATTGAAATATTAGAAAAGCAAGGATTAAAAACAGCTTTTGAAGGTTATCAGAGCAATGACCCCGAACGTGTATTGCAAATCATGTCAGCGATTTATTCCGCTATTCAAAACGAAGAAATTATTTA
>SXGT01139710.1_pt1 | contig 11520 bp, 28 predicted proteins | sample 3176221 | NCBI WGS metagenome assembly SXGT01 (sample SAMN11356862, study PRJNA531348) | freshwater metagenome | isolation source: freshwater sample F1-120 | place: China: Fuxian Lake, Yuxi | collected 2017-12-25
GAAACCCCAGCACATACAGTAGCAATTATTGAAACTCATGCACATTCTGCTGCTAGTATTATTGCTTTAGGGTGTGATGAGATTCGAGCGCAACCTTATGCTGAAATGCTAATTCATTCTTGCAGTTACGGTACTGGAGGTAGTCATCCAGATATTAAGGCATACGTTAATCATTCTGAAAAGATGATGAATAGGATTATCCCTGAAGTATATGAAGGATTCTTATCAGAAGATAAGATTGCTGAAGTATTGAGAGGTGAACAGGTTTGGTTATTTGCTGATGAAGTGCAAGAGGCTATCAAGAATCGGGATAAATATTTCCAAGAGAAGTATGAAGCTGATGTGAAAGAATCCCAAACCAAATCATTCAACCTAGAAGAATCTCTACTAGATTTTGAAGAAGTATTAACAAAAGAACAGCTACTTAAACTAACCAAACCACAATTAGCGCAATATGTATTAGGTGAAATTTCTGTGGATGTAGATGACAATGGAAAATTAATTATCACTGAGATTGATAATTCTGTTGACAATGTAGAATCAGTGTAGTATCATTAGCCTCAGTCGAAAGATTGGGGCTTTTTAATTTGGAGGGTATTGAATATGAGTGAAGTTTTACCGTTAACGCCAGAAGAAAAAAAGTGGCTGAAGAAGCTACAGAAGGTTTTAAATGAGTGTCCCTCTAATCGGATGGAGAGTTATACGATTGGTGATGACAGTCTTTTCATATATGATATTTCAGCTAATGATTCAGAAGAAGCTGAAAACCTAGCTAGAGATAATAATGATTGGTGTAATGTGATTGCCGATACTGACACCGAGTTAGCAACAATTCGATTCCCGTTCGCCATACTATCTACAGCGGGGTAGTATACATGAGGCATAGCGAAGAACCAAATATTCTCAGAGTAATGGTGATAACTGTTGTAGTATTCTGGTCAGTAGTGTATATTGGATTAAAATTAATTGGAATTATTTGAGGAGATAGGTATGAGTGAGTTAAAAACACCATTTAAGATTAAATTTAAAGGTTATGATGGTATTTATACTGTTGATGTCCATAAAGAGGGTTATTATTGGGTTTCGTGGGAAGGCGGAGGTTCTGATTACTCTTTTGAATACATACAAATACAACTTGACGAAGGTATGGCGTTTGTGGTAGAAGATGACCCCGTATGTACCCCTGAAGCTACACCGGATGTTACCACGGGAGCTATAGGTAAAGCTATTAACCAAGCAGAGTTATTACACAAGAAATATAAAACCTCTGTTGATTTCCTAAATATTGTAAAAGATATTCAAGTTGAACGTGGTGCTGAATATGAACAAGAAGAAGGTGAACGTAGCTTTGAGAAAATTGCTACAGTGTTTAACACCTATACAGGTAAATATTTGTTACCTTCTGACATAGCACTGATTCTTGAAATATTAAAGAATGTTAGATTTTACGCTCAAGAAGGTTATCATTCAGATAGTGTTATTGATAAAGTTAGTTATGGTAGCTTGTGGGCTGAATTAGTCACTCAGGAGCGAGCATGACATTACAATTAATATTAACTACAGCAGCATTTGCTATATCGACTGGGTTGAAAAATGCGTAAATTACACACTGCTGCAATTAACGACAGCAATTATGTAACTTCCATTTATGAAGATTTACCAAGATATGATGGCAAGAGAAGACAGCGACGTGTGTGGGTCTGCCCTTTCTATGAAAGGTGGTGCAATATGATAAAACGTTGTTATTCTGTAGCATACCTGAAAAGACAACCAACTTATGAGGGGTGCGTCATTTGTGATGATTGGTTAACCTTCTCAAAATTTAAGGCTTGGATGGAAACCCAAGATTGGGAAGGTAAACATCTGGATAAAGATTTGTTAGGTAATGGTAAGCGGTACTCACCTGAGACTTGTATTTACGTAGACAGGTTGGTTAACAACTTCTTAAACGTAAATACAAGACGACGAGGGGATTACCCACTTGGGGTAAGTTTTCATAAAGTAGTTGGCAAGTACCAAGCCGAATGCACAAACCCTTTAAAGGATATATCAAGCTTCATAGGTTATTACGCAACGGAAATAGAAGCTCATAAAGCTTGGCAAGCCAAGAAACATGAATACGCTTGTTTGTTGGCGGAAGAACAACAAGACCCTAGAGTTGCAGGCGCTTTACGTCAGCGTTATGCACCAGATAAGGATTGGAGTACTGTATGATAACCCAGACAATACTAACCACACTAGGAATGTTTGTCGCAGTTGGTTTGAAAACTTTACAAGGGCGTTCAATAGCCAATAAGAATATGAAGATTATCCCTGTTGTGAGTTACTTTATCAGTTTATTAGAACTGACTGTATACGGTATTGTACTGACTCAAGCAGCAACATGGACTATCTTCATTACTTCACTAGGAGCCGCGTTAGGGGCTGTTTCTGGTGTTTGGTTGGCGGATATTCTTAATGAGAAATTTGTAAACAAAGAAGGATAAACAATGAGTCATTACACAGACTTAAGGGAACATACAATTACTATCCCTAACCAAAATACAGTACCACAAAGTCAATTCGACCAGATGGTGTATGAGCGTAATCAATTATTATCATTGTTACTGAAGTATATGACATTGGATGATATATTGAAAGAAATTAAGAGCCAGCGTTAAGCTGGCTTTTTCGTAATTAAATTTAATTACATATCAAAAAGTAATTGACATTCATTACCAGTCTGATATACTGGACAAATCAAACAACATAGGAGATATGGAATATGGCTAAAGTTAAACAGATCGAGACATTCAGTGTAAGCTATTTAGAGTTTTCTGAGTTAGAATTTAATCCTCCCTCGAAATGGTATATTAAGAATGCATTAGGAGTATATGAGTTTGTTAAAGTTCAGAAAAGGGAGAAAGCTCAGGAGTACTTTGATAATAAATATGGTAAGGGAATGTATTCTATTAGGAGTATTTAGCTGTGAGGAAGAAAGATAAACTAATACATGGTTGGGGTGTCAACGATGTGAAACATCTTGTTGTAAAAGAAGAGGTAGTAAACAGTAAACGGAAAATTATTTGGTGCTGCCATTATTACACCAAGTGGAAGAGTATGTTACAGCGTACTTTTGATTTTAAATACCAAAATAAGCAACCCACATATGCAGGTTGTTCCATCTGTGAAGAATGGAAATATCTTTCTAACTTCATTAAATGGGTTGATTCACAACCAAATAGAGATTGGAAAAATTGTGCATTAGATAAAGACATTCTAATCGAGAATAACAAAATATATTCACCGGACAGTTGTGTATTTATCGCAGCAAAAGTCAATGCATTCGTGACAACGTGTCTAGCTCACAGAGGCGACTTCCTGCTTGGTGTATACTGGCACACAGAAAGTAAGAAGTTTGTTTCTAAATGTAGCAACCCTTTTAATATAAATCCAGATGTCGGTAGATACTTAGGTTTATTTGACACAGAACTAGAAGCTCACAAAGCTTGGCAAGCCAAGAAACACGAGTATGCTTGTTTGCTGGCAGAAGAACAGAAAGATCCTAGAGTGGCTGACGCTTTGCGTCAGAGATACGCTCCAGATAAAGACTGGACTAATAAGTAAGGAGCGTATAATATGTCGATTAAAATTGAATTAGCTAAAGCGTTATCAGCTAACGCACATGAAGGTCAGAAATATGGAGTATACGATTATTTCCTACACATTGAAGATGTAGTGGAGCGTGTATATGAGTTTACGAAAGACTTCCCTTGGGAAAAGAAAGAACAATGTATCATTGTAGCATATTTGCATGATGTACTAGAAGATTCTGGAGTATTTAGCGATACTATTTTAAACTTATTTGGTAGTCGGATTCACCATGCTGTACTGATGTTAAGTAAGTCCTATTGTTATACTATAGATGGTGACATTCTCCGTACTAGACCTAGAGAGTATCTGAAATATATCCAAGATATAAGGTCAGACGAGGTTGCTTTGATTGTTAAAGTCTGTGACACATATTCAAATTTAGAAGCTTCATTAAGAGATAATGATTATAAACGCATTAAGAAATATAATAACCAAGTAACATTACTGGAGATGCCATGAGTATAGAACAACGCTGCTATAACGCTTGGAGACGTTCTGAGGCATACACTGTTCCAGTCACAGAACAAGGTATTGAGGATGCCAATGAGCGATATAAACAATTTAAGAAAGGGTATATGGCTGCTATCAAGGAATGTTCATATAGACTTGAAGTGTTGCATGGACACCACAAGAAAGCACATAGCTTCTTTCTCGTTGCTAGTAAATTTTTGAAGGAGTGTAAATATGATTAAACAACCAATGTTAGCAAATAATACAATACCTGATTTATACACAGAGGTGAAATACCCTTGCTATATTCAACCTAAATTTGATGGAATTCGCTGTATTGGGATCAACGGAGTAGCTTATAGTCGTAAAATGAAGCCTATTCCCAATAAACACATTCAGCAGTGGTTTAGTGCCAACAACGTACATGGACTCGATGGTGAATTGATGGTGGTAGGTGATTTCAATAATGTGCAATCTGCTGTAATGTCTGAGGATGGTACACCAGACTTTTATTACATGGTATACGATTATTGGGATAGTGATAAAGATTACATCGAACGATTAAAGCTGCTACGTAATAACCTTCTCTACAATGACTATGGTGCTGTTGTATTTGCAGCCACTACCTTAGTAGTGGGTGATGCTGAAGAAGCTATAAAACTCACAGCTAACTTCGTTAATGAGGGTATGGAAGGGGCAATGCTACGTTCTTTTAATGGTAAATACAAACAAGGTCGTTCTACCATGAAAGAAGGGTATCTGCTAAAAGTCAAAACCTTCCTAGATGATGAAGCGGTGATTGTTGGTTTTGAAGAAAAGATGACAAATACTAACACTAAAGAAACTGATGAGCGAGGATATTCTAAACGGTCTAGCAAGAAAGAAGGTTTATTTCCGGCTAATACGTTGGGTTCTTTACAAGTAGATTGGAACGGTGTAGTATTCAACATTGGTAGTGGATTCAATGATGAACAACGTAAAGAAATTTGGGATAACCAAGAGAAATATTTAGGTAAATTTGTTACTTTTAAATACCAAGAATTAAGTAGTTATGGTGTACCAAGATTTCCAGTGTTCAAGTGGGTAAGATTAGAGTTAGAGGAGTAAAATTAATGGGTAATATTTGGGATAGCTATGATCAATGGAAACAAACAGACACAGAAGGACAAGCTGATTGGGATAGTATGTTTTATCGGGAATGGGTGGAATCTTTAGTTAGGTTAGATTTCCCAGAGTCAAGCGAGGACTTCATTCAGATGATAACTGATGATAGAGCCTATAGTAGATATTACGATGAACATTACGAGTTCTGATATTATTTATATTTGGGTATTGATAGCTGTTATTATAGCTGTATTAGAACATGAGTTCTCTATATATCGGGAAAGTTTAAAAATGTTCTACATATATTTAGCGATTAACCTTATTGTGTGGTATATTACAATTCCACAACTGATTATTGATTATAAACTTAGGAGAGGTAAGAGGAAATGAATTTAAAATTTGAAGTGAATGATGAAGAATATTACACCGTGAAGAAATCTGACCATTATGGTTTTACCCTTACACACCATTTTCCAACAGATAAACGGGATGGTACTAAAGGTCGTGGTGAGCAATCACTATTCTATGCCAATTTGGAACAGTTGATTAATAAAGTTATGTATCTATCTCTAGATGGTAGTAGTCTCGTTGAAATTAAACGATCTATTGATGATGCGTCTAAACGTATTTTATCTACTTTGGAGAAATTATGACACATAAATTAACAATAACATTATCATCAGAAGATATTGACAAGATTATTCGAGATGAGTTAATATCAGCATTCGGAACATTGGAAGCAGATATTGAGCTTACTAATGCTTTTGCTAGGGTTATTAAGTATTATAGCACACATGCACAGTTTGCTAAATTTTGTAAGGAGTATTTATGAATATTAATAAATCAAGTTGGCATTTTAAGTTGTTAGACTATTGGGACTTCAAGGTATCATATAAACTACGTAGAAACCAGCCAGTAACATTATGCCAATACTTCTGGAACGTTATTGGTTCTATTTTAATTACATTGGGTATGACAACAATGGGATTATTCTTTGTAGGAGCATTACTGGGGTTGACTATTGGTGCTATTATCGGTTTGGTTATCTTCTTTGGTGCGAGTTGGCTTCCTGTAATTGAATATGGAAGTACTTTAGATGTTATGTCTACTATAGGTCTTGTAGTATATTTACTGTTTGGAGTACTTTATACATTTGAAGTAGCTAAAGAACAAGTGAGAGAAGGTAAAATTATTCCGAGTTGGATGAAGTTCTCTAAGCAGGAAGTTAGTAAGCCTAAGAAAGAAACTAAACCAAATATTCTATTTGAATATGTAAAGGCTAAGAAGAATAAATTTTGTCCAGTAGTTAAATTGGAGGATTGATATGCAACAGTTATTTATTATAGTTCTGTTTACCTGCACGTTCATGTGTGGTATGGCAATGGGAACTTTGGTGGGTCAATCAGAAGTTCGTAATGCTATTATGGAATGCGAGAAATCACTACCTCGTAATCAAACTTGTAGATCTGTTATCCAAGCTGTACCAAATGAGGTAATCCCATGAAAGTAAAACTTTATATTGATTTACCTAATGACTACTACACTACAACAGATTGGGTGATGGCAAGTGGTAAACCTTCTAAGAAAATGGATGGGTTTACTCGTTACAGAGTGATTGTAGATTTACCGGAAAAACATTTCAATCCAGATGCAGAAGTAGATGTGGATGCTGATCTTGAAGAAGGAGCTAAGGAAGTATGAACAGACGCGCAATCAAATACACTCGGCAAGGCGTTGACATCTATCTAGACCCTAATAGCAATGCTTACGCACTGCACAAGGAAAAGAAATGGGATGAACTCAATAAATTATTGGATTTATGTTTAATGAAGGTGGGAAAATGACGGCTACAAAATATGAGTTACCAACAGACACAATCACAGCAGCTATTAAACTTATTCCTAAAGATAAGTGGAAAGTATTCTGTTATGAACTACACACTTACATGGTAGAACATTCTGAAGCAGTAGAAGCATTGCAAGTATTAGCTGATTTAGGTATGATTGAATTCCAGCGCCCTAAGACATTTACTTGGGTAGATGATGGTAAGGATGAAGTGTTACTGAAAGCTAAAGTGACTGTTGTTTGATATATTAGCCAGCCGTTGTGCTGGCTTTTTATTATTCAAAATAAATATTGACATATCTTGTCAGAGAGTGTATTATTGTTGAACATTAATTGATTGGGAGAGTTATAATGTTAAGAATATTTTTATTAGTGTTATCTTTTACTACATTTTGGGCTAGTACATTGGCGGCATTTATATTCACATTAATTGCATTAAGACTAGAACCTTTAGTATGGGTATTAGCGGCATTATTCATGTTAGGGCAGTACGCTAGTGTAAAAGTATTTAAAGAACAATGGGAGAATAAATAATGACTACGTGGATTATCTTTGGATATGTATTACCAGCAGTGGTGTTCTTTGTATTGAATTGTTGGGATTCAATTGACTGTTATGGTGAACTAACTTTGATGGATATATTGTTTGGTTTATTAGGCGCAATTATTCCAGTGATTAATTGGTTAGCTATGTTGAGTATTTTAAATCATTTGAATAATAAATATGATTTAATAAATTGGGATTTTGTAATCTATCGGGGGAAGAAATAATGAGTAAATTAATCGACAAATACCAAACACTACGTAATAAGATTATCGAGCGAGCTATTCATATTAACAATATGCTACATGACTTAGAGCTACCTGATGAGCTAGAAGGGTATCGTCCGGGCTACTGTGGTGAACAAGCTGAAGATTTACATAACAGCATTATCAATCAATATAGTGTAAATCTTATCTATCCATATCCATACGAAGATTACGAAGAAACTTGGACAATTACTACTAGCTACATTGATATGGACGATAAGGATATTGTAGCTGATTTTATTGAACGTATTAAGATTCAGCATGGTAGAGATAAGCATCGTAGATTTGAATTATTAAAGTGTGATGCTGAATATTTTGGTTATGAATTAGTGGAGAAGAAGGGGTGGGATAATGAATAAATTACAGCAAGAATGTGAGGAATGGGAAGAAGCATGGAAATTGTATCTTTCATTAACAAGTGTAGATGATTGGCACATAACAGATACGTCACGTGTATGGAAAGAAATGTACAAGAAACAATCACTACCTTATATTGACTTACTAAAAGATATTTATTACAATTATGACTTACCGAATGGTGTTGACCAGAAGATTGAGAAATTATTAGGAGATTTGTTATGATTATTTTAGGTTGGATTGGTGTGGTGTTGTTGATTATTAGTTTTATTGCTTTAATAGGTAGAGAAAGTAGTGAGTCTTATGCAGAAGCTTATGTAAAAAGTACAAAAGTTGTAGCCTGTATCATCGGATTTTTCGGAGCTTGTTTATTAGTAGCTTGGTATGTTGTGCTACTTCTTTTTGTCACATTTGGTGAACCAGATAGAACACCAAAACCAACTATTCTATCCTGCAATGGAATTGTTGTAGCAGAATCTATTAATGGATTTGCATATAATAGTAAAGGTGGTGCTTATGAGGATTATCGTAACAATTTGACATATACACCAAGACAAGGTGAAGTATGTAAAGAATATTTGAAGGGGAGTGAGTGATGATTAAACTTAATATTAGTGAATTGGAATTTTATGAATCTTGTAACTCTAGTTTTATAAATCGTTACCCTACAGGTGTACAACACAAAGATATTTATATCAATCCAGATTTAATTGAGTCTGTTGTATTGAAGAAGATTGGATTCTATGTAGATAAAATACATTATCGTAAGAATTGGTTAGGTAACAATGTAACATACTATGAACCTACTGAATTTATACGTGGTGATTTCTATGAATTAACTATGTCTAGTGGGGAGAAATTTCTAACTATGGATAAATTGGATTTTATTGGTGAATTTGGGGAACTACGATGAATCAATCTAGCTTCTGGTACAAAGAACATCAAGTGTTGGTGACTCCAATAGAATCTACATTGCGTGACCCTAATGTGTATTCACTAATGATTTGGGTATTTGCACCAAATAGGGTTGTTATCCTTACGGATAATATTAATACAGATGAAGTGTTCTGGAAAGGATTTGACAATAGAGAGAATATCGTGCATTATTACACTCGATGGATTGATAATAATGGTGATTGGGGTGTTATTGATGATGAATTGGTTTGGGAGGATTCGTGATGAGCGCAAATAAAGAACAACAAGCAGCTATTGATGCTGTTAATCGTGGGGAAAATATGTATGACTAAAAGAGACCGTCGAAATCTTGAGGCTAGACGAAAATATGAAGGAAAGCTTTTCTCTAGTAAAAGTTACGGAGATTTTAAAGTAATTGAATATATTACTAACAACAAGGTTTTAGTCGAATTTATAACAACTAGGTATCGTAAATATGTAGCCACCAAAGAATTACTTTCAGGCGGTGTTAAAGATCCGTATTTTCCTAAAATCTTTGGAGTGGCTTACTGTGGTGAAGGTTGTTATCCTATGTCCTACTACAGACAAGGTGTTAAATTCCACGCACCTGCATATGAGGTATGGCGAAGTAAGTTAAAGAATATTTATGGTTCTACAAAAAGTAGTCACTTATATATGGACGTAACATTCTGCAAAGAATGGTTGAACTATCAGAACTTCGCTAAGTGGTTTTATGAGCAAGTAAGGTTGTATGGTAAAGGCGGTAGTGTAGATAAAGATTTACTTTTCTTAGGTAACAGAGAATATTCCCCCTATACTTGCGCCTATATACCTTCAGCAGTGAATTCATTATTTACCGGAACTTCTGGGAAGATTAGCGGGGTTCATTTTGACAATAGTAAAAAGAAGTGGGTTGCTCAAATCCAAAACGGAATGCTTTGCTCTAACGGTAATAAACGTCAAACTTATTTAGGTATGTATATTGACAAAGCCTCTGCTGATAATGCATACTACAAAGCAAAACTTGAACACGTAAAAGCGGTAGCTTTAAAATACCAAGAACAATTACCTCCAGCGTTATTTTATAAATTGTACACTGGGTCTGAAAACTACCTGAATTACTATATGTTTGAAAAGGAGACATAATGCGTATTATCGAGAAGCAACAAGAGGCTATCAGAAAGATTAATGAAGGTAAAAATTTATCTCTGGTATCAGAAGCGGGGACAGGTAAATCATGGGTAGTGAACCAAGTTAAGACCGAGAACACTGTCATCATATCACCCACTGGTATAGCCGCTTTAGCTGTAGGAGGTGTAACGGCTCACAGTTGTTTTGCACTCCCTATTGGATACCCTGAAGCAAAGGATTGGGAACGAATTAAGCCAGAAATGAAAGATTTGTTTGGGAAGCACAGTAGTATTGACCGGATCATTCTAGATGAAGCTTATATGTTACTTGGGTATAACCTAGATATTATTGATTATAAATTGAAGAAGATTCGTAAGAACAAACTTCCATTTGGAGGTATTCAAGTTGTAGCAGTTGGTGATCCATTACAACTTGAACCAATTGTCAAGGCACAAGAAAAATCTATTATTGCACAACATTACAAATCACCATTTATCTTCGACAGTGGTAGCTATGATTTCGATATTGTAGAAATGACAGAAGTGGTTAGGCAGTCAGACGAGTATCAGGTCAAGCTGTTGCAGAATATTCGCAGAGGCTTGGACGTAAGAGATACACTTGAATCTATTAAGGCTCTCAGTAAACCCTATGAGAACAGTGCTGACACCCTACATTTATGTGGTTTTAATGCCGATGCTGATTACATCAACAAACATTGGTTTAGTACAATCAGAGGTAAGCAACAAGTATTCGTTGGTAAAGGTAATGATAAGATTTATCCTATTGACAAGCAGCTCAAATTGAAGATTGGTTGTAAAGTAATTATCTGTGCTAATGATACAGAAGGTAATTATGTGAATGGCAGTCGAGGTACGATTAAAGACTTCCACCCTGAAGGTGTATTTGTATTGTTAGACGATGGTACAGAAGTATTAGTTACAGAAACTACTTGGGATGAGTATGGTTTATCTAGTGTGGATGGTCAAATCGTAAAGACAGTTAAGAGTAGATACACTCAAATACCTATTAAACTAGGTTGGGCTATATCGACACATAGAAGTCAAGGACAAACATTAGATGGTGCTGCTATACATACAGGTAGAGGATTATTTAGTGCTGGTCAGGCATACACAGCAATGTCTCGTGTAAAGGATTTACGTAAATTGTCATTTGTTAATCCTATGACACCTAAAGATGTTATTGTTAATAAACGAGTCATTGAGTGGTTGAGTAGCCTATAAATAAGCCCGCATTTAGCGGGCTTTTTCTTTACAGA
>SXGT01857964.1_pt1 | contig 11520 bp, 8 predicted proteins | sample 3176221 | NCBI WGS metagenome assembly SXGT01 (sample SAMN11356862, study PRJNA531348) | freshwater metagenome | isolation source: freshwater sample F1-120 | place: China: Fuxian Lake, Yuxi | collected 2017-12-25
AGACGGCTATGGTTGGTAGGACCGTCGCGCCCGTCCACGCTGATAATTTTGTTGTCTTTCACGTTGTAGGTCAGCAGGCAACCCACGCCGCAAAACGGGCAGACCGAGTCCACCTTTTTGTCAACCACCTGCGAGCCCACCTGCGTCTTGGGCATCAGCGCCCCGGTGGGGCAGGCCTGCACACACTCGCCGCAGGCCACACAGCTGCTGTCGCCCATGGGGTCGGCCAGGTCAAACACAATCGCGCTGTGGCTGCCGCGCAGGGCGTAGCCGATCACGTCGTTGACCTGCTCCTCACGGCAGGCGCTCACGCAGCGCTTGCACTGGATGCATGCGTCCAGGTTGACTGCCATGGCCGGGTGTGACAGGTCTGCGGCAGGCTGGTCGCGCCGCAGCGCTTTGAGCTCGGGCCGCACTGTCACATCGAGGCGAGCGGCCCAGTCGCTGAGTTCGCCATGCTGTTTAGATTCGTCCTGCTCATTCCATTTGTAGCCGGTGTCGGGCATGTCAGACAGCAGCATTTCCAGTACCATCTTCTGGCTCTTGAGCGCTCGCTCGCTGGTGGACTGCACCTCCATGCCCGCCGTGGCGCTGCGGCAGCAGCTCGGGGCCAGAGTGCGTTCGCCCTTGACGTCGACCACACAGGCGCGGCAATTGCCGTCGGCGCGCAGCCCGTCTTTGTAGCAAAGGTGCGGAATGTCGATGCCGTGCCGCTGCGCGGCTTTGAGAATGGTTTCGCCCTCGAAGGCGCGAATGGAAATCTGGTTCAGCGTGAAGCTGACAGTTTGTGGCGTTACTTCAGCCAGGTGGGCGGGCGCGTTCATTTACACAATCTCCTGCGCAAAGTATTTTTGAATGCTGCGTACCGGGTTGGGCGCGGCTTGGCCCAGACCGCAGATGGAGGCATCAGTCATCACCACGTTGAGGTCTTCCAAGGTGCTGTTGTCCCACACCGGCGCCTGCATCAGCCGCACTGCCTTGGCGGTGCCGACCCGGCAGGGGGTGCACTGCCCGCAGCTCTCGTGCTCAAAAAACTTCATCATGTTGAGCGCTGCGTCGCGGGCCCGGTCGGCTTGGCTGAGCACTATCACCGCCGCCGAGCCAATGAAGCAGCCATAGGGCTGCAGGGTGTCGAAGTCCAGCGGCAGCTGGTTCAGGCTGGCCGGCAAAATGCCGCCAGAGGCACCACCGGGCAGGTAGGCGTAAAGGCTATGGCCGGGCAGCATGCCGCCACAATATTCGTCAATCAGCTCCCGCACGGTGATGCCGGCCGGTGCCAGCTTGACGCCCGGATGCTGCACCCTCCCGCTCACACTGAAACTGCGAAGGCCCTTGCGGCCATGGCGGCCAAAGCCGCTGAACCCGTCCGGACCGCGTTGCACGATGTCGCGCGCCCAGTACAGGGTCTCAAAATTGTGCTCCAGCGTTGGCCGGCCAAACAGCCCAACCTGCGCAATATAGGGCGGGCGCATGCGCGGCTCGCCACGCTTGCCCTCAATGCTTTCGATCATGGCCGACTCTTCGCCACAGATGTAAGCACCGGCTCCGCGACGCAGCTCGATGGTTGGCAGGGCGCAGGGCGGGTCGGCGCGCAACAGCGCCAGTTCGGCCTCCAGAATGGCGCGGCAGCCGTGGTATTCATCACGCAGATAGATGTAGCAGGCCTCGATGCCCACTACCTGGGCCGCCACCAGCAGGCCCTCTAAAAAGCGGTGCGGGTCGCGCTCCAGGTAGGTGCGGTCTTTGAAGGTGCCGGGCTCACCTTCGTCGATGTTGATCGCCATCAGCTTCGGGCTGGGCTGATCGCGCACGATGCGCCACTTGCGACCGGCTGGAAAGCCAGCCCCGCCCAGGCCGCGCAGGCCCGAGTCTTCCATGGCCTTGAGCACCGCCTCTGCCGGCTGGGTGCCTGCGGCCAGCGCTGCTGCCAGTGCGTAGCCGCCTTGGTCGCGATAAGTCTGGTAGCCGGTGTAGCTGGGCGCAACCTGCATTGCTTGCGGCAGCGGCGAGACAGAAGCCTCGGCATACGCCGCTGCATCAAAAACAAAAGCGTCCGAGGCAAGCGGGTGGTGGGCTGCGGCCGATTTGACTACCAAAACCACTGCCTCCGGCGTGGCCTGCAACACCGGGTTTTGGTGCACCACCGCCACCGGCGCCTGCTCGCAGCGGCCCAGGCAGGGCGCGGCGATCAGGCGCACCTCGGTACCCAGAATCGCAGGCAGCCGGGCCAGTAGCTCACGCGCACCGGCCAGCTGGCAGCTCAGGCCGTCGCAGACCCGCACGGTCAGCACCGGGCCAGGCACATCGTCGCGCAGCACCTCGAAGTGATGGTAGAAAGTGGCCACCTCGTACACCTCGGCCAACGGTAGGTTCATGGCTTTGGACAGCGCTGTCAAATGGCGCTCATGCAGGCCGCGGTACTGGTCGTTGAGCCGGTGCAGTTGCTCAATCAGCAGATCGCGCCGGAACGGCGCCGGGCCCATCAGAGCCTGCACCTCCAGCATCGCCGCGTCATCAGCTTGGCGTCCCTTGAGCCGACTTATTTTGCGGATGCGCTCGCGCATGTCGTCCAGTGTGGCGAGGGTCTGGGGCGGGCTGTCGGGTGTCAACACATCAGAGGTCATGGCATTGGATATCGCGGTTTTTTGCCTAGACAATTCAGGCGTTCAACCACAGTATCCAACCCGCAAGCCGCGGCCGTCCAATTGAATCGGTACATCGCATCATTCAAGGACTGAATGTGGCATGCGCACCTTACCGATGCCCATGGCCCGCCTGCTCCGAACAGTCCCGCCCCCGCCCGACGTCGGCAAAGGGTCAGCACAAACGCATTGGCATCATCGGGTGAGGGCAGGCCCCGCGTCTCATCGTCGGGCCAAAGGCAGCGCGCAGTCCATCGCCTCAAACCACTCGCGCGCGCACCACCACAGCTCATCGCGCAGGCGGCTGAACTTCTCCCCAATGGCCAGCGACTCCGAGACATTCAAGCCAATCACCGGCAGCCCCAACTCGGCCGCGTCGGCGCCAACACTATTTATCCGGGCTACGACTGAGCGCCAGGTCGGTGACCACGCCCATGTCTAATGCGGTGACGGCAAGCGTGCTGCATCCCAGGGGGCGTGATAGCTCACGGCCGCCACAGTAGAAGGTTTTCTCGTCACGAAAAAATGTCCGGGTCTGGGGGTGCATGAACGCCACCTTGCCCGTATTGAGTTCGATGTTTATCCAGTGTTGCACCAAGTCCCGGTCGGCTTTGCCATCCGAGTACTTGATGATCCATTCAAGCAAACCGAAGCGCTCGACCAGTGCGCGGTTGAGTTGGCCCTTGGCATCGCAGTGGCCGTGAAAGCCCACAAAGGTGCGCTCCAAACTGTAGTCATTCGAAAAACGGCGTTCCTTGCCACCCAGGAACATGCGCGAGCAGGAGGAGACGCAGTGACCGGACACCACAGTGGACAATCCCTGTTTACGAATCAGTTCCCCGATCCGGTAGCCGGATTCCACATGGCCCCCAAAGAATTGCGCAGCACCACGGTGCCGATGCCAGGGTTGGCCACCAGGGCCTCGTTGAATCTCTGAATATCACCCTGAACCACTGAGCCAGACAGGATCAGTGTGTCATTGACAACTTTCGCCTCCATGGCCGGACTTGTGGTGTGCGTGAAGGCCAGACTGGCAAGCCAAAGTACAGTTCGAGTTAGCATCCTAATCCCGCGCGGTCAAAAAAATCCAACTGCGCTAACTTCCGGATCAAAACCGCCCTTTTGGCTGCCACTGCCGCAAACCCAGCGCCATGCGCTTAAACCAAAACCTGGTGTGGCGACAACAAAACCGCTGCTCAAACCAGCTCAGGCCGCCGCAGCGCCAACCCAACACGGTATTCAGCAGAGCTTAGTCATTAACATTTTATTTTTTATGCGGCGCTTTGTATTTGGCTGCTTTAGCGCCTGCGCTCGTCATAGCTGCGGTCATGGTTTTGGTAGAAATCATTTCTTCCGCACCAATTTCAATGAATGCACCGCTTGACATGGTAATCATTGAAGCCTCTGTCATTTGCTCAGCAGTTCCTTCAAGCAGGCAAACGATTCCTCCAGTTGATACTGAGAACAATATTTCATGGGTCTTGATGCCAAGGGATTTAAATAGTACTTTTGCAGCCTCGCCGCGATCGTGCGGTGCTGCAAGCATTTCTTGAAAAGCGGCAGCGCTGTAACGCGCTCTGACCAGATATAAAGCCATGCTAATTTCTCCTAGAAAAATCATGTCGTGTGGCCAAGGGGTCACCATGAATGGACGTTGAAAAGTCTCAGCATGCTTACGCTACGACACTTCCCTTAAAAAGTACATCTGGAAATGGAGAATCTGGCAAAAATCAACATGGATTTATGACACGACAATCTTTTGCACACATTGATTGCAGCGTGGCGCTCGCAGCCGAACATGGTGGTTCAAGGTACGGGCGGCAGCAAAGCTTTTCTAACCGTAAAGGCCATTCTCGATCTGCGCAGTGAAAAAACCAGGGGTAACACCGTATGACCCTACGACATGCCGCCTGCAACTGCGGGCAACGCCAACTTACGATCAGTCGAAGACCACCAGATTGCGGGCGATTCCGCCGCGCTGCAATGCCGAAAAACCGTCGTTGATTTGCTCGAGCTTGAGCCGATTCGAGACCAGCTGGTCAAGCTTCATGCGTCCTTGCATGTGGAATTCCACCAGGCGGGGGATGTCGAGACGAAAATGGTTGGAACCCATCATCGTCCCCTGAATGCGGCGTTCACGCAGAAAGTCGAACCCGTAGAGTTCGATCTTGGTGCCCAGGGGAATCATGCCCACAATGGTGGACAAACCACGCGGACGCAGCATGGCGAAAGAGGCTTCGGTGGTGGGCTTGAGGCCGATGCACTCAAACGCATAGTGCACGCCGCCCTGGGTCATCTCGATGATTTTCGCGACCATGTCAGGATCTTTGGCATCCATGCCATCGGTGGCGCCAAAGGTCTTGGCCATTTGCAGCTTGTTAGCATCAATGTCAATGGCGATGATGCGGGCCGCGCCCGCCATGTGCGCCGCGTGGATGGTCGAAAGACCCACGCCTCCGCAGCCGAGCACGGCCACAGTGGTACCGGGCTCCATGCGGGCGCTGTGTACCACCGAGCCGTAGCCGGTGAGCACGCCGCAGCCCAGCAGTGCCGCTAAGTCCAGCGGCATGTCTTGGCGGATTTTGACAACCGCGTTTTCGTGAACCAGCATTTGCTCGGCAAAAGCCGATAGGTTCAGAAACTGGTTCAGGTGCTCACCCTTCCAGCGCAGGCGTTTGGCCTTGCCGGGCGGCATCTTGGTCGCGGTGTTGCTGCATATGGTCTGGTAGCCAGTCACGCAGAACTCGCAGTGGCCGCAGAACACCGACAGGCAAGTGACGACATGATCCCCTGGCTTGACGTGCGTAACATCTTCACCCACCGCTTCGACCACCCCGGCAGCCTCATGGCCCAGCACTGCGGGGACGGGTGTGGGGTACTTGCCCTCGATAAAATGCAGATCGCTGTGACACAGTCCGCTCACGCGGGTTCGCACCAGCACTTCATTGCGCTTGGGCTTGTCGATCTCCACGCTCTCGATGGTCATCGGCTGACCTGGGCCATGAAAAACAGCAGCTTTCAATTCAATTTCTCCTGCTAGATGGTTTATCTCCGGGGGCTGATCGAACTCGACTGGCCCAAACCCGCTCTAGCAGCATCTCGGTGGAGCCGTCCACCAGCGTGGCCACCTGGGCACCGGCCAAATGGCGGCTCAGAGGGTATTGCGCGCTCAGCCCGGCCGCACCGAGGGCATGCATCAAATTGGCAATATGCTTGCCCGCCATGCGGGTGGCAAAAATTTTGGCCCGCGCAGCCAGGGCCTCCATGGGCGCTTGAGCGTCCGCTGCGGCGCAGGCCTGTTCGATCAGCAACTGCGCCGCCTCGACATCAACCATGGCATCGACGAGCACCCAACGCCAACCCTGGTGCTCCTGCAAGGCACGGCCAAAGGTGTGACGCTGCTCGCCGTACGCACGGGCGATGCGCAAGCTGTCAACGACCATGGCAGTCGCCATGGCAGCCACATAGGTGCGTGCCCTGTTGATGGAGCCCATGGCGCGCTTGAACGCCATGCCAGGCGGGTGAAGCATCTCGTCGGCGGCCGCTTCATAGCCGTCGAGCACAAGTCCGCCTGTGCCCAGCGACGCCACCGTCTCGGTACGGCCTCGGTCGGTTCGATGAAAGCCCAGTCGCGACTCATCCACAACGAAAGCGGCGATGCCCTTGGCGCCGCTTCCCGGCTGAGTTTGCGCATACACCACCATCACCTCGGCCACCTGCGCATTGATGATCCAGGCCTTTTCACCCTGCAAGCGCCAACCCGCACCATGGGGCGTGGCTTGCATTTGAATGGCGCCAAAATCCGAGCCGGCACCCGGCTCGGTCAGGCAGGTACAAGCCATGCGTTGCCCAGTCAGCAAATCGCCCAGCCAACGCTGGGAGACCGAGGCAGGCAGCCAGTTGGCCAACGTGGAGGCAACGCCTTGCGTGTTGATCAATGACAAGGCAAATCCAAAATCTGCTTCGGCCAGGATGGCCGCCATGCCCGACCTGACGCTAAAGGGCAAGCCCAACCCGCCCAGCGCAACCGGCACTTGAACGCCCAGCAGATTCAGGCGAGCCGCTTCGTGCACCGCCTCCAGTCCCATGACGCGCTCGCGCTGCCAGCGTTCAGCCTGTGGCCGCACCCACTCATCAGCCAAGTGCTGGGTCTGTTGCAGAACCTCTTGTGCGCGGGTCGTCACTTTAATGCGAGTTTTTTCACAATCACCGTCTCAGTGGCCACATCGCGGGCGATTTGTTCGGCAAACTCTTTGGGGCTTTCGCTCATGCTGATGAACGAGCCGGTACGTTTGGTCTCTTCGATCAGCGCCGCAGACGTGGAGACAGTCATCAGGGCCTTGTGCATGCGCGCAATCACATCATCCGGCGTTCCGGTGGGCATGGCAAAGCCACCCCAGGCGCCAAACAAATAGCCGGGAGCTACGGTATCGCTGATCGTTGGCACCTCTGGGATAGGTTGCACCGATTTGTTGGACGTCACTGCCAGGGCTCTTAGCAGCCCGCCTTTGAGATGAGGCACCGCAGTGCCCAGCACCATGATGCCAAAATCAATCTGCCCGCCCAAAATAGCGTTGGCAGATTCGACCGCACCTTTGTAGGGGATGTGCAAGGCTTTGAAGGCAGGCAGTTTTTCTTCCAGGTACTCCACCGCCATGTGAGCGGGCGAACCAACGCCTGCCGAACCATAGGTCAATTTACCAGGGCTGGCTTTGGCCGCCGCCACCAAATCTGCCATGGTCTTGTAAGACGACTTGGCATTGACAACGCAGACGTAGGGCGAATTGCTCATTCGGCTGATCAATTTGAATTCGGTGAGCAAATTAAAAGCCGGATCCATGGCCTGTACAGTGACATGGCCTGAGGTGATGTAAGCCAGGGCGTGGATCTCAGTAGGATTTTGTGAAACTGCCCGGGCGCCGATCAAGGCCGAGCCGCCGGGTTTGTTATCGATGTTGAAGGGTTGGCCATAGATGCCGCTCAACTCTCTGGCCACGACGCGGGCAAACAGATCGGGAGAGCCGCCCGCAGGGTACGGGACCACCACCTTCACCGGCCGGGTTGGCCATGCGGCTTGGGCCCACAGTGAACCGGGCAAGGCCGAACCAACCGCCAAACCACCCAACAGCTGACGTCTAGAGATAAAACTGCTCATGTGTGCTCCTTATAAATGACTATCAAACCAGATCAATCCCATTGCGCGATGGCCTCGGGAACATTCGCAAAACTGTCCGGCGCTTGTGGGCCGGGAATGAGGGTCACGCGGTCGATGTGATCGCCATACCGGTAAACGCCACGGCCCTCACAGTCGGCACTGACCTTGCGCCGACGATCCAAACCGACATCAATGCCTTCGCCAACCAGCCTTAAGAAGGTCGGCGTCATGGTCAAAGTTTCGGTGGCCATGACGCCATTCAACACCAACTGCCCTACCCCTTCACGTTGGCCTCGGGCACTGTGCTCCAGTCGCAGATGTTGTGCGCCAGGAGTCAAGCGCATACGACATTGCCGCTCGGCAGCACGCGTGCCAACAAACGCGGCAACAACATGATCGGCTTGGATAAACACGCACACACCGCCCATGTTGTCGCCAATGGAAAAAATTACCCCCTCAACGCCAGATTGCCAGGTGAAACGGGCCTCCAGGCAGTAATCCCGGTCAGACATCAAAGGCGCAAAGTTCTGCAGGGGAATAGTCTCAACCCCAGGATAAAAATGCAAGGGCTCGGAAAACTTTTTCTCCAGGAAGGGCGGTACCGCCAGCGTTTTTCGCAAGTCACGGTTATCCAGCGGATAGGCCTGGTTGAGTTGGGCGTCGCGCTCGAATTCGGCGATCAACTGCTGGAGGATGTCGGGGTGGCGTACAGCCAGGTTGTCGCATTCGGTCGGATCAGTGTCAAGGTTAAACAGCAGCCAGTTGTTCAAATCAATGGGCTTGCTCATGGGCTGCAAAGACACCACTTTCCATGGGTACATGATCATGCCCCGATTGCCTTCAAGCTCAAAATGCTGGCGTGTCCGGTGGGCTGGCGCCTGAGCCTGCGTTAGCGTGTCGAGATAGCTGCTGCCATCCAAACCCCGCGTCGCGTGCCCGTTAAAGCTTTGCGGGTAGCTGGCACCAATCATCTCCAACACGGTGGGCAAGGTGTCGGTGACATGAATCCACTGGGTCCGTACCGCACCCGCATCTTTCACGCTCTTTGGGTGGCTCAGGATAAAGGGCACCCGTATGCCGCCGTTCATGGGGGTGCGCTTATAAAAACGAAACGGCGTGTTGGAGCAATTGGCCCAGCCCACTGGGTAGGCGACAAAGGTGTCGGAGCCGCCCACCACACCCTGCTCAAAGGCTTGCTGCGCTCTTTGGGCCATTTCCGCGTCAGTGGCACGCGCCACTCTTTTTTCCATGGTGTTTACCGTTCCATCAGGTCCGCCGATTGAATTGGCGCCGTTGTCTGAGGTGATAACAATCAAGGTGTTGTCGTAAACGCCTAAGGCTTTGAGTTCGGCCACCAGACGACCCACCTCCTGGTCAACCAGCTCAACCATCGCGGCGTAGACCTGCATGTAATGAGCCATTAAAGGCCGCATCGCATCGGGAACATCGTCCCAACGCGGCACACCAGGGTTGGCTTGTGACAGCCGCCAGTCCGGACCGATCAAGCCCATGGCACGCTGGCGGGCAAAGCGAAGTTCTCGCTGACGGTCCCAACCCTGGTCGTAAACGCCGGCGTAACGGGCGATGGCCTCTGCCGGTGCTTGCAGCGGCACGTGGGGCGCGTTGTGGGCGAGGTACAGAAAAAAGGGCTTGCCCGGTGTACTGCTTTGATGACCGCGCAGGTATTGAATCGAACGATCGGTCCAGTCCCGCGTGGCGTAGTAGTCGGGCGCGTAGGCATCAATGCTCAAAAATTCATTGCCGTCGATCAGGTGGTGCGGCGAGAAGAAATGAGTCTCTGAACCCAAAAAACCATAAAAACGGTCAAAGCCGCGTTGGAGTGGCCAGGCCTGGCGGTCACTGCCTGAGCCAATGTGATAGTCGGCCGTGTTGTGCCACTTGCCAACGCCATAGGTCGAGTAGCCCAAGCCGCGCAAGAGCTCGGGCATGGTGGGCGCGTCGGGTGACATCTCACCGGCCTGATAACCCGGATAGCCCGGGTTGTTATGGGTCAACCAACCACATCCAACCGCATGCGGATTTTTCCCCGTCAGCAAGGCGGCCCGCGCGGGTGTGCACATCGGGACCGTGGTGTACCCGGTAAAACGCAAACCCGCACCGGCCAGGGCGTCAATGTGGGGCGTGGCAATTTCGCCGCCAAAGCAGCCAAAGTCCGAGAAACCCAAATCGTCCAGCAAGATGACTACCACATTAGGCGCGCCTTGCGGTACACGCGTGGCCTCCCGCCACCAGGGCTTGGAGTCTTTCAGGGTTTTACCAATGGTGCCTTTATACCCCTGGGCGGGGTTGGCGGGCAACTCCCACGAATACTTCATGCGTTGACCTGAAAGGGATGTTGAAGAATGCAATCGGCACCTTTTTCGCCGATGGCAATCGCAGCAACGTTGGTGTTTGACGAGGGCATGGTCGGCATGATTGAGGAATCAATCACCCGCAATGCCTGTACCCCTTTGACACGCAACTGCGGGTCAACCACGGCCATGTGATCGGAACCCATCTTGCATGTGCCAATGGGGTGCCAAGAGGTTTGGCCACACTGACGGATGTAGTCCAGCACCGCCGCATCGTTTTGCACATCCAGCCCGGGGCGGGTTTCGCGCCGGATCAAACCCTGCAAAGCCGGTTGACCAGACACATGGCGGGCCATGCGAAATGCGCGCATCATGTCGTCCTGATCTGCAGGGTGCTGCAAATAGCGCGGATCCATCAAGGGCGCTTTCAAGGCATCTGGGGAATGCGCATGCACATGGCCACGCGAACGTGGACGCAACTGAAAAAACCCGATCCCAAAACCCGGGAATGGGTCAAGGCCTGCACCGGGGCTACGCGTATATCGGCTGTTGGCACTGAGGTGAGTCATTTGGATCTTCACAGTGGCGCGCGGCTCGTCGGGATGCGCAGGCACCAGCGCATGGACGGTGGCCGACGGCGTCGCCATCATGCCCCGGCGCGTCAGCAAATATTTGGCGCCCATCCAGGCCTGGCGGATCGGGCTGGAGACAATTTCATTCAGGCTGATGGGTTGGGCGCACTCAAACGTGATGCGCCCCTGCAAGTGGTCACACAGGTTTTCACCCACACCAGGCACATCGGCTTTGACTGCCACGCCCAGCTCACGCAAGCGATTGGCCTGGCCAACACCAGAGAGCTCCAGCAACTGCGGCGACACGATGGGTCCGGCACTGAGGATCACTTCGCGCCTGGCCAGCGCTTGGAGCGCCTGGCCCTTGTGCAGGTAACGAATGCCCACCGCCCGCGTCCCCTCCCACATCACCGATGTAGCCTGAGCCTGCACTTGCAGGGTGAGCCGAGGCGGGGTGAACCGATCCAGATAAGCCCGGGCGGTGCTGCTGCGCTGCCCCTGATGGGTGGACAACTGTAAATAGCTGACGCCCTCGTAGCCAGCGCCGTTGTAGTCGGGGTTGGCGACAATGCCGGCTTCCAGGCACCCTGCATGAAAAGCGTCCCCTAAAGGTTGCGGGTCTTCTGCCAACGATGTGACTCGAATCGGGCCCTGCCGGCCACGGTAGGCGTCGTCTCCGAGGGGCGCGGATTCAAGTTTCTTGAAATAGGGCAGCAAATCCTGATAGCCCCAGCCGGTGCACCCCAGGTCACGCCAATGGTCGTATTCACGTGGATCGCCGCGCACATAAATCATGCCATTGATCGAGCTAGACCCTCCGGGCATCTTGCCGCGTGGCC
>SXGT01411395.1_pt1 | contig 11519 bp, 5 predicted proteins | sample 3176221 | NCBI WGS metagenome assembly SXGT01 (sample SAMN11356862, study PRJNA531348) | freshwater metagenome | isolation source: freshwater sample F1-120 | place: China: Fuxian Lake, Yuxi | collected 2017-12-25
CGAGACGATGAAAAGGCCTGCTCGGGGCCGGCCAAGCGGCATCGCATGGCCATTACGTGCCCCGCGTAACATGCCTTAGGCAGCGGCCTAGTCGGCGCTGGGTCTGAGAACGGGCGTTATGTTGACTGAGACCCCGCTAATGTTTACTATCGTCCCTTGGGGCGGGCCTGGGCGCCGAGCCGCGCTTCGCCGTCGTCAGTCCCCTGATGTTGCGCCTCGCCGGGTTGTTCATTCCGGAGGCACGAGCGGGCGTCGAGAGGTTGCACCAGTTCACGCAGCGTCACGACCGGCGCGCGGCTTCTTTGGAGCTAGAATCCGATTCGATGTCGAACAGGAGCGTCGTGTCTGCGGTGTGGCTCGCATTGGGGCTCGCGGCTGTGGCGCTGGATGCCGCCGGCGTCCCGGAAGCGAATTGGCCGCAGTGGCGCGGGCCGCAGGGCCTCGCCGTCTCATCGGACACGGGCCTGCCGACCGAGTGGTCGCCGGCCACGAACATCGCCTGGAAGACGGAGATCCCCGGCCGCGGTCATTCGTCGCCCGTTGTCTGGGGTGATCGAATCTTCCTGACGACGTCGATCAAGGGCCCCCAGGTGCCCGGCCGCAAGGCGCCCGTGCACCTGGGATTCGACTTCCTGCCGGGATACGTTCATCCCGATTCGACCGACGTGGATTACCGCTACACCCTGAAGGTGCTGGCCATCAGCGCCACGACCGGCCGCATTGCCTGGGAGCGCACGGCGTACGACGGCCTGATGTTCGACGACCGGCACCGGAAGAACACGTTCGCCTCGCCGACGATGGCGACAGACGGGCGGCTGGTCTTTGCGTTCTTCGAGTCGCTGGGTCTCTACGCGTACGATTTCGAGGGCCGACCGCAGTGGCACGCCGACTTGGGCCCGATCATCAAGGCCGGCCTCGGCCCCGGCACCTCACCGGTCATTTACGAGGACCTGGTTATCGTGCTGTGCGACCAGGAAATGGGGACGGGCTCGTACATCGCGGCGTTCGATCGCGCGAGCGGCCGGCAGAAGTGGCGGACGGAACGGGCCAACCGCCGGAGCTGGGCCACGCCGTTGCTGGTGCGCGCGGGCGCTCGCACGGAGCTGGTGACCTCCGGCGCCGAGTCGGTGATTGCCTACGATCCCGCGACGGGCCGTGAGCTGTGGCGCGCGAATGGGACGCAGAGCCATCCGATTCCGAGCGCCGTGGCCGGCCATGGCCTGGTGTTCGTGTCGGCGGGCAGCCAGGCCAAGCGCGCGCTCGCGATTCGACTTGGCGGATCCGGCGACCTGACCGACACGCCGTCGATCGCCTGGCGCTACAACAAGGGCACAGCGTACGTGCCGTCGCCGATTCTGTACGGGCGCTACCTGTATTTGATGACCGACACGGGCCTCCTGACGTGCCTCGATGCGGTGACCGGCGAGCGCCTGTACGAGGGCGGCCGGGTGCCGGTGCCGGCCACGTTCACCGCATCGCCGGTGGCCTTCGACGATCGGCTGCTGCTGACCAGCGAGGATGGCGACACGTTCGTCATCAAGGCCGGCCCCACGCACGAGGTGTTGCGGACCAACTCGGTCGGGGAACCGGTCTACGCGTCGCCCGCCCTCGCGAACGGGCGGATCTACATTCGCGGCGAGCGCCACCTGTTCGCGATCGGCGGCACCACGCGCTGAGCGCGGCCGCCTACCGCTGCGTGGTGGCGGCCGGCGCGGCGGTCTTCACGTACTTGTCGAACCATTCCAGCCAGCGCGCCCAGAGGTCGAGGAAGTTCTCCTTCGCCCGCGGGGCGTGGGACTCGTACGGGTAAATGTAGAGCACGGCCGTCTTGCCGAGGCCGGTCAGCGCCTGCATCATGCGCTCGGACTGGATCGGGAACGTGCCGGAGTTATTGTCCTTCTCGCCGTGGTACATCAGGAGCGGCGCCGTGATCTGGTCGGCGTAGAAGAACGACGACATGTCGGTGTAGACGTTGGGCGCCTGCCAGATGCTGCGGCGCTCGCCCTGGAACGTCATCGGCGTGAGCGTGCGATTGTAGGCGCCGTCGCCGGCGATGCCCGCCTTGAAGAACGGCGTGTGCGCGAGCAGATGGCCGGTCGTGAACGCACCGTAGCTGTGGCCGCCGTGCCCGATCCGGTTCACGTCCACGTAGCCGAGCTCGTCCACCTTGCGGATGGCGGAGTACATCGTGTCGATCAGGTTGGGGCGGTAGTTGTCGTTGGCGGTGCCGTCCTTGCCGATGATCGGGATGTCGGGGTAGACGAGCGCGTAGCCCTGCGTAAGCCAGATATCGGACCAGCGCAGGAAGCTGAGCGGCGTGTACGCGTTGTGGTTGCGGGCGCGGACGGCGCCGCGGCCGTACGCCTTCTCGTCCTCGAACTCGCGCGGATAAGTCCAGAAGATGGCCGGCACGCGCGTGCCCGGCTGGTAGCCCACGGGCAGCGAGATCCGCGCCTGCACCGTCACGCCGTCGCGCCGGGCGAACTCGAAGTCCACGCGGGGGGCGCCGGTAATCTCGGGATACGGATCCTGGTTGTTGGTCAAGTTCACCATCTGGCCGCCCGCGCGCGTCCACAGGTAGCTGTCGGGCGGACGGGTCTTGCTCTCGCGCGAGACGACCACCCGCGCGAGGTCGGCGTCAAGCGCGACCAGCGGCTCGTCGAACGTGTCGGCGGCGCCCTCGAACTGGCGGGTCGCGGCTCCGGTGCGGATGACCACGCGATCGATGAAGGGCTGGGGCCTGAAGTTCGCCTTGAAGCCCTCGCCTTTCAGGAACGCCGCGGTGCCGTCAGTGGACACCAGCGCGAAGGGCGTGCCGTTGGCGGTCGCCTGCGTCCACACCTCGCCTGGCAGCGCCAGCGGGTCCTCCGGATCGACGTTCGCCTTCAGCACGAACGCAGACGGCTGGGCGCCGGAGAAATCGTAGGCTACGATGTCGTCGCGCCGCGCGGCGCCCGCGGCCGGGCCACGCTTGGTGAGCGTCGCGAACCCGTATCGGCCGTCGCGTGAGTAGCGCACGTTGCCGAACCGGTGCTCCGTCGAGACCAGCGTCTGCGCGCGCGCCAGGTCATAGGGCGGCGCGAGCAGCATCATGCGATCCTGGCGCGGCGCGGCCGCCTCGCCGTTCTTCGCCGGCTCGCGCCACTGCAGCGAGAGGCCCTTGCCGTCGGGCCGCCACGCGACGTCGCGCGGCAGGTTGTCGGCGTCGGGATGTCCCCCGCGGGACGTCGCTTCCTGCAGCTTCAACCGCCGGATTTCTGAGAGGACCTTGCCGTCGCGATCGATCACCTCGAGCTTGCGGCCGAATCCGGAGAACGCCACGAGGTACGAGAACGGCTCCTCGATGGTCTCCCGCAGGATCGCGTTGCCGTCGGGGCTCACCCAGTAATCGAGGTACATCGCGGGCGCGCCAATGGCGCGCGGCGCGCGGCCGGGCGCGACCGTCGCCAGCTGCGCGGTTGTGTAGTACCTGAACAGGCGCTCGTCGTGCGCGGTGCGGAGCAGGAATGGCTGCGTGACCGTCGGCGTCTCCTTCTCGCGCGTGCGGCGGATGATCGGCGAGCTCGGCACGGGCGGTTCCGCTGGCTCCGGCCCGCGATTGGCGGGCACCAGCGCGGTCAGAAGCGATCCGTCGGGCATCCACTGGAGCATCCGGCCGCCGGCGGTCTCTGGCGCTTCGCCACCGCCGCCGGGACGCGCCATCAGCGTGGCCAGGACGGGCGCGTCGCTCACGGCCCGCGCGGCGCCCGTCGCCACCTCCGCCACCCACACCTGCGACGCGGCGGGCAGGTGAAGGATGAACGCGAGCTGCTTGCTGTCGGGCGACCAGCGGAAGTCGCTCGCGAAGCTGCCGGCGGGAATCTGCACGGGATACATCCTGCGATCCGCGAGCGAGTAGAGATGCACGCCCTTGTTGCCGTAGGTGGCGAGCCGCCACTCGCGGTTCACGTCGGGAACGATCTCGAGCATCGCCAGCCGCAGCGTGCGCTGCGACATCAGCTTCAGGTCGGTCAGCTCCTCGAAGACCGGCACCACGAAGTGGGTGCCGCTCGGGCTGACCCGGTCGAGCGACGCCAGGTGCTTGTCACGCCGGAACAGATTCTGGACCGATGCCGGCGGGAGCACGTAGCCGTCGCGCTCCATGCTCTGGGCGCCAAGCTGAACCGGCAGCGAAACCACGAGTGCGAGCGCCAAGGCGAGGACCCTGCAGCTTCTGGTCATCGGCAAATGCTCCTTGGAATGTCTCGATGCGGGCGATTGTAGACGCGCTGCGGGCCATGGCGCAAGGAATTCGCGCGCGACAATTGCCGCTCGCCTCTGTGGCCCTCCCGATTCCTTGACATTGCCGCGCCGGCAGCATACAAGTGCGCTAGTCAACCCCCACAAGGAGTCAGGCATGCGACTCACACGGCGCTCGCTTCACCCGCTGCTCGCCATGTTGGTGTGTCTCTGCTGGGCCGCCTCGGCCGTGGCCCAGACCGGCGGCACGCTGCAGGGATCGGTCATCGACGACCAGAAGCTGGTCCTCCCCGGAGCGACCGTCACCCTGACGAACATGGACACCGGCTGGACCCGAAGCGTCGTGACCGACTCCGAGGGACGGTACCGGGCGCCGGTGCTGCCGCCCGGCGAATATGAAGTCAAGGTCGAGCTCGGCGGCTTTGCCACCGCCATCCGCAACCAGATTGCGCTGACGCTCGGCCAGGAACTCACGATCAACTTCACGATGCGGCTCGCCACGATCGCCGAGACGGTCACCGTCACGGGCGCATCGCCCATCATCGACACCACCAGCAACACGCTCGGCACGACCATCAGCCGCGAGCAGCTCGACTCGCTGCCCGTGCCCGGCCGGAGCTTCACCGCGCTGGCGCAGACCGCGCCGGGCGTCACCGGCGTCGGTGGCGGCGGCGTCAACGCCGGCGGCCAGCTGTCGCGCAACAACTCCTACCGCATCGACGGCGTCAGCAACGACAACAACGTGCTCGCCAGCCCGCGCGGCGGCGTGTCGATGGAAGCCATCCGCGAGTACGTCGTGATCGCCAACCAGTTCGCCGCGGAGTACGGCGACGCCTCGGGGGCCATCGTCAGCGTGGTGACGCGCGCCGGCACCAACGACGTGCAGGGCCGCGGCTTCCTCTTCCACCGCGACGAGTCGTTCGACGCGCAGGATCCGTTCTCGAAGGCGCAGGGATCGGGCCAGGCGCCGTTCAGCCAGCAGCGCTTCGGCGGCTTCCTCGGCGGGCCGTTCAAGACCGACAGGATGCACTACTTCGGGTCCTACGAGGTGTTGCGCCTCGACCAGACCGGGGTCATCACGTCGCCGCTCGTCCCGGTCGCCGAGCGCGAGGTGCCCAACCCGGAGACGGGCGATCAGTACTTCGCCCGCACCGACTGGCGCCTGAACAACAACCACACGATGTTCGCGCGCTACCGGTACGACGAGACCACGGAGATCAACAACGGCGTCGGCGGCCTCAACTCGTTCGAGCGCGGCGTGGACACGATCAACCGCAACCAGGACGTCGTGCTCAACCACACCGCGGTGCTGTCGTCGCGCATGCTCAACGAGGCCCGCGTGCAGTTCGGACGGCACTTCGCCGACAACGTCACGCGCATGCCCCTCGACTCGCCGACCATCAACCGGCCGTCCGGGGGCTTCGGCAAGCCGAGCAACCAGCCGCAGGGGCGCACCGAGGACCGCTGGCAGTTCATCAACAACCTGAGCTACTCCGCCGGCACGCACGACTTCAAGTTCGGCCTCGACTACAGCCGCATCAGGGCGACGAGCTACTTCAACAACAACACGGGCGGCACGTTCACCTTCGCGACCGACCGGCCCTTCAACGCGAACGACCTGACCACCTACCCGACGCAGTACACGCAGAACATCGGCGATCCGAACCTGTTCCGGCCCAACGACGTGTGGGGGCTCTTCGCCCAGGACAGCTGGCGGCTGGGCTCGAAGGTCACCCTCAACTACGGCGTGCGCTACGACCGCGAGAACGCCTTCAAGAAGGCCACCGGCGTGGAGGACTCGAACCTGAACCTCGCGCCCCGGATCGGTTTCGCGTGGGACCCGAAGGGCGACCAGAAGACGGTGGTCCGCGGCGGCACCGGCCTCTACTACAGCAAGGTGTTCCTCAACATCACCGGCAACATCATGCTGGCGCGGCGGTTCGTGGGCGTCACCGTGATCAACCCCGGCTATCCGGACCCGTACTCGCGCGGCCAGGCCGCGCCGCCGTCGGCGCCGAGTACCACCGTCGCGCCCGACGAGGTGAAGACGCCCGTGACGCGGCAGTTGAGCCTCGGCGTCAAGCGTGAGCTGATCCCGGGGTGGGCCCTGTCGGTGGACGTCGTCAACACCCGCGGCAACAACCTGTACAACGCCCCCGACGTGAACGCGCCCGATCCGGTCACCGGCCTCAGGCCCGACCCGAGCTACCTGCGCATCACCGAGTACCAGACGACCGGTAACTCCTGGTACAGCGGCCTGCTCGTCGGGCTCGAGAAGCGCAGCAGCGGGAAGTGGCCGCAGTTCGGCGTCTCTTACACGTTGTCGAAGCAGGAACGCGACGTCGAGGATTTCGGCTTCACCGCGCAGGACAACTACAACCGCGCCGCCGAGAAGGCCCCGGCCAGCAACGATCGCCGCCACCAGCTCGTGACCAACGTCGTCTGGGCGATGCCGTACGGATTCCAGATGGGGCTCTTCGCCCAGGCGCGTTCATCGTTGCCCTTCAACATCACGACCGGCGTGGACAACAACCGCGACGCGCAGACCACCACGGACCGGCCGGACCTCGCCAACCCCGATGGGGACCCGCGGGACCGCAACACCTACAACGCCAACTTCACGGGCCGCAGCGGCAACCTGCCCCGGAACTTCGGCCGCGGCGATCCGTACTTCGAGGCGCACCTGCGCTTCTCGAAGTTCATCAACCTCTCCAAGGCGAAGCTGGATCGGCTGGAGCTGTTCGTGGAGGCACTGAACATCACCAACTACGTCAACCTCGGGACGCCGACCGGCAACCTCCGGTCCGCGCTCTTCGGACGGTCGACGGGCATCAACGGCGATTCGAGCCCGCGCCAGGTGGAGCTCGGGTTCAGGGTGGATTTCTGAGGTGAGTCTGTCGCCGGCAGGTGCGAGAGTAACCAACCTTCGTATCACGATGCTGTCCGATATCGTCTCGAAGACCCGCGTTCCGTGCGCGCTGGCGGTGCTTGCTTAGGCAGCGGCCTAGTCGGCGCTGGGTCTGAGAGGACGATAGACCGTATTAGCGGCCTCAACTGTTAACGGAAGGGCCGTTCTCAGACCCAGCGCCGACGGGGCCGCTTCCTAAGGCATACCACGCGGGGCACATTCTGCTTGAGCCGTTAGAAAAGCCGTGGGAAAGTTTTTACCCTGAGCCCCGCTGGGTAGTAAGCCCAGACGCACTAGAAATAAGTTGGCTTTTCTTCACGATCTACTGGGATGTGTTTCCGGGTTATCTAAATGCCGGCAACAAGTACGAATTCGTTGGCCGTATGGCTAACGCCGCACTCCGCTATCAAGCTCAAGTGGACGGAGATGAGGTACTCGAAGATCTCCTTCTGGCCGTGAACATGGAAGCACGAGCAATGGCAAGTCAGATGGACCGCTACGGGAACATTCCCTTTTTAGACGTTGCCCTCGGAAACACGATCCACGACGATCTTGTACAAACCCGACGAAAAAACTAGAAATGAAAAGGGAATTCACGCCATGAATAGCATCGACGATAAATACTGGGCCGACTACCAATCGGCCGGCTTTAGTTATTCGCCTCGTTCGGGGGTTCGTCACTACATCGAGCCCGATCCAAGTGGTCAGACCACAGGAGTGTTCCCCTTTGCCCAGCCCGCGGGTTTTATTACCGCCCACAACCCCGGTGGCCCTCCTATTGCTGAAGAAGTCAACGATGCTCGCCACCGAGAACTCGAAGCGACAGTTACAGCCCTGGGTCACAAATTTTTCTTGGCCCAAGGGGGCCGCCACGGTCGAGCCCACCAAGAAACTGGATTACTCATCTTGGATGTTTCACCCCAATTCGTAAACGAGATGGGTGTTCGCTTTGGTCAAGACGCTATTTATATTTGGAGCGCCACGGAGTTTTTACTCGAAGCGTGTGGAGGCCAAGATGAGCGGAAGCGTTCGTGTCCACAAGGCTGGAAAGTGAACGACATCACGGAGAAATAATGAACAATCGCCTCAGTTGGGGCCGGTGTGAGTGTCACACCCGACCGCTAATCTCGAGTTCCTAATGCTTAATTTACGGGCCGCGGAAAGCCTGCCTCCACTAGCCCAAGACCTCGGCCGACGCCTAGCCGATGCTCCGGCCGATGCGTTTACCCAAGAGTGGATTGCGGTGCCGGCTGCGGGAATAAAGCGCTGGCTCCAACTTGAACTCGCCCGCACTCTAGGAGCGAGTGCGCCGGGTGCTAACGATGGCGTAGTTGCCAATATCAAGTTCGCTTACCCCGCATCACTAGGCCAATCCGTTCTGGCCGCTAATACTCCCTTCGCTGAAGAGAGTGGTGACCCGTGGTCGGTCGATCGACTCACTTGGGCGGTGTTAGCCGCACTGGACGAAAGTTCGAAGTGGTCAACGGCGACGACACTAAGCGAACTGACCGAAGGAGCTTCCCGCTACGGCCCTTCCGTTAACAGTGGAGGCATCATGTCGCGGTTCGGCAGCTCGTGGAGGATTGGACCAGACATGTGTACCTGCCGCGTGTAAAGGACTCGGACGTCCTCCTGACGGCCATTCGAGAAGGCGTGGCGCTCGTCACCTGGGAGAGCGACGGCTTCGCCTACGCCGATGGCTACGACGAGAAGGCCGAACGATACCAGGCGCTACGGGCAGGGCAACAGCTGCCGAGTGTTGATGCGAATGGCCCAGGCCTACTCGTCAAGCCGGCGGTGGCTCGAAGGCAACTGGACGAGGAGACTGCGCCCGCGAAGGGGGGCACAGGAGTCGAGCACACGCCGACGACAGGAGCCGATGAGCCCGGAGCCGGGGGCAGAGAGGAGGCCAAAGGGCCGAAGCCACTCAGGCGCTTCCATGGAACCGTGCGACTGGACCCAGCCCGTGTGGGCCGCGACGCCAGCCGGATCGCCGAGGAGGTCGTCGCCCACCTGGCTGGCCTGGTCGGTGCGAACGTGACGGTGACCTTGGAGATCGAGGCCGATATCCCGACCGGCGCACCGGACCACGTCGTGCGGACCGTGACCGAGAACAGCCGGACGCTGAAGTTTACGAGTCAGGGGTTTGAACGGGAGTGATTGCTAGACTATGCCAAACATGCCCCTTCGCGAACGACACATCGAGTGGGGGGCTGAACCCTGTGACGGGCCGGAGGCGCACCTGCATGCGGTGGGGCGGTCTAGCCCGGTTTCCTGCGTGACTCCTCCAATCGGAGTAGCAGCTTGGTTCTGAGAAGTCTGAGGTGAGATTTCGCAGACACAGGAGATGAGGCATGACGCAGATCGACTGGTCCGATGACACCACCGTCCGCAACGCGTTTGTCGAGGCCGTGCATGCCGGCGACCACGCCGCAGCCTCGCGCGCTGGGGAGACACTGGTCAGCAGCATGTTTGATGGCTCGGTGATCGACGATGTTGCGTCGGGCGCGCTGCTACCCGAAGATTTGATTCCGCAGGATCCAGACAGCGCCCCTTACGATTCGCCGGGACTCGAACTTCTGGACGGGCTGGTGGCGGAAGATCGGCTAGCAGAGCTGTACAAAGGTGGCGACATGAGCGCCGTTGAGCTCACGCTCTGGCAGAGAAAGGCAGCAGAACACATCTTGGCCTCCCCGGAACTGGACTGGGACACGTATTCGATGTGGGCGGTGAGATGTGTTCGACACACAGATGGCCGCGAAGCGTACCTCGCGGATGTCGGCGGGGGCTACTCGTTCACCGGACCCTGGAGCGAATACCGGGGCGGCGCGGTCACCCTCGAGAAAGCACTCGCCCTGCTGAAGCCGTATTGACCTGCCGGGGGTCTTCGGACCAATCGTTACTGGAGAATGGCCCCTTCGGGGTTAGTTAGTACGGTTGCTTCTTCTGCCCCGTCCTGGTGGTTGTCCCCGTGATCGCCTTGAACTCGTGCGGTGTTTGATACGCGAGACTCGAGTGCGGTCGGACCTCGTTGTAGTGCCGACGCCATTGCTCAATGCTGACGGCCTCGACGATAAGCCGTATTAGTGGCCTCACTTGTTAACGAAACGCCCGTTCTCAGACCCAGCGCCGACTAGGCCGCTGCCTAGCGCGTGGCGACATCCGCGGTCTCGCCTCCCTGCGACGGGCTGCCTACTGGCGGTTGCTGCCGACGGCGGCGAAGTGCTTCCAGTACCACGCCAGGCTGCGGGTGATCGTGTCCTCGACGTGCTTGGTCTCGCGGATGCCGTGTCCTTCGCGCGGGTAGCGGACCAGCACCGATTCGGTGCCCACATCGCGGATGGCAATGTAGAACTGCTCGGCCTCGGCGATGGGCACGTCGTTGTCGTTCTCGCCGTGCAGGAACAGCGTCGGCGTCGTGACCCTGGAGACGTAGCGGATCGGCGACCGCTCCCACAAGGCGTCCATGATGGTGCGCGGCTGCGTCGCACGCGGCCAGATCTTCGCATTGGCCGGTTCAAACGCCTGGTGGGGAAAGCCCCCGAACTCCACGGCCAGGTAGTCGTGGTAGTAGGCCATGTAGTTGAAGCTCACCAGGTTCGAGATGCCGGCCGACGGAATGGCGGCCTTGAAGCGATCGGTCTGGGTGATCAGCCAATTGGTGAGCTGCCCGCCGTAGCTGCCGCCCTCCACGCCGAGACGGCTGCCGTCGAGCCACGAGAACTTCGCGAGCGCAGCATCGACGCCGGCGAGCACGTCTTTGGCTTCGCCGCCGTTCTGATCCTGGAAGATCGCGTCAGCGTGCTTCTGGCCGTAGCCGGTCGAGCCGCGGTAGTTGACCATCAGCGACGCGATCCCGTTGGCGGCGTACACCTGCGCCTTCAGGTTGAAGGCCGGGCCTTGCTGGCCATGAGGACCTCCATGGATCATCGCGACCAGCGGCGCCTTCTGGCCGGCCGCAAGGGCCACCGGCTTGGTCAGGTACGCCTCAACCTCGAGGCCGTCGAAACTGGCGAACGTGATCGCTTCGACCTCGGCGATGGTCCGGCCGCCCAGCGCTTGCTGGTTGAGCGCGGTCACGGCGCGGGCCTGGCCGGAGGGCGCGCGCACGTAGAGCTCGGCCGGGCCTGACGGCGCGGTGAAGGCGTAGACCAGGGTGCCGTCGTGAGACAGCGCCCACTGGCCGACGCTGCCGCGGTCGGTGACGAGGCGTTCGGCCGCGCCGCCGGCCAGCGGCAGGCGAATCAGCCGCACCCCGCCGCGCTCCTGGAGCGTCGCGTACAGGTGCTGGCCGTCGCGCGACCACTCGGGCGCGCCTTGACGGTTGTCGATCGTGCCCACCTCGCGCCGGCCGCTGCCGTCGGCGTTCATC
>SXGT01890388.1_pt1 | contig 11519 bp, 4 predicted proteins | sample 3176221 | NCBI WGS metagenome assembly SXGT01 (sample SAMN11356862, study PRJNA531348) | freshwater metagenome | isolation source: freshwater sample F1-120 | place: China: Fuxian Lake, Yuxi | collected 2017-12-25
ATCGGCTTCACCGCCATCGCCACCGGCCAGCGCTCGACCGCTATCGGCGGCAATGCCTCGACCAATGCCAACGACGCGACGGCGGTGGGCGCAACGGCAGTCGCAGGCTTCACGGCCTCGACCGCCGTCGGCTTCGGCGCGACCACCACAGCGGCGAACCAGGTCACCCTTGGCGGAGCGGGAAGCTCGGTCCGGATCGGCGATATGGCCGCCAGCACCGCCGCCCAGGTCGGCCCGGTCGAAGCGGTCACGGTCGATGCCAGCGGCACGCTCGGCACCACCGCCGTCGCCAGCATGGCGGCAGTGCAGGACATTCGCGTCGGGCTCGACTACATCGCCGCCGTCACCGACGCCCAGTTCAATGCGCTGTCGGGTCAGGTCGATACGCTGTTCGACCTCACCGACACGCTGCGCAAGGACGCCCGCCAGGGGATCGCTGCGGTTGCCGCCATGGCCCAGCCGCATTTCCCGAGCGAAGACGGCAAGACCAGCTATGCCTCCAACGTCGCCTATTACCGCGGCGAAGTGGGCTTCTCGCTCGGCCTGACCCACCGCGTCACCACCGGCTTTGCGCTGACCGGCGGCGCAACCTACGGCGGCGGCGACAATCTGGCGGTCCGCGCCGGGGTGGCAGGCGAGTTCTGACGACGCGGCGGCGGGGGATGCTCCGCCGCCGTCCTGCTTCGGGACTGGAACGGCCAAAGGACTCGCGCCCACAGGCAACTTCGCCTAACGAAGAGCGGTGCAATCGTAACGACGATCATGATCACAGGGCCGCACCCGGATTGTTGAGCAGTCCGCGCGGCCAGGCCTCGTCTCTTGCCCGCGCGGCAACGGAGGAGGACACCCATGAACATATTTTGTACCAAGACCCGCCGCAGCACCGCACTTGCAGGCGCAAGCGCGCTGGCCTTTGCCCTGCTGGCCATGCAGCCCGATCCCGCGAAGGCCGACGACTGCCTGCTCGATCGCGACAATGACGGCGTGGTCGATCTCACCGACAATGACGGCGGGGCCAGTTCCAACAATGACGATACCTCGCTGGCTTGCGGGGTCGGCGCGAATACCGGCACGGCATCCTTCGCCACCGCCATCGGCTCCAACAGCAACGCCACTGCCGACCGGACCGTGGCCATTGGCCGTATCGCCGATGCCACTGCTTCCGATGCCACCGCACTTGGTCATAACGCCGATGCCACCGCACAGAACGCACTGGCGGTGGGGCAAAGCGCCTTGGCCAATGTCATCAACGCAACGGCCGTGGGGCAAGCCTCGGTGGCTTCTGGCGATGGCGCGCTGGCGGTTGGTCGCGGCTCGGGTGCCACCGCTGCCGGGGCCGTGGCGGTTGGTGGCGACGGGTCGGATGTAGGCGTAACGGGAGCAACTGCCAGCGGAGCGGATTCAACCGCCATCGGTGCCGATTCCATCGCCAGCAACACCTCGGCCACGGCGCTGGGTGCGCGGGCCAATGCCACCGGTCTTCGTTCGATCGCCATTGGCGGCGATGAGGATGAGGACGGCTTCGGCGCGCGAGCAAGCGGTGCCAACGGGATCGCCATCGGTTTCGACAGCTCTGCTGCCGGGGCCAACACCGTTGCGCTGGGGATCAGCGCAAGCGCGACGGACAACTCCGGCACCGCCGTCGGCAACAACAGCTCTGCCGGTAACCTTGGCTCGACCGCGCTCGGTGCCTCGGCCAATGCCAGCGCCATCAATGCGACAGCACTTGGCGTCGACAGCGAAGCCGCCAGCGATGCGATTGCCGCAGGCGTGGGAGCACAGGCCAGCTTCGCCGCCGACGTTGCCATTGGCGGCTTTGCGACCACCGCGGGGGGCGTCACAACCGGGGGCAATATCGCCATTGGCGGAACCGTCTCTGGAGGGGGTTCGTACGGCCCGGGCGGAGTCAGCGTCAACGCATCGGGTAACCGCACCACCGCCAATGGCGGCAATGCCATCGCCATCGGCCGCGCCGCTCAGGCGACCGGAGCGACCAGCATTGCCATGGGCGCGGATGGCGACGATGGTGATACGTTTGGCGCTATTGCCAGCGGCGAACGGGCAGCGGCCTTTGGCGCGGATGCCGTGGCGTCGAACACCAACGCGCTTGCGCTAGGATCGCTCTCAACCGCCAGCGGCATCAACGCCACCGCCGGATCCCGCCAGGCCAATGCCCGCGGCAACAACACCGCCGCCTTCGGCTTCGCCGCCAGGGCGACCGGGGGCAGGTCGACCGCGGTCGGCGGCGGGGCCGATGCCATCGGGGCCAACTCGACCGCCGTAGGCCGCTTTGCCTCGACCGGAGCGGGGCAAGCGACCGCGATCGGCTTTACCGCAACCGCCTCTGGCTCGCGCTCCACAGCCATCGGCGGCAATGCCATCACCGCCGGCAACGATGCGACCGCTGTGGGTGCGACCGCTTCGGCCGGTTTCTTGCGCTCGACCGCTGTCGGCTTTGGCGCGACCACGACGGCGACCAACCAGGTCACCAGCGGCGGGACTGGAAGCTCGGTGCGGATCGGCGACATGGCCGCATCGACCGCCGCGCAGGTCGGCCCGGTCGAGGCGGTCACCGTAGACGCCAGCGGCACCTTGGGGACCACGGCGGTCGCCAGCATGGCGGCAGTGCGCGATTTGCAGGTCGGCCTGAACTACATTTCTGCGGTCACCGACGCCCAGTTCAGTGCGCTGACCGGCAGGGTCACCTCGCTCGAGTTCCAGCTGGAGGACATGGACCGCGGCTTCTCGGGCGGGATCGCTGCGGCGGCAGCGCTGGGCAGCGCCATCGCCATGCCGGGCAAGGCCTTCGTGCTGGCCGGCAATGTCGCCAATTACAACGGCGAGCAGGGCTATGCGCTCAACCTGACCGGACGCGTCAGCGACAGCCTCGCCATCGGGGCCGGCATCGCCGGCAACACCGGCGACGGCGAAGTGGTGGCCCAGGCAGGGTTTGCCTTCGGGTTCTGAGGCGCAGCGGGCAGGAGCGTGACGGTGAGCTTGCCATCACGCTCCTGCCTATACTTTCACAAAATCCGCCATTGGCCATAAAGTCCGCCATCGGCTATCCATAAGTCCAATTCGATTTGAACAGATGTACTTGTACCAATTCTCGAATTGAATGCCATAAGTATTGATACCTATCAATATTTTCATTTCAAAAACCAAATGCCGATCTAGTTTTAGGTTCCTCAGTCAAAAAAGGAACCGGATCATGAAATGCAGGAACCTCGCTACCGTTTCAGCCCTCACGCTCGGCATCGCCATCGGCCTTGCTCCATCCGGGCCTGCCAGCGCCCAGTCCTGTCTCCTCGACATCGATGACAACGGCCTGCTCAGCTTGCTGCTCGACGGCGTGGCAGGGGCCTCCAGCAACAATATCGAAATCAGCGTTGCCTGCGGTCCGAACGCCAGCGCCGACGGAGCCAATGCGACCGCGCTTGGCCCCAATGCCGATGCCAGTGGCGACAATTCCGTCGCCATCGGCGGGGACAGCGACGATCCCGATACCGTCGGAGCGCAGGCCGGCGGCGACCGGGCGACCGCCGTCGGCTCCGATTCCGCAGCGGGCGGGGCCAACTCGGCGGCCTATGGCGCCGGTGCGGCAGCCGCAGGCGGCAACGCGACCGCCCTCGGCAGCGACAGCAGCGCCGGCAATTCCGGTGCCACCGCCATCGGCTATGCCGCATCGGCCGGCGAAACCGATGCCACCGCCCTCGGCCGCGCTGCCGCTGCCGGCGGCGCCTCCTCCACTTCGCTCGGAGCGGGGTCCTCGGCCACGGCGGCGAATTCAGTGGCACTGGGCGCAGGCTCGATCGCGGATCAGATCAACACCGTATCGGTCGGGGCGTCGGGCAGCGAGCGGCGGATCGTCAATGTGGCCGACGGTGTTGCCGCAAGCGATGCCGCGACCGTGGGCCAGTTGCAGGCGTCGACACGATACCTTGCAGTCAACAGCACCGGAACGGCAGCTTCGGCCACCGGCAGCGCCGCTATCGCGATCGGGGAATCAAGCGTCGCGAACCAGACCCAGTCACTCGCACTAGGCGTCGGTGCCAGTGCCAGCGCCATCAATGCCACGGCGGTCGCGCAAGGAGCCAGCGCCAGCGGCAACAACTCGTCCGCGCTCGGCTTCAACGCCACGGCTAACGGTGGGAGTTCCACAGCAGTGGGGGCCGGAGCGGTGGCGAGCGGTCCCAATTCCGCCGCCATCGGCCGTTTCGCCACGTCCAGTGCCCCGCAAGCCATCGCTGTCGGCTTCCAGGCAACCGCTTCGAGCCAGCGCGCGGCCGCACTCGGCGGCGAAGCCTCGGCGACGGCCAATGATGCGACGGCAGTCGGCGCCGCGGCAGTGGCAGGCTTCACCGGCTCGACCGCCATCGGCTTCGGCGCGACCACGACCGCGGTGGGCCAGGTCACCATCGGCGGAGCGGGCTCCTCGGTCCGCATCGGTGATATCGCGGCCAGCACCGCGGCGCAGGTCGGTCCGGTCGAGGCCGTGACAGTGGACAGCAACGGCACGCTCGGCACCACCGCCGTCGCCAGCTTGGCGTCGGTGCGCAATGTGCAAGTCGGCCTCGATTACATCGCCGCCGTCACCGATGCCCAGTTCGATGCACTCACGGGGCGGGTCTCCAGCCTCGAGTTCCAGCTCGACGATCTCGACCGGGACTATCGCCGCGGCGTCGCCGCTGCGATGGCCTTGAGCGATGCCCCGATCCCGAGTGAGGGGGGCAAGACCGGCTATATCGGCAAGGCCGCGACCTTCCGCGGCGAGTTCGGCTTCAGCCTGGGCTTGACCCACCGGCTCAAGACCGAAACCCCGCTCGCGCTCTCGGCCAGTGTCAGCCATGCCGGGGGCGACAACACCGGGGCCAGCATCGCCATCTCGGGTGAATTCTGAGCCGTCACCTCCGGGCTGGGCCGCGTGCCATGACGGGACGCGGCCCGGCTCTGCCTTCCCCCGGTTGACGCATCGACGCGTCGCGCACATGCCTCTCGCACTGTGAGTCGCATAGAGCGACCACGTCCGGGCCGCGCAACGATCTGCACGACAGGTCGCGCGGGGCAGCGTTCACTCCCCGCGCGGCGCATTGGGGAGTTCATATCATGCCGAAGACTGTTGTTTCCACCCGCACCGCCCTGTTGCTCGGCATCGCCGGGCTCAGCATCGCCATGGCCTCGCTGGGCAGCACGCCGGCCATGGCCGAAGACTGCCTGCTCGACCGCGACAACGATGGGGTCGTCGATGCCTTGACCGACAACGACGGCGGGGCGGATTCGGGCGGCGTGGACACCAGGCTCGCCTGCGGCGTGGGGGCGGTGTCCACGGCCCTTAACACCACTGCCATCGGCGGCACGGCGCAGGCCACAGCCGATTTTGCCACAGCCATCGGCAGTGCGGCGACAGCCTCCGCCGAACGAACTCTGGCTGTTGGGCGAATATCGGTCGCCAGCGCCAACGATGCGACGGCAGTTGGCCATTTTTCCACTGCCAGCGGCATCAACAGTGTTGCCGTGGGCCAAGGCTCGACCGCCAGCGCGGTAGGTTCAGTGGTCGTCGGTCGCGCAGCGTCAGCTACGTCACTCGCACTCGAGAGCGTGGCGATTGGCGCAAGGGCCTTCGTGAACGCTGCCGATACCGTGGCCATAGGGCGGGACAGCGACGCGACCTTTACCAGCGCAACGGCTATCGGCGCGCAGGCACAGGCGACTGCCTTGCGCGCCACTGCTGTTGGCCAGACAGCCGATGCCACTGCCGATGATGCTGTTGCGCTGGGCTTCGATGCCCAGGCGCTCGGCCTCGGCGCGGTCTCGCTGGGTGCCACGGCGCTTTCTGCGGCCGCCTCGACGATAGCTATCGGCAGCGCAAGCCAGGCAGGGCAGGCCAATGCCATCGCCATCGGTGCAAGTTCGCTTGCTTCGGCCCAACAGGCAACTGCCATCGGCACAGATGCGGAAGCGACGCTGCAGAGTGCCACTGCGATCGGTTTCAACAGCCGCGCTACCGGGACCGGCAGTATCGCATTGGGCGGCGATGGCGGAGATGCGCTGACCCTGGGCGCGCAGGCAACCGGCAGTTTTGCCATCGCCATCGGCACCGATGCGCTCGCCAACCAGACCCAGGCACTGGCGCTTGGCTATCTCGCCCAGGCCACCGGGATAGAATCGATGGCACTCGGTGCCGAGTCGGTGGCGAGCGGTCTCGGCTCGACTGCGGTCGGTAAGGGCGGGCAGGCCACCGGGCTGGCGGCAACCGCGCTCGGCGTACTCAGCATCGCCGGGGGCGACAATGCCACGGCGCTCGGTTCGAGCGCGAGCGCCAACGGACTGCGCGGCACCGCAGTCGGCACGGTCGCCTCCAGCGGCGGGCAGGAAAGCGCCGCGCTCGGTTTCTCTGCGTCGGCAGGGGGCACCTTCGGCACTGCGGTTGGCGCGTTCAGCAATGCCGCAATCGAATTCGATACCGCGCTCGGTCACGGTGCGCAGGCGACCGGAATCCAGTCGACCGCGGTCGGGGCCAGCTCGGATGCGACGGCGCAATTCGCCAGCGCCTTCGGGTCAGGAGCCCAGGCGACCGGAGTAGCGGGGACCGCGATCGGCACCAGCGCAGCTGCCACGATGACCGATTCCACCGCGCTCGGCGCGACCGCGCAGGCCACCGGGTTGAACGCCACGGCGGTCGGTTCGCTATCCGCCGCAACCGCGACCGGGGCGATCGCTATCGGGGTGCAGTCCGACGCTATCGCAGCCTCTGCCATCGCCATCGGAGCCGATGGCGACGATGGCGACACTTTCGGCGCGCAGGCCAGCGGCGAGCGTTCGGCGGCCTTCGGAGCCGATGCCGTGGCGAGCAACACCAACGCACTGGCGATGGGATCGCAGGCCAGTGCCAGCGGCTTCAACGCCACGGCGGTCTCGCGCCTGTCTGTGGCGAGCGGCAACAACACCGCCGCCTTCGGCTTCAATGCGCAGGCCACCGGCGGCAGCGCCACCGCCGTCGGCGGCGGCGCGGAGGCCGCAGGAGCCAACTCGACCGCCGTGGGCCGCTTTGCCGAGACCAACTCGCCGCAGGCGACCGCGATCGGCTTCACCGCCATCGCCACTGGCCAGCGCTCGACCGCCATCGGCGGCAATGCCTCGACCAACGCCAATGATGCGACAGCGGTGGGCGCGACAGCAGTCGCCGGCTTCACGGCCTCGACCGCAGTCGGCTTCGGCGCGACCACCACCGCTGCCAACCAGGTCACCCTTGGCGGAGCGGGAAGCTCGGTCCGGATCGGCGACGTCGCTGCCTCCACCGCCGCTCAGGTCGGTCCGGTCGAGGCGGTCACCGTCGATGCCAGCGGCACGCTCGGCACCACCGCCGTGGCGAGCCTCGCAGCGGTGCAGGATGTGCAGGTCGGACTGAACTACATTGCCGCCGTTACCGACGCCCAGTTCAGCGCGCTGACAGGGCGGGTCGCGTCGCTCGAGTTCCAGCTCGAGGACTTGGACCGGGGACTCTCGGGCGGGATCGCGGCTGCGATGGCGCTCGGCGGGGCGGCGATCATCCCGGACAAGAACGTCTCGATGTGGTTCAACGCCGCCACCTATGGCGGCGAGCAGGGCTTTGCCGGATCGATCAGCGGCAAGGTCTCGGACAGCATGTATCTCTCCGCCGGGGTCAGCGGCAACACCGGTGACGACCAGTGGGGTGCGCGCGTCGGGGTCGGCTTCGGGTTCTGAGCAGGATGCCCGAAAGGGCGGCGGGCCTATTGGCGCCTGCCGCCCGCATGGTTCAAGTCGTCGCGAGCTGCAAAGCGTTCTGCGGGTTCGTCGGATGCGAGATCGGCCATGGCGCGCACGAATACGTCGGGGCGCTGGAACTGCATCAGTTCGCCCGCACCGGATACGGTTTCCAGGGTGATCAGCGGACTCATTCCGCGCGCTGCCTCGCGAAACGCGGGGCGGCTGGTGGTGACCTCTTCGGGTGCAAGCCAGTGGAGCGGCACCTTCAGTTCGGCCAGCAGCCTTGCGGGCCGGATTTGTGCACTCTTGATAACTTCCCTGACAAAAGCGGAATGCCCTTGTGCCGCCATATGCCTCACCGCCGCACGCAGGTAAGGCTGGATGTCTGCGCGGGCGACCAGTACACGGTCGAGCGGCGAGGCCGTCAATGCACGCGAGAGGAAGAAATCCGGCCCTTCGCGCTGCATCCTGCGGAAGCCCAAGCGCGCGATGAGATCGAGTATGCGCGGTGCCCGCAAGGCCAGCTGAGAGATGGTCTTGTTGTTCGCCGCCATGCTGCGGTAGGTCTCGGGCGTGAGGTTCCACGGCAGCCCGAACAGCAGGATCGCTGAAACGGGCGGTTCTGGTCGCGTTCCCAGCGCCATGGGATAGGCCATCCCGCTGTAGGACGCCGCGACCGGCATTCGCCGATGCCCGAGATGGGCCATCATGAAATCGATCGCCGCCAGGCCATCGTCCAGCTGCTTGACGCCTTTGGGCGGCCGGTCACTGCTGCCGTGGCCCGGCATCGACAGGCAAACCAGCCTGACGCCGGCCTGCTCCAGCGCTTGCTGTGTCGAAGGTTCGAGATAGAACATCGGCAGGTCGCCGTGGATGAACAAAATCTCGCGCCCTTCGGCCGCGCCGGTCCAGCTATAGGCCAGCTTGCGCCCGTCAGGGCGGTACAGGATGGTTTCGCGGCCCAGAGGATCTGCCCAGGTCAGATCGGTCCGTTCGGCAGTCGCCATGGTCCGTGCGCACAGCATGGCGAGCAGCTTGACCAGCTCCGCCTTGGAATGCAGTCCGACCTTGGCGAAGATACGCTTGACCTGGGTGCGCACGGTATCGATGGATACGCCGCGCTCCTGTGCCACATCATCGAGGTTGCGCAGTTCGAACACAAGGCGGCAGATCGCGGTTTCGCTCGATGTCAGGCCATAGGCCTTCTCCAGCCGTTCGCCCACTTCGTGCTTCCAGTCGAGCGCGAGCGAACGGACCACGGTAAATGTGCCGACATATTCGTCGATCTCCAGCCCATAGGCTTCGGCCAGCACCCCGCGCCCCTCGTTGTCGAGCACCCGCAGGATGGCATAGCCGGCATTGCCGCGACCGAGGATACTACGCCGCAGGATCTCGAAATCGGGTTCGCTCTCTTCGCTCAGCCACTCACGCCCGGCACGTCTCCCGAGGGCTATACGGAAGAAGCCTTCGGCCCCGTTGGCGGCAGCAGCAACCGTCCCGTCGGGCGAGAGGATCATCACGGGATTGGCCGTCAGCTGCGCTTCGCGCTCCAATGGGTCGGCATGGCGGAATTCGGTTTGTGCGGCCAGCAAGCTGTCGATGGGTTCGAATTGGCGCATCACCACCTTGTCGACCAGTTCACTTTCGACCGGTCGTTCTCCCAGCCGGTCGATCTTGCGCGCCCAGCTGTCCATCATGGCGTCGAACCCGCCCGAACTGGTCAGCGACAGCCACGAATTGGAAACGATCTCCAGTTCGATCTCGCGCTCGGAAGCGAGCGGCGAGTCACCGGGATCAACCCCTTCGCGCGTTCGGTCTTCGTTCAAGGCCCACTCCCGCAGTCGTCAAAGGCACTATTCGATATGCGATAAAGTTTCGCCGACACTTCGTCATACACCAGCTGGGGTATGACGCCCCATCTGTCCGACCCTACCCCCGGATGCACTTGCAGCAGGGGAGTAGTAGGATGATCAAGACTTTTGTTTCACGCACCAGGCTGAACGCTTCGGCGGGGGCGTTGGCACTTGCGCTGGCTGTCGCAGTTGGCGGTCCCGAATCGGCCCAGGCGGAGGATTGCCTGCTCGACCGCGACAATGACGGGGTGGTCGATGCACTTACCGACAATGATGGAACCGCAAATTCCAACGATAACAACGCCGCCCTGGCCTGCGGCATCAATGCCGAAGCGACTGGAACATTTTCTACGGCCATCGGTACGGCCGCCGACGCAACGAATTCCAACACGACCGCCGTCGGCAACAGTGCGGCAGCGACCGGAACGAACGCGACGAGCATAGGCCAGGGATCGGATGCAATTGCGGCAAATGCAACTGCCGTCGGTTCCGGGGCGCAGGCCACAGCTGCAGATGCGACGAGCATTGGCACAAGTGCCGATGCTACAGGGATAGGCAGCACGGCGCTGGGCTTCGATGCCAATGCATCAGGCCTGCGCGCCAGCAGCCTCGGCAATCTGGCAAATGCGACCGGAGCCGGAACGACCGCAGTCGGCTGGACCGCAGCTGCAACGGCGGATCAATCAACCGCAGTTGGCGGCAATTCCCAGGCGCAGGCACTCAACACCAGTGCCTTCGGTTACCAGGCCAATGCCATTACTGGAAACAGCACGGCCCTTGGCGCTCGCAGTTCATCCACGGCCGGCGGCGTAGCAGTTGGTTTCCAGGCATCGGTCCTCGCCGGGGGCGTTGCGGTCGGCCAGAATGCGGCTGCCGGCGGGTCCAGTGCCGTAGCACTTGGCTTGGCGTCGCTTGCCTCTGGAGTGAATGCCATCAGCGTCGGCTCCGCCAGTGCCACAGGCCAGAATGGTATCGCCATCGGCCAGGCGGCATTTGCCACGAATAACAACACGACTGCCGTCGGCTTCAGTGCCGACGCTACCGCTTTGGGGTCCAGCGCGTTTGGAAGCCAGTCCCAGGCGGCAGGTCAGAATGCAACGGCATTGGGCAGCTCTTCCAGTGCTTCGGCGCTTGAATCGTCGGCTGGGGGATATTTGGCGTCGGCAAACAACATAAACTCAACGGCTTTCGGTGCGCGGGCAAGCGCAAATGCCCTTGCTGGAAGTGCCTTTGGACACGATGCCATCGCAGGCGAAAACTCGGTGGCCATAGGCAAATCCTCGCGGGGAACGGCATCGCGGGCCACTGCCGTCGGCGCGTCTGCGGTGGCAATTGATGTGGATGCGACGGCGCTTGGTGCGTCTTCGAGCGCCGGCGGGGCAATGTCCCTCGCAATAGGTGCCCTGGCGGATGCAGGTGGCGATGAAGCCACCGCTGTCGGTCAGTCGGCGGTGGCCTCCAGTGGCGGCAGCACGGCATTAGGTAGTGCCAGCGCTGCAATCGGAAGGCTTGGTACCGCATTGGGTGCCAGCAGCGTCGGCGCCGGCGACGGCGGAATTGCGTTGGGTGCCCAAGCCAGCACTTTCAACAGCGCGCTTCAGACCGGCGGCAATATTGCCATCGGCAGCAGCGAGGGTGCGGTTACGGGCGGCTCAGGCGGCATCGTCACCACCGCCAATGGCGGAAACAGTATTGCGCTGGGCACTGCCGTGTTGACGACGGGCACCAACGCCATCGGGATCGGGGGGTTCGTTGCTTCGTCCGGAAACTCCTCGATTGCCGTAGGCGGTGACGGCGACGACGGCGATAGTATCGGCACGCAAGCGACCGGCGACCAGTCTGCGGCCTTCGGAGCCGACGCCCGCGCGACCAACACCAACGCGCTGGCGATGGGAGCCGGTGCCAATGCCAGCGGCTTCAACGCCTCGGCGGTGTCGC
>SXGT01083452.1_pt1 | contig 11518 bp, 6 predicted proteins | sample 3176221 | NCBI WGS metagenome assembly SXGT01 (sample SAMN11356862, study PRJNA531348) | freshwater metagenome | isolation source: freshwater sample F1-120 | place: China: Fuxian Lake, Yuxi | collected 2017-12-25
ACCGCCGCCGCCACGGCCACCCAAAATACTGCTCGGAGTTCGACATCGCCACGCCCACCGACCTGGGCCGGTGCAGCAAGACCCTCGCGGTTCGGCGTCCCCCCGTTGTGCCAGACGCCGCCCCTCGGTGGCCGGTTCGGTGACGCGGCGGGTGACGGGTCGGGGGGAATTGGCTGAGCGGAGCGCAGGTTCGCCGCTTGCGGCGAACCTGCGGGGGAGCGAACGCCAATTCCACCCGGCCCGGCAGGACCCGGGGGTGACCTGATTTCTGTGTCCCCGAAGGTGGCGTCTGGCTTCCCCCCCGACAGACGCCGACCCGCGCTCCGGGTCGCCGCGTCGTGCCCGGCCCGCGCCGCGCGGACGCCCCTGCCGCTCGAGACGACCGGTCGCGGCGCGGCGCCCCGATCTACTCGATGTAGCCGAGCTCGCGGAGCTGTTCGAGCATCGCCTTGTCGGCGTCGGAGGTGGTGGCCTTCGTGGCGCCCGACTTGCCCCAGGAGTCGATGACCCGGGTGGGGTGCGCCGCCTGGAAGGTCGAGGTGTACAGGCCGGTCCACGCCTTGCCGGCGAAGTCCTTGGCGATCGGGAGCCCCATGCCGTAGAGCACCGTCGGCGTGATGTCGTGGATGCGCAGGCCGGCAAGGTCGGCCTTGGGGTTGATGTCGGGGCCGGCGGCGATGAAGATGCCCGGCGGCTCCCACCCGTGGCCGCCCGAGTGATCGGTGATGCCCTTGATGGGCGCCGACGTGGCGACCCCGTCGATCTTGACACTCGGCGAGACGCCGGTGGGGAGCACCTCGACGACGAGGTCCGCACCCTTCTCCTTCTGTTGGCTGCCGGGGTCCTTGACACGAAAGACCGGCTGGCCGCCCTCCCAGGTGACCTTCTTGAGCTGGGCCTCGAGCTCCGCACGGACCTTCGCCTTGTCCGCTTCGGCGACCGCGCCGCCCTTCTCGCGACCCGCCAACGAGTACCGCACCATCTTGACCATCTGGAAGCCGGCGGTCTCGTGGTTGTAGACCTTGCTCTTGGCGAAGTCGACGCCGGCGCCGGTGCGCACTTCGAGGCCGAGCTTCACGAAGACCTCGTCGAGATCGAGGCTGATCTTGACGAACTCCTCCTTGAGCGGGCCGAAGCCGTGGTCGGAGATGACGAGGAAGTTGGTGTTCTTCGGGGCGGCGGCGACGACCTTGCCGAGCACGGTGTCCATCGCCCGGTACTTGGCCGGGATGAGGTCCTTGCTCGCGGCGAGGCGCACCGCGTCGACCCCGGTGAACGCGTCGGGTTGCCAGTACTTCCAGTACTTGTGCGAGACCAGGTCGGTGCCGTGGAGGTAGCCCACGATGAGGTCGAAGTTCTGGGTGGCGCCCTTCTGGAGGTAGTGCGCCACGATGCGGTCCTCTCCGCCCGAGTCTTCGTCCTTGGGGAAGATGCTGCGATCGATGGTCTTGATCTCGGCGGCGTACGCGGCCTCGAACTCGGGGGGCGAGACGCGGTTGGGGTCCTTCTTCGACGCGTGGTCGCTGATGACGATGCCGTTGACCGACTCGGCCGGGTAGGACCCCCACCATCCGAGCAGCATGACCTTCTTGTTCTCCCGCGACACCATGTTCCAGATGGCGGGCACCTTGCGCATGGTGGAGGACACCGGCGCCGAGCCGGTGTCGGTGGTCACGTTGAAGTTGGTGATGCCGTGCACGTCGTTGTTCATGCCGGTGGCGACCGTGGTCCACACCACCGGGGAGTTGGCCCCGTAGTCGGTGGCGAGCTTGCCCCACGCACCGCGGGCCTTGAGCGCCTGGAGGTTGGGCAACTGGCTGCCGAGCTTGTCGATGACCGACCACTCGGCACCGTCGATGCCAATCACGATGAACGGGTTGACCGGCGCCGCCGCGTGCGACGTGCGCGCCCCCAGGACGAGGAGGGCGGAGAGCCCGATGAACGATGCGGCGAACAGACGACTGGACATGGTGCGACCCTTAGCGCACCCACGACGCCGCCGCCGCCCGGCCCATTCCCGGTTAGCTCCCCTCCCCCGTGTCGTCCGCCCCGCCCGCCGGCCCACCGTGGCGCCGCCTGTACCCCCACTCGCAACGTTTCGTGCGGGAGCACGTCGCCCCGCTGTGGCGCTGGTACCTCGCGGGCACGATCGCCGTCCTGCTCACCAACCTGCTTGGGGTGCTCGTACCCATCTTCATGGCCTCCGCACTCGACAAGATGCGAGCCGGGCAGACGGGTGCCGCGCGCGACGCGTTGTGGATCGCGGGGATCGGGGTCGCGGTCATCGGGGTGCGCACGCTGTCGCGGGTGTGGTTCTTCACGCCGGGGCGGCTGGCCGAGTCCGAGCTCCGCGAGCGGTTCTTCGCGCACCTGCTCGAGCTGCAACCCGACTTCTACGCCGGCCATCCGACCGGCGACCTCTTGAGCCGGGTCACCAGCGACGTGACCTTCGCCCGGGCCCTCGCGGGGTTTGCGCTCCTGCAGGCCGCCAACGTCGTGGGGAGCCTCGTGATGGGGGTCGGGCAGATGATCCGACTCAGCCCGATGCTCACGCTCGCGGTCGCGGTTCCGTGTGTGCTGGCCTACAGTGGGGTGGCGTGGGCCACGCCGCGACTGATGGCGCAGCAGCGAATCGCACAGAAGCAGCTCGGCGCGCTGGCGGACGAGCTCCTCGGCACCTTCCAGGGGGTCGCCACGGTGCAGGCGTTCTGCGCCGAGGAGACGTTCGTCCGTCGTCTCGACGCGCGGGCCGCCGATCTGCGCGCGTCCAACCTGCAGATGACGAAGCTGCGCGTCGTGGCGTTTCCCCTGCTCACGGTGGCCGGCGGCGTCGCGACGTGGGGATTGTTGGCCCTCGGGGGCGAAGCGGTGCAGAGCGGGGCGCTCACGGCGGGGGAGCTCGCGGCGTTCATCGCGCTGGTGGCGTTCATCGTGATGCCGCTCCGCATGATCGGCTGGCTGCTCCCGGTGTTCCAGCGCTCCGAGGCGTCGCTCGAGCGCATCTTCCTCATCCTCGACGAGCCCGTGGAGCGGCCCGACCGCGGGATCGGGCGGCCGCCACCGTCGCACGCCCCACAGATCGAGGTGCGCGGGCTCCGCTTCGCCTACCCCGACGCCCCCGCCCACCCGGTGCTCGACGGGGTGAGCTTCACCGTCGCGGCGGGCACCACGGTCGGCGTCTACGGGAGCGTGGGGAGCGGAAAGAGCACACTTTTGCGGCTCCTGGCCCGCCTCGGCAACCCGCCCCCCGGGGCCGTCCTCGTCGACGGCGTCGACGTGCGCGAGCTCGACCTGGATGCGTGGCGCCGCCAGGTGTGCCTGGTGGCGCAGACGCCCTTCTTGTTCTCCGAGTCCATCGAAGAGAACATCGGGTTCGGGGCGCCGCGCGCCGCGGTCGAGGCGGCCGCGCGGGACGCCGCGTTGGCGGTCGACCTCGCCGCCCTCCCCGCCGGCCTCGGTACGGTGGTGGGCGAACGCGGCATCGTCTTGTCCGGCGGTCAGCGCCAACGGGTGGCGCTGGCGCGCGGCCTGCTCCGCCGGGGTTCGGTGGTGCTGCTCGACGACGTGCTGAGCGCGGTCGACCACCAGACGGAGGCCGAGCTGTTGGCGACGCTCCGCGCGCGCACCGACGCCACCCGGTTCATCGTGAGCCACCGCCTGTCGGCACTGACGCAGGCCGACGTCGTGCTGGTGCTCGACGCCGGGCGCCTCGTCGACCAGGGCCGGCACGACGCGCTCATCCTGCGTCCCGGGCCCTACCGGGACGCGTGGCTCGCCCAGGCCGAGCCCGCCGCCGCGGAGGCGACCGCATGAGCGCGCCCGCATGGACCTGGCGCTCGGTGTGGCCGTTTGCGCGTCCCGACGCCGCGTCGTTCGCGGGCGCCTTGGCCCTGACCCCGGCGATCGCCGCGATCGGCGTGGCGCAGCCCATCCTGCTCAAGCGGGTGATCGACGAACACGTGACCGGCGGGCGCGCAGAGGGCCTGCAGGCCGACGCCGGGTGGTACCTCGCGGCGGTCCTGGCGGGTTTCGTGGCCGAGGGCGCCTACGTCTTCACGCTGGCGCTGGCGGCCGAGAACACCATCCTGCGCCTGCGCCACGCGCTCTTCCGGCAGGTCCTGTCGTTGTCGCAGCGGTTCTTCGCCGGCCAGCCCACCGGGCAGTTGATGTCGCGCGCCACCAGCGACGTCGACGCGCTCAACGAAGCGCTGACCGCCGGCTCGGTCTCCCTGGTGCTCGACGTCTTGTCGATGTTGGCGGTGCTCGGCGCCATGTTCTGGCTCGACTGGCGGCTCGCGGCGGTGTTGTGCCTGCTCGGCCCGCCCATCGCGGGCGTCATCGAGTTCGTGCGCCGCCGCATGGGGAGCCTCTTCGCCGAGATCCGGGACTCGCTGGCGACGCTGAACGCGTACGCGGCGGAGCGGATCGGCGGCATCGAGGTGATCCAGCTCTTCGGCTTGCGGGTGCGCGTCGCGGCGCGCTTTGCGGACCTCAACCGCCGCTACCGCGACGCCAACGTCACCAACAACCTGTACGACGCGGGCCTGTACGCGTTCATCGACGGCATCGCGAGCGTGTGCATCGCGGTGATGTTGTACTGGGGCGCGGCGCACGCCACCGAGGCGGTCACCATCGGCCTGGTGGTGGCGTTCCTCGACTACATCGATCGCCTGTTCCGCCCGTTGCGCGAGATCTCGGGGAAGATCACGTTCTTGCAGCGCGCGGCGACCGCGCTCGACAAGATCTTCTGGTTGCTCGGCCAGACCGACCGCATCACGCCCGGCGACCACGCGCTCGCCGAGGCCCGCGGGCACCTGCGCATCCGCGGCCTGCGCTTCCGCTACAAGGCCGACGCCCCGTGGATCCTCGACGGGGTCGACCTGGACGTGGCGCCGGGCGAGGTCGTCGCGGTCGTGGGGCGCACCGGCGCGGGGAAGAGCACGCTGGTGCGCCTGCTCGCGCGGGTGCACGACGGCTACGAGGGCAGCATCGAGGTCGACGGGGTCGAGCTGCGTCGGCTGCGCCCCGAGGACGTGCGGCGCGCCATCGGGAGTGTGCGCCAGGAGGTGCAGCTCTTCCGGGACACGCTGCGCTTCAACATCACCCTGGACGACCCCGCGCTCGACCCCGCGCGCGTCGAGGCCGCCATCCGGGAGAGCGGCGCCGACCGCATCGCGGCGCGCCACCCGGCGGGCCTGGGCCACGTGCTCCGCGACCGCGGGGCCGACCTGAGCGCCGGCGAAGGGCAGATCGTGAGCCTGGCGCGGACCCTGGCGCGCAACCCCGCCCTGGTGATCCTGGACGAAGCGACCGCCAACGTCGACCCGGTGTCCGAGCGCCTGTTGCAGGAGGCGATCGAGCGCCTGTTCGCCGACCGCACGTGCCTGGTGATCGCGCATCGCCTCTCGACCATCCGCAAGGCCGACCGCATCGTGGTGCTGGCCGACGGCAAGGTCGCCGAGGTGGGCACGCACGCCGAGCTGCTGGCCCAGGGCGGCGTGTACGCCGCGCTCCACGCCGAAGCGAGCTGACCCCCTACATGTCGATGATGACCGACCCGTCCCCGCTCTGGACCCCCGCGGTGGTCGTGCGGGAGGAGCCGGAGGTGTCGACGTAAGAGCCGCCGCCGCCCGCCACACGGCCGCCGTCGCCGCCGGAGTAGCCGCCGCCGCCGCCACCGCCCCAGCAACCGTTGCCAGAGCCGCCCCCCCCGAAGCCGCCGTCGGCGCGGCCGCAGTAGGTGTTGCCCTGCCCGCCGAGCATGCCGCTGGACCAGCTCTTGCCGCCCTGGCCGCCCCACGACGGGACCGTCGTGATCTCGCCGACGCCGTCGCCGTTGAACCCCGCGCCACCGGAGCCCCACGAGGTCGACGACACGATGCCGCCGAGGCCCAACGAGCTCGACTTCGTCGAACACGGCGAGGTCGTGGACCAACCGGACCCGGTGCCGCCGTACTTGCCGGAGCGCCCGTCGCAGCCGTTCTGGGCCACGTAGTGCCGCGTGCCGCCGCCCCCACCGGCGACCACCAGCGCCGCCCCCGAGCTGTCGACGACGAAGCTACCGCCGCCCCCACCGCCGCTGTTGGCCCCGCCCGTGCCGCGTTGCCCCACGACGATGTACAGCACGTCGCCGGCGGTGAGTGAGAACTCGCCGGTCGCGTACGCGCCCTTCCCACCCACCCACGATGGGTCGCCCGCGTAGCCCTGGCCACCCCACGCCTCGATGATGTAGGTGCCGGTCGTCGGGACCGTCCACTCCTGGATGCCGGACGAAACCGTGACCTCGCCGTCGAGGTCGGTGCCGCTGTAGGTGCTGTCGCACTGGGTCTGGGTCGGCCCGGTGTAGCCGGTCGCGCCGCAGTCCTCGAACTCGAGCGGGCCGGCGAAGCAGAGGTCGGTGCCGCCCGACAGGTCGACGGTGCCGTCGCAGTCGTTGTCGACGCTGTCGCACACCTCGGTCTCGGCGGGGTTGATCGTGTCGTCGGCGTCGTTGCAGTCGCCGGTGGTGCCCGAGTACCCCGAGGGCAGGTCGCACGCGTCGAGGGTGACCGTGGACCCGTAGCCGTCGGCGTCGCCGTCTTCGTACCAGGTGTCGTAGCTGGTCGACGACACGCTCGGGTCGTCGTCGTCGCTCAGGCCGTCGCAGTCTTCGTCGTCGTCGAGCGCATCGCAGTACTCCGTGGCGCCGGGGTGGACGCCGCTCCGCGTGTCGTCGCAGTCGGTGAAGTCGGTGACGTAGCCGGACGGCGTCTCGCACTGGGACACGGTGACCGCGGGGTCGCCGTAGCCATCGGTGTCGGCGTCGGTGTACCAGGCCGTCTGGCTCGACGGATCGGTCGACGGGTCGTCGTCGTCGCTGAGCCCGTCGCAATCTTCGTCGGTGTCGGCCGCGTCGCACAGCTCCGGCGCGCCCGGGTTGACGTCGGCGCGGGCGTCGTCGCAGTCGGTCAGGTCGGCCACGTACCCGGCGGGCGCGGCGCAGGCCGCCCAGGTGGTGGCGGCGTCGCCGTAGGTGTCCGCGTCGGCGTCGGCGTACCAGGTCAGCGCGTCGGCGGAGGTGTCCGGGTCGATCACGGTGTCACAGTCGTCGTCGATGCCGTTGCAGACCTCGACCGCCCCCGGGAAGACGGCGGCGTCGGTGTCGTCGCAGTCGGTCAGGTCGGCGCCGTAGGCCGCCGGCTGCGAACACGCCGGCGTGGTGCTGGCGGCGTCGCCGAAGGTGTCGCCGTCGCTGTCGGCGTACCAGGTCGACGCATCGAGCGACGTCGGCGGATCGACCACCGCGTCGCAGTCGTCGTCGACGCCGTTGCACAGCTCGTCGGCGCCCGGGTACACCGCGGCGTCGGTGTCGTCGCAGTCGGTGGCGTCGGCCACGTACCCGGAGGGGGCGGCGCACGCCGTCCACGTGCTCGCCGCGTCTCCGTAGGTGTCGGTGTCGGCGTCGGCGTACCACGCGACGGAGTCGGTGGCGGTGTCCGGGTCGGTGATCCCGTCGCAGTCATCGTCGATCCCGTTGCAGAGCTCGGCCTGGGCGGGGTTCACGGCCGCGTCGGCGTCGTCGCACTCTTCGCAAGCCGCCCACCCGTCGGCGTCGCCGTCGGTGTAGGCCACGCTCCCGTCACAGTTGTAGTCGTTGGGGTCGGCGCAGTCGGTCTCGGGCGCGCCAGGGTAGAAGTTGGCGTTGGTATCTCGGCAATCTCCGCCGACCGTCACCGCCGACGCGGGCCCGTCGCACTGGGAGACCAGGCTCGCGTCGTCGCCGTAGGTGTCGAAGTCGGCGTCGGTGTACCAGGAGGTGAAGGTGCTCGTGTCCACGCTCGCGTCGGCGTCGTCGGCCGCGCCGTCGCAGTCCTCGTCGGTGTCGGCGGCATCGCACAGCTCGGGCGCGCCAGGGTTCACGTCGCCGCGGGCGTCGTCGCAGTCGGTGGTGTCCTCGACGTAGCCCTCGGGCGCGGCGCACGCCGCGCTCACGCTGTCGACGTCGCCGTACCCGTCGGCGTCGGCGTCCCGGTAGAACGGCAGGACGTCGAACGAGGAGGTGGGATCGGCCTCGCCGTCGCAGTCATCGTCGACGCCGTTGCAGATCTCGACGATGTCGGGGTTCACGAGCGCATCGAGGTCGTCGCAGTCTTCGCACGCCGCCCACCCGTCGGCGTCGTCGTCCGCATAGGCGATCTCGCCGTCGCAGTTGTAGTCGACGTTCTCGGTGCACGGCTCGTCGGCCGACGGGTTGAAGTCCGCGTCGCCGTCGTCGCAGTCGCCGCCGACCAGGATGTACCCGGCGCCGGGAGGCTCGCAGTAGCCCTGGCCCGTGGCCTCGTCGCCGAAGCCATCCCCGTCCTGGTCGATGTAGTAGAAGGTGGAGACCTCCTCGTCGACCACGCCGTCGCAGTTGTTGTCGCGCCCGTCGCACACCTCGGGCGCGCCGGGGAAGACGGTGGCGTCGTTGTCGTCGCAGTCGCCCTCTTCGACGAGCACCCCGTCGGCGTCGACGTCGCCGACCACCCCGTCGCCGCTGTCGTCGATGTTGTTGGTGCCGCCGGTGTCCTCCTTGTCGGTGTCTTCCGCGCTGGTCGCGCACGCGACGCTCAGGACGAACGTCAGGCCGAGGGCATGGCGGCGCATAGGGGCTCCGGGTCGGGGGTCTTGACGATGGTAGCACAATCCCGTGACATGCTACGCTCGGGACGTGCCCATCGAAGCGTGGTTCCCCGTACCGGTCTTCTACGAAGACGTGCCCGACGCCGGCGTGCTCATCGACGAGGTGCTGCCGCACCTGTACCGGATCAGCGCCGGGCGGGCGCGGCACCAGCCGTTGGTCACCGGCGCGTCGTACTCCGGAAGCAACGCGCCCGACCGCGCGCAGTACCTCTTCCGCTTCCCCGAGCTGCGCCCGCTCTACGAGATGATCAACGTGCGGGCCAACCAGTTCGCGCGTGAGCTCGGCATCGACCTGACGCGTGAGCACCTGTACATGGGGCGGAGCTGGGTCAACATCCTCGGCAAGGGCGGGCGCATCGAAGCCCACAACCACGTCGCGGCCACGTTCTCGGGGGCGTTCTACCTGAAGGTGCCCGAGCCGGGGGGGATGCTCCGGTTCATCGACCCCAAGCAGCCGATCCGCCGCGACCCGCACTACAGCGCCACGCCCAACTTGTTCAACGTCGGCCACGTCGACTACCCCGCGCGCGTGGGGCGGCTGCTGATGTTCCCCGGCTACGCGATGCACGGCATGCTCGAAGAGAACCCGGCCGACGACGACCGGGTGAGCCTCTCGTTCGACTACTTCAGCCTGAGCCTCAACGGCCAATCCCCGCCTCCGCCCCCGCCCGCGCTGGTCGATCGCCTGTGGGCACAGATCGAAGCGAACGAACGCGACGAGGGCACGAAGTAGTCCACCCTCATTTCATCCTGGCGTACACGAACACGTCACGACGATTCGCAGGGAGCTGACGGGCGTGCACCTCGCGGGCGCCCAGCTTGCGCAGCTGTTCCAACGTCGAGGGAAGATGCCGGATCACCCCGTCGTCGTTGAGCTTCAGCGTGAGGAGCATGCCGCGCAGGTTCGGCAACGCTGGACGCAGCCGCTCGATGAGGCGCAGCACGTCGCGCGGGGGGATGCCGGCGTCCGACGCCAGCCAACGTACGTCGGCGGGGATGGCGCCGAGCTTCAGATCACCGGCGCGACGCGCGACGACCTGGACGCCGGGGAGGGCCACGACCGCCGGGTCGAGCGGCATGGGGTCGACCGCGACCACCCGACACCCGGCCTCGACGAAGGCGCGCGTGCCGCCGCCGGGCGCCGCGCCGAGCTCGAGCACCAGGTCGCCTGCCTGGAGCGGGGCCCGCGACCAGCGGAGGCCCTCGACCACCTTGCGCCACGCCCGCGAGGGGATGTCCGCGGGCACGACCACGTCGAAGGTGCCCCCGGGTGCTTGGTGGCGCCACGGGCCGTGCACGTGCCAGCCCACGACCGGCGGCTCGTCGACCGCCGTGAACACGTCCAGGACGGTCTCCCCGTCGCGGGGCGGGCCGGCGCGAACGGACCCGGCCAGCTCGGCGCGCCACCGTTCGGCATCGGCCTCCGCCGCGGCGAGCGCGGCCGGCGGCGCTTCGTCGGGTGCGGCGAGGTCGCGCGGGGCGAGGAAGAGACGGGTGGCGCCGACGTCGCGCGCCGTGGCCAGGACCGCGTCGGTGGTCAGGCAAGGACCCGCGGACGCCGCCCACATGCGCGCGAACACCGCGGGCGGCGCTTCGTCGGGGCCGAAGGTGCCCGTCGTGGCCTTGAACGTGACCAGGCCCGGCCGCTGGAACCCCGGATGCAGGTCGGGGCGCAGCCGGGCCACCTCGGCCTTGAGCGCCCGCTCCATCCCCACCTGGCACACCGCCAGGGCAAATTCGCTGCGCATCACGCCTCCGTCAGTCGCAGGTGCGCCGCCGCGCGGAGGGCCCGCGCCACGGCCTCGTCACCATCGCGACCGAGCGCGGTGACATGTCCCATCTTGCGTCGGGGCCGTTCACGGTCCTTCCCGTACAGGTGCACCGACACCCCCGGCTCGCCGAGCGCGTCGTCGACGCCCGCCAGGCGCACCCGCTTCCGGTCGACGGTGCCGAGGAGGTTGACCATCGCCACCCCGCCCGCGCGCGGGGCCGCATCGCCGAGCGGCAGGTCGCAGATCGCCCGCAGGTGTTGCTCGAACTGCGACACGCCCGCCCCCTCGATCGTGAGGTGGCCGCTGTTGTGCACCCGCGGCGCGAGCTCGTTGACCCGCACCTCGTCGTCAGTGACGAAACACTCGACGCACATCACGCCGACGAGCGCCGAGGCCTCGGCCACCGCCTCCGCGATCTGTACGGCGCGAGCCAGTGCACGCGGCGATCCGCGGGCAGGCCACCGGCTCAGGTGCAGGATGCCGTCGCGGTGTTCGTTCTCCAGCGGCGCGTAGGCCCGGAGCCCACGCGACGAGCGTGCGATCACCACGCTCACCTCGCGCTCGAAGCGCACCTCGGCCTCGAGCCGCCAGCCGCCGGGAACCGTCGGCACCCGCTCGCGTGCCCGGGCCATCGAGGCGTCGTCGTGGAGGCGGAGCTGCCCACCGCCGTCGTACCCGCCTCGCGCCGACTTCAGGCGCGCCGGGAGCCCGAGCTCGGCCACCGCGGCCTCGAGGTCGGCCACGGTGTAGACCGCCCGCCCCGGCGCGGTGGGGATGCCGAGCGACCCGACGAAGGTGTGCTCGTCGTTACGATCCTGGGTGATCGCCAACAAGTTCGCGTTGGGGTGGAGCGGGCGGAGCTCGGCGACGGCGCGCGCCGTCGCCGCGGGCACGTTTTCGAACTCGTAGGTGACCACGTCGCTCAGGCGCGCGAGCTGCCGGGCGGCGTCGACATCGTCGAAGCTGGCGCGAATCGCGTGGTCGGCGAGGCCGAGGGCCGGGGCGTCGCCCATCGGGGCCAGGACCGCGATGCTGTACCCGAATTGCCGTGCTGGGACGGCGATCATGCGGCCGAGCTGGCCGCC
>SXGT01508975.1_pt1 | contig 11517 bp, 8 predicted proteins | sample 3176221 | NCBI WGS metagenome assembly SXGT01 (sample SAMN11356862, study PRJNA531348) | freshwater metagenome | isolation source: freshwater sample F1-120 | place: China: Fuxian Lake, Yuxi | collected 2017-12-25
CAGGCTGCGCTACGCTCCGACCCAAGATCTGACGTGAAGCCTTGCGGCTTCGGGGGACGGAGGATGGTAGCGCTGCTCCGCGACACGGCAAGGGTCACGTCGAAGACGACGCGTCTCGCCCAGGTGCCCCGGGCAGGCCCCGAACCCCGCTGCCCTTCGCGGCCCCGAGGGCCAACCGCCAACCCGCATCGGCTCGCGCGACCGGAACCGTAGAGTCGCCGCCGACCCCGACGCCGCCGATGCATCCGATGCGCACTACCACCGCCACCCTCGCCGCATTCCTGCTCGCCCCACTGCCCGCCCAGACCCCAGCGCCCGCGGCCCAACCAGCGACCCTGACCCTGCCGGCGTTCACCGGCTACGCGCACCCCGACCCCAACGCGATGCGCCGCCACGACGATGGCACGGTCGAACGCTGCGCGGGCTCCCTCCACTTCTACGTGCACTTCGCGCAACCGGGCGAACTCACGCTGCGCCTCGAGCGCACCGACGCCGCCGACGCCGCCGACGCCGCCAACCCACAGAAGCTGCGCACCATCGTCAACGCGACCTCCGCCTTCCTCGCCGAGATGCACACATCCACCACGACCGACCTCGGCACCTTCGCGGTCAAGAACGCCGGCTTCCACAACATCCGCCTCGCCACCACCAACGGCGAACCGCTGCTCCACCTGCGCGCCTTGCACCTCTCGGGCACCGCCGTCGCGAACGCGCACGCCAACGTCGCCGAACGCCGCAACGCCGCGTCCGTGCACCTTGGCTACCCCGTGCCGAAGGAACAGCGCGACGACATCGCCTGGTTCTACATCGAGCTCACGCCGAAGACCGACCCGCTGTGGACCTACTACATGGCGACCGGGTGGCACCGCGGCTACTTCGGCATGCAGGTCAACTCGCCGACCGAACGGCGCGTGATCTTCAGCGTGTGGGATGCGGGCAACGAAGCGATCGACCGCGGCAAGGTCGCCGCGCAGAACCGCGTCTCGCTGGTCGGCAAAGGCAACGGCGTCAACGCTGGCGACTTCGGCAACGAAGGCACGGGCGGCCACAGCCATCTCGTGCACCCGTGGCGCCTCGGCGCCACGTTCCGCTTCCTGATGCACGCGCGCGTCGATGGCGACGCGACCATCTACACGGGCTGGTTCTGGTTCGCGGACAAGAAGGAATGGGGCCTGATCGCCAGCTTCCGCGCGCCGAAGGACGGCAAGCTGCTGCATGGCCTCTACTCGTTCTCGGAGAACTTCAGCGGGGCGAACGGCGACGCGGTGCGCGAATGCGAGTTCGCCAACGGCTGGGTGCGCACCACGCAAGGAACGTGGGTGCCGTTGCACAACGCCCACTTCACCCACGACGAGACGGGCGAGGCGGCGCGGCGCGATCGCCATGCCGGTGTGCGCGGCGAACGCTTCTACCTGCACCATGGCGGCTTCGTCGCAACGCCGACGGGCGCTGTCGACACCGCGCGCGCCAGGCTCCAACTCCCCGAACGAACGCTCGGCAAGCCGCCGGCCGACCCCGAACTGCCGACCCCGCCCGAGGCGCCGCCTGCGGTCCCGCGCGACGGTCGCTGATTTCTTCCTGCGCCGTCGATCGCCGCTGGCCACGTTCGTCGAGTTCGCTAGAACGACCCCACTCGTCCACCTCTACTCGCAAAGGAATCGCATGACTTCGAAAGGACCCTGGCCTTCCCGTTTCGTCTGGCACGACATGATGACCACGGATGGCAAGAAGACGGCGCAGTTCTACGCGTCGCTGTTTGACTGGCAGATCGAAGAGATCCCGATGCAGGGCTGCATCTACCGCATGATCATGGCCGGCCCCGGCCCGATCGGCGGCATCGTCGAAGAGAAGAACATCCCGATGTCGCACTGGATGCCGTACATCGCAGTCAACGACGTCGATGCCGGCGCGAAGAAGATCACTGAACACAAAGGCAGCGTGTGCGTGCCGCCGACCGACATTCCCGGCACCGGCCGCTTCGCCGTCGTCGGCGATCCGCAGGGTGCGTACTTCTCGATCTATAAGGGCCTGCCCGAATCGCAGGGCGCCGACCCGGACCAGGCGATCCCCGGCCGCGTGTGCTGGAACGAGCTGCTGACCACCGACGACAAAGGCGCGCAGGCGTTCTACTCCACGGTGTTCGGCTGGAAGGACGCGCCGAAGGACATGGGGCCGATGGGCACCTACCACGTGCAGATGCTCGGCGACAAGCAGGCCGGCGGCATCATGAAGAACCCGATGAACGGCGCCCCGAGCTGCTGGCTCGTCTACTTCTTCGCGCCGGATCTCGCCGGCACGACCGCGAAGGCGAAGAAGCTCGGCGCCACGGCGTTGATGGAAAACACGCCCATCCCCGGCATCGGCGCATTCTCGATGCTGCAGGATCCGATGGGTGCGGTGTTCGCGCTGTTCCAAGTGAACTTGGATCCGAACGCGAAGTGCTGAGCGGGGCGCGGCGACGCGGTCGGCATCACCTCGTGATGCCGACCTGCGCCAGCATCCACGCCATCTCGAAGGCCTGGTCGCGCCACTGGTCGTAGCGCCCCGACGAGCCGCCGTGGCCGGCGGCCTCGAGCTTGCACTGCAGCAGCAGGTTGCGCTGATCGCCGGGCAGCAACGTGCGCAGCTTGGCGACGTACTTGGCAGGCTCCCAATACATCACCTGCGAGTCGTTGAAGCTCGTCGTCACCAGCGTCGCCGGGTAAGCCTTCTTCTCCAGGTTGTCGTACGGGCTGTACGACAGCATGTACTCGAATGCCTCCTTCTCGTTCGGGTTGCCCCACTCGAGGTACTCGCCGACGGTCAGCGGCAACGACGCGTCCATCATCGTGTTCATCACGTCGACGAACGGCACTGCCGAATGCACGGCGCGGAACAGGTCGGGCCGCAGGTTCGCAACCGCGCCCATGAGCAGCCCACCGGCGCTGCCGCCTTCGATCACCAGACGTTCCTTCTGCGTCCACTTCTCGCCGATCAGGAACTCGGCGCTGTCGATGAAGTCGAAGAAGGTGTTCTTCTTCTTCATCAGCATGCCGTCCTTGTGCCACTTCTCGCCGAGGTCATTGCCGCCGCGAATGTGGGCGATCGCAAACGCGACGCCGCGATCGAGCAGGCTGATGCGGCTCGGATCGAACGTCGGCGGCATCGCGAATCCGTACGAACCGTAGGCATAGAGCCACAACGGTGCGGAGCCGTCGCGCGGGTGGTCCTTGCGATACACGATCGAGATCGGCACCTTCACGCCGTCGCGCGCCGGCGCCCACAGTCGCTCGCTGCGGTACTTCGTCGGGTCGTAGCCGGCGACCTCGGTCTGCTTCTTCAACTCGCGCGCCGGTGACTTCAGGTCGTAGTCGTAGACGCACGACGGCGTCACCAGCGACTGGTAGTTGATGCGGAACGTCGTCGACGAGAACTCCGGCGTGCCACCGGGGAAGGCCGAGTAGACCGGCTCCGGAAACGTGATCTCGCGCCACGCACCGGTCGCGAAGTCGAGCACGCGGAACCGCGGCAGGGCGAGCGTGCGCTCCTGCACGACGGCGTGGCCGGCGAACAGGTCGAAGCCCGACACCAGCACATCGTCCTTGTGCGCGACGATCTCCTTGCCGGCATCGAGGCTCGTCTGGCCGACGGGAATCTGCACGACGCGGAAGTTCGGTCCCTTGTCGTCGCTGACGACGAAGAACGAACCGTCGCGATGGTCGAAGCGATAGCGATGCCCCTTTTTGCGCGGCAGCACGACCTGCCATTCGCCGCCAGGCGTCGCCGCGTCGAGATACCACCACTCCGCCGAGTCGGTGCTGCCGGCGCCGCACAGCAGGTACTTCTTGTCGCGGGTCCGCATCACGCCCATGCGGAACAACTCGTCCTTCTCTTCGCGCATCAGCTCCGGCGTCTTGCCGAGTTCGAGTCGCCACAGCTGGTCGGAACGTTTGGTGACCTCGTGTTCGGTGGCGAAGAACAGCGTCTTGCCGTCGGCGGCCCATTCGACACCGGTGACTCGCGACGCGAGATCGGCGCGCACTTCGCCGGTGCGCAGGTCCTTCACGTGCAGCGTGTATTGGCGAAAGCCCGTGGCGTCGGTCGTGTAGGCGAGCAGGAATCCGTCGTCGCTCACCTGCCGGTCACCGATGTCGAGGTAGGCCCCGCCCTTGGCCATCGCGTTCTGGTCGAGCAGCACCTGCTCGGCAGCCTTCTCGTCGAAGCGACCCTCGGCACCCGCGGGGCGTCGGCAGTGGATCGGATACTGCTGCCCTTCGACGGTGCGCGCGTAGTAGTGGAACCGTCCGTCGCGCACCGGCACCGAAAGATCGGTCTGCTTCACCCGCGCGACCATCTCCTGGTAGAGCGTCTCCTGCAGCGGCTTCAGGTCCTTGGTTACGGCCGCGGTGAACGCGTTCTCCGACTCGAGCCAGGATCGCACTTCGGGGTTGCTCTTCTCGCGCAACCAAAACCAGGGATCGCTGAAGGTGCGACCGTGCCAGGTCTCTTTGTGTTCAACCTGTTTCGCTACCGGCGGTTTCGGCGCGTCCTGGGCGAGCAGGAAGGAATGCAGGAACGCAAACGCGGCGGTCGCGAATGGCAGAACGTGGCGCATGGCACGTTCCTACGCGCGGCAACGCCCGGATGCGAGTGTGGCTTGCGCCGGGCGCGGCGACGCTGCTTCGAGACCCGTGCCGCGGCCGCGACCGCGCGGGCTCAGCGGGCGGTCTGTAGCGCGTCGAGACGGGCCTTGGCGCGAGCCAGCATCGCTTCGGCGCAGGCCTTCTCGGCTGCCGTGCCGCAGTGCAGGTAGTACGTGTAGGTCTTCATCTCGCGCTCGGTCGCTTCGACTTCGCCGGCGATCAGGCGCTGCACCATCGTGAACTTGCGCTGCAGGGTCGCGACCTTCATCGCCGCGCGCTTGTGCTCGATCGACGTCGCGACACCCGCCTCGTGCTTCGCCTTCAGATCGATCGCCTCCATCTCGGCGACTTCGAGGTCGCCCTTCAGGTCGAGGCAGCGCGACACGATCTCGGCGGTGGCTGCGATCGACATCGACGCCGCGGCACCTTCAGGCTCTTGCCGCGGAGCGGGTGTCGGCGTCGAAATCGGGAACGTACCGGTCGTTGCCGTTGGCGGCGCGTCCGGGGTTCCGGCCCATTCGCCGTGCCCTTGGCCGTGTCCCGCCACATGCCCAGCCGGATGTCCGGTTCCGTCGGCGCTGCGCGCTTCGCTCGGCAAGTGCGCCCTCGGGTCCGTGGGGTGCGGATTGGCTCCGGCCGGCACCGATGCGTGGGGCGTGTCCGTCGACGGACCGAACTCGTGCGTGTGGTGCAGCGGATCACGGTTCTTGATGGCCTCGGCGAACCTCTGCCACTCCGTCCCACTCGGCGCCTGCTTGACCATCTCCAGGAAATGCTCGTGCGCCTGGTGCAGCGGCCAACGGCCGCTGGTGTCGAAGCCTTGCGTGTGCAGTTGTTCCCTGATGCGAGCATCCTCCACCGGCTCGTGCAGTGCGCGAAGCCAACGGCTGGCCGCTTCCGCATGAAGGCGCGGCAGAGCGCCACTCGACGACGCGTCCGGCGTGGGCACGCCTTCGACGTTCCCCGGCATCGACGGGTTGCCATGACCCTCGCCGTGCGCGTTCGCCGCTTCCTTCGCCTGCCGCAGCGCCTCGCGCACCACTTCGAGCTCGGCGCGCAGCACATCGATCGGCGCGCGCAGCTCCGCGGTCTGCGCCGCCCGATCGCGCTTTGGCGCCGGGTCCTGCGCAACCGCCGGTACGCCGAACGTGGCCGCGGCAAGTGACACCGCGACGAACGCGGCAGTGGTGTGGACGAACCGTCGCGCCAGTGACGACGACGTGGACAGACGACCTTCTCGTTGCAGCAACATCTGGATCCTCCGGAAGAACTCGGACGGGCGATGAAACACAGGCACAGCGCCGACCGCGGCGAGCTCGGGCTCGGCACGTTCGGCCAGATCGATCAAGTCGCGGGCGTAACGCGTGGCACCGGTCGCGGCTGCGGCCGCATCGTCGGCGAGCAACTCGGCGTGGAAGCGCAGGTCGCGCGTGAGCCACCAAAACAGCGGGTGCGCCGCCAAAGGCAGCGCCAACGCGGCGAGCAGTAGCTGCAGCTGCGGATCGCCGGCGCGCACGTGCGCCAGTTCGTGCTGCAGCACGGCGATCGCCTGCGATCGGCGCTCGGGCAACAGCAGATTGGCCGGGATCACGACCACGGGACCAAGTCCGTAGGCGCAGAACGGCCGCAGCGAACGGGCGGCGACGCGCAGTCGCAGCGTGCGCGGCAGCGACAACTCTTCGAGCATCGCAGCGGGCACGGCACGGCTCGTGCGCAACACCAGCCACAACCGCAACGCACCGACCAGCGCGCGCAGCAACATCACCGCCCCGAGCAACGCCCATGCGACCACGGCGAGCCGCGGCCAAGTCCACGTCGGAGCCGGCGTCGGCGCCAACGGCGCGGTCGTCGGCATCGCGCGATCGGACGCTGCCGGCGCGGTCGCGATCGAACCCACGGGCTCAGGTTGCACGAGGCTCTCGGTTGCCGCCAGCAAGGCGGCGAGGCGCCGTTCGACGGCGGGCAAGTCGCTCGACTCGGGCCTTGGCGGCGGCGTGATCGCCGCGAGTTTGCTCGCAACGGCTACGTCTTCGCGCGGCTCCCAGCGCGGCAGCGGAACACACGCCAACACGAGATAGAGCCCGCACGACATCGCCGTCAGCTGCCCCAAGCGACGCCGTTCTGCCGGCCGTCGGCACAACACCATCGCCAGGCAACCGACGGCGAGCACGATGGTCACGCCGGTCACGATCGCGCCCGCGTGGCGAACGATCGCATCCACGACTTCGAGCGGGGCCGTCACACGCCACCTCGCTTGCGTTCGGCCTCGACGAGCAGGGCGCGCAGCTTGGTGAGTTCGTCGGCGCTCGGCTTCTTCGCGGCCAACGCACTGGCGACGAGCTGGTCGAGCGCGCCGTCGAACACCGTCGTCAACAGGCCCGACAGCAGGTTCTTCTTCGTCTTGTCGCCGGGCGTCGTCGCGCGGTAGACGAACGAACGACCTTCGAGGCGGTGCGTGACGAGGCCCTTGTCCTCCATCAACCGCAAGAACGCCTGCACGGTGTTCTGCACGATCGGCACTTCCTCGCGCAGGGCCTCCCACACTTCGCGAACGGTGGCTTCGCCGCGCTCCCAGAGCACCTTCAGCAACAGCAGTTCGCGATCGGTCGGTTCGGGACGGTCGGTCATGTTCGGAGTGGGACGACGACGCAATCGGTCGCCGACAACTCCAAGCTTAATCTTTTAAGTGTCGGTCGTCAACCGGGTCGCTGACTACGTCGTCGTCATTCCTGTGCACCCGCCTCGCAGCTCAGGGCCGTTCGGTGACCGGGCGCTGAACGGCAGGCGGCAGCGCAGCCTTCGCGCCGCCGCTCGCTTCTCCCGCAAGTAGCGTCGCTGCATCGGGGTACGCATACACGACCGGCGGCTTGTCCTTCGCCAGCCCACCCGTGTCGGCACTCGGCCCGTACGTGCTGTGCAGCGCGCGGCCCTGCACCCGCAGCAGCGTCGTCTGTTGGCCGCGATGGTGCGCCGTGTGCGCAATGCGCCGCACCAGGATCCACGTGCGCGGCCGCACCATTTCGAAGAACGGCACCGCGGTCTCGAACCAGCTGTCGTCCTTCGTCGCAAGCGATCCCCGCCGGAACTCCGCCGCCGCCGCGTAGTGGCGCAAGAATCCGAGCCGCGTCGTCTCGGCCGGCAACACTTCACCGGGGGCGACGATGCCGAACATGCCGGTGAACCAACCACTCTCGCTCTGGCACTGGTGCACCATGTGCTCGCGCAGCGTGCGGCCGCGGCGATCGCCGGCGCGTGGCCGCGCGTCGAGATCCTCGTCGCTGGCCATCGACCACACCGACAGCACCTTCAGGATCTCGGACGCGTAGGTGTCGACAAGGAACTCGTAGCGGCTCGGCATGGCTAACAGCACAGGATGACCTTCGGCGCGGCGGCTGCGAGCGAATCTTTGCTGTCGCCGTGGGGTCCGCCGCATCGGCGTTCCACTGGCCGGTTGGCGTTGCAGCGCAACGTTGTGTCACTGGATTGCGACATTCGCCAACCATTTCGTCGGCGACCGCAGAGCTAGGCTTCGCCACCTCGTGTCGTTCGGAAACCTCTCCTCTAAAAATCCAGCAACCTGCCATGCAACGAATCCCGCACTTGCTCGCCGTCTGCGCCCTCGCGGCGTCGGCCACTGCCCAGTTCACCTTGGTCACACCCAACGGCTACGCCGGTGCCGAAGGTGGCGCCAACAACGCCTTCCCGTGGAGCCGTGGCACCGCCAGCACGCGAATCCAGTTCGTCACCGACAGCTCGCACTTCACGGCGCAGAGCGTGACCTACCCCATCCTCATCACGCAGCTGCGCTACCGCGCCGATGCCGCGGCGGCGACGATCACTTGGGCCGGCGGATCCTGGCCACAGGTGCGCATCGACATGGCGACGTGCCCCGTCGACCACAGCGCCGTCACCGCGACGTTCGCGAGCAACCTCGGCGCCGACCTGGCGACTGTCTACAACGGCCCAGTGACGGTCGCGAGCGGAACCGGCAACGGCGCCGGCATTCCCGGCCCCTGGTACATCACCATCCCGGTCACGCCATTCGTCTACGACCCGAATCTCGGCGACCTCGTCGTCGACATCTACCAGGACGGCACCGGTTGGACGGGCGTCAGCCGCGGCGCCGACCATGTCTCGACGGGAACGCCCGCCGCGAACGGTAGCCGCATCTACAACACTGCGGCCGGCGCGCTGACTGCAGTGACCGGAACGGTTAGCCTCAGCTACCAGCCTGTCACCGAGTTTACCTACACCCCCGCGACCGGCCTGTATTCGGCCTTCACCGCGAACGTGACGGGCGGCGCGACGCCTCTCGCGGTCAACTTCACCGACCTGACGTTCACCAGTTCGCCGGGTGGCGTGACCAGTTGGGCCTGGGACTTCGACGGCGACAACGTCGTCGACTCGACGCTTCAGAACCCGACGTTCACCTACACCGCGTGCGGTGACTACAACGTCACGCTGACGACGACTGACGGCGTCCATCCGCCGAGCGTCTTCACGAAGACGGCCTACATCAAGACCGACGTGGTGACGCCGAGTTTCACCTACGCGCTGATTGGACCGGGCATCGTGCAGTTCACCGATACGTCGTCGCCGGTGCCGACCTCGTGGGCGTGGGATCTCGACGGTGACAACATCGTCGATTCGAACATCCAGAACCCCGTGTTCGTGTATCCCAGCTCCTGCACCGCCGCCACGATCACGCAAACGGTCAGCCGCCTGTGCAAGGGCCCCTTCTCCAGCTCGCAGAGCCTGGTACTGGCGCCGCTGACGATGACGACGACGATGGCAGGCGGCAATGGCCTGTCCGCAGCCGGCTCGGGCAACACGTTCGACATCCAGGTCACGAACCCGCAAGGCATCAACCTCTGCGCGGTCTCGCTGGCGCCCTACATGGTGACGCCGCTGATCGGGACGCCTCTCACCTGCACGATCTGGGTGACCGACGCAGCCGGCGGCTATCTCGCCAACCACACCAACGCCGCGGTATGGCGCCAGGTTGCCACCGGCAACAGCATGTTCGCCGGCGGCACGTTCTCGGCACCACTGTCGCATCCCTTCGTGCTGTCGAACCCGGTCCACATCCCGTTTGGAACCTACGGAATGGCGATCCACATGACAACGGGCAGTGGTGTTGCCTACACGACGTTGACGGCGCAGACGACGTACCCGGGCCCCGACTTCAACATCATCGCTGGCAACGGCAAGGGTGCTCCGTTCAACGCGGCAGCGAACAACCCACGCGCCTTCAACGGTTCGTTCCACTACAGCACCAGCACGAACGGCGGCACGGCTGGTTACGGCTTCCTGGGCGCTGGTTGCGCCGGCACGCTGCCCATCGCCAACCAGACCTACTCGTCGCTGCCGACGCTCGGCGGCACGCTGTCGCTCAACGTCAACAACCTGCCCGCAGCGATTGGCGTGATGGTGATCGGGTTCAGCAACACGATCTCGGCGTTCGGGCCGCTGCCGTTCGATCTGGCACTGATCGGGGCGCCCGGTTGCCGGCTGCGCGTCAGCCTCGACGCAACCGACACGGTCGTCGGCGTCGGCACGTCGGCGTCGTGGAGCCTCCCGATTCCAAACTCGCTGCCGCTGCTCGGCGCGTTGCTCTACAACCAGACCGCCGTTCTCGATCCGCTCGCGAACGCGTTTGGCTTCGTGATGTCAGACGCGAGTGCGATGGTGCTGGGTAACTGAGCCAGCCGCCGCGAACCCTGCGAATCCGGGCCGCGCGTCACGGCGCGCGGCCCGCGCTGGCGAACCGTCGCCGCACGGCGATCAGAACGCGAGCCGCGAACGAACCACGCCGTCCTGGGAGAACGCCAGGAGGCCGATGCCCGGCGCGAACCAGAACGAGTAGTCGCGCTGGCCGAGACCGATGTCGTGGCGATTCCACGCCAGGGTCAGTTGGAAGTTCACGTTGTCGAGCAAGACGCGGTCGAGCACCTCGCGCGGCGCCCCCCAGCTCCATTGGCCAACGGCGGTCATCTGCCCGGAAATCGGCAGCAAGTTCATCGGCGCGCTGACGCCGACGATCGTCGAGAACGAACCCGGCGGCAACGACGCCGGGTGGTAGTCCCACGCGGGATAGCTCTGGTACCACGTCTCGCGCCAACCGTCCGTGTTCGACTCGCGGCCGAGGATCGAGTTGTTGTCGAAGTAGATCAGGTCCTCGACGCCGGGCCCACTGATGCGCCAGCGATAGACGTTGGTCCCCGTGAACGGCGAACCCGCCGGCGCGTCTTCGACGTGGAACGAATAGCCGTCGTCGAGCGCCACCGACGACGCGCGCGGTTGCCAGTACGCATCGATGCGGCCAACGCGCTCCCCCGCCACGACGGAGCACTGCGCCAGCGTGCGCAGCGGCACCTCGATCCAGCCGTCGACGACATTGACCGCGGTCGGCTCGTAGTCGATCACGTTGACGCCGCGAACCTGCCGCAACCGCACATTGCCGGGGGCCGTGTTGTGCACGTTCCGCACCGTGTAGGGCGCCCGCAACGTCGCCAGTTCTTCGAGGCGAAGGTCGACCGGTTCGAGCCGGAACGGTGCCGCCGGCGGCACGGCGTAGGACAACGCGAACGTTCCCGGCGCCGGCTCCAACGACACGTCGCGCACCCGGATCTCGGTCGGCACCTTGAGCGCACCGGGCGGAACGACCAGCCGCAGACCAGCTTGCAGTCCGCTGTCGATCGCGACCACGCCACCTTCGGGGCCAATGGTCGCCGCCGCGAGCACGGGCGCGGAGTTGTCGGAACCGGATCGGCTGCAGGCTATGGCCGCCAATCCACAAAGAAGCACTGGGCAGGCTCTCATGGCTCCCGTCCATAGCATGGTTCATGCCGCCCGTAACGGTGGAAGACCATGTCGCCGGCAATTCGTGCCGCCG
>SXGT01758105.1_pt1 | contig 11517 bp, 9 predicted proteins | sample 3176221 | NCBI WGS metagenome assembly SXGT01 (sample SAMN11356862, study PRJNA531348) | freshwater metagenome | isolation source: freshwater sample F1-120 | place: China: Fuxian Lake, Yuxi | collected 2017-12-25
GTCGCCGAGCGGTGGGCCTCACCGTTCTGGCAGATCTGGGACATGGCCCTGCTGTGGCTGGCGATGCTGCACGGCGCCAACGGCATGCGCACCATCATCGGCGACTACGCCCGCAAGGACACCACCAAGTTCTATCTGAACTCACTGCTGCTGCTGGCGACCGGATTCACCCTGGTGCTGGGCAGCTACGTGCTGGTCACCTTCGACGCCAACATATAGCCCCGGTCGAGCGAAGCGACGGGGAAGAGTAAGGACGCAGGATGATTCAGGAACATCGTTACGACGTCGTCATCGTCGGCGCCGGCGGCGCCGGGATGCGCGCAGCCGTCGAGGCTGGGCCGCGGGCACGCACCGCGGTGCTGACCAAGCTGTACCCGACCCGTAGCCACACCGGCGCGGCCCAGGGCGGCATGTGCGCCGCACTGGCCAACGTCGAAGAGGACAACTGGGAGTGGCACACCTTCGACACCGTCAAGGGCGGCGACTACCTCGCCGACCAGGACGCCGTCGAGATCATGTGCAAGGAAGCCATCGACGCGGTCTACGACCTGGAGAAGATGGGGATGCCGTTCAACCGCACCCCCGAGGGCCGTATCGACCAGCGCCGCTTCGGCGGGCACACCCGTGACCACGGCAAGGCGCCGGTGCGCCGGGCCTGCTACGCCGCCGACCGCACCGGGCACATGATCCTGCAGACGCTGTACCAAAACTGCGTCAAGCACGACGTGGAGTTCTTCAACGAGTTCTACGCCCTCGACATCGCGCTGACCGACACCCCCGGCGGCCCGGTGGCCACCGGCGTCATCGCCTACGAGCTCGCCACCGGTGACATCCACATCTTCCACGCCAAGTCGATCGTCTTCGCCACCGGCGGTTCGGGCCGGATGTACAAGACCACCTCCAACGCGCACACCCTGACCGGCGACGGCCTGGGCATCATCTTCCGCAAGGGACTTCCCTTGGAAGACATGGAATTCCACCAGTTCCACCCGACAGGCCTGGCGGGGCTGGGGATCCTGATCTCCGAGGCGGTGCGCGGTGAGGGCGGCCGGCTGCTCAACGGCGAGGGTGAGCGCTTCATGGAGCGTTACGCGCCGACCATCGTCGACCTGGCCCCCCGCGACATCGTGGCCCGCTCGATGGTGCTCGAGGTGCTCGAAGGCCGCGGCGCCGGTCCGAACAAGGACTACGTCTACATCGACGTGCGTCACCTCGGTGCCGACGTCCTGGAAGCCAAGCTGCCCGACATCACCGAGTTCGCCCGGACCTACCTGGGCGTGGACCCCGTCACCGAACTGGTGCCCGTCTACCCGACATGCCACTACGTGATGGGCGGCATCCCGACCAACGTCAACGGTCAGGTGCTGCGCGACAACAACAACATCATCCCGGGCCTGTACGCCGCCGGCGAGTGTGCGTGCGTGTCCGTGCACGGCTCCAACCGGCTGGGCACCAACTCGCTGCTGGACATCAACGTGTTCGGCCGCCGCGCCGGGATCGCCGCCGCCGAGTACGCGCTGAACCACAACCACGTCGACCTGCCGGAGAACCCGGCCGGCATGGTGGTCGAGTGGGTCGGCGACATCCTCTCCGAGCACGGCAACGAGCGGGTCGCCGACATCCGGACCTCGCTGCAGCAGTCGATGGACAACAACGCCGCGGTGTTCCGCACCGAGGAGACCCTCAAGCAGGCGCTCACCGACATCCACGCCCTCAAGGAGCGGTACGCACGGATCACCGTGCAGGACAAGGGCAAGCGTTACAACAGTGATCTCCTGGAGGCCATCGAGCTCGGCTTCCTGCTGGAGCTGGCCGAGGTCACCGTCGTCGGCGCACTGAACCGCAAGGAATCCCGCGGCGGGCACGCGCGCGAGGACTACCCCAACCGCGATGACACCAACTACATGCGCCACACCATGGCCTACAAGGATGGGCCGGATCTGATCTCGGACATCCGGCTGGACTACAAGCCGGTGGTGCAGACCCGCTACGAGCCGATGGAACGGAAGTACTGACATGACGTCTTCGGTCATCGACAAGCCAGAGACCGGCGGTCCGGACCTTCCTCCGGTGCCCGACGGCGCGGTCATGGTCACCCTCAAGATCGCCCGGTTCAACCCGGACAGCCCCGACGACGCCGGCTACCAGAGCTACCGGGTGCCGTGCCTGCCGTCGGACCGTCTGCTCAACCTGCTGCACTACGCGAAGTGGTACCTGGACGGCACCCTGACGTTCCGCCGGTCCTGCGCGCACGGGGTGTGCGGGTCGGATGCCATGCGCATCAACGGCGTGAACCGGCTGGCGTGCAAGGTGCTGATGCGCGACCTGCTGCCCAAGAAGGCCTCCAAGGCGCTGACCATCACCATCGAGCCGATCCGCGGGCTGCCCGTGGAAAAGGATCTCGTGGTGAACATGGAGCCGTTCTTCGACGCGTACCGCGCGGTGAAGCCGTTCCTGATCGCCAGCGGTAACGCCCCCACCAAGGAGCGCATCCAGAGCGCCACCGACCGGGCCCGCTACGACGACACCACCAAGTGCATCCTGTGCGCCTGCTGCACCACCTCGTGCCCCGTCTACTGGAGCGAGGGGTCCTACTTCGGCCCGGCCGCGATTGTCAACGCGCACCGGTTCATCTTCGATTCGCGTGACGAGGGCGCCGCCGAGCGCCTGGACATCCTCAACGAGGTCGACGGCGTGTGGCGCTGCCGCACCACCTTCAACTGCACCGAGGCCTGCCCGCGTGGCATCCAGGTGACCCAGGCGATCCAAGAGGTCAAGCGCGCCCTGATGTTCGCGCGCTAGTTATTTCTCCTGCCGAACGTGAACTAGATCGCGAGTTTTCGTAGATTTCTCGCGATCTTGTTCACGTTGGGCAGGGGATGCGGTGCGCCTGCCGCGTCGAGTTCTGCCCGAACCCGCTGGATGACCGTCGGCTGCCGGTACCTCAACAGGTCGGCGCCGACCCGGACAATCCGCCAGCCCAGTTCCCGATAGATCGCATCCTGTTCGATATCGAGGGTGCGCTGTCGAGGATCGGTCCAGTGCTGGAAGCCGTCGTACTGCACCCCGACCTTCCACTGCGGCCAGCCCATATCGAGCCGCCCGACGATGCACTCCTCGTCGAAGACCCTGATCTGGGTGTGCGACGGCCGCATAGCGGCCTTGGTCAGCACCAGGCGAAGCCGCGTCTCCTGCGGCGATTCGGCGCCGTACTCGGCCAGCTCCAGCACATGACGCAACTGCACCAGTCCGCGCAGTCCGCGATGGCCGGCGGCAAGCTCCTGCACATCGTCAATCTTCAGATCCGTTGCCTCCAGCAGCGCGTCGACCCGTATCACCGCTCGGATGATTCCGCGCCGGCGTCCGAGGTCGAATGCGGTCCGCGCCGGCGTAGTTGTCCGGATTCCGTCGACAGTGCAGATTTCGGTCTCGAGTAGCGAGTCACTGTGCAGCAGAATTCCCGAGGCCTTGTGTCGACTGGCTTGGTTGATCTCGGCGGGCAGTGCCGGGTCGATCCATTTCGCCCCGTGCAACGCGGCCGCTGACAGCCCGGCCACGACACCGCGCCCGCCCGACCACAGCCATGCGGCTTTCGCTTTGTCGGTCGGGGTCAGCACGGCGCCCCGCAAGACGTAGACATCGCGGTGCAGCATGTCGTAGCGGGTGCTCAATTGGTGACGGGTCACCGTACCCGCGGCCAGCGCCGCGCTTCCCAACAAGAGCATGTGAACTTGGACGCAGCCCAGCGGCGTCGGGTTCCATCCGGTTCGAACGTGAAGTCGATGGCGAGATCTCGGCGAAAGCGCGCGATCTACTTCACGTTCGACGCGTCCTCGGCGGGTTCGGCGTCATCTTTGGGTTCGGGTTCTGATTCGAATTGCAGATCAAGCTCAGGCTGGGGTTCGGGCTCATTCTCCCCTGTCCGCTCGGCGACCTGCTCGTCGTAGTACCGGATGATGACCGCCAGCGCCGCGGCCACCGGGACCGCCAGGAAAGCCCCGATGACGCCGAACGTCGACGCGCCCAGCGTCACGGCCAGCAGCACGATCACCGCGTGCAGCTTCATCGACTTGGACTGCAGCCAGGGCTGCAGCACGTTGCCCTCCAGCTGCTGCACGGCGACGATGATGCCCAGCACGATCAGCGCGACGATGGGGCCGTTGGCGACCAGCGCGATCAACACGGCCAGGCCGCCCGCGACGAACGCGCCGACGATCGGTACGAAGCCACCGATGAAGGTGACGATGGCCAGCGCGTAGGCCAGCGGCACCCCGAGGATCACCAGGCCGATCCCGATCAGCACGGCATCGACGAAACTGACCAGCGCCTGGGTCCTGATGAAGCCGCCGAGCGTCGACCAGATGCGTTGCAGCACCTCGGCCAGGTGTGGCGCGGAGGGATGCCCGACCGAGCGCCGCAACCACGGGATGAACTGCGGCCCGTCCTTGAGCAGAAAGAACACCACGACGATGGTCGTGAACACCGTCACCAGCGCCGACGTCGCCGCGCCCACCCCGGTGAACACTCCCGAGGCGATCTGGGAGCTGCTGGAGTTCAGCTGGTCGTTGATCGCGGTGACCGCCGAATCGAGTTGCGCCTGACTGATGTTCAGCGGTGGACCACCGAGCCAGTCACGCACCTGCACCACACCGGCGGACGCCTGCTCGGCCAGTTCGGTGGACTGCTCCACGATGGCGGGAGCCACCGCGGCGATCAGGCCGCCGATCACGGCCAGCGCCACCAGCAGCATGGTCAGGGCCGCCGCGGCCGGCGGGAGCCCCTTGGCCCGCATCCACCGCACCGGTGGCCACAGCACCGTGCACAGCACCACCGCCAGCGCGACGGGCAGGATGATCACCCACATCTCGCCGACGACCCAGGCAAGGATCCACAGCAGCGCCGACACCGCGACGATCTGCACGGACACCACGGCCGCGGATCGAAGATGCGTCCCGAATACCGAGCCCCGGCTCGGCAATATGTCCTTCACGCTTCCTCTCTACCCTCCGACGGCCGATTCAGACGACTTCTGGTGTCACAATCTCGCGTGCCGCCTCGTCTGATACATATGACGACGAGAATCGCTGCACTGACCCCCAACGAGGCCGGCCCGCTGACCCGGATGATGTACCGCTACGCCAAGCGGCGGTTCGGTGAAGTACCGGAGCCGTTCGCGGTGGCGGCACACCACCCACGCCTGCTGATCGCCAATGGTGTGCACGAGGCGCTGCTGGCGGCCGGGTCGAAGAAACTACCGGCCGCCGTCCGCGAGCTCGCGGTGTTCTGGACCGCGCGCACCGTGGGCTGCTCATGGTGCGTGGACTTCGGTGCGATGCTGCAGCGCCTCGACGGCCTGGACGTCGACCGGCTCACACACATCGACGACTACGCGACGTCGCCGTCGTTCAGCGCTGACGAGCGCGCCGCGATCGCCTACGCCGACGCCATGACCACCGACCCGCACACCGTGACCGACGAGCAGGTGGCCGATCTGCGGCAGCGGTTCGGCGACGACGGTGTCATCGAGCTGACCTATCAGATCGGCGTGGAGAACATGCGGGCCCGGATGTATTCGGCGCTGGGCATCACCGAACAGGGCTTCAGCTCGGGCGACGCCTGCCGGGTGCCGTGGGCTACCGCTGACGAAGCGGAGAAGCGGTGAACTTGTCCGGATTCGCGATATCCCATAGCGCACAGACCATTCCGTCCCGGATCGTCATCGCCGAGATGCGCGGCATCAACTCGGGATATCCGTCGACGGCGGCCGCGCCGGGCGTGTAGGCACCGAGCCGGCCGTTGATCAGCGCCAGCTGATTGCCCGCGAGCCAGTTGGGCCCGTACCGCTCGGCCAGCCCGAACAGGAACCGGGCCACCTTGTCCGGTCCGTGGATGACGCGCGCCGCGGTCGGGGCCCGGCGGTTGGAGTCCCCGGTGAAGGTCACCTCGGGGTGCAGCAAGCGGACGACGGCATCCAGATTCCCCTCGGCCAGGGCGGCCATCAGCAGTCCGGCCGTCTGGTCGTGGGTGTCATCGGAGGCCGCGGGTGCGGCGTGCTCCACGGCGCGCCGGGCCCGCGAGGCCAACTGCCGGGCTGCAGCGGCGCTGACGCCGAGCACGTCGGCGATGTCAGCGAACGGGACGCCGAAGCCGTCGTGCAGCACGAAGGCGACCCGCTGGTCCGGGGTGAGCCGTTCCAGCACCACCATCGCCGCGAAGCGGGCGTCCTCGTCGGCGACGACGGCGGCCAGCGGGTCGTCGCGGTCGAAGCCGGTCACCACCGGCTCGGGCAGCCACTGCCCGACGTAGGTTTCGCGGCGCCGGCCGGCCGAACGGAGCCGGTCCAGGCCCAGCCGGCTCACCACGGTGGTCAGCCAGGCACGCAGATCCACGATGTCGTCACCGGAACCGCGCCACCGCAGCCAGGCGTCCTGCACGATGTCCTCCGCATCGGCGTAGGTCCCGGTGAGCCGGTAGCCGACGGCGAGCAGGTGCGGTCGCAGCGCCTCGAATTCCTCGGCCCGGGCACTCGCGGTCATACCGCGAGTCTAGGACCGCCGCAAACACGCCCAAAAGAAGCGAATCCGTCGTTGTGTTACCTCAAAGAAAACCTTTTCGTCGTATCTGCACGCCACAACAACGGAAACCGTATATTCCTGCAAATGGCAATCGCGGAACAGCCGGCACCAGTGACCACCGACAAGGGTCTGCAAGCCGGCGCGCTCGGTCTGGTCGGCAATGTGGTGATCGGACTCGCCGCGGTGGCTCCCGCGTACAGCCTGGCCGCCACGTTGGGGTACGTGGTCCTCAACGTCGGCGACAAGGCGCCGGCGATGTTCGTGTTGGCCTTCATCCCGATGCTGCTGGTCGCCTTCGCGTACAAGGAGTTGTCGCAGGACACCCCGGACTGCGGAACGACATTCACCTGGGGCACCAAGGCTTTCGGCCCCTGGGTGGGCTGGATCGGCGGCTGGGGTCTTGCCGTATCGGCGATCATCGTGCTGGCCAACGTCGCCGAGGTGGCGGCCATCTACCTGTTCAAATTCCTCGGCCAGGACGCGCTCGCGGAGAATCTGTTCGCCAAGGTGGCGCTCGGTTCGTTCTTCATCATCTCGATGACGCTGGTGAGCGCGCGCGGCGTCGTGGTATCCGAGCGGATGCAGAACGTCCTGATCTCCATCCAGTTCGGGGTGTTGGTCATCGCCAGCATCTGGGCGTTGATCCGGGTGTTCAGCGGCACCGCGGGCGCCCAGGCCGTCAGCCCGCAGCTGTCCTGGCTGTGGCCGTCCGGCCTCGACGTGTCGTCCATCGCGGCGGCGATCATCCTCTGCATCTTCATCTACTGGGGCTGGGACGCGTGCCTGGCCGTCGGCGAAGAGACCAAGAACCCCGGCAAGACGCCCGGTATCGCCGCGGTCATCACCACCCTGATCCTGGTCTGCACCTACGTGTTGGTGGCCTACGCGGTGCAGTCGTTCTCCGGCTTCAGCGTCGTGGGAATCGGACTCAACAACCCCAACAACACCGATGATGTGCTGACCGTGCTCGGCGGCCCGGTGGGCGGCCCCATCCTGGCCTCGCTGCTACTGCTCACCGTGTCGGTGTCGGCGCTGTCGTCCACCCAGACCACCATCCTGCCGACCGCCCGCGGCACCCTGTCGATGGCGGTCTACGAGGCGCTGCCCAAGCGCTTCGCCAGCGTCCACCCCAAGTACATGACACCCGCCTTCGGCACCATCGTGATGGGTTGCATGGCGCTGTTCTTCTACCTCGTGCTGACATTCCTGTCCGAGAACGCGCTGGCCGACTCGGTGGCCTCATTGGGCCTGGCGGTGGCGTTCTACTACGGCATCACCGCGTTCGCCTGCGTCTGGTACTTCCGCAGGACGCTGTTCACCTCGGCCCGAAACCTGTTCTTCCGCGGCATCTTCCCACTGCTCGGCGGTAGCGCGATGGCGGTGGCCTTCGGGATCAGCGCCAAGGACATGATCGCTCCGGACTACGGCTACACCGCCTTCGGGCCCATCGGCGGCGTTTTCGTGCTCGGCGTCGGCATGCTGGTCCTCGGCGTTCCGCTGATGCTGGCGTGCTTCGCCTTCGGCACCAAACGCTTCTTCCGCGGCGAGACACTCACCGCCGCCACCGAAGTCAAAGTCCCCGATGTGTACTGACAAGAAAGAACAGGCAGCACCATGCATCTGACTGTCGGATATCTCGCGACACCGACCGGCGACGACGGTGTCGCACTGGCGGCCGCGCTGGCCCGCACCTTCGGGGCAGACGTGGACGTCGTGCTGGTGGTACGCGAGGAACTGCCCGACGGGCATCCGGGGCGCGCCCAGTATCAGGAGCTGCTCATCGAACGGGGTGAGCAGTGGATCGCCAAGGCGGTGTCGACCCTGACCGGCGCCGCCACGTCGGTCAAGGCCAATGTCCTGGTGGGTGAATCGTTCGCCGAGACATTGCTGCAGTTCGCCGAGGACCACGAATCGGACCTCATCGTGGTCGGCGGCGCGCGCGACGGCTTCTTCGGCGGGCATGTCATCGGGCCGGTGTCCAGCGCGCTGCTGCACAGTTCGACGATTCCCGTCGCACTGGCGCCGCGCGGCTATTCCGACGATGCGCCCGACCGCATCGAAGCCATCACCGCCGCGGTGCCGAGCCGCGCCGGGGACGACAACCCCCTGCCCTTCGCCATCACCTTGGCCAGCGCGGCCAACCTTTCGATCCGGATGGTGTCCCTGGTATCGGCCGAGAACCTGGCCGAGGCCGCCGATCTCAAGGAACTGCGGCAGATTCAGATCGATGCCGCGCAGGAGAACCTGGCTGTGGCCGCCCGCGCACTCCCCGAGTCTCCAGATATCGAATCGCTGGTGGCCGAGGGCATGACGCTGGAGTCCGCGCTCAAGAAGCTCAACTGGGACGACACCGACGTGCTGGTGGTCGGCTCCAGCAGGTTCGCCGCACCCAAGCGGATATTCCTGGGCTCCACCGCATCACGGATCCTGGCCGGCACCGATGCGCCGGTGGTCGTCATCCCGCGCGGGGAATAGCGGCATTTCGGCCGTTCCCACCCTCGACGGACAGACGGCCTCCATAATTGACGCTGTCGTAATCTCGGTGGTGCAGGCCCGCGCCTGCCTTCGAACAGGGGCACACGATGTCGTCAGCAGGCAGGTACTCGATATTCATCGGCCGGGTGGGCATGTTGGCAGTCGCCCTCGGGATAGGCAGCGCGATCGCGGCACCGCAGGTCGCCTGGGCCGACGTGGGAGCACCCAGCGATCCCACGGCGGCGTCGGCGGATTCCACGGCGGGTCCGTCCGATACGGATGCGGCCGCCGATACCGAGAAGCACAGCACTGAGCCCGCTCGGGGTGTCGATGATCACGCCGACGGGCGCGCCGATCACCCCCGGTCGGTCACAAAGACCTCCGCCGCGTTCGCGGCCGGGGACGATCCCGAGCCGATGCCGGCCGGGCTCAGGAAGGTCGACCTCGGCAGCCCCAGCGCAAGATCGGCGCGGACGGCACACCAATCTGCGCTGGAGATTGCCCGCGCGGCACGGACCGAAGTTCAACCAGCCGATGCACCACTCGAACCGGAGCGGCCCGCGGTCACCACGGCCGCGGCCGAGCCGGTCGCGGTGCCGACGCCGGCTGTCGCGGTGCCGACGCCGGCTGTCTCGGTGACGCCGTCGCAGGGTCCGGCGGTGTCGGGCATCCGTGCGGTCGTTCTGAACATGTTGGGGGCCTTCGGATTCAGCCCGGAGCCGGGTAGGACCGGCAACCGCGTCTCGGAAGCCGCTTGGGGCGCTGACCGCGGCGAATCGGCCCCGGTCAACACGGCGTACGGCAGCACGTTCGACGGTGCCCCCGCCCCGGCACTCACTGCGTCGGCAACCGTCGCCGCGCTGCCCTCGGTCACCGCCGCGATCACCAGTCGCAGTCCGGCGGCGACTCGACCGTCCTCACTGATCCGGACGCTCGTTCTCGGTGTGCTGGGCATCTTCGGGTTCAATCCGAACCGCACCAACAACCCGGTGCTGCAGGGCATCTGGAACACCTACCGTCAGACCGAGTCCTACATCTCCAACATCCCTCCCGACTTCACCGCCGTCCACGTACTCGGCACGAGCATCGCCGACGACGGCCGGGTCGCGGTGCAACTCGGATTCGATGTCAGCGATTACGACGGCGATCAGTTCACCGTCTTCGAGTCAGGGGTCCCCAACTTGGATCAGAACCCGGACGGCACCTTCACCTACTTCGCCGAGTCCGGGTTCACCGGGACGACGCAGACGTGGGTGACGGCCGTGGACAGTGGCAACCACTTCCACAACTTCGCGCTGTGGGACTACTCGGGAGGGCACTACCGCACCGCGGCGATCACGCTGACGTTCGCAGCTCCGCAGCCCGCCGTCGTCTAGCGCTTCGTGAAGATGGTCCGGTGCCAGTCCTTTTCGGCCACACCGGTGATATCGCTCATCACGTGCTTGATGGTGAGGTACTCCTCGAAGGAGTAGTCGCTCATGTCCTTGCCGAAGCCGGATGCCCCGACACCGCCGTGTGGCATCTCGGAGATGATCGGGATGTGGTCGTTGATCCACACGCAGCCGGCGTTGATCTCGCGCGACGCCCGCTGCGCGCGGTAGACATCGCGGGTCCACGCCGAGGCGGCCAGTCCGTAGACGGTGTCATTGGCCTGGCGCAGCGCGTCGTCATCGTCGGTGAACGCGCGCACCGTGAGCACCGGACCGAACACCTCGTCGCGGTAGATCTCGGAATCCTCTGCCACATCGGCGATCAGCGTGGGCCGGTAGAACGCACCCGGCAGGTCCGGGCTGACGCCCCCGGTCACGATCCGGCCACCCTGTCCGGGTGCCCGGGACACCATGGCCGCGACCTTGTCCCGGTGCGCGAACGAGATCAGCGGCCCGAGATCGGTATCCGGATCGTTCGGGTCGCCGACGACGATCTTGCCCATCACCTCGCCGACCCCGGCGACGAAATCGTCGTACAGATCCCGCGACACGATCGCCCGGGTCGCCGCCGTGCAGTCCTGCCCGGAATTGATCAACGCACCCGCGACGGCACCCTGGATGGCCGCGTCGAGATCGGCGTCATCGAAGACCACGAAGGGCGCCTTGCCGCCGAGTTCGAGCTGGGTGCGGTGACCGTGCACGGCGGCCGCGGCCATCACCTTGCGGCCCACCCCGGTCGATCCGGTGAAGGTGACGACGTCGACATCGCGGTGCCCGGCCAGCGCGGTACCCACATCGGCACCCGAGCCGGTCACCACGTTGAGCACACCGTCGGGCAGCCCGGCCGCCGTGGCGACCCGCGCCAGGGTCAGCGTGGTCAGTGGGGTGATCTCGGCCGGTTTGATGACGACCGCGCAGCCGGCGGCCAGCGCCGGGATGACCTTCCACACCGCCATCTGCAGCGGATAGTTCCACGGCGTGATGGTCGCGACGACACCGACGGCTTCGCGCCGGATGCTCGAGGTGTGATCGGCCGA
>SXGT01282231.1_pt1 | contig 11516 bp, 7 predicted proteins | sample 3176221 | NCBI WGS metagenome assembly SXGT01 (sample SAMN11356862, study PRJNA531348) | freshwater metagenome | isolation source: freshwater sample F1-120 | place: China: Fuxian Lake, Yuxi | collected 2017-12-25
ATGCTGGCTTTGTGGTGGACGAGGTGAAAGTACGCGCGCGCAGCAACGGCAAGGGATGCCGTCAAAGAGGATCCGCATGTCCTCGATGCTGTCGATGGCGACGCCCGCCATGCCGACGTCCCCGGCCACCCTCGGGTGGTCCGAGTCGTAGCCCCGGTGCGTGGCCAGGTCGAAGGCGATGCTCAACCCCTTCTGCCCCGCGGCCAGGTTCCGCCGGTAGAAGGCGTTGGAGGCCTCGGCGGTCGAGAAGCCCGCGTACTGGCGCACCGTCCACGGCCGCATGACGTACATCGACGGGTAGGGGCCGCGCACGAAGGGCGGCAGGCCCGGCATCGTGTCCAGGTGCTCGATCCCGTCGAGGTCCTCCGGCCCGTAGCGCGCCTTGACGCCTATCCCCTCGGGGGTCTGCCAGATCGCGGCGGCCCCCGCCTGCGCGCCCTCCGCGCCGGCCCGCGCCGCGCCCTCTGCCCGCAATGGGATCCCGGTGAAGTCAGGTATCCGGCTCATCCGCGCGCCTCCCGCCCCTCGACGTGGTCCCACAAGCCGCCCAGCAGCGCCAGCGCGTCGCAGCCCAGGTACAGGCTCCCGCTCAAGCCCGCCGCGCGCAGCGGCCCCTCCAGCCCCCCGGGCCGGCCCGCCAGCAGGATGACCCGCGCGCCGGCCCGCGCCAGCGCCGCGCAGGCCTCCACGCCCATGACCTCGTAGATCGCGTCGCTGGAGCAGATCACGGCCACCTCCGCCCCCGCCTGCGCCAGCGCCGCCCCTGCGGCCTCCGGCTCGTCGAGGCCCGCGCCCTGGATCACCTCGAAGCCGCCAGCCTCAAGCAGGTTCGCCGCGAAGGTCGCCCGCGCCGTGTAATCGGCCGCGGCCCCGAGGTTCGCGCTGAAGATCCGCGGCCGCCCCGCGCCGCTCTGCGCCGCCGCGTCGCCCCGATCCCGCAAGCGCTCGAAGGGCTCGGCGTCGCGCCGCACCGGCAGCGGCGCGATCCTCAGCGCCTCGCCCTGACCGTCCAGCGCCGCCTGCAGCGCGCCGATCGTCCCGACCCGCGCCGCCGCGATCGTCGCCTCGAAGCCGCCCCTCGGGTCGATGGCAGGGCAGGGCGCCGCCCCCGCCCTCGGATCGCGGATCGCGGCGACCTCGGCGGGCGCGGGCCGCGCGACCTCGTGGATGTTGGGGAACTCGCTCACGCCGGTGATGGGGCGCGACCGAGAGGCCACGGCGCGGGCGCGCGGCTCGGCCACCGCCTCGATCCACGCGGCGACCTGGCCGCCGACGAGCGCCGCGTCCATCCCCCCAAGTCCCTCGATGTGTTGAAAAATACCCCAGGCGCGCTCGGCCAGCTCGTCGGTGAGCGACTCGATGAACCACGCGCCGCCGGCCGGGTCCGACACGCGCCCCAAGTGGGACTCGCGCTCCAGGATGATCGGGGTGTTGCGGGCCAGCCGCCTCCCCAGCTCCCCCGGCTCGCCCAGCGTCGCGTCGAAGGCCACCGAGATCACCGCGTCGGCGCCCCCCACGGCCGCCGCGAAGACCGCCACCGTGTTGCGCAGCGCGTTGACGTGCGGATCTCGCCTCGTCAGCCCCCTTTGCCCCGCCTCCACGCTCAAGTGCGCCCGGCCCCCGACCGCCCCGCACGCCTCCCCCACGCGCGCCCACAAGATCCGGAACGCCCGCAACTTCGCCATGGACATGAAGAAGGCGCTGTCGACCCGAAGGCTGAACCCGATCTGACCCAGCGCCTGCTCCACCGACAGGCCCGCGCCGCACAGCCCCCGCAGCACGAAGAGCCCCGTCGCCACCGCGAAGGCCAGCTCCTGCGCCGCGTCCGCCCCGGCGTCGTGGTAGACCCCCGCGTCCACCCGCGCCGCCCGCGCGCCCCGTCGCCCGCTCGCCCAGGCGGCGGCCGCCGCCAGCTGCGCCACGGCGCCCTCCAGGCCCGCCTCCAGCACCCCGACCTCCGCCAGCACCCCCAGCGGATCAACCCCCAGGTCGATCCCGGCGGCCTCGAAGCCCTCGCCCTGATCCTCCAGCAGCGCCCCGAAGGCCGCCGCCGCCGCCACCGCGCCCGCGCCGGCCTCCAGCGCGATCACGGCGCCGTCGAGCCACACGCCGTCGAGCGCCGCCCTCAACCCCTCCAGGTCGTGGATCGCCGCCCCCTCCTGCCCGAAGCCCTCGCCCTGACCTGCCCGGATCGCCCTGTCAAAGCGCAGCGCGATCGAGGTCGCCCCTTGCCTCAGATCATCCAGCACCGCGGCGTTGACCCCCGCCGGATCTCTGGCCTCGTGCCGCTGCCGGATGTCCAGCTCAACCCGCGCCGAGCCCCCGCGCGCCGCGCTGGCCTCTCGCTCCGACGCCCGCGTCCACGAAGCCCGCGTGTAGAGGGGCTGGATCTGGATGCCCTGATCGGCCCTCGTGACGAGCCGCTTCTCGAAGGGCTGGCCCTTGAGATCCTTGTCGATCAGCGCGCGCCAGTCGGCCTCCGTGGCCGGCGCGAAGCCGTCGAGCGTCCATTCAGGTCCGGTCATGGCGCCTCGTCGTTGAAGGGATCGCACGCGCCGCGCCCGAGAGGCGCAGCGCGGGGCCTCTGGCCCGGCGCTCAGTGTTGTGGATGGTGTGCCCGACGTCAACCGCCGATCGTCACCCAGAGCCACCCGGACCAGCGGCGCTCACAGCCATCCAGAACCCCACCATGTCATGTATGTTGTTGACTGGAAAGACTTTTGTCGGGTCGTCGGGTCAGCCCTGGTCCGCTCCACCGGTCAGCCGCGGCGGCAGCCCCTTGACCATCCAGCCCAGCAAGGGCGCGAGCTGCTCGCGGGCGCCCGCCTCGATGGGCGTCCCGTGGGCCATGACGAGCCGATCAAAGTCCCAGTCGAGGATGGACCGCACCGAGCCGCCCGCCGCCGCCCGATCCCGCGTCGTCAAGCGCCACACGCGGCTCTGGGCCGGCTTGCGCCACGCCCCCACCATCCGCAGCACCACCGGCGCCACCCACCCCTTGCTCTCCTGAATGTTGAAGGCCAGATCCGCGACGATCAGCGTCCGGCTCGGCCGATGCAGGAAGACCACCTCGTTGAGCAAGGGGTTGCCCTCGATCACGAGCTGGTCGAATTGCCCTCGCCATGCCTCCGGCGCCACGCCGCCCAACTCCGCGTCAAAGGACACGTCCTTGCGCTTGGCGGCCAGCCCCGGCGCGCCGTGGACGGCCGCCTCGGGGAAGCGCTCTGTCGCGCTGGGCAGGTGCAGGTGGTGAAGCCGGTTCGGCGCCACGATGTGCTTGACCGGGCCGAGCGCGTCCAGCGACTCGGCCACCGCGTCCGTCACTGGCCCCGGCGAGTGCAGCCACAAGCCCCCATCCGCCAGCCGGGCGACCGTCATTCGACCCGGGAAGTGCATCCCCCCCGGCATGAACTGATCAAACTCGTAGCTCCACAACCCCTCGGCCAGAGGCTTCAACATCGCGCGGCCCTCCGTCTTGTGAAAACTGGTCAAGCGTGCTTGACTTGTCGGTTGTAAAGCGGCCTCATCAATCAGTCAAGTACGCTTGACTAAATTCGAGGCGAGCGGCGGAGGTTGCATGTCCAGCAGCGATGAGTCGACGATCCAGGAGGTCGAGGCGGCCAAGCGGGCCAGCGTCGCCCAGCTCTTGTTCAAGTGCTCGCGGCTCTTCAACGCCCAGGCGCTCGACCGGGTGCGGGCGTTGACGGGGCACGAGGGCTTGCGCCCGGCGCACACGGCGGTCTTCGCGCACATCGACTTCGAGGGGACGCGCCTGACGGAGATCGCGCGCCGGATGGAGATCAGCAAGCAGGCCGTCGGGCAGCTCGTCGCGGATCTGGAGGCCATGGAGGTGATCGAGCGGGTGCCCGACCCCACCGACGGCCGCGCCAGGCTGATCCGCTTCTCCGCCACGGGTCAGCGCGGGCTCCTGCACGGCCTGAACGTCTTGAGGGAGATGGAGGACGAGCTTGGGGCGATCATCGGCGCCGAGCACATGCGGGCGCTTCACGCCGCGCTGCTCCTGATGCACGACGAGCTGGAGCGCCGTCAGGGGAGCTGACGCTGGCGGCGATCACCCGCGCGATCGATACTCGGCGGCGTTGACCCGCGTTTCTTGAAGGTGGATGGCCGAGATCCTCAATCCCTGTTGGCCCCCGGCCACCTCCAGCGCCTCGACGGCGCGCTCGTGGAGCCACCGCGACAGGTGCTCGGTGGTCGGGTCGAAGGGCAGGGGGAGGATCCTGGCGTCGGGCTGGACGGCGCGGATGGCGTTGATGAGGGGGTCGTCGTCCTTGAGGGCGAGGTGGTGGTCGACCTGCTCGTCGAGGAAGCCTCGCCAGGCGCGCTTGAAGGCGCCGAACTCCACCAGCATCCCGCGCTCATCGAGATCGGGCCCCTCGATGGTGACCGTGACCCACCACGAGTGCCCGTGGATGGACTGGCACTTGAGCGGGGCCTCCGGGTGGGAGAGCCTGTGGGCGGTTTCGAAGTTGTGGGTGATCGTTACGCTGTACACCGCCGCCTCCGCCTCGATCCTGTCGCCAGCCCCGCAGGGGCGTCTCTGGACAAACTGTAGGCACAGGCGCAAGCCTGTGTCGAGCGGACAACGAGCGCCCCACGCTCCTCGCACCGCCCCCCTCCGGGGGACGGGCTCGTCGGGTGGGGCTTGGATGCGCGGGGTGGGCTGCGCCCGATGGGCGCAGGCCAGCGGGCGGCCGACAGCGGATCGAGGGGCAGGGCGCCATCGCCTAAGTGGGTCTGTGGATTGGGGTTTTTACTCCCCCTGGTGTCGACCTGGGTCGCGCGCGGGCCTGCGACCGACAGGGCGCAGCCCACGCTGAGATTCCAGCCCCACCCGACGAGCCCGTCCCCCGGAGGGGGCGGTGCGAGGAGCGTGGGGCGCTCGTCGAGCGTGGGGCGCTCGTCGAGCGTGGGGTGCGCGTCGAGCGTGGGGTACGCGTCGAGCGTGGGGGTTCGTGGATCGTGGGGCGCTCGTGGATCGTGGGGCGCTCGTGGAGCGTGGGGCGCTTGTGGAGCGTGGGGTGTTCGTCGAACGTGGGGCGATCGTCGCGTGGAGTGAGCGTCGCGTGGGGTGATCGTCGAGCGTGGGGCGGTGCGAGGAGGTTTGTATGTTCATCACAACCCGTGGGGCGTGGGTGGTGTGGGCGCTCTGGGCCTTGGTGGGGTGCGCTGGGCCGCTTGAGCTCATCGAGGCGCCCTCGATCGATCACAGGCCGCGCTCGCCCTACGCCCAGGAGATCGCGGCGGACGCCCCGGTGGGGCACTTCCGGCTTGACGGCGCCGAGGATGGGGCCTTGGAGATCGAGCTGGACGGGGCCTGGCGCTTTGACGGGCGGACCTCGCGCGAGCTGGTGGCGCCGGCCTTCGGCGGGGAGGCCTGGACGGTGGAGCTGTGGGCGCGCCGGATCGAGGGCGGGACGCTCATCGCCATGAGCGGCGCGCGCGATCCGGTGGCGCTGGCGCTGGAGTGCGGCGCCGCCGGGGTGGCGATCGAAATTCACGGCGAGGTCGTGTTGACGGGGGTTCAGTGCCCGTCGGGGGATGTGTGGAGGCACCTCGCGGTGGCCTGGGAGGGCGGCGCGGGTCGGCTCTCGCTCACGGAGGGGGGCGTCGAGGTCTGGGGCGGTGAGGTGGCGCGCGGCGGGCTTGAGGGCGGCGGGCGGATCGTGCTGGGTCAGCGCCTCGGGTGCGGCGGCGGGTGTCTGGAGCGGGGGCTCACCGGCGAGCTGGACGAGGTGGCGCTCTACGACGCCGCGGTGCCGGCCTCGCGGCTCTTGAGCCACGCGCTGGTGGCGCGCGGGCTGCGCCCGGCGACCCCGGCCGTCGGCGATCAGCCGCTGCGCGTCCAGCTCCAGAGCGCCCGCAGCGATCTGGTCAGGGCGTCGGCCTTCAGCCCCGAGGGCGAGCTGCTGGCGCTGGGCAGCTCCGGGGGCGTGATCGAGGTCCGCGACACGAACACGGGCCGGCTCGTCCAGGCGCTCGACCTCCACACGGGGGAGATCGTCGCGGTGGCCTTCAGCCCGGACGGGCGGCGCCTCATGTCGGCCTCCTCGGATCGGACCTTCAAGATCTGGGACGTGGACACCGGAGCGCTGCTCCACGACCTCAAGCACCACACCGAGCCCATCAAGGCCATGGCCGTCAGCCCCGACGGGCTCTGGGTCGCCACGATCAGCGAGGGGACCACGGTCTCCATCTGGGACGCCGCCCAGGGTCGCCTGCACCAGCACCTGCGCCTGAACGCCTCGCCGCGCTTCGTCGCCTTCGCCCCCCAGAGCCCCGCTCGCCTGCTCGTCCACGACGGCGGCCGCGGGGTCTACCTGATCGACGCCGAGTCCCGCGCCCTGATCTCCGGCTGGCCCTTCCAGGGCGGCCAGCTCGTCGCGGCGGCCTTCAGCCCCGACGGCCAGCGCCTCGCCCTGGCCTCCGACGACTGGATCGCGCGCGTCGTCCGGCTGGACAACGGCGAGGTCGTCCAGACGCTCGCGGCCGAGGCGCCCGAGGAGACCGCGGACACCATGCTCTTGAGCTTGATCGCCGATTGGTCCATCGCCTTCAGCCCCGACGGCGCGCTGCTGGCCTTCGCCGGATCGTCCCCTCGTGCCTGGATCTGGCAGACGGACACCGGCGCCCTCCACCGGCGCATCGACGGCCCTGACGCGCTCACGGCGCTGGCCTTCTCGCCCTCCTCCCCCCCCCGGATCGCCCTCTCATGGAGGGATGGCAATGCCGATATACACGACCTCGCCGTGATTTCAGAGGCCGCGCCGGTGGCGATGAAGGTGGGCTCGGACGTCAAGCCCGGCGCGCTCACCTTCAGCCCCGACGGCGCGTCGATCTTCTCGCCGGCCGACGATCTGGCCGGGCAGCTGAACGACGCCCGCAGCGGCGCGCCCCTGCACACCTTCGACGCGCTGGCCTTCTCGTTTCGCGGCGAGGCGCGCTTCAGCCCCGACGGGCACCACCTGGTGACGACCGGCGGCGGGGTGCGCCTCTGGGACGCCGACGTCGGCCGCATGACCCGCCTGCTCGACGACACCAACGCCCTCTTCGCCAGCGCCGCCTTCAGCCCCGACAGCCGACAGATCGCCTTCGCCACCCCCGAGCGCCCCATCCAGATCGCCGCCACCGCCGACGGCCACCTCCAGCGCGCCCTGCCCGACTCCAGCGCCGTCGTCCCCAGCTTCGCCTTCAGCGCCGACGGCCAGCGCCTCTCCGCCCTGATCAGCGCCCGCGCCTCGGTCTTGACCCTCTCCCTTGGCCCCGTCAAGGTCTGGTCGACCGAAACCGGCGACCTGATCCACACCCTCGAAATTACGGCATCTTCTCGAGAACACATCACTTTTTCTCCCGACGGCGAGCGGGTCGCCGCGATCTCGGGCGCCGCCGTGGAGGTCTGGTCCACGGCCTCGGGGCAGAAGCTCGCCGCCCTGGCCGTCGACGGGGCGCAGGCCGAACAGCTCTCCTTCACCCCCAACGGCCGCGCGCTGGCCGTGGTCGTCGCGGGGGAGGTGCGCCTCTGGGACATGAGCGCGCCGGAGGCCAGCGTGCGACTGTCCATGGGCGCCGCGAAGATCCAGAAGGTGGTCTTCAACGGCGACGGCTCGACGCTGGCGACGATCAGCGCCGAGGGCTTGCGCGGCGGCGGCCAGGTGACCCTCTGGGACGTGGGCCTCGGACAACAGACGACGGCGCTGAGCGTCGGCCTCGGCGCGGTCGAGGACGTCGCCTTCGCCCCCAACGGCTACCACCTGGCCACCATCGGCGGCGACCGCCGCGTCCAGCTCTGGGACATCTTCGGCGCCCACCTGCGCACCTTCGAGGCCCGCGAGCCCATCGTAGCGCTGGCCTTCAGCCCCGAGGGCTTCAGGCTGGCGACCTCGACCAGCACGAGCCTCGTCCACCTCTTCAACCTCGCCACCGACACCCAGGTCTCCCTGCTGGCCCAGGGCGACCGATGGCTGATCTACACCCCCGACGGCTTCTTCGACGCCTCCCCGACAGGCTCGACCCTGGCCGCCATGGCCCAGGGCCGCCGCGCCTTCGGCGTCGATCAGCTCGCCCTGACCCGCAACCGCCCCGACGTGATCATCGACAGGCTCGGCACCCCCACCCTCTACGACGGCGACCACGCCGCCTCCCTGCGCCGCCTCCAGGCCCACTACCTCGCCCGCGCCCGACAGCGACTCCGAAAGGCCGACATCGACGATCGCGTCGCCCGCGTCAGCGGCCTTGATTTTCCCACTGTACGGATCTTGAGCGCAGGCCCGGGCGGCCAGATCGGCCAGTTCCAGATGACGCTGGACCTGCGCGATCAGCGCGGCCTGGACAGCTATCAGGTCTACGTCAACGACGTGCCCCTCTACCGCGAGCCCCGCAAGATCAAGGGCGACCGGGCCCGGATCGAGGAGGCCTTCGAACTGAGCGGCGGGACCAACAAGGTCGAGGTCGCCGCCGTCAACGTGCGCGGCGTCGAGTCGCCCCGCTCCCTGACCCTGGCCGAGCGCGCCCAGGCACCCAGAGGCGCCCTGATCTTCATCGGCTTTGGCGTCTCGGACTACCTCCACGACGACCAGATCAACGACCTCCAGTACGCCCACCAGGACGTCCTCGATCTGGCCGAGGGCTTCCGCGCCGCCTCGGCCAGCTTCGACAGCGTCCAGCTCCACACCTTCACCAACGCCCAGGTCACGCCCGAGGCCATCGAGCGGGCGCGCGGCCTGCTGGCCTCGGCCTCGATCCACGACACCCTCGTGCTCTTCGTCGCCGGCCACGGCGTGCGCGACACCGACGAGGACCACACCTACTATTACCTCACCCACGGCGCCCGCCTCGACGACCTGCCCGGCACCGCCGTCCGTTTCGAGGCCATCGAGGCCCTGCTCTACGACTCCAGGCCGCGCAAGAAGCTCTTCTTGATGGACACCTGCCAGAGCGGCGAGGTGGACACCTCGCTGGACGCCCCCCTGGCGGCCTCGACCTCGGGGGCGCGGGGCCTCAAGGCGCGCGCGGTGCCGCTCAAGGCGCGCACGGCCAAGGCCTTCGGGGCCGCCGTCCAGGCCCCCTTGCCCGATCGGTGGCTCGGGCGAGATCGCCTCATCTACGCCGATCTGGCCAGGCGCTCCGGCGCGATCGTCTTCTCCTCCTCGCGGGGCCTGGAGTACTCGCTGGAGGGGCCGCAGTTCGAAAACGGCGCCTTCACCGAGGAGCTGCTCAACGCCCTCCACACCCCCAGGGCCGATCGGGACGGCGACGGCAGCCTCTCGGTCGATGAGCTCCGATCCTACGTCTCCGAGGCCGTGCCCCGGATCACCGGCGATCAGCAGCACCCGACCGTCGACCGCGACAACCTCGCGCTGAAGTTCGGCTTTCCGATCATCGCGCGCCCCTGAACGACCTCCCCCTGGCGCTCTCGAACCCTTGAAGCCTTCAGCCCTTGGGCTTATGGTCGCGGGCGCTCCGGCGGTGGGGCAGGGCGCGAGCGCGGGGAGGACGACAGGGCAATGGAGACGGAGACGACGCTCAAATCGTGGCGCTCGGGCGGCAATGGCGCCCCGGAGCGCGGCCTGGACATCACGACCCGCTTCGTCGAATGCTGGGAGCTGGTCAGCGCCGAGGACAGCACCTCGCGCTATTGCAGCCACGACGCCTTCCTGGCCGGTGAGCTCCACAGCCTGATCGCCGGCGCCTTCGGCGAGGAGGTGCTGGAGGAGGCCGTGGCCCTCCTGGTGAGCCGAACCCCATGAAAACATTGATTGAATGAGCACTTAGGGGGCTGAAAAATGGTCTCGGATATCTTCAACGCGGCGCGCTGGCGATCGATCGAGGGCTTTGACTTCAAGGACATCACCTACCACCGCGCGGTGGATCAGGGCACGGTCCGCATCGCCTTCGACCGGCCCGAGGTCCGAAACGCCTTCCGGCCCAGGACCGTCGATGAGCTCTTCACGGCCCTCGACCACGCGCGCATGTCCAGCGACGTCGGCTGTGTCCTCATCACCGGCAATGGCCCCTCGCCCAAGGACGGCGGCTGGGCCTTCTGCTCCGGCGGCGACCAGCGCATCCGGGGCAAGGACGGCTACAAGTACGAGGGCGACGAGGCCGGGGTCGTCGACCCGGCGCGCCTGGGCCGCCTCCACATCCTGGAGGTCCAGCGCCTGATCCGCTTCATGCCCAAGATCGTCATCGCCGTGGTGCCGGGCTGGGCCGTCGGCGGCGGCCACAGCCTCCACGTCGTCTGCGACATGACGATCGCCAGCGCCGAACACGCCCTCTTCAAGCAGACCGACCCCGACGTGGCCAGCTTCGACAGCGGCTACGGCTCGGCCCTGCTCGCCCGGCAGGTCGGCCAGAAGCGCGCCCGCGAGGTCTTCTTCCTCGGCTTCAACTACAGCGCCCAGCAGGCCTTCGAGATGGGCATGGTCAACGCCGTCGTCCCCCACGCCGAGCTGGAGGAGGAGGCGCTGCGCTGGGCCGCGACCATCAACGCCAAGAGCCCGACCGCCATGCGGATGCTCAAGTTCGGCTTCAACATGGTCGACGACGGCCTCGTCGGCCAGCAGCTCTTCGCCGGCGAGACCACCCGCCTGGCCTACATGACCGACGAGGCGCAGGAGGGTCGCGACCAGTTCCTCGAGAAGCGCGAGCCCGACTGGTCGCCCTACCCCTGGTACTACTGAGCCCGGCATGATGACGCCGTGAAGATCGACCTCACGGTCGCGGCCATCCCCGCGTTCATCGGCGCGATGGCAGCGGAGTACGCCTGGCAGCGCACCCACCCCGTCGAGCCGGGCACCCGCGCGGGCGACTACCAGCTCGCGGACACGGTCGCGAGCCTCAGCATGGGGGTCGGCAGCCTCGCCGCGCCCTACGTCGCGCGCCGCCTGCTGGATCCCCTCACCCCCGGCGTCGGCCGCCACGGTCGGACGCTGCTCGCGATCGGCGCGGCCGCCGCGGTGCTGACCACGGTCGGCGACGTCGTACGCCGACGGCTGCGGGACGGCGCGCTGCCCGACCCGCAGACGGTGCCCGCCGACGTGCGCGAGGTGCAGGAGGAGCTGGCGGAGATCCGGCAGGCCCCGCCGACCCGCGCGGCCCGTACGCCGCCCACGCTCCGCCGTGTCCACGGCGGGCTCGCCGTCAGCGCGGTCGCGTCGACGGCGCTGATCACCTCGACGACCTGGGCGGCGATGACGTCGGGCAAGCGGCTCCACGCCCGGTCACCGCTGGACCTCGGCACCGGGCGGTGGGCGCTCCTGGCCGCGGTCCTCGGGTGGGACTTCATCTACTACTGGAACCACCGGCTCAGCCACGAGAGCCGCTGGTTGTGGGCGGTGCACTCGGTCCACCACTCCAGCGAGCGCTACAACCTGTCGACGGCGTTGCGCCAGCCGGTCGCCGAGGGCGTCACGCTCACCGTGCCCTACGGCCTGCTCGCGCTGGCCGGCGTCCGACCTGCGCTCATCGAGCAGGCGCGTGGCATCAACCTGATCTAC
>SXGT01489496.1_pt1 | contig 11516 bp, 10 predicted proteins | sample 3176221 | NCBI WGS metagenome assembly SXGT01 (sample SAMN11356862, study PRJNA531348) | freshwater metagenome | isolation source: freshwater sample F1-120 | place: China: Fuxian Lake, Yuxi | collected 2017-12-25
AAGCAGATTTGTACAATGATGGGTATTTCAAAACCGACTCTTTACACGTACTTGAAACAAGAAAAATAATTATGGCACTCAAAACAATGTTTTTTACGAAACACATCATGATAGTGGTTAGCGTTACTTTTCGTACCGTTGGACTTCAAACCCCTTATAATGCTTTGGTTAGCCGCTTGATACAGGTTGGTGCTGATGATCTTGATGATCTTGATGATCTTGATGATCTTGATGATCTTGAACCCAATATCGATAGTTAATCAAAATTATTTTTAATAAAAGCATATTAAAGCATCAAGCTGACAGATTAAGTTAAATAATTATAAAAATGAAGATTAATACAATGAATTCAATAGTTATTAGGATGCTCAGCAGGGGCAAAGAATGAAAACCATCCGTAGTGCATGTAAGCTACAGCCCAAAGCACTGGACATTAATGTTGGGGATCAGATAGAACAGCTTGACCAGATCATTAATGACACCGATGGTCAGGAGTATTTCAATAAAACCTTCATCACGGACGGGATGAAGACGCTTTTGACAAAAGGCATGTCCCGCTTAGCCGGGAAATCTAATGACACCGTTTTTCATCTGAAACAGGCAATGGGGGGGGGTAAAACCCATTTAATGGTGGGTTTTGGACTACTCGCTAAAAATCAGGCTCTACGTTCCAATTTGATTGGCACTATGCCCTATCAATCCGACTTTGAAACGGCAAAGATTGCTGCATTCAATGGCAGAAATAATCCGCCTACCTACTTATGGGGAGAAATAGCCCGTCAACTAGACAAAGAATCTCTGTTCCGTGATTATTGGGAGGCCGGAGCAAAAGCGCCTGATGAACAGGCGTGGGTTCAACTTTTTGAAGGTGATGAACCTATTCTCATTTTACTTGATGAGATGCCTCCTTATTTTCATTATTACAGCACCCAAGTTTTAGGTAATGGAACCGTTGCAGATGTTATCACTAGGGCATTCTCAAACATGCTCACTGCCGCCCAAAAGAAAAAGAATGTCTGTATTGTTGTTTCTGACTTGGAAGCGGCCTACGACACTGGTGGAAAGCTGATTCAACGTGCTCTTGATGATGCAACTCAAGAAATTGGTCGAGCTGAAGTCAGTATTACGCCAGTAAATCTTGAATCAAACGAAATCTACGAAATCCTGAGAAAGCGTCTGTTTCTATCACTTCCTGATCCTGGTGAAATTTCTGATATTGCAGGGGTCTATGCAAGCCGTCTTGCTGAAGCTGCAAGAGCGAAAACAGTAGAGCGCAGTGCAGAATCACTCGCCACTGAAATTGAATCGACCTACCCTTTCCATCCCAGCTTTAGAAGTATTGTTGCTCTCTTTAAGGACAATGAAAAATTTAAGCAAACTCGTGGCTTAATGGAGTTGGTCTCCCGTTTACTAAAATCAGTTTGGGAAAGTAATGAGGACGTGTATCTGATAGGTGCTCAGCATTTTGATCTTTCAATAGCCGATGTTCGGGAAAAACTTGCAGATATTTCTGAAATGCGTGATGTAATTGCCAGAGACCTCTGGGATTCATCAGACAGTGCTCATGCACAGATTATTGATATAGGTAACGGTAACAACTACGCCAAACAAGTGGGGACGCTGCTTTTAACAGCCAGCTTGTCTACTGCCGTAAACTCTGTAAAAGGACTATCTGAAAGCGAAATGCTCGAATGCCTGATCGACCCGATCCGTCAAGCCAGTGATTTTCGTGCCGCTTTTACGGAACTACACAAGGCAGCTTGGTATCTTCACCAGACCCAGGAAGGAAGAAGCTATTTTGATCGCCAAGAGAACCTGACAAAAAAGCTTCAAGGTTATGCTGATAAGGCACCACAAAACAAAGTCGATGAACTGATACGTCATCGGCTGGACGAGATGTATAAGCCAACCACAAAAGAAGCTTATGAGAAAGTGCTTCCGTTGCCTGAAATGGATGAAGCCGAAGCGGTTCTAAAGACCTCACGAGCTTTACTTATAATCAGTCCTGATGGAAAAACACCGCCTGAAGTGGTGAATCGATTCTTTGGCAGCTTGATTAATAAAAACAACATTCTCGTTCTTTCCGGCGAGAAAACGTCGATGGCAAGCGTTGATAAGGCAGCAAGGCATGTTTATGCAGTGACAAAGACGGATAGCGAGATTAATGCAACGCATCCGCAACGAAAAGAACTGGATGAGAAGAAGGCTCAATATGAGCAAGATTTTCAAACGACCGTCCTTTCAGTATTTGATAAGCTTATGTTTCCTGGGAATACTCGCGGCGAAGATGTACTCCGCCCTAAAGCACTCGATAGCACCTATCCTTCCAACGAACCCTATAACGGCGAACGCCAGGTCATTAAAACCCTGACCTCAGACCCTATTAAGCTTTACACCCAAATCCCCGAAAACTTTGATGCACTCAAGGCCAGGGCTGAACAGTTGCTGTTTGGCGCACAAGACGAAGCCAGAAAAACCGACTTGCTGGATAAAATGAGGCAGAAAACCCAGATGCCCTGGCTCCCTTCTAAAGGTTTTGATCAATTGGCACAGGAAGCCTTTCAGCGTGGTATATGGGAAGACTTGGGTAATGGCTATATCACCAAGAAGCCTAAAGCCAAGCAGACCGAAGTTTTGGTCTTTCCAGATAGTTCTCCTGATGATAATGGAACAGTGCGCCTAAAAATTGACGTGGTTAATGCCGGAAGCAGCCCCAAAATCCACTATCAGGAAGATGGCGAAGTCACCACAAAGTCCACTGTACTGACTGACAATGTCCTGGTGACCAATGCGTTGCGTGTTCAGTTTATTGCCGTTGATCCTACGGAAAAAAATCAGACTGGACATCCAACGACCTGGACAAATGAGTTAACCATCCGCAATCGTTTCGACGATTTTTCCCGTAAAGTGGAACTTTTTGTCGCCCCCAAGGGAACTATCCGCTATACCCTTGATGGTTCGGAAGCAAGAAACGGTATTGATTATACTGGGGCAATCGAAATTGGTGACCCTGCCGCTACGGTCTATGTGTTTGCAGAATGTAACGGCTTAGAAGCGAAACGTAACTTCTCTTTTGCGGAATCGGGATCAAAAGAGATTCTGATCATCAAAGAAAAACCGGCACAGCTCTATAGTCCTTCACCCAAGCGGCTTGATAACTCTGCAAAGACCTATGAAGGCTTGAAACTCGCCAAGGAAAAAAATATTACGTTTGAACAGGTAACTCTTGCTATTGGCTCTGGATCTAAAGTTATTCATCTATCCCTGGGTGAGATGAAAATTGATGCCGACTTTATTGAAAAAGAACTGTCACATCTTCAAACCTTGGTTTTACCGGAAGCGCCGGTGGTAATGCAGTTTAAAAAAGCTTACACGCCTACTGGGCATGATTTAGAACAATTCGCCAAATCGCTGGGCATAGAACTGGCAAATGGCGAGGTCATTCAGGAATGAGTTTAACCGTTGACTTTGGCGCACCGCCTGGATTTGGGGCGCATTGCTTTTATGTTGAAATTCCAGCCATACCGAAAGATGCCGTGCGTATCTTTGAGGATTATGGTTTTGATGGTGATGAGAGTCGTCGCGAAACCACAGAATGCCGCGTTATTCTTGCCCGTGAACTCTGGACCAAAATTCGTGATGATGCCCGCCGTGATTTCAATGCCCGCTTGAAGGCAAAAAAACTCAGCACCGGCTCATGGACTACCGGAACAGTTAAACTTGACCGTTTTTTAGGCCGCGAATTGTGCGTTATAGCCTGGGCGGCAGAACATGCAACGCCGCTGGAATGCCTCATCATTTGCCAAAAGTGGCTTGCACTGCGGCCCGAAGAACGGTGGTGGTTTTATTCAAAAACTGCCGCAGAAGCCAGGCTTGCAGACCAAACTGACCGTGGTTGGCGTAAGGCGCTTTATTGCGCATTATCCGATGGCACAGGTATTCAACTAGGGCAGAAAGTAAAACCCAAAAGTAAAAAGAAAAAGGATGATGAAGAGATAATGTTCATGGATATTTTTGACTTTATAGATAACTAACTTTTCAGGAAACCGATCATGCAAGCCTATTATGAAATAGAGACTGACATTCCTGTCGATCATCAACTATATATTCAACTGCCAGACAGTATTCCGGCAGGACGAGCTAAAATTGCTGTTATTTACGAATTCACCGAAACAAAAAATCATGCAGGTTCAGCATTAAACGCATTTTTGAATAAATATCAAACTGAAAATGTTGATATTGATACCAGCATTTTTGACGAAGATAGAAAAACAAAAGATTTGATTGACGCGATTAAAAAATTTGGCGTGAATAAATCCTTATCAACTCAAGATATTAAATCGCTATGCGAGGAGTAACACATGGAAATTGCAATCAACCTTCCTAATGAATTTGTCGCTTTACAACCGATAAAAGAAATTGAACATGATATGCGCCTTAGTTACGCCTTGTGGTTATTTAAAAATGCAAAAGTGACCTTATCGAAAGCCGCTGAACTTGCCACGCTTGATATTTATGATTTCATGGCAGAATGCAAAAAAAATGAAGTGCCTGTGATTAACGTATCGCGGGAAGATTTACTCGACGAATTAGCCAGTATGAACGCGCTATGATTTTAGTTGCCGATTGTTCAGCCTTAGTTGCCTTGTCAATCTGTAACCGTTTGGAACTTTTAGAACAAATTTTTGGTCAAGTCGTTGTACCTGAAGCGGTTTATGATGAAGCAACTCAACCCAATAAAAAGCAAGCTAGCCAACTCAAAATTTATTTAAAAGACAAAGTTCGCAAAGTGGATATGCAAAATTACGTTTTTTTAGATGGTTTTGCAGATGCAGGTGAAACTGAAGCAATGGTTTTGTATAAACAAATCAGTGCGGATAAATTATTGATTGATGACCAACGTGGACGCAATGTCGCAAAAATAAATCACATTGAAACAATCGGCTCTTTAGGCGTTTTGCTTGTCGCTAAACAACGCGGATTGATTGACGAAATCGCATCGTTATTACATCAACTCGATAAATCAGACATTTATTTAAGCAAACAGTTGATTGCAACTGTTTTGGAATTAGCAAACGAAACAAACTGGACGGACACCAATGCTTAACCCCCACTCATGGCAAGACAAACCCGCGTTAATTGAACACTTATTCCCCGTGCAGAAAATTTCTGCCGAAACGTTTAAAGAACAAATGTCTAACCAAGGTAAAACATTGACCGCATTGGGTAGTTATTGGAAAGGACGCAAACCGCTCATTCTCAATAAAGCCTGTATTTTAGGGACGTTATTGCCTGTTTCTGATAATCCACTCAAAGACCTTGAAATTTTTGAAATGCTCATGGGCATGGATAAAGCATCGTTAGAAAAACGCCTTGAGGTCAAAAATGATAAAGATAGCCGTTTTTTTCTTGAACAAGAACAAAGTGTAAAAAATGACGCAACCTATAACGAATGGGTGCGAGCGGCTTGCCGTCCTGAAGAATGCGGTGATGAACTTTTCTCGCATATTTGGTCAAAGGTTAACGCGCATCTTGGCACGTCGGCTTTTTCATTTCCTGAACTCGTTGAACAAATGGGCGTTGCGCGTTTTGGTCATCGTCCGCGTGTAGCCGATGTGTTTAGCGGCAGTGGGCAAATTCCCTTTGAAGCCGCTCGTTTGGGTTGCGATGTTCATGCGTCCGACTTGAATCCAATTGCTTGTTTATTAACTTGGGGCGATTTTAATATCGTTGGAGCAAATGCAGTTAAAAGAGCTGAAATTGATAACAATCAAAAAAACATCATTCAACAGGTTCAAAAAGAAATAGATGAGCTTGATATAGAAATAGACGGCAAAGGCTGGCGTGCAAAAGCATTTCTTTATTGTCTTGAAATTACTTGTCCTGAAAGTGGTTGGAAAGTCCCCGTTTTGCCAAGCCTTATTATTAGTCGAGGCAAAAAAGTCATTGCAGAATTGAAACCTAACGCGCTCGAAAAAAAATATGAGATTGAAATCAAATACGTTAAATCCGACGAAGAAGTAAAAAATGCGAAAGTCGGAACATTGCAAGATGGTGATATTGTGCATTCGCCTGATGGTAATACTATTCATCGTGTAAGCCTCAACAGCATACGCGGCGATTATAAAGACGGAAAAGAAAATAAAAATCGTCTGAGAATGTGGGAAAAAGCTGATTTTATGCCACGCCCTGATGATATTTTTCAAGAGCGACTTTATTGCATCCAATGGATGAAAAGGAAGCCGACAGGTTCGCAGTTTTTTTATGATTTCCGCACTGTCACTGCCAATGATTTAAAACGTGAACAAACCGTTATTGATTTTGTCAGTGCTAACCTTGCTGATTGGCAAGAAAAAGGTTTTATTTCGGATATGGTAATCGAAAGAGGTTACAACACAGACCAACCTATTAGGGAAAGAGGCTGGACGCATTGGCATCATTTGTTCAATCCAAGACAATTATTATTGAATGGTTTAATTCGTAAGCATTCAACCACACCAGCATCTATTGTCGCTTTCTGCCAAGCACTTAATAGAAGTAGCCGACTATGTAAATGGGATTCTTCCGAAGGTGTTGATGCGGTTGGAGATGTTTTTTACAACCAAGCCTTAAATACGTTATCCAATTATGGGACAAGGTCTTCCGAATATCTTGCAAATCAAATCAGATTAGACGTTTGTAAAAGTTTTCCATTTTCAACAATTACAACAAACGTGCATTCTGCAAATGCGAGTGATTTTTCTAATGAATGTGATGTGTTTGTTACCGACCCGCCTTATGGCGACGCGGTGAAATATGAAGAAATCACCGAATTTTTCATTGCATGGTTGCGTAAAAATCCACCCGCTGAATTTGCTCATTGGACATGGGATAGTCGGCGTTCGCTGGCAATCAAAGGTGAAGATGAAGGTTTCCGTCAGGGAATGGTTGCCGCGTATCGCAAAATGACAGAAAAAATGCCCAACAATGGCATACAAGTGTTGATGTTCACGCATCAAAGCGGTTCGATTTGGGCAGATATGGCAAACATCATTTGGGCGAGTGGTTTGCAAGTAACCGCTGCGTGGTATGTGGTCACAGAAACCGATTCGGCATTGCGTCAAGGTGCGAATGTCACGGGAACGATTATGCTGGTACTTCGCAAACGTCACAAAGAATTGGAAACCTTCCGTGATGATTTGGGCTGGGAAATTGAAGAAGCGGTCAAAGCGCAAGTTGAATCGCTGGTGGGTTTAGATAAATCGGTCAGAGCGCACAATTCAGAAGGACTTTATAACGATGCTGATTTACAAATGGCGGGTTATGCGGCGGCGTTAAAAGTGCTGACGGCTTACTCGAACATTGACGGCAAAAACATGATGCTTGAGGCCGAAGCTCCGCGTCAAAAAGGCAAGCTTACCTTTGTTGATGAATTGATTGATTTTGCGGTTTTAACGGCGGTGCAATTTCTTGTGCCTGTGGGCTTTGAAAAAGCAGAATGGCAAAAGCTGTCTGCTGTGGAACGGTTTTACCTCAAAATGACCGAGATGGAACATCAGGGCAGTAAGTCCCTCGATAATTATCAGAACTTTGCTAAGGCGTTTAAGGTGCATCACTTTGATCAACTGATGAGTGATACCTCTAAGGCAAACTCAGCACGGCTTAAGCTTTCCACTGAGTTTAAATCCTCAATGATGTCAGGCGATGCGGAGATAGCACCAACCCCATTGCGGGCCTTGCTTTATGCCATGTACGAGCTAACTAAAGAAGTTGAAGTGGATGATGTGCTGCTGCATTTGATGGAAAATTGTCCTAACTATAATCAAAATAAAGCCTTGCTTGCCAAGATAGCCGATTACCTTGCTGAGAAGCGCACAATACTCAAATCCACGAAAACCTTTCATCCTGACCAAGAAGCAAGTAGTGCCCGTGTTATGGCCGAGGCCATGCGTAATCAACGGTTATAAAGACAGGAAAATAGTTATGCCGGAAATATGCCGATTTTATGGGATCATCATTCGTATGTATTTGATTGATAATGAACATCCACCACAGCACATACATATTAAATACGGGGATTATGAGGCGGTGATGGAATTGACCAATTTAAATATCATTGATGGAACGCTACCTAAAAAATGCCGTCAATTAGTTAGGGAATGGGCAGAAATACACCAAGAAGAACTGATTGAAATGTGGAATAGCCAAAACTTTCACAAAATAGCACCGCTGGAGTAAGCCATGAAACTAGTCAATTTTAAGCACCTAAAAAACTATGTTTTTATTTTAACGTTTGAAAACGGTGAAGCCAAAGAAACCGATTTAAAAACTTTGCTTGAGAAGTACGTTGATGTGAATAGCCTAAATACTGCACAACTTAATAAGGACTGGGGGTGTTTGGAGTTTAATGAAGGGGGTGTCGATATAGAGCCTAAAACATTGTATCGTTATGCAACCGATAGAGGAAATAACCATGCACTTAACAATTGAACTGCCTGATGAATTAGTTACTGAAATTCAAAATGTGATAGCAGAGCAAGGCATCAAGGAATTTGTAGAAAAAGCAATCATTGATAGGCTAATGGTGGAACAATGCACCTCTCAAGAGCAGGCAGTAAATTCTTAAAATGACCATTCGCCGCTTTTCTTCACGCACTGAACGCTTAGACACCGAATTTCTGGCAAAGTCGCTTCAGGGTGCGGTGAAGTATTTCCGCATTGCGGGATACTTCCGTAGCTCCATCTTTGAGCTGGTGGGTGAGGAGATAGCCAAAATACCTGAAGTAAAAATTGTCTGTAATTCTGAGTTGGATTTGGTGGATTTTCAGGTGGCCAGTGGTCGAAATACTGCGCTCAAGGAACGTTGGAACCAAGTGGATGTTGAAGCTGAAGCCTTACTTAAAAAAGATCGGTATCAGCTTCTCAACCAACTCCTTAATTCCGGCAATGTAGAGATACGGGTTGTCCCCAAAGAGCGGCTTTTTCTGCATGGAAAAGCCGGTTCAGTCCATTATGCCGATGGCAGCCGTAAAGCCTTTGTTGGTTCTGTGAATGACTCCAAAAGTGCTTTTGCCCAGAACTATGAATTAGTTTGGCAGGATGACGATGAATCAAGTGCTGACTGGGTAGAAGAAGAATTTTGGGCGCTCTGGAAAGAGGGTGTGCCGCTTCCTGAAGCCATTTTAGCTGAAATACAGCGTGTTGCCAGTCGGCGAGAAGTCACAGTAGAAGCCCTTAAACCACAGGATATTCCAGCGGCTGCAATGGCAGAAGCGCCTATCTATCGTGGGGGTGAGCAGCTACAACCTTGGCAACGTTCGTTTGTAACCCTATTTCTGGAGCATCGCGAAATCTACGGCAAAGTCCGTCTGTTGCTTGCTGACGAAGTTGGAGTTGGCAAAACGCTTTCTATGGCAACCAGCGCTTTAGTGAGTGCTTTACTGGACGATGGGGCTGTGCTGATTCTGGCGCCATCAACACTGACCATTCAGTGGCAAATTGAGATGAAAGATAAACTGGGTATTCCCAGTGCGGTCTGGTCGTCTCAGAAAAAAGTGTGGATCGGTGTTGAAGGGCAGTTCCTTTCACCGAAAGGTGATGCCGCATCAATCAAAAAATGCCCCTACCGGATTGCTATTATTTCCACGGGGCTGATTATGCACCAGCGGGAAAAGGATGAGTTTGTCAAAGAAGCCGGTTTGCTGCTTAAAAATCGCTATGGTACGGTTATCCTTGATGAGGCGCATAAAGCCCGCATTAAAGGTGGCTTGGGAGATGGTGCTACTCAGCCCAACAATCTACTGGCCTTTATGCACTTGATGGGAAAACGCACCAGACATCTTATTTTGGGTACTGGAACGCCGATTCAAACAGCGGTTCGTGAGCTTTGGGATCTTTTAGGTATTCTCAATAGTGGCGCTGAGTTTGTTTTGGGGGATTCACTTTCTCTCTGGCGGGATCACGAACGTGCAATTCCAATGGTAACAGGCAATACAAGACCTTCCAGCGAAGCGGAAGTTTGGGAATGGCTTAATAATCCCCTGCCTCCAGGTAATGAACATCATATCGTTCAAAATATACGAGACCATCTGAGTATTAATCCGAAAGATTTTATTTGTTCTCAGCGCTTTGACGATCTTGATTATCTGGTGCAGAGCATGTGGCTATCAGAGTGTCTTGATCCTGACTTTTTTCGTTTGAGTAATCCTGTTCTCAGGCATACAGTGCTTCGCAAGAGAAAACAGCTTGAAGATGACGGCTTGCTGGAAAAAGTGGGCGTTAATACCCATCCTCTCTTAAAACAAAGTTACCTTTATCAATCTCGATTTGTCGGGCTTGGCATTCCAACTAATACCCCTTTTGAGGTTGCTTATGAAAAAGCTGAGGAGTTTAGCAAGTTACTCCAGGCTCGCACCAAAAAAGGTGGCTTCATGAAATCGATGATGCTTCAACGCATTTGCTCCAGCTTTGCATCGGGTCGAAAAACAGCTCAAAAAATGTTACAATATACAGACTTTAGTGAAGATGAAGACGATAGTGACGAAGTGGAACACATTTTGTCAGAGATGACGCCTGCTGAGGCCGTTTGCCTTCGTGAAATAGTGACTCAGCTGTCTCGTCCTGAAGCAGTTGACTCCAAACTCGATACGGTAAAATGGTTTCTTACTGAATTCCGTACCGAAGGAAAAACTTGGCTTGAGCATGGCTGCATCATTTTTAGTCAATACTTTGATACTGCCGAATGGATTGCTGAAGAACTGGCGAAATCCTTTGATGGGGAAGTTGTAGCTGTCTATGCAGGAGCCGGAAAAAGCGGTCTATTTAGGGGGAACCAGTTCAATAAGGTGGGGCGTGAAGTCATTAAGACCGCCGTTCAATCCAGAGATATTCGACTGGTCGTTGCTACTGATGCGGCCTGTGAAGGTCTTAACCTGCAAACGTTAGGAACGTTGATCAATATAGACCTTCCCTGGAATCCTTCCCGATTGGAACAACGGTTGGGGCGTATCAAACGATTTGGTCAGGCTCGTAAACTTGTTGATATGCTTAACTTGGTCTATAGCGAAACCCAAGATGAAAAAGTTTATAACGTCCTGTCTGAGCGACTTAAGGATACCTATGATATTTTTGGTAGCCTGCCCGACACCATTGATGATGACTGGATTGATGGCGAAGAAGAATTAAAAGAAAGAATGGATGTATATATCCACGAGCGCAAACAAGCGGTGGATGCCTTTTTCGTAAAGTACCGCAGCACGATTGACCCTGAAGCTAATCTATGGGAACGCTGTGCTGCTGTTCTTTCCAGACGGGACATTATCAATGCGTTAAGTGAGCCTTGGTGATGTGGTAGTCTGTTTGTTTTTTTACTCTATGGGTGCTAATAAACAAAAGGCTCTAAAGTTTCACGGGATTTTGGCTAACCTATTGTTCATAAATGCCTACATGTATCAGTCAAAGAAGACGTTAATTCCATTGTTCTAAAAGGTATTTTTTTGTCCTTGCGTCTAGATTTTTTGAGGGATTATTTATGATCC
>SXGT01863177.1_pt1 | contig 11516 bp, 17 predicted proteins | sample 3176221 | NCBI WGS metagenome assembly SXGT01 (sample SAMN11356862, study PRJNA531348) | freshwater metagenome | isolation source: freshwater sample F1-120 | place: China: Fuxian Lake, Yuxi | collected 2017-12-25
CTTCTGTTCCTCCGGCGTGCGGTGCAGTGCCGTGTCGTACCCAGGCACCACCAGCCTGTTTCCAGTCTCCAGCCTGCGACGGTTGCGCTGCACGAGCAGGTAATCGCGGGCTGAGTCCAGCATCTTCAGGATGTAGTCCTCGGCCGTGATCGTTCCCGCAATCGCCATGTTCATGCCACGGGTCAGGGTGATCGTCACAGAGGCAACCACCGGATCGCCATGCAGATCATCGAGCGTCTGCCGCTTCACGATGTGCGCTCCCAAAAGAGGACGAATAGCGGCGCGGCCTCCTCAGTGGAGAACGGATGCACCAGCGCCTCGGTCAGCCGCCATCCGTCCACAGCCCGCGCCGTCAGACGCTCTTGAAGGTGTGATTCGGATACTTGCTCTCGTTCACACTCAATCATCACTCGTCAACCACCGCATGAATGTCAACTACTGCGGAGTTAGCCGTGATGTTCCACGCGACGATTGCCTGACCAGCCGCAGGCAGCACGATGCCTCGAGGGAAGGTGTAGACCACCGCAGCGCCCACCAGTGCCGCTAACGAGAAACGCCGGAAGAACTGAGTAGGCACTGTAGGGGCAGTGCCGAAGGCTACTGCCGCCTGAGTCAAGCCCGTAGGCCTGCCCTCATCTTCCGCGAGGAATGCAACTCCACCCGTCAGGGTCGGCGTGTTTGCGCTTCGCCCCAAGCCCGTCACGCAAGCCGTAGCCGCGCCATTGAAGTAGCCCCACTCCATCAGCGCCGCTTCGTTCGTGGCGGGCGAGAGGAATGCGTGTGAAGCTGCTGTAATAGTTGTAACTGTCGTTCGTTGAGCTAAAGAATAAATAGCCATTTAAAATCCTTTAAGTTGATTCGGTATATTCAATACTAATATTGACCGTTTGGGCAGTAGATAAATTTACAATGAGAGCATTATTTACTCCACCATCTAAGTACCTTTGCCCTGCTCCAATATTACGTGCCCAAATAGCACCAGCTTTTAAACTAATTTTATAAAGGGTAGATCCCCCAGCCGTAAATTTTACGATTACAGTTACATCAGCGGAATTAGCACCATCCGCAGAGAGACAGATATAACCAAGCTTAACTCTATTACTTGCTGTAGGAGTATGGATTGTTGTATCTCCAGAAGTACTGGCTGTTACAGCTTTTGCTAGTGTCGTCACATCTGGAATATCTACAGTCAAAGAACCACTATTATCTGTCACAGGCCAAGGACCTGATCCAGCATTAGCTGTTACAGTCCCATCTACCGTAATACTATTCCCACCATCTTGTATATTTACCGCACTTCCACCAGAAGCGTTGTTAATGGTAACATCACCAATATCAACACCCGGTTGAGTTTGCAAAGCTGATGTAGCTGCCCCAGACGGAAGAGGCAATGCTGCGGCAGAAATGGCTTGGGTAGCCGGGAAATTACTGACTGCAACCGAACCATCAACAGTAAGACTTCCCCCATTGTCATCAATACTAATTGGTTCGCTTAGTGTAGCGGAAACAGGTACAGGGGTGGCTCTGAGTTCCGCGTCAGTTAATCCACCGCCCGTACTAGAAACTACGTTAACTCTAATAGCGTCATTTACCTCATCAATGATTGCGTCCCCATTTGGGGTCTTAATATCTTTGATGATATTACGCGACATACTTAATCCTTTTTACGGAGATACAATGTAAAAGAGGCCTTATCTCCAGCAGTATGCCCAACCGTAGTGGCAATAATGTCCCCGGTACCACCAGCACTAGCGGGATCAACAAATCCTTGATATTTATCATTTTGAGAAAAATCAAAGCAACCTTGTCCAGCAAGTAGGCAAATCTCATCATCAGCAGTATGTTCAAATTCCAAAAGTACTTGCATACCATCCGACGAATATTCAATTTTCTCAACAACAAATCTTCCCGGCTCGGTACCATCAGGACCAGTGAAAGCACTTTTATCTACGACAACTACGTCTGTAGATCCAGTACCATCCGAATAAAGTTCTGCCTGAACTACAAGTCTTTTAGGACCATTATACAATGTAGTTGTTGCAATAGTGTCAGCCATTTTATTCGTTCCAAAGTTTGGTCATCGCCGATAACTTGGCTTTAATAGTGTCCGAGATTTTCCGAGAAGTGGCGTCTTGTTTGGACAATGCTTGTGACCAAGCAGCCAATTGGACATCCTTTTCAGAAAGTTCTGCTTCTTTTTGTTCCAGAGATTTTTTAAGTTCTCGTGTACCTTCAAACTCCTTTTTCAGAAGTTGGTATTTTTGTTCCAACTCTTGTTCTTTTTGCTTGTAGAGTTTTTCCAGTTTCTCTTCTTTTGCTTCATGAAATTTCTGAGTTTCCTCAGCATCTTTTTGTGCTTGTAAACGAATGCTTTCCGCGTCTTGTTTAATACTTTCTGCAGCTTCAACAGTACTCGCAATTTTAAGAATAACCTCAGAACGCTTTTCAGCGTCCTGAAGTTTCTTCATTTTTTCCGCGTACTTATCTTCGTTTTTAGCAAGATCAAACAATGCCAGAAGATCGGTTACTTGGAGTTCTTTACTCATGATTAACGCTCAATCGCAGCAAACAGATAATCCACAGTCAGGATCTTAGCAACCGCTTCACCGTTCTTAATACCAAAGGACACAGTAAGTTCTGTGTTCGGCAGGTAAGTAGAACTGGCATCAAGGGTACCTTTATGAACGTCATTAATGAAGTACTTTACCGCATTAACACCATCATATTCCCAACCCAGAGTGATATAAGTATCGGCAACAATAGTAGCGATCCCAGCCGCCGAAGTTTGTCCAGTAGTGGTATCCTTTTGACAATACACATCAAGCGTAGCTGCTCCATCTTCTTTCATGAAAAAGACACCATCAGTAACACCATCGCCAGCAGTAGCCGACAGCGGATCAGTGTCTGTAATCATCAGACCAGCATAAAACTCTGATTGAGTGGCATCCGAAATCTTAAGGCGAGTTTTAAACCACGCCTTTTTCCCAGCAGTCAGGAGAAAAGATTCTCCGAGCTTTTGGAAAAAATCAGAGTCATTATCAGCAGCATCGTTAGTAACCACGAGGGCACCAAATGCCTCATCACCAAGGGCTTCTGTAGCAGAGCCGGCCCCAAGCTCAACAGTAGTAAGAGTCCAATCACCCACTACATACTCATTAAAGTCCGTGAAATATTGATGGACTTTAGTGGGATCAGGAGCCGGATAATTAAACAGAGTAGAATCTTTAGCCGCTGTAGCAACACCAGCGGTATAACGAACAGGACTAGGCATTTTACGTTCCTTTAGTTAGGAACGGGGAGACCCGAAGGCCCCCCCGTAAATTGCAATTAAGCGCCTTCAGAACCAAAGATCGCGCGCGGATCAGTCCATCCGAACGAACCACGCCAAGTTGCTTTAAACTTAGCATTGTCAGTGTCGAAGTCGTTATCCGTCGAGAACTCAAGTCCTTCACGCTCGAAGTACTTCATACCAGCGGGAGCATTAGTACGAATAAACCACGCATCCGTGTCGGTCAGGTAGTGATTCACCTTCACGCCACCGGGGAACTTACCACGCACGACGTTAACCGTGCTGTTGTTAGTTCCAACTTCCGTGGAAGTCTTCATAATCTTGTCCGCAACGTGGACCAGATCAACCGGCACAATGAGGCTCTGCGGCATGATCGAAATCTTGAGACCGCGATCATTCGTGAACTTCATCAGGTCAATTGTCGCTTGTTCCAGCGCCGCCTCAGAGAGATCAGCAGCCGTAGCAAGTTTGTTCGACCAAGTACCACCAGCGATGTTCGGGTGTGACGCGCTCAAGAGAACGACGCCATCACCACCGTTATAGCCGGAAGTAGTAGCACGGTTGTAAACGTTAGCAGCCAGTGTCTCAATCGTTTGATTGAACGAGAACGCAAGCCCTTTCGCACGGCGCTCGCCGATGACATCATAGAGGTCATCTTTGAACGCATTCTTGGTAATGACAAAGCCAAGAGCGAACTCGGCATGCGAATAGCGGGTGATGTAGCCCTGCCGTTCGCTGTCATAGTTAACTCCTTGCCCTTCACCACGCTGTTGGAACAGACCAAACGAAGACATACCAACGTCCTCTTCAAAAGCCTTACGGCTCTTGTAAGTATCGAACAAATCGGTATATTCCTTAGTATGCTCCGCATACCCTTTGCCCCACCACTCATTTACTCCGGGCCAAAGAGCCTTAGCAAAACTACCAGTGTTAATTGTAGACATATCTCATTCCTCCTTAAACGCCAGCCACGCCAGCGCGCAGCGAATGGTCCATAAGCATAACCAGCCATTTCGCATGTTCGCCATACTCGTTGTCCGGACGCTTAACAAGACCAACAATACGGAGGTTGAGACCAGCCGTAGCAGCTTCAGTAGCGTTATCCAGTTCCATCCCAGACTGACCGGTTGTAGTACTACCCGAACCCACAACCACGTCAGCGTTCAGACCAACTTCCGCAGCAGTCAGAGCTGTACCACCCGACACTTCTTGAATCTCAAACAGAAGAGTCGGATCATCAGCCACAAGAGCGATACGGTTAGTCGAAGCAACACGATAATTCACCGCATTAAGGTTCGATTGGTCCGGAAGGAACCCAACCACAACCCCAGTAGCAGGATCACCAGCCGCCGCTTGAATAACTGTCGGCATACCACCACAATCAATACCATTTACAAAAAGAGCCGCAGCACCACCAGCAGTATACGGCTTTACAAGGTCCCCAACAAATACCGCAGTCGCGTCCGCAGACGGAATGAGATACATATTGCAGGCACCATTGTAAGGCGCACCACTAGCATAGCGCACAGGCCGAAGCCCATTCGGGCGATCAACGTTAGCCATACTTTCTCCTAAGAAAGAACGCGAATGGGATATACATAAAGATTACCGGAAAATCTTAACTTCCCCGTATTCTCCTTGCTTTTTCCCAAGTTCACGCATCGCGGCTTCTGTTTTATCAACTTCAGCCGCTTTCGCTGCCTGATCCTCGTCATAGAATTCTTTCGGAATTCGCATGAGGACGGCAGTTACCCCACCGCCAACTTGTTTCGTAACAGCCGCACCAAACTTACCGGTACGAGTACTACGCTCGACAGTCGACATCCCAATTTCATGTTCAGAAGTGACAATTTCATAACCGCCACGTTTAAATCGCTCAATCCTGTCATCCACATCGTTTACCATGCGGTAGACATAATTGGGGTCTTTACCAGCAACAGTCAGAACATCACGAGGCCCACTAACGGGAATTCTCCGGGGTCTTTCCGGGACAGCTTGTACTTCTTCGCCCTTTTTCAGCTTAGTCATTTGAGTCTCCTTATCGGACTTTTTTCAATTCTGCAATATATTTTTCTTTGGTCATAACACCACTACGGACCAAATCACGCATAACTTTTTTCTCAGTATCGGTCATTTCAAAGTCGCTTTCCACCGTCTTACGGGAGCGAGGATTGTCATTTCCGGACGTCGGATTTGGTGCTTCCCGACGGCCTTGAAACTTCTCAGGATACGCTTTTTTGATCTTGGTTTCCACGTGAGCAAAAACTTCTGCTTTAGTAGGTTCTTGTCCTTTGGCTCGGGCACGTTGCACGAACGCAATGGCAAACCCATTAGCATCAGCTTGCATTTCCTCATCTGCGGTATACCAACTATTCCTAGCTTGCCATGCAGCGACTTCAGGATCAGAGCCGGGAGTACTTTCCACATTAACCTTTTTAAGCTCTTTAGCTTGTTTTTCAAAGGTCTCTTTTTCCTTATTAATTTCATCGTCAATCTGCTCCGCGAGTTCATGTTCACCCTCTCGGATAGCCAGCCGTTTTTGCGCTTTCAGCTCTTCTACAGCCTTCGTATGGGCTTGCTCAAACACGGTTTCATGGTGTTGTGCAAAAGCCTTAAGAGCTTGGTCATACTGTGAAACCTTTTTGTTCAGGGATTTAATTGTCCCAAGGAGTTCTCCACGATCAACAAAATCCCGTGCGGAACGCCATTCATTTGGGTCTCGACCATCCTTTATCCACTCTTCTTTCGGACGCCAACCTTGGTCCAGTGCCGTCTGTTCCACTTCACTGATTACCGGTACTGTGTCCTCAACCACTGTGTCAACTATAGTTTCATCAGCCATTTTTATCCCCCTTTAGGATAATATCTTCATCATTACAAGCAATCATCAACTCTCCGTCGATGTTCATTACTTTAGCACCATATTTTGAGTAGTAGACGGTATCTCCTACTTTGATTGGAGGTTCGTCAAAGCCAAAGGCCTTAAACGCTGATTCTCCAATATGTGCTACTGTAGCAATTTCACAATCAGTGGCAACCTTACGCTTATCCCACTCAATTACAATACCGCTTTTAGTCTCAGTCTCAATCTGAGGCTTCAGCAGAATCCGATGCATCACCGGAAGAAACTGCATAGTCTACCTCCAACACGTCTGTAAAACCTTTAATAAGCCCAACAAGTAACCTATCGTTACTAGGGTCTAATCCTGCACTAACTGATAAAATATCCTTAGCATCCTGCACTCTTTGTGCAATGTGTTGCATGAAGATGTTAGTGACCTTATCAGACTTCCAAGAAAGAAACTCTTCTTTCGTAATGTCCATTAGGACTTATTCTCCTTTTGTTTTTTGTACTCAAACTCCCTATCTTTTCTAGATTCGGCAGCAGCTTGTACCATCGCCAACACGTCAATACGTTGTTGTTTGGCTGAAAGATCAGTAGTATCCTTGTGCTCATTAATCTTCTGGATAGCGTCAAGCCGTTTTTGATAAGAGTCTTGGAACTGACCAATCTCATTCAATAACAGTTGATACTCATCCAGTTGAACACCCTTCTCTTCTGAAGCGGCCTTCGCCACAGCAAGCATCGCTTGTGCCTTCTTCAGAATTTTATCAGCTTCATGATCCAGAGCGGCCAATTGCAGCTTACCTGACTCAATCTTGAAGCGATTCTCAATCTCTTTAGCTTGTAACATAATCTGCGGGTCAGGTTGCGGAGGAGGCGTCTGAAGGAGTTTCTCAATCGCCGGATATTCTTCTGATTCTAGAACCCGCTTCTTAACTTCGTCCGCGTTAAGTCCAAGGGGCAATAATTGCAGCAACCGAGCATTCTTTTGTACTCGTTCTTGCTGGCTTCCCAACGAAGGGTCAGCACCCGGACATACATCATAATTATCCACATCGTACAGTTCTTTTACAGGAATCATTTCCGGAATATCTAACATATTCTTGAGTTGTTCATCTGTACGATAAATCTGATTAAGACGATAAATCTTCTTGAATTCTTTCTCAAGGGCACGATATAAACGCTTATAAATAGCCGTAAAGAGCTTCATACCCTGATTAACAGTTTCCATCGTAGTAGTAGCAGGAGTATTTTGTCCCGGCATCTTACCCACGAAAATCTCAGCCACCGACGCTAGTTTAGTACCGGATTCCACGATCAGACCCAAAAGCTTAAACAACACTTCCGACGGATCTCGTACTGGGAGAGGAAAGACTTGTGTTTTTAAATCCTGACCAGTAACGTTGACCTCTTTCCACTCACCCGGTTTGAATTTAAGTTGCTCGGACCGGAGCCGGAGGCCTTTACCCACAAAACCAGCCTGCAAAATAGACATTGAGCCAGCATCAACAAGCTGGTTTACAAGACTATCTACAGCGTTGTTAAGGGAACCAAGTAATAAACCAAACCCGAGATCATAGAAAGAACCATCAGGACTTTGAATGAAGGGGAATTTAGTATAGTGCTCAACTGGCGTGATTTTAAGGACTTTACCTTTAGCATCTGTTTTAATTCCTTTAGAATCCCACCTAGCTACCATTCGGAGAAGTTTACGACTCGAATAATCCACATAAAAGATGTACGGCTCTTTATACCCATCGTCATCTAAATCATAAAACCCATGTTGTTCTAAGATGATGTGGGGGAGATATTCAGCATCCGTAGGCATAACCGTACCGGTTGCCCGTTCTGCCGGAGTAAGTTTTGTTTTTTGGGGAGCACCAATATCAATATCAAGGTATTCTCCCGCAAGTTGTTTCTCTTTAAGTGTATTCGGAAACATCTGGCAAATTTCAGTTTTTCGCTGAGTTGATTCCAGAGATTTCGCAAAATAATCCACAACTAGGTCGAGGGGGTGGACAAACTTAGAACAGACTTTGCCCGTCTCTTGATTCTGATATGTCTTCTTAAAAGCACATCCAGCAATTGGAAGGACAAGTAGGAGTTTATCCATCTCGTCTTCCCAATCTTCCATCTCATACAGCATTTGTCCGGACATATCTTTCGAGATGTAGGTAGCCTTCAGTTCTTTAATACCTTGAGGATCGAAACCACTAGTACGAACATTAACTACTTTTCCAGTAGCGGGAACAAGGGCTGGATAAGCCCTTGCCGCAAACTGCATAGCCGCTGTGCTTAACAACGGATACTTTACGTTACTAGCTCCCGGCCAAGGATAGTTTTTGGCTTCCTTGACTTGAAGCGCGAGTTTAGTCCATTCCGATACTTTCTTTTCCCAATCAGTACGAGACTGAAGATCCTGCTCAAAACCACGAATCACTTCCTCAGCAATTTCAGTACGTTTTTCTTCTTTAAGATTCTTAGCGACGTTTGCAATAGCAAGCATCCCATCTAATGATGGGGTATCCGACTCTACGGGAGCCGGAGCTTCAATACCCGGTGTCGGGGTTTCTTCCATCATATTCATCATTATACTTGTCTATCTCCATGTCTCTTTCCAAGGCTACCAGTACTTCAGTAGTTGGCGACTCTACCATTTTGTCGATAATTAAACCAAGGTATGCCATCGCATCCACTTGGTCATCGTGTCTATCTCTTGGAAACCGACACATCTCTTCTTCAAGTTGTGGGTACCAATCAGCATCTTTATCAAATTTAACACCACCAGCCCTCATTCGGGCTTGAATCGCCCTAGCTCGGGTCATTTTTTCTTTACTTGGGACCAACATCACTAGGTTCGGATATACATTCTGCTTATGCATCTCTTCATATACAAATGGCAGAATAGACTTACTAATAATGTGATCTTCAACAGCATGTCCAACCGGTTTATATAACTTCTCTAAAGCTAGTAATGTATCAGAAATCTGTTTAGCATCCATCCGATCTCGGATTACATTACGAATCTGTAACCTACCATCAGGATCAAGCCCACCAACTACGAAAACTGTCCAGTCGGCCTTCTGTTTTTCGGATACCGCCAAATCACAAGCGATATAGTAGTTTAGGGGTTTCTCCCTATCTTCCGGTTTGACCGGTAAGAAATCACTTTTTCGGAATAAAGCCGAAGATTCATCAATAGGACGGTTCAGGTATTCCTGATAATATACATCCGTAAGACCTTGTTCCTTGTAATTCTGGTAAATTTTTTCAAGTTCTACCTTAGAGTGCTTATCCGGCCACAGGAACTTAGATTTATCCTCGTTATGGGCACGATACTTAACTGCTTTCCAAGACATCCTTTTCGGAGTCCAGATCTTCAACTCCTCAAAGACCGTCATTTTATCGTGTTCTGGAGGCATTAGACGCTCTAGGAGAGAATCTAAATGTAGAATGGTACCGACGATACGGACAATTCCATTCTCTCCACGAGACGGCAGTAACGCTCCGTAAAACCATCGCCGGAATTTTTCCCGGCGTTCCGGATTCATCACAATCTCATCGTTTTCAAGGTCATCACAGACAATCAGATCAGGTCGTTTCGACCCCCACTTTAATCCACGGACCTTTTGTTCAGAACCCTTAGCCATTACCCGGAATTGAGCACCATCCTCAAATTCCACAATGATATCTGTCTCAGAGTCCTTAGCCAACTTTACCCGGCCTCGCTCATCCTTAGCAATCCCAAACAGAGTTTGGAGATCCTCGTTATCCTCTAATTCTTTCTTAATATCTTGAAGAAATAGAACCGCCTGTGTCTCAGTGTCCGATACAATTAATGCGAACTGTCTTTGACGAAATAACAGGCAAGCCAACGTATAACTATGTGTAATTGCTGTTGACTTAGCGTGACCCCGAGGGGCCGCGATTGCTACAAACCTTTCGGGACTAGTACATAATTGCCACCACTCCCGATGACAATCGGGGATTGGAGCAGGTTGGTCAAATTTCTTAGCTAAAATAGAACCTACAAATCCTTCAATAATCTGAGCATCTAGTTGCATAATTCCTCTTGGAGCAGTCGCCCGGCCACGATCCGGGAACGTCTGGTTGGAAGCCAGAAGTTTTGCCTACTTAAACTACAACCGCTTAAATTTTGGTGCCCCCTGAAGGACTCGAACCCTCTTCCACCCGCTTACAAGGCGGGGCTTCACCATCAAAGATTAGGAGGCGTCTTAAGCGACGCTTCCTGTTCTAGTTCGTTTAAAGCTACGATTAGCAGATGCAGAAAGAACACGCCAATTAGTCCGACGGTTACTGCCCCCCTTATCCAGAGGTTTAATGTGGTCAACATCTTTACCGTCACCCTTATGCACCAAGCCACGTTTAGCCATTTCCGCACGGGCTTTATTACGGAGAACACGGCGTTTGATAATCGACGAGCGACCTTGATATTTGTCGTATTCACGGCGATAATCCCGCTTACCATCTTTCATGTAAGGCATTTAGGCCGCCTGTTCTAGTTGAACAGGGCCTACAACCTCCCCCGCAACAACCTTCTCATTACGGGCCTCAGTAAGAGCTTTAAATTGATCGGCAAGCTTCTGAAGACGGTCCCCCAGAGCTTCCTTAGAACTGATGCTTGTGGGTTTCCCACGAAGCAAATTCCGACGATTAATAATCTCAGTAGTAACTTTAGTAGCATCCTTCATGTACACCGGTCTACGCATGAATTTAGATGTTTTCGGGTCATACATGAAATCACCTTTTTCAAGGCGATCAAGGATTACATTCGTAGATTTATCGATTAGTTTGGACAGACGACCATCAAGTTCCCGGTCATCGTCTCGTTGAATTTCCGATACGAGATCTTTGTACCAGTCACGGGTACGCCAATCACGGATCGTTTCGACGGGCACACCCGTAGCAGCAGCAACCATCGGAGCCTTTAGCCCCATAGCATCAGCGGTAGCTGCTTGGATACGCTTCTCGTCAGACCAACCCTTCATACGCCAAGTTCCTCTTTAAACACAGCTTTAGGCAAAACACCACCATCCCCCGATTCATCCACAATGGCAAATCGGTCCCCTTGGTCAACCCAGCAACCCTCATAGCGTTTCTTATTCCACAGAATAGTGGCAGACTTCGCCTGTGCGCGAAGTTCAACAGGCATCTCAGCAAAGACACCCTTAGTCGTCTTACACGGAGAATCGTGTAGATGAACAACATTACCTTTTTCATCTTTCATAATCCAACCAGCAAATGCATTGGTTGACATGAAGATTAGACAAGCAACAATGAATTGTTTGAACATAATAATCTCCATAAAAGATAAAAAAGATAACCTTGTATATTAATATTATATCATAACATTAATAAAAA
>SXGT01528411.1_pt1 | contig 11514 bp, 14 predicted proteins | sample 3176221 | NCBI WGS metagenome assembly SXGT01 (sample SAMN11356862, study PRJNA531348) | freshwater metagenome | isolation source: freshwater sample F1-120 | place: China: Fuxian Lake, Yuxi | collected 2017-12-25
AGGATTTACACTTTGGTGTCGTAGTCCTTCTTGGACGGTAGGTGCTACCCAAATGACTGTACCTAAGTCGAGTACAGTGCGTGTGAGAAGTATGTCTGGGTAGTTACCTGCCGAGTGAGGAATGATAAGCGCCTCTGCCATGTTAGGGCTGATCGTAATGTTTAGTGCTCGACCAACTGCATTTCCTCGCATTTCAGTGATTGCGTGGTAGATCGACCGTTCTACTGCAGAAACTTCTGCGCGGGTTAGGTTTCTTGGCTCTGCGCTCCCTTGTAGAAGGAGTCCATGCTGGCGTAAGCCGTCCCAGACACGAGAGGCTTCATTAGTTCGCCCTCCTACCTTAGAGAAGATTCCTTGTGTTTGTTTCATTGGGGCACTAATCGCCCCTGTGTAGTAGGTATACAAGCCTAGTTGTTTACCCCTGTCCGTGCGGTTGAGTATGCCAGGGTTCATGTGCTGGCGCATCAAGCTGATTTCACCATAATGCGTTGCAATGCTCTCTGAGTGCCCCCAGTACCCAGCAGAGTATATGGTCTCCTAGCCAGAGACCTTCGCTTTGCCCCCAAGGTGTGTCTGTGTAAAACATGCTTCCCCGTGTGGCAAGGCGGCGTTGCCAGCGGCTGTTAGTGGCTTTACCGACACTGTAGTGAGCCGATACCTAAAGTGCAATAACCCTGTTGCACTTGAGGGTGAGTGCGGGTAAGGTAAGCTGTCTGCTGTTGGGCAGCATTGGAGGACTCCATGGAATCGATCTTTGGCGCTCACGCGCACAAAGTGCTTAAGCCCCAAGCAATGTTCATTTGGCGAGGTGGGCCTCGCTACCAGCATTGTAACAACTCCTACGGATGCACACCTCGACGATTGGCTGAGTGTGACATTATCACTTGGCAAGCGCCTAATGGGCAGCAGATGGCTACCTACGTGATGGCTCCGTGCCCCTCTTGCGGCTACACCATGCCGATCAAGACGGGGAGCACGGTGAGCTTCGAGCAGGGCCGTCTGACTGTGCGGGGCTTGCTTCAGTGCCCGGCGCACTGGAAGGCAGTCGATCAGGCGGGGCGCGAGACTGGGGAGACACTGCGTTGTGGCTGGCAAGGGGTCATTCGGGGTGGGCATGCCCACCACCCGAAGTGCCCTCACGCCGACTTCAATCAGGCGTTGACCCCCTCGGATTGGCAGTCTTGCAAGTGTGGTGGCTGTATCTCGGACAACGACAAAGAGGTCGAGAGCGACGAGCTTGCCCGCACTGGTAGCGTAATTTGAGTAAGGGTGGCTGCTTCGCAGCTACCCTTACGAGATAGCTAGAGTCCTCTTCTCTCACAACTGGAGTTTGTATGGCGGCTGAAGCCCCTCTTCCTGACGGCGTTGGAATGAAGTATGACCCCTTGACAGACCCAGGGGTCAAGAAGACACATGAGCAGCTTATGCAGCGCCATGTGCCTCGGCCTGGAGGTGGAGCCCGGTTCTCGAAGAACCCCTTTGGATTCGATGAAGGGTTTTACACCTACGAGGGGCGACACTCAGGGGCCCAGGTGCAGGAGTACGCCCTCGACATCATCCTGAAGATGGACTACTCCCAGGGGGGTAGTGTGGTCCAGGGCACCCTTTGGTCCTTTCAGATGCTCTGCCCGAAGTGTATGGGCGGCTTGCTTGTGCAGGATCGTGGCTTTGGGGGACAACACGAGCTACTTGTGCACATGGATAAGCTGCATAGTAGCCAGATTGAGCCCGGAGTAGTTCGCCCAGTAGTGTCTGCACTTGGGAACCCTATCTCGTGCGACTACTCGATGCACGAAGTGAACGGGGTCTTGCAGCCGAAGGACAACATCCATATTAAGTGTGGCTGGCGTGGGCGCCTAGAGTATGGTAAGCTCCTTGACGATTACCTTCGTTGATGGATGAGGGTGAGGCTGAGCCTCACCCTCATGATCAGAGAGTAAATCTTCAAAGAGGTTGTATGCTACTTAGGTATATCGCACCATTGTATTGTGCGTCTGGGTATGGGGCGGCGTCTCGCCACCAGTTTTTGACTCTGGCAGGGTTGGGTGTAGAACTCGACCCGATTGCTGCGATGTACCAGCATCGAGCGAGTGGTCGAATAGTAGACGCCGTCGCTACATTGGCTTGTCGCAGAGAGGGTGAGCCTGCGGGGACAGTGTTTCATTGCACTCCTGACGTGTATGAGAAGTTGACCACCCATTATCAGATGAACGGACCTCGTCCACATATCGGGGTGGTGGTATGGGAGACTAGCCGGCTCCCCCAGGAGTGGGTGGGTATCATCAACGAGGGCTTCGACTACTTATGGGTGCCCACTGAATGGCAGATGGGAGTGATGAAGGCTTCGGGTGTGACTGTCCCGATGGTCTACATGCCCTTTGCCCTCGACCCTAAGTTTTATCCGTGTAGGGCAGAGCTTGGGGGGCGCGCAACACCTAAGACAGAGAAGATCGCAACGTACTTTGCTCGCGCTTCGATCACGCCATCTACTACAGTCTTCTACTCGTGCTTTCAGTGGACTGAGCGAAAGAACCCCTTGGGGCTGCTCGCGGCTTACACTGCTGCCTTTTCTGCTGCTGATGATGTTGCGCTGATACTCAAGACCTATGGCAGGGTAGCTGACGGGACTCTCCCAGGGTACATCGAGCAGGCCTTCAAGGGCTTTAGGCACCCGAAGCCCCCAAAGTTACTTGTCATCGAAGAGATGTTGAGCGATGATGAGTTGCTCGACTTGAGCTTGTCAGCGTCGGTTTACGTTGGGCTCTCTCGGGGAGAGGGGTGGGGATTGCCCGCCCATGAGGCAGCGTTGACTGGCTGCCCTCTTGTGCTCACTGAGGGGAGTGCCCCTACAGAAACTTACGGCTCGATTGGGCTGTTTGGTGGGGCATGTCAGGTCCCTTCCCGCCTTGCTCCTGTTTGGGGCATGGATTGGCTTCGTTGGTATGGGCACCCGCAATGTTGGTGGGACCCTGACCCTCTTATGGCGGCTGAGGTGTTACGGGCCCTACATGAAAACTCCACCTTCCGACAGGCCAAAGCATTCGGGTGTGCTCAGCAATCAGCCCTCTACACTCCGAGTGCCCTTGAAGCCACTCTCCGGTTTGGACTGTCATGCACCTTTGGGGGGACCTACAGCGCCGAAGTGGCCTAAGCCACTGTTTAGGGGGAAGGCATGGCTGCCTCCATCGTGGGGTGAGATCACCCCTGAGCAAGAAGAGGAGCGTGTCGTGCTTGTCGCACCTGGGAAGTTTGTATTTGTCCACATTCCCAAGACAGGGGGAATGTGGGTGCGAGAGGTGCTCAAGCACACTGTGCCTGAGTGGCAGCTTCGCGATACCAAAGTAGCTCATGATGGGGTCTTGAACCTGCCCGATGAAGACAAGCTCTTGCCGAGCTTCGCCTTCGTCCGCAATCCCTTTGCGTGGTACGTGTCCCTCTTCTCTATGTGGCAGAATACGTACTTGGGTGGACGAGCGAACGCGAAGGAAGGCAAGGGCAACTGGGGAGGTCGAGGGCCTGAGACTGAGTACGAGCAGATGTGGGGCGAGGTCTTAGAGGGCCTCCCTATGGGGCCTGAGGGCTTTCAAGCCGCGATTCGTAAGGGGGTGCTCCTCCCTCCTGTGGGGGAGAGCTTCAACAACTTCATGGGTGGGGCTGTAGTAAGCCCCTATGCGACGTTCAGTGACACACTGAGGCGCATGGTTGGGGTAGGGACACGCCTGCTCAAGTACGAGAATCTGCGCTTGGAGCTAGAGAAGACGCTAGTCGATTTCGTAGGCGTGTTGCCTGAGCGCCTCGCGAGTCGGATCCGCAGCACGCCTGTAAAACATGATAGTGCCCATGGTGATTTTGCCTTGTACTATCTTGGGGCTCGGGATATTGTCGACCGCGTCCGCTACCATGACCTAGATGTCCTAGAGGCGTTTGAGTATGCAGCTTGAGGCAGAAGGGGTAGGGTCACATAAAGCTCTTTTTATGGGAGCCTGGAATCGCGCTGGTTATGCACACCAAGCGTTGAAGGCGGTAGCCCAGTTTGAGGACTTGGGGAGTTACGACTTCTACTTGTTCTTGGATGGTGTGACCGACGATGAGGATCGGGAAGCTCAGTTAGCTATCAAAGAGAGTGCTGCTCAAGTTCCTAACACGACTGTGGTGGAGTGGCCTGCCCACCTTGGGTGTGACAGTTCTTTTATCGACGCTCGCAAGTACTTGTTTGAAGACCAGGGCTACGATGTTGTCGTGCAGATGGACGACGATGTTGTCATGGCGCCTTACGCCCTTCGAGCCCTAGAGGCTTTGAGCCAGCGTGGCGGGCCTTGTTCACTTCCTACCCTGTGGGCTTGGTGCACCGAATCAGTAACTTGGAAACAAGCACACTTAGGTGAGTGCATCCCCACACCGCCAGCACAGCCCTCTTTCATCTTCACATGGTTCACTCGTCTAGCCTACGAGCGCACTCGGTCATTTATGGCCTTGTACCGAGAGTTGTACTCCAGTGAGTGGCCTCGGCGAAGAGACGCCGCCTCTATTCGTGCATGGTACCGAACCTTGGGGGTCAAGGACCCTGAGAGTTGGGCGACAGGTGCAGACGGAGCCCTCGCTGCGACCGCACAGCACTTGGGAATCCCCCTCCTTCAGCCTGTGGTGAATCACGGGCTCTATATCGGGGTAGAGGGAGCACATTCTGATAGTGCCGGGACTGTCTTTCATAGACTTGGTGCTGATCGAATGAAGCTTGATTTACTGCCTCAGGTGGTAGCAGCCTTAGGAGAGTATAGATGACCCCTCAAGTGGTACTTGACCTTCAGAATCAACGACCAGACTATCTACCTGAGGTTCCTCGTTGGGGTATTGACCGTCCCCGATTGTTGCGACGAACACTTCGAAAAGAGGGGATTACCCTGCTGGCGTGTGTAGGGGACCCCACTGTAGATGCCTGGGTGCCCACTGCGTGTGGTGGGGAGACTGCCGTTCTTTGGGTTAGTCCCCCCGCTTTGAAAGACACTATCGTTCTTAATCCTGCTCCTCCTACCGTTCCTTGTACACTTGCTTTACCCGCCGCCGACCGAGGAGTGCCTGCACGGGTAAAGCTGCGCGCACACTTATTGGCACAAGGGTGGAAGTGGTCAACTACCCCATATCGCGTGTCTGTGCTAGTCGGTTCGTATAATCGTAGGAAGATGTTGGAGGATTTTGTCACATCAGTCCGGGCAAACCTGTCGACTGGTTATGAGATCATTGTGGCAGATGGCGGGTCAACAGATGGCACATTGGAGTGGCTCGCTGCTCAGGCTGATTGTCGTGTAGTTCATGCGGGATTGACTGGTGCGATTGACGCCTTCAATCTTGGGTATGAGGCAAGCGTAGGTAGGTATGTATTCTACGCGAATGACGACACTACTGTTGTTGGAGATGGGCTTGTAACTGCCCTCGCTCATTTAGAGAAAGAGGCAGCATGCCCTGGTATTGCGTTTGAGTTTAAGACTCCGGTAAACCCAGTGTGGGGATGCCCACGATTCAATACTGAGTACCCCCACCCAAATGTGGCACTTCTGCGTAGAGAAGTGGTGGAAGCATGTGTTGCTTTTGAGTTGGGGGCTTTGTGGGGGGATGAAGCTCATCGTGTGCATAAGACGTACTTTGGGGATACTTACCTTGGAGTAGTCTTGGCAAAGTTGGGGTATAAACTGGGCGTATCTCCCGCTCATCGGGTAATTGACCACATGCCCCCCGACGCTCTTCGTGACATGAACAAGTCTAATGCACGAGAATGGAGACGACTGAATGAAGTCTTCGACACGATGTCTGGGCGAAGCGAAGGAGTACACCCTCGTGTGTCAGTAGGGGCGTGGCAGGACGCTTTGGTTCCCTATCCTGGGCGGCTCCCAGCACGCTCTCCGATATCTGCAGGCCCTCCTGAGCGAATTTTAGTAGCGGTAGCGGGTACGAAGAATGGGACGATGGTCGACGCGGCTCGTGCGTTAACCCCTTGGGGGGAGTCTCAATGCCGGGTAGTTTACTTGCATGAGCCCCACGACTGGACTCAGGCGCTATACACAGCGGCGAAAGAGTTGCAACCTACAATTGTGTGGTTGCAGATGCAGCAAGAAACCCACGCGCAGGCTGGTGTAGTCAGCCAGCTAAGGCAGTTAGCTCCTGAAGCGCTTGTGGTCACTTGGAATGGAGATTTGACCGTACCCCACGGAGGGTACTATGGCTGGCAAGACACCTTCTCCCCCTTGGTTGATTTAGCGTTGGTGACTAATTGCACCCATCCGGCACACTTAATGCGACAAGGATGTCCTGCTGCTGGGTATTTACCTATTGGATGGGATAGTCCTACAGTTTCAATCCCAAGCACAGGAGTAGTAGAAGATGCTTCCCCTGTAGTCTTCACTGGGACTGGATATCCACGCCGAGTCAGCATGTTTGCTGAACTGCGACACTTGTTTACAATCTATGGGCATAGCTGGCCTACTACTTGGCGAGTAGGCGCGCCAATAGAGATGAGTCAAGTAGGAGCACTATACCGCTCTGCAGTAGGTGTGGTGTGCTCCAGCGCGACAAAAGAGTTGCGACGGTACACGTCAGATCGCTTAAAGCGGGTGCTAGGTTGTGGTGGGCTCGCGATTGTCGAGGAGTTCTCTGACTACGAGGGTTTAGGTCTTCGCGATGGAGTGAATTGTCTTGTGTGGCAAGACTCCAAAGACCTAGCTTCGTTGTTGAAATTGTGGGTTAGTCCTGAGAAAGTAGGAGATCGTCAACGTATCCGACAGGCAGGATACCAGTTGGCTAATACAACGATGCGATGGACAGACACAATGGAGCACTTGATGGCGTCTGTCCGCTTGGTACGGGCGCATCGCCGATGAGTACTCCTCTCGTTTGGTATACGAACAACTATGGAGACGACCTCTCTGCTTGGTTGGTGACTCGATTGACTGGATGTGCTGTACGTGTCCCTACCGAAGAAGACCCCATTGAGTATATGGCAATAGGGAGCATCCTAAACCATGCGACTACTCGGACAATTGCGTGGGGTACAGGGATCGCATGGGCGGCAGACTCCATCTCGACCCCACGAGAAATTCGAGCAGTGCGTGGCCCATTGACGTGGAGAAAAGTACGTGCTTGTGGGCATAGCTGCCCCACTATTTGGGGAGACCCCGCACTACTACTGCCAGAGCTACTTTCATGTGAGCTTCATCGACACGATGACGTGGTGTTGGTCCCTCATCATGTCGATTACCATCGAGTCTTTTCGGCATACGAAGGGAAGCTAGGGATTCGTGTAGTTGACGTACGTGATCCCAGGGGAGTATCCTACATTACTCAAGCTATTGTTGAAGGTCGTTGTGTGTATTCAAGTAGTTTGCATGGCCTAATTGTGGCTCAGGCCTACGGTTGTCGGTGGGATTGGGTGGAGTTTTCTCCGTTGGTGGGGGGAGGAGGATTTAAGTTTCTCGACCACTTTGCCGCGATGGATCTTCCATGGTACTCTCCGCATCGCTGGGATGCACTCCCTTCCGCAGATGTGTTAGGCCACCTTTCAGGCCGAGACCCTGTAGTAATCCCTCAGGGGCTGTGCTCAGCACTTCGACAAGCCGCTCCATGGCCAATTGTGTAGGAGGACCAGATGTACTCGCAAAATGACGAAGAGCACGCGATTTTAGCGTGCCTTGTTGGGCGCAATCCCTCTCTTCTTTTTGACATTGGCGCCCATAATGGTGTGCGCTTCTCGAACAGTCGAGCGTTAGTAGAGCAAGGCTGGCGAGCAGTACTTGTAGAACCTGACCCAATAGCATTCACCGGGCTGCTTAAGAACACCCAGGGGTTAGGTGATCAGGTTGAGTGCGTAAATGCTGCTATCGTCCCAAACGCTACCCCCGATGCCCTGATGCGTTTTTGGGCAACGAACGGGGACATGATTGGGACTCTCCAAGGCCCTGACGGGCCTCATCAGACGGCATGGAGAACGGTAACTACTTTTCGCCCCCATTGGGTTCGCCCAGTGACTATGGGGACGTTACTTCAACAGTTTGGGTGCCCTACGTTTGTTACATTGGACGTGGAAGGGCAGAATAGTGAATTGGCAGCAGAGCTTCCTTGGCAGGACCCCAAGTTCATTTGTGCTTGCATTGAGTACGGCTCTGACTTCGGGGGACTTGTGCAACGAGCGAAGGCTGCCGGCTTTGAGTTGCGGCATCGTACTGGAGAGAACATTGTCCTATTTCGGAGAGGCGCATGAGCATCATTGACCGTGTTCGGGGTGCAGCATATTGCAACCCTCCAACTTTGGAGAATACATATGCCTTGGCACACGCTTGTGTAGCAGGGTGTGTCGAAGGAAGCTTCATTGAGTGTGGGGTAGCCGCAGGCGCACAAATTGGGATCATGGCTGATGTTGCCCTTAAGGAAGCTCGGGGGCGAGAGGTCCATCTTTTCGATTCCTTTTGTGGGATTCCTGAAGCGGGACCCCAAGATGATGTCCAACCTGGGATCGGAGCGTGTTTGAATGGGGAAGGTCGATTGGTGTCGAGTGGGGTTACCGTCCATGGTTTAGCCTCCGTCCAGGCAAACATGCGTGCCTGGAAAGTCGCCAATGCGAACTTAATCTATCACGAAGGCTGGTTTCAGGATACAATAGCTCCCGCCGCAGCGACACTGAAGAAGATCGCGCTTTTAAGGCTGGATGGGGACCTCTATGAGTCCACTCTTATCCCTCTCCAGCATTTCTGGCCGAAACTGGTGTCGGGCGGGTTCTTGATCATAGACGATTATGCTTTGACAGGTTGCCGACGTGCAGTCACGGAGTACTTTGGCCGAGAGATTGAGGTTACTCCGATTGTTGGTGGTGGAGGCCCAGTGTGGTTGCAGAAGACCTAACAGCGGTTGTAAACGTAGGGGTCGGAGCTTGGCACCCTAAAGGGACTAAGCGTCTAGACGAGTCGTTGACCGCTGTTGGGTATGCAGGCGCTCGCCTGTACTGGACTAAAGAGTACCCTCCTGGCTCTCCGACCCATCAAGACCATCCGTACGGGTTCAAGCCCTACGCGATGGCAGCCGCCGCAGCGCAAGGCAGTCGTTATGTCTTGTGGTGTGACTCTTCCTTATGGGCAGTGCGAGCACTGACGTGGATCTGGGACGAACTCGCAGCACAAGGTCATGTTTTTCTACGAAATGGGTGGTATGCAGGTGAGTGGTGCTCTGACGCGGCTTTACAGCTTCTTGGGATAACACGGGAGGCCGCGTTGCAGGTCCCCCAGCTAATCGGAGGTTGTATGGCGTTAGACCTTGCTGTGCCTCGAAGTCAGACATTCTTCGCAGAGTGGCTACATCATGCGCGAACAGGAGCTTTTCAGGGGGCGTGGTCGAACAAGAACAAAGAGGTCTCTGGAGATTCGCGCGTGTTAGGCCATCGACATGATCAAGCAATCGCAAGCTTGCTCGCTCATAAACATGGGATGTTGATTTCCCCAAGAGCGTACTTTTCAACTGCTGTCAACCAACCACTAGCGCCTGATACTGTGTTCTTGGCGCAAGGCATGTAGGAGTAGGAAGATGTCAGACCCTATCCGTGAGCATTTTGACTATCAGTATGCGTTTTGACCTAACTTCGACTGACTATCAGAAACTCCTGCGACACGCGAGCTTTTATTGCCACCACGACGCTGAGGAGGCAGTACAGGAAGCCTGCATACAGCTACTTCGTTACACTGGAGAGGTGCCTCAACCCCTAAACTGGCTAAGGACTGCAGCACGTTTTAGTGCTTTGAAGTTGTTTAGGTCCCAGAAACGACGACAGGCTGCTGAGTTTCGCATGTGGGCTGCCCACGAGTGGAGTATGCCCCCTGTGGGAGAGGACCGCTGTACTCTTGCCGATGTGGTAAAGCGAGTCCCCGTCCACTATCAGTCTGTGTTAGCCTCTGAGGTCTTGGGTACTCCTAGCACCATCACTGGAGCCGCACACCGCAACCGGCTACTACGCTTGCGTGCTGTTCTGCAAGGACTAGGCTAATGGTGATTCCCCCGCAGGATGCTTACGTTCAGTGGCGAAAAGACCTCATTCACTGGGCTCGGCGTTTCACACGCAACCCAGAGGATGCCGTTCAGCGCGCCTTCGTGCAGTACTGTGCGGCCTGGGAGCAGGTCGAGAACCCTCTCGCGTGGCTCATGTCCGCCACTCGTTTCGCCGCCCTCATGGAGCTACGGGGGGCCTCACGACGCACCTCAGCCTACGATGCCTACCTCAATATCACCCCTCGCACAACCCGCACAGACCCCATTACCTGCATCTTCGCCCATCAGACCTACGCCTACCTCCTCACCTTACCCTACGGTGACCTCGCCGCCCAATCCTTCCTAGGCGATACCCCGACCGAGCTTGCCCCTCTCCACAACACCACTCCGAGCGCCATCAAGAATCGCGTCCTCCGCATCCGCCGAGAACTCAAAGCACTCGAAGCACTCGCGTAAGAGGAGTGTAGATACGAAAAAGGGGCCCGTGGGCCCCTTTTTCGTATCTACACTCCTCTTACTAAGGGCTTACTGCTTGTTCGCGAGGTGGTCCACTTCGAGGGCGATGAAGCGGTCGGCGGTCTCCTTGAGAGCGCGTGAGAGAACTGAGGTGAACGAGGCGACCTCTACCGAGATCGGGTAGTGGCGGAGGTACTCAGCTAGGTCGGTGTAGATGCCCGAGCCTGTGACGAGCACAATCGCGTCTACCTTGCCAGAGGCTGCCCACTTCATCGCTTCGCAGATGAAGCTCGTGGTCCACGTCATCGCACGGTTCTTCTCCGGGTTGACGACGCGGTTCTTGGTGGTCACTCTTAGGTCGCGCAGCACTCGCAAGAAGGCGGTGTTGTCCACTTCCTCAGTTGAGGTAGTGAAAGCTACGCAGTGAACAAGGGTGCGGTCTCCCACGATGTGGTTGAGTAGCTCTGCGAAGTCTACCCGACCTACCTTGTTCTCTACCTCATCTGGGCAGTCCTCTGCGAGCTTCTCATAGAGATCACGGGCGGCGTAGTACACGTTCTGTGTGTCGATCACGACCGCGATTCTCTGGTTACAAAACAAGGACTCTGTGTCGTCCATCTTACTCTACCTTTCAAGTGGCTCTAGGCCGAATACGGGAAGACTCTGAAATGGGGGCGCTTCCCACAAACAAACGCTATGCGTGAGCGATGCCTTTGTCAAGGCAACATCTTATAAGATGACTGTGGTTTTCCCCAAGCGAATACTTTGTGCTGCCTCTCGGGTTCCTCCTTTTGCAGACTGGCCTCTTGGCCGCCGCAGCCGCGTCTCCTCCGAGGTCGAAGTTGAGCCCGAGCGCCCGGATGTTGGTCGCAATCCCTGAGGTAGACGCTCCTTCGACTTGGATCATAAGTTCGACTCCTTAACTCTCGCGTTTGTAGAGGACAGACACGCAGCCTTTGCATCGAGAGGCCCCTTCAGGGACAAAGTGGCCTGTACGACGAGGGTTTACGGGCAGGCCACAGAGGGCTTCTCCCCCAA
>SXGT01329999.1_pt1 | contig 11513 bp, 4 predicted proteins | sample 3176221 | NCBI WGS metagenome assembly SXGT01 (sample SAMN11356862, study PRJNA531348) | freshwater metagenome | isolation source: freshwater sample F1-120 | place: China: Fuxian Lake, Yuxi | collected 2017-12-25
TTAGAACATTTAGATCCATATATTGCATACTCAACCCCTAGTGTTAGTGAAGTTTCTGGAAACAATTTTAGGACTAGAAGGGATATATATACATGTTTTTTAGAAAAAGAAAAGCATGCCTGGTGTCATAATATAAAAGACGCTCTGGATACCTCTTACGGCTCTTTTTTAACATCTTCGGTGGAACAAATTGAAAGTGATTCAAGGTTAAAGTGGAAAACTGTTTTAAACAATAATTTTTCAAAAAAGATACCATTTGATGGACTTTTGGATCCAGAGAGGTATCTTTCTAATATACCAATTTGGGACTCTGAGCCGTTTCTGTCGTCATCTCTAAGGGAAGACTTGAGAGATAAAAACACAAATCAGGCAAGTTATTGGAGCGGAGAAGGTGATAATAGATATAAGCTTGCTATGCATAATTTTTTAGCTGAGGTGCCGAATTTCTTTTTAAAAGATTCAACATTTACTAATTTTTCATCAAATGCAATTTCGAAAGAAGGAATAAACATAAAAAAAGAACAAGCTGATAAATATTATGGAATGGATGTTGTTATAAGTAATAGCAAGTGTAAAAGTTTGACTGATTGGGTTTCTTTGCTTGCATCAAATGCACTTGAGAATTATATAACGAGCTCTAATCTTTCTAAAAGAAAGATACGAGAGATAGTCGGAATACATACTTCAATATATTCCGAAGAGAAAGCATTTGGTCCTCCCTGGATATATGATAGTAAATATTTCAAGTCAAATGATAGGATGTCATATCATCATTCATATGAACCATACACTCCTTGTTATTTTGATGGGTTTGCTATTGCAAGAATAACATTTTTCCCATATAAAGGTGCCGGTTTTTATTCTTTGGACGAAATACAAAGCAACTGTACGGCTTCTTACATAAGGATGCCTTCTCATCGCAGTGGATCTTGGGCGCTTAATAGAATGGGAGAAATGTTAGAACTCCAGACAATTGCGTCTTTGGACGAAAACTCTCTAGAAGAATCCGGATTTTTTTATTCCGGATCGTTTTCAGATCCAGAATTTGAAGATGGCAACACAATGAAAGGTGTCTTTCCTGTTACTAGTAAAACAAGAGATATTATTTCTGCATCTCATAACTGGCAGAATATGGATTCCTCTGTTGAGTTATTTGGTAAGAAAAAGAATAAAAAAGTTGTTTATACAAAATCAGATTCTACACAACAATTTGGAGGAGAACAAATCGAAGACAGTATAGATGCAGATTCTGTTTGGACAATTCAAACAAAATGGGAAACGCCTGTATTAAATTTTGAATACACCGGTAACCTAGATGATGATTTTGATAATAATGTCTATGGCATGTGGCATCAAGCTGGCAGAGAATTATCTTCAGAAGAAGGCATTTGGTTTGAGATTAAAGATTTACCATCTAAAAAAATAGAAAACACCTGTGATGTTTTGAACAAAAAAAGAGGTTTTTATGGAAAAACCTCTGGTGTTTTATATAATATAGCGCCAATAAATGACCTAAGAGCGTTTTATAATAGAACAGAAAATGTAATTAAAAAGAAAAATAAAAATGGAGAATTAATATTATATATTGCTAATGGAGCAGCTTTAGAGTCTGGCCCTACGAATCCTTCTTATATAAAGTTTTCTAATTTATCTAAAGACGTTTTGAATGGGTACAGCTACCAGTCGCAATTGTTTGAAAGTTGTTCATATAATATAACAATGGACAGGTTTGGTGGAGATTCTGTTTTAGATATAAATATAGCAAAGTCCTGGAAGGCTTTTTCTTCTAATCTATTAACAGCACAAGAAATTTGTGATGCAATTAACAATGCTACTTGCTGGGATAGTACAAAGTTTAGATATACTTATAATAACCTTTATTCCTGGTGGTCTATTGGATTAAGTTTTTATGATCCAATTGTTGCCCCAAAATATTTTATAACAGCTTCTACATTTATTCCAATAGCAAATGATGTACCTTTTACGGTTTTAACGTCATCTGATAATCCTGTAGCTGCAATAAGGATGAAAATTGTTAATAAATGTGGAAGACTCATATATGATTGGAGCGGGTCTAATTCTGCTGTTTCATATAACATGAATAATAGTGGTACATATTATGACGAAGACTGGGATTGCAGAAGGGCTAGAGACTTTAATTTCCCGAGATATTTAGAGAGTGGAAAAAATGGAGAAAACGTAAATGTAGAGCTATATTTTGAAGACCAAGACAGAGATCCATATGCAGCAATGTTTTATGGAAAAGATAACAAAACAGGTCAAAATATTGTATCTCCAAGTGCAGCTTTTACTGGTGGAGAGGATGGAAAAGAGTATCAGGTAGAATCGTTGGCTGATTTATTAGGTTTTGAAAAGACAAGGAAAAGAATAGGAAATGTTTCTGAAGAAAAAATTATTAGTGAAGCAATTGTTGCTATTCCATTTATTGAAAATGGAGAAAAAAGAAAGTTTATAGAAATCCCAAGATATTGTATCGATGTATCTCTTGGAAAAATAAAACAAGACAATAACAAGCCATTAGTAGCAGAGTCTATTAAAACAATGGTAGAAAAGATGAAAAAATATGTTTTTCCTCCAAGAATGGACTTTATTACCAATGAAAATATTACGCCATATACAATGTATATTTTTGAGTTTTCAACTAAATTAAGTGCAGGAGATTTGAAAAAAATATGGCAAAATATTTCGCCAGATATTTCTAGAAATCATCAAGTAGAAGAATCTATCATTGAACATGAAATTCAAGATAGTGAACTATTAAATGATGCAAATATGAAGGAAAACTTAAGATGGATGGTGTTTAAAGTAAAACAAAAGGCTGAGATTAATTATTTTGCAAAGACATTAAGCGACTCAGATGATGATAGGTTTAAATTTGATTTTAAATTTGGGAAAAATGATACTGGAATTAAGCTTGTTCCACAATATTCCTATAATTGGCCTTATGATTTTTGTAGTTTAGTAGAGCTATGCAATATAGACGCAGAAGTACATATGGGAAAAGAAGACAAAAAATAAATGTGAAATACTTTTTCATTCTATTTAGTATTGGATATTTTTATTAAAACAGGAGTATAAACAATTGGCATTCTTAGATAAAAAAGAACAGGTGATAGACTTACAACTAACGCAGTATGGGAAAAAGCTTCTTTCAAAGGGCAAATTGACACCTGTTTATTATGCATTTTATGACAATGATGTTATTTATGATTCTAATTATGCCTCTTTAAATGAACATCAAAACGACACAGACACAAGGATTTCGAGTAATACTCCACAAATTGATGCATTATATGTATGTTATGGACTAGAAACTCAACTTTTAAAAGATAATAAAATTATTTTAAGCGAAAAAAAGACTTTAGATTATTCTAAAACAAAAGAAAAAATTTTTAATACTATAAAATCACTTGGAAACTCTGAGGAAGGTTGCATTAAATACCCATCATTTGAAATAGCTTTTTTAGACGGGGATATTTCAGAGAGCACACCAGTCCTTTCAAGTTCATATCAAATAGAGATGATTCCGCAGATTAGTAGTAGCATTACATATAGAACTAAAATATCAAAAATAGAAGATTATATAGAAGACAAGACAATACAAGAAGAAACACAGCCAGAAGACTTTATTAATGAGAAAGTTTTTGGTGATGGTTCTTATATAAATGTTGAAGATGGATCTTTGATTATTCAGTTATCTGAACATAATTCATTATTTCAGAACGAAAATTATGACATTGAGCTTTTTTCTATTGAAGACACAGAAGATAATTCAAAAGAGAGTGTTTATTCTCCAATGTTTTTTAAAATAGGAGATGATGATACACAAATAAATAAAAATTTTGTAAATTATTTTTTTGATATACTAGTTGATGATGAAATATCTGAGGAAGAAATTTGCCGTTTACAAAGCTCTAAAGATAGAATTGGAATTTATGATGATTCTAACAGTGAGGGTTGTGGCGAAAAGAAGTGTCTTGAGAAGAAAAACACTTTATATGGAAACATCATTATTGATGATATAGAGGAGTGTAAATAAGTGGAAAGTAAATTTTTATCAAAAACATTTAATGGTATTTTGCCATATATATATGTTGGAAAGGTAACTCTAGAAAATAATAGTTCTGATATCAATTTTATAGATAATCCACATATAGATAGCTCTTCTGAAACAAAGGTTTTTATAGAAGATGGAAAGTTAATCGTACAAAATGATGGAATAAAATTTGATGCCTTAAACAGCATTAATAAAAACATTATAACACTAGAGTGCCGAGTAAAAAAAACGCAAAGCTCCACAGCTTTACTTAGTGATATTGAAAGCGATATAGGAAAATACATTAATTTCTTTATATTTCAATCAAAAGATAAAGAAATAACAGAAGATTTACGTGTTCAAAACAAAACTCTTTCTGATATTATGTTTGATGCAAAATATAAAGACAATACTAGAGTCATAAATTATTCATCTTTAGTTACAAATAACTCTATAAATGAAGAAAATGAAATAGTGTTTTATGAAAAGTTTTTTATAAAGCAAAAAATAGAACATTTATGTTATTTTTTATTCTCATATATTGACATAGAGGCGATGTGCCAGGATTTAGGTTTTAGTCTAGGCGCGGAAAAAGTTATTTCTGGTGATAACGCTGCGGAATTAGTTTTTGATGCAGGGGCAATTGTTTCTATGTCGTTTTTGTTAAAGAACAAGGAAGGAAGTTTTTATGATGGACCGTTTTATAAGAAAGATGATAAATTTTTTTCATCAATTGACGACTCAGAACTTCTATTAGAAACAGTCCAGAACGCAAAGATACAAGATTTTAGAAATAATGGCACAATTTTGTCAGAGATTATTTCAAAATTATCAATAGATAAAACAATTAACAATATTAATGATTCTGTTAATAGTATGTTTTCGGAAAAAAGAGATACTATTAAAAATAACAGGTATTTTTCGGATTTTCTTATTTCTCAAGATAAAGAGAAGAATCTAAATTTTGTATTTTCATTGAACATAGACCAAATTGTTAAAGAAAATACAGAATATTCAAATATTTTAAAAAAGATAGATCCAAATGTAATAAAAAATGCAAAAATTAAAACAATAAAGGTCAGCAGGATTAGAATTAGTAATAATTCTGGGGATATAGACGAAATAAAAAACGACGATGGATATACACCGTTTATGGGTGAGGAGGATTATCCAGAGACCGTTATCTCAACAGGAGATCCGGAAGGTAAAGTTATAAAACTAGACAATGATAGGGGGTTTTTGGAAGAAATAAGTGTAAACTATCAAAGTCTTTTAAACAAAAATATAAGAACTTTTAACGGTACAGATAAGTTAATAAAAAATATTAGTTTTGGAAAATATAAATATTGTATAGAAGTGCAATTATTAGACCCAATATATGAATATTTGTCTGTAATTTATAATGATTTTTTAAATGAATACAGTAAATATGCAAATTTTCAAACAGAATGTTTATATAATGGAGAATATAATGAAGAAATAAATTCTTTTTCAAATTCTTTTGTAGAATCTCAAAAAAAGAAGTATGAAAAAGACCCAAGTAATAGTCCTTGGGTGTCATGTGTATCATCTTTTATAAAATTATTAAATATTTTATCCGTAAATGACATTAATAAGGATACAATTAATTTTCTGCAGTTTATTTCTAATCCAATGACAGGAAATTTAGATACTATTTCTAGATTTTTAAAGTTATATGAAGATTTATTATATTTTTGTTCTAGTTTTTTGGGAATAGATATTGTTCCAATATCAACTGGAAGAAGTAGCTTTATAAAAAATTCTTCAAATGTTTCTAGGTCAAAAAATTCATATGGAAAAGTATTTTATTTTAAAGTTTTTTCTAATAATTTTGTAGATGTAGAGAAATTTAATATTTTAACATTTGATTATTTATCAACTAGTACAAATGAATTAGATTTCAGTAGCAATGGTGTTCTAAAGGTAAATAAAGACATTTACCAACAGAGGGCAAAAGATGAAATATTAAAGTTTTTTAAAGATGATAATGTTGATATAAGTATAAAAACTCAAGATAGGACTTATAGTACTAGAGATGATTTAAGAGATTTTGCTTATACATATATATCTCCTGTAGCGATTCATGATAGTTTAAATAATTTTGGAAAAACTACTGTAAAACCTTCGCTTGTAACTTATAACACAAAAGATTCACAAATATTGTCTGATATTTTTTCAAAAAGTATTGCTACGCAATATAGCAAAAAATCGCCCATATTGCCAATGAAGACAGTATCTAATATTGATTATAGCGGCATAAAATCAGATAAATCTAATAAATACATCTATTCTTCAAGATTTATAACAGAAAAAGGATTGTCTTTTGACAAGTACGTACCGGAATCAATTGATAGTTCTATTTTAGAGTCACTAAAATCAAAAGAACCAAAGACAATATTAGATTATCAAGCAAAAGATTTAAGATCTCCGAAAATAAGCAATACAAAGGAGACATTAAATAAGCAAATTATAGAAAAAGGTAGTTTTTCAAAGTTTAAAAATAATTCTAAAGAAGATTTTTCTGATATTTTTATCGGAGAAAATCCATTATCCAACGATAAGATTGAACAAGAACAGAGCTGTAAAAAACAAAGTGTATTTCAAAAGATATCAAGTGCATTAGTAGACACACTAATGTCATCATTTGTTAAGGCAGACAATAAATTGGGTCAATTAGCAAAGGGTAACAATATATTAAAAACATTTGACCTTAAAAGCAAAGATAATTCCTTAAATAGATTAAGTGAAGATGAAGTTAAACAGCTTCCGCTTCAAGTAAAAAGCTTATATATAGCCAGCAATTCCCCAGATAAGGTTACTTTTAACTGGAATGATAAAACAAATCCCATTTTGTCAAAAGACGAAAATATGTTTTCTGTTAATTATAATTCCATTCAGGGGGTAGAGGTTCTTTCTGGATTTTCTGAGGATCCTGATGGCAATATTAATATGAATGATCCAATATGGGAAAAGCTTGATGCTAACAAGTTTGATTCGCTAGATAGTGGAAAATTTGTTTGCAGAATGACGGACTATCAGAATTCAAAGATAGGTATAGAGAAAAATAATTATATAAACGGAAATGTATTAAACAAGCATTTTATCTTAGATAGTAATATAGAAATGCAAAATAATCAAATAGAAAGCAGCAAAGATGCGATTAATTCTACAAACGATGTAATTACTTTATATCACAAAAAAAATACAAGAACTTTATTATAATTAAGGACAAAAATGGCCTGTAAAAAGAATAATAATCAGGGTAATCAAGCTGTTCCGATAGTTCATATTAAAAATGCACCATATTATCCAAGTAACCCATCAAGTAACACAACTGGTACATATGAATATTCTAGGGATAATGCAATATATTCTGTTTCTAGAAGCGAGAAACTAGAAAGGAAGGATATTCTTTCTTTTTCTTCAAATAATCAATATCAAAATATAAAAAATTATCTTATTGGTAAAAATATTAAATTTTTTAATAATGAAATAATTGGGCCATTTTTAGAAAATCCAAACCAAGAGGTAAAAGACAACAATATTGAATTATATGATAATTTTAGGCTACAGAGTGGGCTATATTGGGCATATGATAAAGAAAAAGAAAATATTTCATATATGAGCACAAAAAAATATTTTCCATATGAAATAGCAAGCATTGATTTGGTTGGAGAGTTTAATAATAGTGATGATAAAAAAGATACTACAAAAAGTGTTGCCAATATATTAACAAATGAAAGTAATAAAATAAAAGATTTTTTTGGTTGGACAAAACAAACTATTGTTTTAAAGGCTAAAATAGATTTTTACAGACCAGTATCTGCAAGTAAAACAATGTCTTTGAAAGCACTTAAAAAATATGAGTTTTTTCCTGAAAAATGGAGAGCATATATAGTTGGCGGAGAGTTTTCCGAAAGAGACGCGATCACCAGCAGGTTCAGTCCAATTACAAAAATGGGTGTATCTTATTATGACTATAATTTTTTAACCCCAGCCCCATTTTTAAAAAAAGAACTTGAAGGATTTTCTAATGGCTTAAACAAGCCACTTGTTGCAGATGTTGAATCTAATTATGAATATTATGTTAAGTCTTTTGAAGAAATTGGAAAAACGATTCCTGAACAATTGCATCCAAACTTTTATTTTTGCACATTAGGTTCTGATACATCTGCTGGTACCTATGGTTTTTATGACCTTATAACCCTTGAAAACTCTATGAAGTTACAAGACTATTCTCTAGACAGTATTGTACAAGTAAGTACACAAAGGGATTATTTTAAAACATATATTTCCAAGCTTAATAAAATATCATTAACAAACGAAGGACAAAGAAAATATCAGCAGGCTGCAAGTAAGTATAAGAATATTATTTTTCCAATGAGTGATTACCAAAAGATAAAAGAAAAGAATTTTTTTTCTAAAAATATCTTCCCAATGAGAATAGATGTAACTTTTTCAAACGACATGGTTTCGCCAATTACTAAAATATTAAAAGATACACATTTGACAACAAATTTTATGTCTTATATTGCCGATACATTGCTTCTTAAGACAGATAATAAGGATATTACAAAACAATTTACACAAATTACTGAAGCTATTTTGACACAAACAATGGAAAGTGGGGAACAATATACACAGAAAGCAAAAACAATTACACAAAGCGAAACAAGAACATGGAACATAACAGAGTGGATTGCTTCTATAAACGATACAGAAATAGAAGAGATTAATCTTGCAAAAAAAAGAGAAGGATTTTTAGGAGATACAGCGGTATTTCTAGAAGATATTGATGGTAAAGATATGAGCATGGTTACGTCAAAAGATTATTCGTTATATAAAAATCTTATGAAAATTGTGCTTTGTGGAAAAATAAAAAATTTAGTTAACAGTAATGCAAGAAGTTTTTCAGATGTATTGTATGGGAAACCAGCATATTCCGATACAGTTATGTATAAAATATCAAAATATAACTTAACTACACCATCTATTCCCGTGCAAGAAATTTTTATTTCTAACACAACAGAAGATGATGTAATAAACTATGTGGATACACAAGTTAAATATGGGAATAGATATCAATATACTGTCACTGCATATCAAGTTGTTATAGGAACAGAATATTCATATTCCAATATAAAAGTTGACTCAAGCAAGGCATTTTTAGATGTTTTACACAAACCATCTATTTTGCTTGTAGAAGTCCCCTATTTCACTAGTTCAGATGTCATGGTAGATAACCCACCAGTGTATCCACAAGTAGATATTATTCCCTATAAAGGAAACGACGCAGAAATTTTGTTAAACTTTAATTCTAGTACAGGCCAATTTTACGATGAGCCAGTGGTAATAGATGAAAAAGATATAGAAAATTTTAGCTATTTTAAAAGATATAATGGTAAAAAAATAAAATTTAAAACAGATGATTATAGTAGTATTTTTCAAGTATTTAGAACACAGGTTGCGCCAAAATCATATAAAGATTTTTCTGGAAAGCTTATTAGTGCTGTAAAATCAGATATTAATACTATTACGCCCCAAGAAGCAGCAACAGCAGCTTTTATAGATAACATTGTTCCAAATACCAAGTATTATTATACATTTAGGAGCATAGATGTTCATGGGCATTTTTCAAACCCAACACCAGTTGTTATGTTCGAGATGGTTAATAACAATGGAACAGTATATCCAGTTATACAAGACTATTTCATGGAAGAACAGGTTCATAAACCGTCAAGAGCAGTGAAAAAGTTTATTAAAATAAAACCAACATTTGACCAAGCTATAATAAACGAAAAGAAAACAAACATAATAGGGGCATCTTCTGTTGAAAATTTACAAAATGTCTTTTTAGGAATAAAGGATGAGACAGTTTTTGGAAAACAATATAAGTTGCGCATAACAAGTAGGCATACTGGTAAAAAAATAGATATAAATTTCTCTGTAGACCATATACACGAAAAAATTGAAAATAAATAAAAAAATAAAATAATTCACTATATATTAAAGAACAAACACTAGGAGAATAAAATAATGGCTTTTCTTGATAATAGCGGAAATATAATTCTTGATGCAGTATTAACGGATACTGGCAGACTGAGACTAGCTCAGGGCAAGTTCAAAATTACAAAATTTGCACTAGGGGATGATGAGATAAATTATGGGATTTATAACAAATCTCATCCATCTGGGTCTGCTTACTATGATTTAGAAATTTTACAAACACCAATTCTAGAAGCGTTCACAAATAATGCAGCTAGTATGAAAAGTACATTAATTTCTATTCCAAGAACAAACCTTTTATATTTGCCGGTTATGAAAGTAAATAATAATTTTGACGGCGCCACAGATATGCATTCAGATGGTGCTTATCTTGTTGCAGTAGATCAAGATACAGAAAATAGTTTTGCAACAGTTCAAGGTGTAGTGATGGGAGCAACACTAAATGGTGGAGAATATGTTAGAGTAGACCAAGGACTAGATACATCAGAGATTCCCCCAACATTTGTTATTGATGCTGATTTAGTGGAAACACAATATATTATTGAAATTGACAATAGGCTTGGCAAAATCGTATCTAGATTTGCAAACAAAAACAGAACAACAGCAAGAGTTAGTTATATTGATGATGATAATATTGCAAGTTATTACCTTAGCTTAGGAACAGACCCAGAATTTGTTAGTGAAAATTCAGATACAACATCTGGTGGAAAGCAAGTTATCTCTGGACCAAGAGGGACATATTTAGAGTTTTCTCTTCAAGCATCTTTAGACCTAACTTCTAGTACTTATTTGTTTGAACTTCTTGGTGGTACTGCTACCGTTGATGGAGTAAATGTTTATTATATTGATAGTATTGTAAGAGTAGCAGGAGCAAGTACAGGTACTTCAATAGATATCCCAGTACGATTTATTCGAAATGTATAATAGGAGAAATATAAATGGCAACAGTTTTTAAATCACTTTTAGCAAATGATGTTGCAAATACACGTACTCTGCTTCATGAAGCGATTCCTTTAACAGGAGCAATTGTAAGCGGAACTTATGGAACACACCCTAATGAGCAAAACATTAAGAACTTTGCCCATGGGATGTTTCAAGCAGTTTATGATTATCCATATCTAAGTTCATCAGCCAATCATATTTTTGATATTGCTGTTGGATATGCGCCAACGAGTGGATTATCTTCTTCATTGTCAGTTCAGAATAGTAAAAAAATTAATATTTATAATCAGATGGCCCAAGTATTGATGGGGCATGACCATACTGGAAGTATTCAAACATTTGATGAAGATGGTAATATCTTAGCTGGTGGCAATAAAATTAAAGAAGCAATATTTGTTAATTTTTCAAGATTGTTAACAAAAGATGAAATTAAAAAAGGGTCATTTACAGTTAAGCTAGGAACAGGCGCAACATATGCTGCTGCAAA
>SXGT01712579.1_pt1 | contig 11513 bp, 8 predicted proteins | sample 3176221 | NCBI WGS metagenome assembly SXGT01 (sample SAMN11356862, study PRJNA531348) | freshwater metagenome | isolation source: freshwater sample F1-120 | place: China: Fuxian Lake, Yuxi | collected 2017-12-25
GACGTCGTCCGAGGCGGCGACGACCTCCTCGGTGGCGAGGTCGTGGTCCTCGACCCAGTGCGGGGGCCAGCGTGGGAGGTCGGTCATCGTGGGGACAGTCAACCGCACACGGGCGACCTTTCGCAGTGCCGAATTGGGCTTTTTCGGGGTCGTGGTATAGACCCTCGTGCAGACACCTCGCCGCTGCGGACAACTGTCCAGGGCGGGCACGTTGCTCTTTTCTACTTTTCTTACCCTTGGTTTCCTAACCAACTGGTTGATTGTGGTCATTACCAAACTCCAAACTTTTACTGAACCCGGGGGGAATCTTTTGATATGGAAAATCTGTTGCCTGGACTCTGGATCAGACATGGGAAACATGGGCCGGAGTCCGGGAAAGCAGGCAATTCTAGTTTTTCGACCCCCTTCTGTCAACTCATGAGACACGAATTGTCAAGTGTTCAGCGTAACGAAAAATGACGCAGTTTGATTCAAACCGACATTCCGCCCCTCAGCCGTCTAAAATACACCTTTCCTGACAACTGACCACTACGCCCGCAAGTTGTCCCAGCCAACCGGGGCAGGGTCAGGAACCATTGGCCTCCGGCCGGGGAGATACCGCCCCCTTCCGGTTCAGCAGGAAATACACCACCGGTACCACGTACAGCGAAAAGGCGGTCGAGGCAAAAATGCCGAAGATGAAGCTCCAGGCCAGACCGGAGAAGATGGGATCCAGGGTGATTACCACCGAGCCGAACAGGGCCGCTCCGGCCGTCAGTACGATGGGACGCAGGCGGGTGGCACCGGCTTCGATCAGGGCACTGATCAGATCATGGCCCGTAGCCCTCAGTCGCTCGATAAAGTCGATCAGAATGATGGAATTTCTGACCACAATGCCGGCCAGGGCAATCATGCCGATCATGGCGGTGGCCGTGAACAGCACCGGGTTGGCATAGCCGCCCACGGGAGATGCCAGCAGGTTCAGCAGGCTGAACCCCGGCATGATGCCAATGACGGTGAGGGGAATGGCCACCATGATGACCAGCGGCAACCCCATTGAACCGGTCTGCGCTACCAGCAGCACATAAATCATCAGCAGGGCGGCAGCGAAGGCCAGTCCCAGATCACGGAAGACATCCACCGTAATTTTCCACTCGCCTTCACCCGCCAGATCCACCGTGTAGCCAGGTGGCAGGGGGTTTTGTTGCAGGATACGGCCCCAGTCCAGTACGGCTTCCACCGGCTCGCGTCCAGCCAGTTCAGCCGTCACGTAATTGAGTCGGCGCAGGTTTTTGTGATAGATGGTGGTATCGTCGGTGTCAGTTATGACGGTTCCGATTTCACCCAGCGGTACGGTTTGTCCGCCTGCCGTGCGAACCCTGAGGGCGGTCAGTTCTGCCACCGAGGAGCGTTCGGCTTCGGGCAAACGCAACAGGATGTCGAGCGGTTGTCGCTCGCCCGCCTCATGAACGGCACCGACACCGGTGCCCTGCAGGGCGGTTTTCAGCAGATCCGCCACGGCACTGACCGTCACTCCGTGGCGGGCCGCTTCGGCCCGATCCAGTTGATAGCGAATCCGGGTTTGGGGTTCATCAACCCGGTCGTCCAGATCCACCAGCCCGGCAATGCCCCGGAGCCGGTCGGCTACCGTTTCCGTCACCCGTTCCAGTTCGGGTATATCCGCCGTCAGCGGGCCATACACTTCCGCCACAAAGGTGGACAGTACCGGCGGGCCGGGCGGCGATTCGACAATTTTGAGGCGGACACCGTGGCGGGCAGCAATCGCGTCAAGCTCAGGACGAATCCTGAGGGCGATTTCATGCGACTGCTGTACCCGCCGATCCTTTGGCAACAGATTGATGCGGATATCCGCCTGATACGGTTCCTGCCGCAGGTAATAATGTCTGACCAGGCCGTTGAAATCCCTGGGCGAGGCGGTGCCGACATAGGTGCTGAAGTCCGTGATTTCATTGACACCGGCCAGATACCGCCCCAGTTCACGGGCGGCGGCATCGGTTTGCTCCAGGCTGCTGCCCCGGGGTAAATCCAGTACCAGTTGCAGCTCGTTCTTGTTGTCGAATGGCAATAACTTGAGGGGCACAACCCGGAATACCGCCAGCAGGGCAGATCCCACCAGGGCGACAAACACCAGAACCAGAAAGCCGCCAGCCCGCCCCGGCGTGCTGACCAGCCCGCCCAGGGTGTGGTGGTAAAACCGGCGCAGCCGATCCGGCTGATCAGCCGGACTGTCGCTGTCATGGCCGTGGACGCTGTCCTTGAGCAGGTAATAACTGGCCCAGGGCGTTACGGTAAAGGCCACCAGCAGTGACACCAGCATGGCAATCGGGACGTTGAAAGCCATCGGAGCCATGTAAGGGCCCATCATGCCGGTGATGAAAAACATCGGCAGAAACGTCACGATCACCGTCAGGGTGGCAAAAATGGTGGGAGGACGCACCTCGTCGACGGCGGTGAGGGTGGCATCCAGGGCCGGTTCACGGCCCAGGCGCAAATGGCGGAAAATGTTTTCCACATCCACAATGGGATCATCCACCAACAACCCCAGCGACAGGATCAGGGCGAACAGGGTCACCCGGTTGATGGTGTAACCAAACAGCAAATCGCACAAAAGGGTCAGCCCCAGGGTCATGGGAACCGCCAGGGCCACGATAAACGATTCCCGCAGCCCCAGGGCAAAGGCCAGCAGTACCAGAATGGTGATGATGGCGATGCCCAGATGTTTGACCAGTTCGTTGACCTTGTGGTTGGCGGTTTCGCCGTAATCACGGGTAACGGTCAGGCTCACCTCGGGCGGAATCAGGCTACCGTACAGTGCGTGGGCCGTTGCCATGACCGCGTCGGCAACCGTAACCGCGTTGGCTCCCTTGCGCTTGGCCACGGTCAGGGTGACGGCCGGGCGTTCCTCGCCGGGTTGCGGGGCGGTTTCGGCACCGGGCAGGCGGCGTGATTCAGCCGCTGCCGGGCCAAAGCCGATGCGGGTGTACTGACTGACTTCGACCGGCCCGTCCTGAATGTCGGCCACCGCATCCAGATAAATGATGCGTCCGTCGTGTTCGGCTACCGGTAGACGCGCCAGTTCGGCTGGATCGGTGATGAACGGCCCGGCTTCCAGCCGCACCGTGTGATTGGCCGTGACAAACTGGCCTGCCGCCACGTTGACATTGGCGGTTTTGAGGGCTTGCAGTACATCGCTCAGGCTGAGGTCATGGGCGGCCAGCCGGGCTGAATCCGGGTAAACCTGCACGGCCCGACTGGAACCGCCCACCACGCTGATGTGGCCGGTGTCGGCCACTGCGGCCAGTTTGTCACGCAGTTCGTCGGCTAGGCGGCGCAGGGCATGGCCCTCATACAGGGGCGATGGCGAAGACAGGCTCAGGGTGACGATGGGGACATCGTCGATTTCCACCGGTTTGACCGTCCAGCCCGACACCACCGGTGGAATCCGGTCACGGTTGGACAGGAGCTTGTTCCAGATTTTGACCAGGCTGTCTTCCCGGTTCTGGCCCACATAAAACCGTACCGTTACCAGGCTGGAACCGGCCTGTGACGCTGAATACACGTATTCAACCCCGTCGATTTCCCGTAACAGCATCTCCAGCGGGGTTGCGGCCAGTTGTTCCACTTCGCGGGCCGAAGCCCCGGGCACCTCGATAAAAATATCGGCCAGCGGCACCACGATCTGCGGTTCCTCCTCACGGGGGGTCAGTGCCAGGGCAACCCAGCCAGCCAGCAATGAGGCAATCAGCAGTAACAGGGACAGGCGAGAGGTAATGAACACTTCGACGATGCGGGCAGTAAAGCCCCGTTGGCCTGTATTTGCCGTCATGGCTGTACTCCCTGTGGCAGTGCGACCCGGTCGCCGGGTTCCAGACCCGCCAGTATCTCAATATCACCGCCGAAGCGTTGTCCGGTACGGACGTGACGCAGGCGGGCAGTGCCGTCACCGGCAATCCACTGTACCGTGGTGAGCTGACCGCTGCGGGTCAGGGCGGTTGCAGGGATTGTCAACCGCGATTCCGACCCGCAGTGCTGTTCAAGCCGGGCCGGTGTGCCGGGTCTGAGGTTGTGGTTGTCCGGCAGGCGGGCCTTGACCCGCACCGTGTGGGTGAGCGGATCCGCCGTCGGCTGGATTTCATGGACGCTGGCGATGAGCGGGGTGTCGTCGCGGGCCGTTCTGACCGTGACGCTGTCACCGGTGTGCAGGAAGCCGGCACAGGCTACCGGGACGCTGGTCTCCAGTTCCAGCCCGCCCGCCTGTTGCAGGCTCAACACCGGCTGGCCCGGCAGGGCCATGTCGCCCGGTTCCATCAGGCGGTGAACCACCACACCGTCATACGGGGCGGTGATGGCGGTTTCGGCCAGAACCGATTCAGTGGCCCGCAGAACCTCGCGGGCTTCCCTGACCCGGGCCTGACCGCCCACACTGGCCGCCGTGCTGGCATCCAGTTCCTGACGGGTTGCCGCTTCACCGGCATACAGGGTGCGAATCCGCCGGTCGTCAGCCGCTGCCTTGAGTGACGCCGCCTCAGCCGCCGCCAGTGCCGCCCGTGCTGCCGCTACCCGGGCCTCCAGTTCGCTGGCATCAATTCGCACCAGTACCTGACCCCGCCGGATGCGGTCGCCGCTTCTGACCGTCATCGTCAGGATACGCCCCGCCACCCGGGCAGCCAGGCGGGTTTCGCTCGGGGCGATCACCGTACCGGGCCAGGTCAGGCGGTGGGTTTCCTCAACGATCCGGGCAACGGCCACGGCCCGACCGGTCGCCAGTGGATTGTTGGCATACACGGTCATGCCGGGTTTCACCTTGTCGGCGAAACTGCCCTGCATGAATAAAAACAACAAAACCAGCCCGCCCACGGCAGCCAGGGCGTACAGCGAGCGGGGAGAAGGGGAGGAATCAGTCATGGGAGTGTGTGCGGTTGGCAGGAATTGACAGGGTGCCCACGGCCTGTTGCAGTTGCGCGTCTGCGATGTAAGCCTCGTAGTGGGCCATGATGGCACGGAGACGGGCCTCGGCCCGGTCGGTTTCGGCATCCAGATAGCGGGTCACCGCAGCCGATCCGGCCTGATATTGCAGATGAACCAGGCGCAGGGCTTCGTCAGCGGCCTGTTGACCACGCTCGGCGGTTTCACTGCGTTTCAGGGTTTCGCCCAGGGTAGCGGCGGCCCGCCGTACCTCGTCCTCAATGCCCAGGCGAGTGCGTTGAATCAGGGCTTCAGCCGCTACCAGCCGCTGTTCGGCGGCGGCAATCCGGGCCCGGGTGGCTCCGCCCGAGAACAGGTCGACTTCGGCGTTCAGTCCCAGTGTCAGGTTGTCCTGACTGAAATTGATGTCAGGACCCCGGCTGTTCAGTCCATAGGCGGTATAGGCCGTGACCCTGGGCAGGAAAGCGGCCTTTTCGGCCCGGAGTTCGGCTGCGCGCAGGGCCTTTTGCCGGTTGGCGGCCTGAAGTTCCGGTCGGTGATCCAGTGCCTGTTGCAGCAGGGTCGCAATGGCAGGCGGCGGGTTTGGCAGCGTCGGCGCAGGCGGCGCAGGCGTGTCCGTCACCTCACCGCCGACCAGCATCTGCAAACTGGAACGGGCCAGGGTCAGGGCATTCCCTGCCCGGATTTCCGCTTCCCGCGAAGCCGACTGGCGCACGTCCAGCGAAAGGACATCCGCCTTCAGGGCCATGCCCTGTTCTACCCGTTGACGGGTGTGGTTTTGTTCTGCCGCGATACTTTGCAGCGACTGGCGGGCGACCTCCATCTGTTCGGGTGCCATGCGCCAGGTATACCAGGCCGCGGTGACTGCGGCGGCCAACCGGTTCTGCAGGGCTTGTTGTTCCAGGGCCGCCGCTTCCACGCCCAGTGCCGCCGCCTGGCGGCGATAATGATCTTCACCCCCCCGATACAGTGACCAGGATGCCATCAGTTCGGGGCGGAAATTATCGACCCAACCGGGCTGGTTGATGTCCATGCCGAAATCAAAACGGCGTTGTGCCACGATGTAGGCAAAGGCCCGGGACGGGTCGTTGGTGTATTCGTAGCCGACCCGGGCAGAAAGGCGGGGCAAAAAGGCGGCGGTGGCTTCCTGCAACCGGGCCTCGGCCTCGGCCAGCCGGGCTTTCTGCACCATCAAATCGGGATTATTGGCCAGTGCCTGCTCAATGAGCGGTGCCAAACCGGCGGAGGCGGTATCGCTGTGGACGGTGGTCGGGCTGCATACCACCCCGCCCAGCAGCAGGCTGCACAGGATAGGCTGTTGTTTCATGCGGGTATCAGGGCATTCGGAAAAAAATGGGCGGAACCGGGTGACGGTTCCGCCCGTTGGCATCAAGGCAACATCAATGCGGTTTGAGCCGCACCACGCCCAGCATTTTCAGCATGAAGCGTTCATAGAAGGGTTCGCTGATGCCTTTCCTGATTTTGCGGATGAAATACCATTCGAACACGATCTTGGCCCAGTGTACCCACTTGCCCTTGTCGGCCCAGGTGACATTGCGGGGCGGATTCTGCGGCTGGGCCAGGAAGGCAACCCCGGTGTCGCCCAGATCGGCCAGACACAGGGCATTCCAGGTACCCTTGTGGCTGGGCTGCTTGCCGTCCAGTTCCTCACGGATATTGTGGGCGGTGGCCGTCACCATGGATTCAATCATGTAACCGGTTTTGGGAACGCCGGTCGGTACCGGGGTTTGTTCCAGTGGCGGAATGGCAATGCACACCCCCACCGAGTAAATGTTGTTAAAGGCGGGATTGCGCTGGTGTTCGTCAACCAGTACGAACCCACGCGGATTGACCAGCCCCTCTACGCCACGTACGGCATCCACCCCGGTGAAAGCCGGAATCATCATGGCATGTTTGAACGGCAATTCGTGCTTTTGTTTTTCCTGGCCCTGGTCGTCGACTTCGGTCACGTACATCGTGCCCGCTTCAATCCGTTCCACCCGGGCATTGGTGATCCATTTAATGTGACGATGACGCAATTCGCTTTCCAGCATCCCTTTGGAATCGCCGACGCCGCCCAGGCCCAGATGGCCAATGTACGGTTCGGAAGTCACGAAGGTCATGGGTACCTTGTCACGGATCTTGCGTTTTCTGAGATCGGCCTCGGCAATGAAGGCATATTCGTAGGCCGGGCCGAAACAGGACGCACCGGCCATGGAGCCCACCACAATGGGGCCGGGTTCCTTGACGAAACCGTCCCAGAATTTGGCGGATTCGCTGGCATGGTCGACATGACAGACCGACTGGGTATAGCCTTCCGGGCCGAATCCGGGTACTTCGTCAAACGCCAGCCGGGGACCGGTGGCAATGACCAGATAGTCGTAATCGGTACAACTGCCGTCTGCCAGTTCAACCTGGTTGCGTTCCGGATGAACCTTGCTGGCTTTCTGGTTGATAAAGCCAATGTTGCGTTTGGCCAGCATGGGAGCCAGTTCGACCTTGATCTGATCCGGCGTCCGCCAACTGACCGCCACCCAGGGATTGGATGGGACGAAGTGAAAAGTCTTGCTATCGGAGATGACGATGACCTCATCCTCCTTGCGGGCTTCCTGCCGCATTTCCAGTGCCATGGGGACGCCGCCGATGCCAGCTCCCAGAATTACGATACGAGCCATTGGGTTTTCCTCTTTTGCGGATATATGGATAGTGTTATTTTTGCTTTGAGCCTTGCTCGGATGGCAACATTATCAGGATACATGCCAGACGCTACAATCCGTCTGAAAACGGGCTTTGCGTCCGGATCAGTCGGCGCAGGGCCGTTGCCATGTATCAAGCCAATGTTTCATATGCAACCGACGATCCGCATAATGAAACAAACCGATGACCGGATCGTCCATTGATAACGCGGAGATTACGCACCATGAAAAATCAATCCTTGAGGCACCTGTGGCCCGGTATCCTGCTGTTGAGCCTGTCGGCCTGTGATTCAGGTACCGGTTCAGCCAGTCGTTCGGCACCTGCAGGCCCTGTTGGCATTTCCGGACAGATTCTGGACGACGAGGGAACACCCATGCAGGCCTCCCAAATCCAGGCCAGTGACCGGGACGGCCAGGCCATCGGCACCGTACCGGTTGACAGCGAAGGTCATTTCAGCCTGCAGGTTCCTGCCGGGGCTTCGTACCCGCTGGTTTTGACGGCAGCAGTCAGCGGACTGGATACGCCGCTCAAGGCAGTAATACGGGAAGCAGGCGTCACCGAACAGGACATCAGCCCCATGACCACCATCGTGGTTGATACGGCCCTGAGTCTGGGCGGGTTGACCGAAGCCAATTTGACCAAGGCAGCCGGTGCCGCCATTTCCCAACGCAAAAAATCAGGTGGAACCGGTAGTTCTACCGGTTTCAAGGGTGATCCCACCAAGCAGTACGGGGGGTGGCACTGAGCCAGCCCGACACGGTCAGGCCGGGGCCTGCGAACCGCCCCGGCAAAGTTTACGTATTGGTCAAACCGGCCATCTGGCCGATAATTGTCGCTCCCAATCATTCAACTTACCGGGGGAGTTACCCATGCACGTGCATCAACCCAAAAATCCGTCGCCGCCCATCCGGCGCGATATCCACCGTCTTGATGACTGGCACCATGACCCCTATGTGGTCGGCAAGAAGTGGCCACAACCGACCTACTGCCCTGACTGCAACCTGTCCTACCGTAATACCCTGTGGCGGCGCGAGCCGGTGCCCGAAGGGGCGGAAGCACACCGTTGCCCGGCCTGTTTGCGTATCAGGGACCGCTGCCCGGCTGCCTACCTGACCCTGTCGGGTGAATTCTTCCGCCAGCATCAGGATGAAATCATCCAGCGGGTCGAGTTGCTGGCCGAGGATGAATTCCAGCGTTATCCCCTTAACCGGATGATGGGCCGGGAGGACGATGGCGAACACTATGTCATTCAGTACACCGAACCGAATTCAGCCCGCAATACCGGTTACGACCTGCAATCCATCTATCAGGGCAGGATCCGCATCGCCTACGACCGGGACGCCTACATGGTGCGGGTTTTCTGGACCCGTTAAGCCCGTTATCGCCATACCATGCGGCGGGGCGATGAATCGTGTATGATTCGCCCCATTTATCCCGTCGTTGATCCAGTCTACCGTGTCCGATTCATCATCCAGACCCCGCGTTACCGTCGCCACCCTCATCGAGCAGGATCAGCGGTTTTTGCTGGTCGAAGAACTAACCCCCGAGGGCCAGGCAGTATTCAACCAGCCAGCCGGCCACGTTGAAGGCGGCGAGAGCCTGATTGAAGCCGCCATCCGCGAAACCCTGGAGGAAACCGGCTGGCAGTTTGAGCCGCATCACCTGGTCGGTTGCTACCTGTGGGGGCTTCCGGCGGCATCCATCCACTATCTGCGTTTTGCCATTGCCGGTCGTGCCGTTCGGCACGACCCGACCCGCCCCCTGGATGACGGCATCCTGAGGACGGTCTGGCTCAGTCTGGATGAATTGAAACAAACCCGGGCCCGTCACCGCAGCCCACTGGTACTCCGCACCGTGGAGGACTATCTGGCCGGTGAGATTCACCCCCTGTCGACCCTCAAATACCTGGCAGACTGACGCCATGCGGATTGTAGTGGGACTGTCAGGCGGGGTTGACTCGGCCGTGACTGCACAGCGGTTGCTGGCAGCGGGGCATGAGGTCACCGGCCTGTTCATGAAAAACTGGGATGAGGACGACGGCACCGAATACTGCACGGCCCGGGCCGACCTGGCCGATGCCAGTGACGTGTGTGAACGTCTGGGCATTCCCCTGCGTACGGTCAACTTTGCCGCCGAGTACTGGGATCGGGTCTTCGAGACCTTCCTGGCCGAATATGCCGCCGGTCGCACCCCCAATCCAGACATCCTCTGTAACCGGGAAATCAAATTCAAGGCGTTTCTCGACCATGCCCGCACCCTGGGGGCCGACAAAATTGCCACCGGACACTATGCCCGCATTGAAACCCGTGACGGGCAGTTTTGCCTGCTCAAGGGGGTTGATGCCAACAAGGATCAAACCTACTTTCTGCATGCCCTCGGACAAGCCCAACTGTCCCGCAGCCTGTTTCCGGTGGGTGACCTGGAAAAGCCGACCGTAAGACACCTGGCGGCGGCCGCCGGATTTGGCAATGCCACCAAGAAGGACAGCACCGGCATTTGTTTCATCGGCGAGCGACGTTTCAAAGACTTCCTCAAACGGTACCTGCCAGCTCAGCCGGGCGACATCACAACACCCGACGGTACCCGGATTGGCCAGCATGAAGGGCTGATGTATTACACCCTGGGACAACGGCGCGGTTTTGGCGTCGGTGGTGTCCGGGGCAGCGATCAGGACGCCTGGTATGTCCTTCGCAAGGAGCTGGCCACCAATGCCCTGATCGTGGGCCAGGGGCACGACCATCCCTGGCTGTTCAGCACCTGGCTCGAAACCGGCCCGGTCAACTGGTGCGCCGATCACCCCCCTGTCCTGCCACTGGCCTGTCAGGCCAAAATCCGTTACCGCCAAACCGATCAGCCCTGTCGGGTTGAGTCGCTTGAGTCCGGTCGCTGCCGGGTTCAGTTCAGCCAGCCACAGCGGGCCGTGACCCCCGGTCAGTCCGTGGTGTTCTACGATGGCGAGACCTGTCTGGGCGGTGGCGTGATCGAACTGACCGGATGAACCCCCCTTACCAACCGCCAACCCATTTCCCGGATTGCCCCCATGTCACTGACTGCCCTTTCTCCCATTGATGGCCGCTACGCTGCCCAGACCCGTGCCCTGAGTCCTTTGCTCAGCGAATACGGCCTGATCCGTTTCCGGGTTCAGGTCGAAATCCGCTGGCTGCAGGCCCTGTCGCAGGAACCGTTGCTGGCTGAAATTCCGCCATTGAGCCCTGCGGCCACCGCCTTTCTTGACGCACTGGCGGCAAACTTTTCCGAGGCTGAGGCTGAACAGGTCAAGGCCATCGAAAAAACCACCAATCACGATGTCAAGGCGTGCGAATACTTTCTGAAGCAGGCCGTTGCCGATCAGCCCGAACTGGCGGCCCTCAGTGAATTCATCCATTTTGCCTGCACCTCGGAAGACATCAACAATCTGGCGTACGGCCTGCTGCTGAAAACGGCCCGCGATGAGGTAGTGCTGCCGCTGATGCGTCGTTTGGGCAAGGGTTTGGCGGAACGGGCCAGGGAATGGGCAGACCAGCCCATGCTGTCCAGAACCCACGGCCAGGCTGCCACCCCCACCACGGTCGGCAAGGAACTGGCCAACGTCGTAGCCCGGCTGGAGCGGCAAATTGGCCAGATCGCCGCTGTCGAGATCCAGGGCAAACTCAACGGCGCGGTTGGCAACTACAACGCCCACGCGGTGGCCTACCCCGAACTGGACTGGCCCGGATTGGCCCGGCGCGTGGTTGAATCGCTGGGGCTGAGTTTCAATCCCTATACCACCCAGATTGAACCGCATGATTATCTGGCCGAACTGTTCCACGCCATGAGCCGTTTCAACACCGTACTGATGGATTTTAACCGGGACGTATGGGGTTATATTGCCCTGGGCTATTTTCGGCAGA
>SXGT01878298.1_pt1 | contig 11513 bp, 14 predicted proteins | sample 3176221 | NCBI WGS metagenome assembly SXGT01 (sample SAMN11356862, study PRJNA531348) | freshwater metagenome | isolation source: freshwater sample F1-120 | place: China: Fuxian Lake, Yuxi | collected 2017-12-25
CAGCGCGTCGCCATCGCTCGTGCCGTCGTCAACAAGCCCGCGATCATGCTCGCCGATGAGCCCACCGGAAACCTCGACCCCGCCACGAGTGCGGGCATCATGAGCTTGCTCGAGCGCATCAATGCCAACGGCACGACCGTCATCATGGCCACACACGACGCTGGCATCGTCGACCGACTTCAGCGCCGTGTCATTGAAGTCGTCGGGGGCCGCATCGTGCGGGATGAGCGCGGCGGCGGCTACCAGACTCAGGCGAATCCTGTCGTGCATCAGGGCTTCGGCCGGCCGGCCACCAGCGAGGGGGTCGCCCGATGAGACTCGCACTCGTGCTCGGCGAAGTGGGCCAGGGGCTGCGCCGCAACATCAGCATGGTGGTCTCGGTCGTGCTCGTCACCTTCATCTCGCTGACGTTCGTCGGCGCGGCCATTCTGCTGCAGATGCAGATCACCCAGATGAAGTCTTATTGGTTTGATCGCGCCCAGGTCGCCGTGTACTTCTGCACCGACCTCTCGACCGTCGGCGCCTGCAGTCAGCAGGCGGCGACCGATGAGCAGATCGCGCAGGTTGAAGCCCAGCTGGAGTCGACGACGCTCGCCCCCTTCATTCAAGAGGTCACGTTCGAGACGCAGGAAGAGGCGTTCGCCAACTTCCAGGAACAGTTCGAGGGCACGGCCGCCGCTGACCTCGCCTCTCCCGAGTTCTTGCCGCCTGCGTTCTGGATCAGCCTCGTAGACCCCTCGCAGAGTGACGTCATTCAAGACGCTGTTGGGGGCCTCGCCGGGGTCGAGAGCGTGCAAGATCAGCGCGCGTATCTCGACCCTATCTTCGACATTCTCAACGCCTCGAGCCTCACGGCCATCGGTATCGCAGCACTCATGCTCGTCGCGGCTGCTCTGCTCATCGCGACCACAATCAGGCTGAGTGCGTTCTCCCGGCGGAGAGAGATCGGCATCATGAGGCTCGTGGGAGCCTCTAACCGGTTCATCCAGACCCCGTTCATCATCGAGGGAGTGGTCGCGGCGCTCATTGGCTCGGTGCTTGCGGGTGCGGCCGTCGTCGCTCTCGTGCAGTTCTTCGTGCAGGGCTACTTGTCGACGACGCTCCCTCTGACCTCGTTCGTCGGCCTCAGCGACGCCCTCATCGTCGTGCCGGTGCTCTTGCTCGCGGGTGCCGTGCTCGCCGCGGTCTCGGCGAACGTCGCCATCACGCGCTACCTGCGCGTCTAGCCTGCCGCTATGCTGGAGGGCTGCGCTGACCCTGGCGCAGCATCCACGGCCGTGAGCAGGAGGTGAATCGTGCCGAAAGAGACAGGCGAAAAAGTCGTCGCGACCAACCGCAAGGCGCGGCACGACTACGCCATTGAAGACACCTACGAGGCCGGCCTCGTGCTGAGCGGCACCGAGGTCAAGTCGCTGCGCATGGGCCGCGCGAGCCTCGTTGACGGCTACGGCTTCATCGACGGCGGTGAGGCGTGGCTCGATGCCGTGCACATTCCCGAATACACGCAGGGCACCTGGACCAACCATCCTCCCCGCCGCAAGCGCAAGATGTTGCTGCACAAAGCGCAGATCATCAAGATCAGCAACAAGGTCAAAGAGGGCGGCTACACCCTCGTGCCGCTGCGCATCTACTTTCTCGACGGGCGCGCCAAGGTCGAGCTGGCCGTGGCGAAGGGCAAGAAAGAGTACGACAAGCGTCACGCTCTGCGCGAGCAGCAAGATAAGCGCGAGGCCGAGCGCGCCATGCGCACGCGCAACCGTATGAACGAATAGCGCGTTCGACCCGTGGATGCTCTCCGCACGTGGAGCACACGCCCCAGCGCGGCGGCGCGAGTCAGCGGGCGCTGAACCTCGCGTCGACGGCAGCCTCCAGTCGCAGCAGCGCGGGTTGCAGGCTGAAGCCGCCTCCGCCGCGAGCATCCATCGCCATCATGGCCTTCTCGAAGCGCGGCGTGGGTGCGCCCGAGCCGCTGCCGTCGAGCATGCCGGGGTCGGCGAGAGCGAGCGCCGTGACGCTGCCGAGGCCGAGAGCTGCCGCAAAGTCTTCGGCTTTTCGCAGTGCGTCGCCGACGGCACGGCGGCGCACCTCGGCGAGTGCGGAGTCGAGCTTCTCGTCGTCGAGCGACCAGTCGACTGCCTCGACCTGCACCAGTTCGTGCGTGGCGAGCGCGTCGACCAGTGCGCTGACCTCGTCGGCGTCGTGCAGGCGAGCGAGGCCGCTGACACTCGCGCGGTGCTCGATCGGGGCGCGCGTGCCGTCGCCGGTCCACGGGCGCTGCGATGTCACGGTCACGCGGTCGACTGACCAGCGGGTGACGGCGCCGCGCTGCTCGAACTCCGTGAGGTGGGTGCGCACAGCATCCATCGTCTCTGTCGACTGCGCGACGACCTCGGCGCGCTCCGCGCCCTCGGCAGTCACCGAGAATCGCACCTCGCAACGTTCGGGAGCGAGCTCGGCCCAGGCGGTGCCCTGCACGGTGATGATGGTCTCGGTCATGGGGCTCCTTCGTGGGGGCGCCGGCGGCTTTCGGCGCGCGGACAGGGGTGTCGTATACTGTAGGGCTGCGCCTCGAACGGCGCCTGACACCGGGCTTCGGCTCGGTACTCAACTCCACAGTGCGTGACAGCGACCCGCTCGACGCGAATCGGCCTTTCGGGGCCGTGCAAGCGTGAGTGCTCATGGGGATGATCGGTTTCGACATCGCCTGCGAGACTGTGAGAAGCGGGTCGAGGATGCAGAGTTATCTCGTAAACGATCTCTGCAAACAACAGGTGCCAATGCTAAGCGCACCGACTTCGCTCTCGCCGCCTAAGGCAGAGTAGAAAGTCCGTCAGCCCGGGTTCGTCTCCGCCCCGGTCGCTGGCGTCATTGAGGAGACTTGCTGCGTGCTTGAGTCTCAGGTGCACGCGGGACTTTCACTGAGGCTGGGCCCGTCGACCTAGGGGTCTGCAACAAAGGTCGGGGCCGAGCAGAACGTTTCAGCAGACTGCACCCGGAGAATGCACGGAACCACAGCGATGGACGGGGGTTCAATTCCCCCCATCTCCACCACTGGTCGCTGTCACGCACTGTTGAGTCTGCTGATGCGCCCTGATCTGCCAGACTCTGTCCATGCGCACCCTGCTCAACATCATCTGGCTCGTGCTCTCGGGCTTCTGGCTGTTTCTCGGCTACGCCCTCGCGGCGCTCGTGATGTTCATCCTCATCGTGACGATTCCCTGGGGCATCGCGGCCTGGCGCATCGGTGTGTATTCGTTGTGGCCCTTCGGCAAGACGGTGGTCGATCGCCCGAATGCTGGCGTGTTCACGGTGATCGGCAACGTCATCTGGGTCGTGCTCGCCGGGTGGTGGCTCGTGATCGCGCACGTCACCTCGGCGGTCGCTCTCGCGATCACCATCATCGGCATTCCCTTCGCGTGGGCGAACCTCAAGATGGTGCCGGTCGCTCTGCTGCCTCTCGGCAAGCAGATCGTCGACCAGCCGTGAGGTCAGCGGCTTCGCTCGTATTGCCGCAGTGACTCTCAAGCACTCGCTTCTCGCGACCCTCGTCGTCATCATCTGGGGCGCCAACTTCGTTGTCATCGATGCGGGTCAGGCCGACGACGTGCCGCCTCTCGTTTTTCTCGCGCTGCGGTTTCTCGTCGTCGTCGTTCCTGCGATCTTCTTCCTCAAGCCACCGCCCATCGGCTGGCGCACTATCGTCGCGATCGGGGCGACGTTGAGTCTGGGGCAGTTCGCCCTGCTCTACCTCGCCCTCGCCCTGGGCATGCCTCCTGGCCTCGCGTCATTGCTGCTGCAGACGCAGGTGATCTTCTCCATCGTGGTCGCGGCGGCCGTGCTGCGCGAGCGGCCGACGCGCCGGCAACTGGTCGGAACCTCCATCGGCATGGTGGGCCTCGCGCTCGTCATCGTTGGTCACAGCCAGGCGGCGCCGTGGCTGCCGCTCGTGGTCACGCTCGCGGCAGCACTCGCGTGGGCCGTCGGCAACGTGCTCGCTCGCCGCGCGGGGGCGCGCTCGGGGTTGTCGCTCGTCGTCTGGTCAGGCGCCGTCGTGCCCCTGCCGAGCCTCGCACTCGCCCTCATCGTCGACTCTCCCGCCGTGGTGTGGCACTCACTGCTGAACCTCAGCGGCGTCGCCATCGCGAGCACGATCTACACCGCGGTGTTCGCGAGCCTCATCGGCTATGGCATCTGGAACTCGTTGCTGGCTCGTTACCCGACGGGCGCGGTCGTGCCGTTCACGTTGCTCGTACCGGTCGTGGGCATCCTGACGGCCTGGATCGTACAGGGAGAGGTTCCCGGCGCCACCGAGCTCATCGGGGGAGCGATCATGCTCGGGGGTCTCGCCGCCGCCGTGCTGCAGCCGCGTCGACGATCTCGCCCGAGCACGATTGGGCCAAGTAAACAAAACTTGACATGATGTCTGCAAGGCTTTACCTTCGTGCATGTCAGCAATTGTTGACATTGTGATCGAAGGGAGGGCCTCATGGCCTTCGAAGAAAAGGGCGCTTGGGTCGGCCTCATCGCTGGCATCATCACGCTCGTCGTGTACAGCGCGGTCGTGTTGACGCGAGCATCCGCGAGTGGGGCCCCTCTGCACCAGACGCCCTACATCGACGCCATGCTGTGGAGCATCGGCATCGGCATTGTCGTCATGATCGTCGCGACCATCATCATCGCGGCGACCGCGGGGCGAGGTGGCACCGCCACCGACCTGCGCGACAAGCAGATCTCCGCTCGAGCCGAGTACACCTCGCGCGCCTTTCTCATCATGGGAGGAGTCGGCGCCCTCGTGCTTGCCATGTTCGAGCAACCGCACTTCTACATCGCGCACGTGCTCTACTTCGGGTTCGCCCTCGCGGCGGTGCTCGAAACGATCACTCGCATCGCTCTCTACCGTGCAGGCATGCCGCAATGGTGAAGCCGACGCGCGTGACGAACAGCATCCGCGCGCTGCGATTCGCGGCTGACGAGATGACGCAGGCCGAACTCGCCGAGCGGGTGGGTGTCACGCGCCAGACCATCATCGCCATCGAGCAAGGCAAGTACTCGCCGTCGCTGGAAATCGCCTTTCTCATCGCCCGTGCTCTCGGCACGACGCTCGACGACGTGTTTCAGTACCCGATCGCCCACCACGATGAGGAGCACACAGAATGACCGAGAGCACCATGCGCGCCCTCGTGCAACACGGCTACGGCGGAGTCGAGCAGTTGCGTCTCGAGCACCGGCCGACTCCGACGCCCGGTCGTCATGAGGTGCTCGTGCGCGTGCACGCCGTGAGCCCAGACTCCGGCACCATTCACTTGCTGCGGGGGAGTCCGACGCTCGTGCGTGCCGCTCTCGGCTGGGCGCGCCCCCGTCAACCCGTCATGGGGCTGGCCTTCGCGGGGATCGTCGTCGCCCTCGGCGCAGACGTCACGTCAGGCTTCGCGATCGGAGACCGCGTCGCAGGCTCGGCGACGGCTGCCTTCGCTGACTACGTCGCAGCACCGATTGCCAAGCTCGCGCGGGTGCCCGATGCCGTGGAGCTCACTGACGCGTCGACGCTTCCGGTATCGGCGGGCACCGCCGTGCAGGCGATTCGCGACGCTGCACGCGTACAGCGCGGACAACGAGTGCTCATCATCGGTGCGGGCGGAGGAGTGGGCAGCTTTCTCGTGCAGCTCGCCGTCGACGCCGGAGCGCACGTGACGGGCATCGCGAGCGCTGCCAAAGCCGACTTCGTGCGATCGCTCGGCGCCGAGCGCGTCATCGACTATCGCGAGCAAAGCGATCCGAAGCAGTGGGGGCGATTCGACGTCGTCATCGATACCGCCGACGGTCGTCCGCTCCGCGTGCTGAGGAGAGCGCTCACCGATCGCGGCACACTCGTCATCGTCGGCGCTGATCACGTGGGCGGTCCGATGCTCGAGGGTACCGACCGGCAGCTACGAGCGATGCTGGTCGACCCCTGGGTTCGGCATCGCATCGTGCCGGTCATGCAGCGCGAGAGCGGTGACGAAGTGGCTGGGCTGCTCGACCTCGTCGCCGAGCGCAGGCTGCGCCCGCCGGTCGAAGAGGTCGTGCCCGTCGAGCAGGCAGAGCACAGCATCCAGCGACTGCTCGATCGTCAGGTGCTCGGCAAGACGGTCATCTCGTTCGCGAACGAGGCGCCGCAATGACGACAGCCGGGTCGGCGCACACGCGCTGACCCGGCTGACTGTCACGCCAGGTGATGCGCGCTACTGACCGATGTTCTCGAGAGACCCGGTGATCTGACCGGCCTGGTCGTAGGCGAAACAGAGAATCTCGCGGTCACCCTCGGCCCAGCTTCCCTCCGTCGGGAAGTAGTAGCTGTAGTAGTACTGCGAGTCAGCGTACGGAATGCCGATGAAGTCGGGGAATGCGCCGAGGCACACCTCATCGCCCTCCGCCGCGATGGCGTCCTGACCCGGGTAATCCACATCCGACATGATGTGCGAGAAGTAGATCTCGAAGTCGTGAGGCTCATCGCACGGCACCGTCGGGATGGTCGAGACCACCTCGCTGTCGTCGGGAGAGTTGCCGCAGTCGCCGACGAGCAACGTGAAGACGTCAGTAGCGTCGTTGCCTTCGATGACTTCGCCGCTCTCGTCGCGAGTGGCTTGGCCACCGCCGAAAACGCCGTTGATGATGCTGCAGCCGCTCAGCGCGACCGAGGCGAGAGCGAGGAGGACCAGAGCGGCCGCACGAGTCGGGCGCGAGGGGGTGAGAGTCGACATGCCCAGAGCTTATCGAGCAGCGAGGCGCCGCAACACCTCATCGTGCAGCGCGCCGTTCGTGGCCAACGCACTGCCGTGCCACGGCCCTGATGCTCCGTCGACCGACGTGAATCGTCCGCCTGCTTCCTCGACGATCGGCTGAAGGGCTGCCATGTCGTACGGCTGCAGATCGAACTCGCCCGCAATGTCGATCGCGCCCTCGGCCACCAGCATGTACGACCACATATCGCCGATCGCGCGTGCACGCCAGACCTCACGCGTGAGCTCGACGATCTGCTGCAGCCTGCCCGCGTCGTCCCAGCCGGGAAGGCTGTTGTAGCTGAGGGCGGCGTCGGCGAGATCGGTGACGCCGCTCACGTTCAGGCGTCGCGCCGCCCCACCGTGCTGCGAGGTGTATGCGCCCAAGCTCGTCGCGCCCCACCACCGCTGGCCGAGCGCGGGAGCGCTGACGACGCCGAGCACGGGTACGGCATCCACAGCGAGGGCGATGAGGGTGCCCCAGATCGGTACTCCTCGCAGAAAGTTGGCCGTGCCATCGATCGGATCGATGATCCACTGTCTGCCGGTGCCCGCACCTGTTCCGGCCTCGGTGCCGTATTCCTCGCCGAGAATTCCGTCGTGCGGACGAGATGCTCCGAGCCCGTCGCGAATGGCGCGCTCAACCGCCTGGTCGGCGTCGGTGACGGGAGTGCGATCAGGCTTCGTCGACACGTGCAGGTCGACCGAGCGGAAGCGCTCGAGAGAGATGGCGTCGGCCTGGTCGGCGAGATCGAGAGCGAGGGCGAGGTCGGCGCTGAGGTCGGTCACGAACCCAGGTTATCGCCGCCCACTCGCGCCACGAGTGTCGTCAGCAGTCGTTGCAGCGAGTCGAGCCGCTCCGCCCCGAACTCGCCGAGCTCACCGCGGGCCGCGCGCTCGACGAGTTCGCAGTCGGGGGCGTCGGGCAGATGCGTGCATCCTCGAGGGCACTGCTCTGCGATGAGAGCAAGGTCGCCGAAGGCGCGCACGATGTTGTCGGGGTTGACGTGGCCGAGGCCGAAGGAACGCACCCCGGGAGTGTCGATGATCCAACCTCCGCCGGGCAGTCGCAACGAGACCGTCGACGACGAAGTGTGGCGGCCCCGACCCGTGACGGCGTTGACGTGACCCGTCGCCCGAGCCGCCCCCGGGACGAGTGCATTGACGAGGGTCGACTTGCCCACACCCGAGTGCCCGACCGCGACTGTCGTGCGGTCGCGCAACTGGTCGAGCAGGTCATTGACGGGTGGATGCTCAGCTGAGCTTTCGACGACGCGCAAGTCGAGCCCCCGAAACTGCTCGAGAAAGGGCCCCGGGTCAGCGAGGTCGGTCTTCGTCATAACGAGCAGAGGCTCGACCCCGGCGTCGAACGCCGCCACGAGGTAGCGGTCGATGAGGCGGGCGCGGGGTTCAGGATCAACGGTCGCGACGACAATGAGCAGCTGATCGGCGTTCGCCACGATGATGCGCTCGACCGCGTCAGTGTCGTCGGCACTGCGACGCAAGAGGGTGCGTCGATCGTGAATGCGCACGATGCGGGCGAGCGTGCCATCGTCGCCGCTCGCATCGCCGACCAGGTCGACTCGGTCGCCCGTGACGATCGCTGTCGAACGCAGCTCTCGCGCCCTCGTGCACAGCACGTCGCGCTCGCCGGGTTCGCCCTCATCGACAAGGCACGAGTAGCGCCCGCGGTCGACCGTGATGACGCGCCCGACCACTGCATCGTCGTGTGCCGGACGCTGCTTCGACCGGGGTCGATTGGCCTTCGGGTTCGGCCGCGACCGCACAGCCGACTCGTCGAACTCGCCCCAGGGCTCGTCGTCATCGTCGTCCGGCGGCAGCCAGCTCACGCGGTCACTCCTGCCGCTCCGCCGTCTGCTGCAGCATGCCGTGCCAGAGTTCGACGAACTGCGGCATCGTCTTCGAGGTCGAGGCGATGTCGTCCACGAGCACGCCGTCGACGGCGAGCCCCACGATGGCGCCGGCGGTCGCCATGCGGTGATCTTCGTAGGCGTGCCAGAGCCCGCCGTGCAGCGGTTCGGGGGAGAGTTCGATGCCGTCGTCGAGTTCGCTCGCGCTGCCGCCGAGTGCGCTGATCTCGGCAACGAGGGCGGCGAGACGGTCGGTCTCGTGACCGCGCAGGTGTCCGATGCCGGTGACAGTGCTGGGTGCGCTCGCGAGCGCTGCGAGAGCGACGAGCGAGGGCGCGAGTTCACCGCCTGTCGACAGGTCGAGCTCGACTCCCGGCAGCTGCGTGCCGCCGCACAGGCCCGTGCCACCGTCCACCACGAGCCGCGTACCGTCGCGGTGGGTGCGTGCGCCGAAGTGCGGCAGCAGGTGTTCGAGGTCGGCACCGACTTGAGTGGTCTGCGCGGGCCAGCCGTCGATCGCCACTGTGCCGCCGGCGACGATCGCGGCGATGAGGAACGGCGCGGCATTGGAGAGATCGGGTTCGATGTCGACGGTCGCGCCGGCGATGTCTCCCGCGGGCACGATCCAGACGCCGGGCTCAGGGCTCTCGACGTGCACACCGCGCGAGGCGAGCGTGGCGATTGTCATCTCGATGTGCGGCATCGAGGGCAGCCGCTCGCCGGTGTGACGCAGCACGAGTCCTTCGGTGAACCGGGGCGCCGCGAGCAGCAGCCCCGACACGAACTGACTCGAGGCCGAAGCGTCGATGGCGATCTCGCCGCCGCGCACCGACCCTGCACCCCACAAGCTGAAGGGCAGGGCCCCGCGACCGTCGTCGCCGACCTCGACGCCCAGTGCGCGCAGCGATTCGATGGTGGTGCGCATGGGGCGTCGGCGTGCCGACTCGTCGCCGTCGAACGCCACCGGGCCAAGGGCGAGGGCCGCGACAGGTGGGAGAAAGCGCATGACGGTGCCGGCGAGACCGCAGTCGATCGACGTGCTGCCCTCGAGTTGCTGAGGGGGAGTGATGCGCAGGTCGGCACCGAAGGGGCCGTCTCCTGGCACTTCCTCGATGGTGACGCCGAGCGAACGAAGGGCCTCGATCATGAGCATCGAGTCGCGGGAATGCAACGGGCGCCGCAAGAGTGAGGGACTACTCGCGAGAGCGCTCAACACGAGTTCGCGATTGGTGAGACTCTTTGAGCCGGGCAGCACGACGGTCGCCGCGAGCGGCGCGGTCGCGCGCGGAGCGGGCCAGTCGCCGTGGTCGGCACCGGCCGCAGCGATATCGGTGCGATCGTTCTCGCCGTATGGGTCGAACCGGGCACCGGAATATGTGAACGCCTGCATCGGTTATCAGGGTATCGGCACCGCACACCGGCAGGAGCACAGCGCATGGCAACGATGACCCTCGAGAGGCCTCTCTCGACGCGCACTCGGTCGCGCGGAGCGATCGACACGCAGGCCCCGTCGCTAGACTCGCGCCTGATGACCGACACGACCGATGAACTCGCCGAGCGCCGCGCGCTGTTTCAAGAGCAGGCATTGCCGTTCATGGATCAGCTCTACGGGGCTGCCATGCGCATGACGAAGAACCCTGCCGATGCGGCCGACCTTGTGCAAGAGACCTTTGTGAAGGCATTCGCCGCGTTCGGCCAGTTCGAGCAGGGCACGAACCTGAAGGCGTGGCTCTACCGCATTCTCACGAACACCTTCATCAACGTTTACCGCAAGAAGCAGCGCGATCCCTATCAGGGCGCCCTCGACGACCTCGAAGACTGGCAGCTCGGAAGTGCTGAATCGGCGACATCGACGTCGAGTCGATCCGCCGAAGCCGAGGCGATCGATCGCATGCCGGCGAGCGCGGTGAAAGACGCCCTCCAGTCGATTCCCGAAGACTTCCGCCTCGCCGTCTATTTCGCCGACGTCGAAGGCTTTTCCTACCAAGAGATCGCCGACATCATGAAGACGCCCGTCGGCACCGTCATGAGCCGTCTGCACCGCGGGCGCCGGCTCTTGCGCGAACTGCTTGCCGACTACGCCCGAGAGCGCGGCATGACGGCGGAGAACGCCGGGCCCCGCGCTGCGACGACAAGGAGCACGAGATGACCGACTGCGGTTGCGACAAGGCCAAGGCTGAGCTCGAGGAGTTTCTGCACAACGAACTCGACGCCCAGCAGTGTCAAGACATTCGAGACCACATGGCGAACTGCGACGACTGCAGCGCCGAGCATCTCGTGGGCCTCACCTTGACCACCAAGGTCAAAGAGGCCTGCCAGGAGAAGGCACCTGACGAGCTCAAGCAGCTCATCGTGGGTGCGATCGACCGACTGGATGCTCGCGCGTAGTCCTTCTGCTACGCCAGCGCCGCGTCCATCACCTCGGCGTGCTCCGCGGCACTCCGCTTCGTCGACCCCGCCGCCGTTGACGCGCTCGCCGGGCGGCACACGACCCGCAGCGACGGCATGCCGCGCTTCTGCGACTCGAGTGCGAGGAACGGCCATGCGCCCTGGTTCTCGGGCTCGTCTTGCACCCAGACCACTTCGGCGTTCGGGTAGCGGCTGAGCACCTCGCGCAACTGCAACTCGGGCAGGGGAGCGAACTGCTCGAGTCGAACGAGCGCAATGCCCTTCGACTCGCGCTTGTCGATCTCGGCCTTGAGGTCGTAGTGAATCTTGCCCGAGTGCAGCAGCACGCGCCGCACCGATGTCGCATCGGTGACCGTTGCGTCGTCGATGACGGGCTCGAAGCGGCCGCTTGTGAACTCGGATACCTCGCTCGTGGCACCTCGCAGTCGCAGCATCGCCTTCGGGGTGAAGACGACGAGCGGTCGACGGGGCCGGG
>SXGT01797003.1_pt1 | contig 11511 bp, 9 predicted proteins | sample 3176221 | NCBI WGS metagenome assembly SXGT01 (sample SAMN11356862, study PRJNA531348) | freshwater metagenome | isolation source: freshwater sample F1-120 | place: China: Fuxian Lake, Yuxi | collected 2017-12-25
TCGACGATGGCATCTGGGCGATCTATTTCAACACCGTCCTCCTCGCCAAGCTGGACGAGCGGGACTACGTCATTCGAGGGTAGCTCACAGTGTTACCCATGTTCCCGGACAACTCTGTTACCTATGTCCCCGGTTGCTCAAGGTTCAAATCCGGTCCGGTTCGGAATCCGAAGACTCCGGGGGGGCCACTTGGGCGGAGACCCGGGCCGGAACGAATCCCACGAACGATGAGCCGAGCGCAGAGGCAGCGAGCACCAGCCGAGGGTAAGCCGTCTTGGTGAGCATACTGTACCTACTCCTGAGAGGAATCACGGTCGACTTACCAACCATTTGGCCGTTCAGACCGACAATAGAAACAGCCTACAGAGATTTCGATTCGATAGTCTGGACGATCCACGCCTCGGGATTCCGCATGACCGCCCCGCCCGGTCCCGCCCAGAGACCTCGGAGCTTTTCGAGCACCTTTTCGGCAAGAGCCGCCGTGGCGAACTCCAGGTCAATCATCACCAGGTCAGGTTCTGTTACGGAGCGGTGCACCGAGTACCGGAGCACTCCCGACCCCTTTCGGTCGAGCGGGTCGCGGTCAAAGGCACGCCTCCACCCTTCGAAGTCCGGAACCGCATGCTGAATCCGCAGAGTGAACACTGGTCCCTCATCATGCCAAAGGTTTATGACCTGGAGTCGCCCAGGAACCGGGGGTACACGGCGCGGTAGCCGACCGCCTCGGCGAGCCGGCCGAGAGTCGCGCTGAGAAACCGCTGCAGGAAGATGGGAACCGCGGCATCGAAGCCCTCGTGCTTCACCAATGTGCGCAACGTTGCCGCGAACTGCAGCGGGTTCTTCGGGAGCCCCCTGCCGCCGACTTTCCCCTCGTGCGTCAGGCCGTTCAACGTCGCGAACACACCGAGAACGTCGTCCACCGCCTCCGGACTCCGGCGGCCGAATTCGTTCGTTTGCCGGTAGACCATCGACCCCACTCCGGCATTCCAGGGATGGATATGCGGCTGGCCGGCGGGCATCTCGATTACGGCTCCCTTCGAGGCCTCAAGCTCTCGGCCATTCAGCTTATAGCGGGCACTGCCCTCCACGATCTCGAACGTCTCCAACCATTCGGTGTGAACGTGCTCCAGGATGCTCGGTGGTGCCCCCTCCGGGCAAGTCACCTCGATTACCCAGCCCATCCCATCCGTTTCGGCCGTTCCCTTGAGGACCAGCGTGCGCGTGCCGGTTCTTGGCTCGGTAGTCTGGAATCCCGCTTTGATCATGCGCCCTCCTGATGAGTCGGCTAGCGAAGAGACTCAGGTTGCACCTAGAAGATCGGCCGCGGGTGGCGCCAGTCAAGGGCGATCGCGAACCGCCCGCGTCTCGCCGGCCTATCGCTTTCGTAACCGGCAACCCTACCTTCCATTCCATGGCCCCGGGAACCGAAGTCTACAACGCCGGCGTCGATCTCGTTGACCGGCACCCCGCCGAAGGTCGGGGCGCCAAGGCCGCCTACATCGACCCCGACCGGCAACTGACCTACGCGGAACTCAAAGACCGCACCGACCGCCTGGCCAACGGCCTGCGCCGTCTCGGCCTCGAGCGGGAACAACGAATCGTCCTGATCATGCTGGACACCATCGATTTTCCGGTGGCGTTCTGGGCGGCCGTCAAAGCCGGCGCCGTCGCGGTTCCGCTCAACACGCTGCTGACCACCGACCAATGGCGCTTCCAAATCGAAGACAGCCGCGCCCGCTTCGTCATCGTGTCACCAGAACTGGCTGACCGGGCCCTGCCAATGCTGGACGAACTCCAGAAGACCAGGCCTCTCAAGGTCCTTCGTTCAACCGACCTCGCCGGCATCGAGACAGCCGCCTCGGCCGACGCCGTCTTGGTACCGACCCACGCCGACGAAACGGCCTTCTGGCTCTACACCTCGGGGTCGACCGGACAGCCCAAGGCGGCCCGCCACCTCCATTCGAGCCCCGCCGCCACCGCCCGACTCTACGGACAGGGCATCCTCAAACTCCAACCCGACGACGTCATCTTCTCGGCGGCCAAGTTGTTCTTTGCCTACGGACTCGGCAACGGGATGTCGTTTCCACTGTCGGTCGGCGCGACCACCATCCTGCTGCCCGACCGGCCCACGCCGGAGGCCGTGCTGGGCATCATGCGGACCCACCATCCGACCGTGTTCTGTGGTGTCCCGACCCTCTATGCCGCGATGTTAGGCGGTGGCACCCTGCCCCACGGTCTCGGCTCCAGCCGGCTCCGGGCCTGCATCTCCGCCGGCGAAGCGTTGCCCGCCGAGATCGGGAACCGGTGGCGGGCCGCGGTGGGCGTCGACATTCTCGACGGGATCGGCTCCACCGAGATGCTCCATATCTTCGTGTCGAACCGGCCCGGCGAGATTCGCTATGGCTCGAGCGGTAAACCGGTGCCCGGCTACCGGGCGCGGATCGTCACCGACCAGGGCGACCCAACCCCTCCGGGCGAAATCGGCGAACTGATGGTGAGCGGCCCCACCGCCGCCGAGGGGTATTGGAACCAGCGCGACCGAAGCCGGCGGACGTTCGTCGGCGAGTGGACGATGACCGGCGACAAATACCGGGTCGACGAGGACGGGTATTACCACTACTGCGGCCGGGCCGCCGATATGTTCACGGTCGGCGGGCTCTGGGTCTCGCCGTTCGAGGTGGAATCAGCCCTGATCGCTCACCCGGCGGTGCTCGAAGCGGCGGTGGTGGGTCAGCCCGATTCGGACCAGCTCACCAAGCCAAAGGCCTTCGTGGTGCTGAAGCCAGGATTGCTGCTCGACGAGCACCTGGCCGAGGCGCTCCGGTCGCACGTCAAGGCGGTGGCGGGCCCGTGGAAGTATCCGAGGTGGATCGAGGCCGTGCCGGAGCTACCCAAGACCGCCACCGGCAAGATTCAGCGGTTCAAGCTCAGGACCTAGGTATGGTGAAACTCGTGTTCGGAATGAACCAGACGCTGGACGGCTATGTCCGTCGGCCCCAACGCCAGGCTCGTCGCGGATGATCTTGCGGGCGCAGTCAGCGAGCTCAAGACCGGGCGCGACGGGGAGATCGAAGTTGCTGGACCGCCTCATCGCTCATGATCGGATTGACGAGGATGTGATCAGGTTGGCCTATGCTTTCTCCTGATCACGTTTCAAACTCCAGCCTTCGGCCGTCCGACCGCCGCAGCCTTCATGAAGGCCTCTTTCGTGCAAGGTCCCTCGTTCGCAGTCGTCCCCATCCTCAAGCAAACATCGACTCACCTTGGGGGTTCCTTTGGAAGCATTCCGCCGGCTGTCCGGATTCATTGCTCTATCGGCTTTGCTCGCCGTCTCCGGTTGCAACGATCCACTTGGCCCGTTTGAGCCCGAGATCACCAACGCCACCGACAACTTCCAGCTTCAGGCGACCGGCGTTACCGGAGTCACCTCGACCCTGACATACTCGTGGACCAACACGGGAACCCGGGCCACGATCAACCACTCGACGACAACCACGGCGGGCAACGCTCAAATCGTCGTTCGCGATGCGGCCGGTGCGATCGTTTACGACAAAGGCCTGGCCCCAAGCCTGAACGAACCCACGGCGGCCGGCACGGCCGGCACCTGGACGATCCAACTGGGGCTGGCGAAGTACAGCGGTACCATCAATTTCCGAGCGCAGAAACTGTAGGGCGGCTCAGCGAGACAGGATCCCGACCTAACGCGGAAGCGCGGCGGCCACTGCGCCGACCCGCTCTGCCAGCCGCGCCACCTCCCGCCGGGCTCGGTCCCAGTCGCCTTCGTCGACCGCCTCACGGACCCCCGGCAGTTCCATGGCGGCGTAGGTGAACTTCGGGGCGTAGAGTCCGTGCTTGAACCACGGCCGCCCCGGAATCCCGCCCGGCAACAGCCACTGCCGCTCGGCCGCGATGAGACGTTGATTCACGGCTGCCAGCGCCGCCGAATCCCCGCCTGCCAACGCCCGGGCAGAAGCCTCCGAGGCCGCCCCGGCCGATTTGCCGAATCCGGCCACCGCGCCGCGAAGCGCCCGGAGATCGAGCCGGGCCGCCACCCCTTCAACCGCCGCGAGTTCAGCCACGAACTGGGCCAGCCTGCCGGCCGTCTGGCGATAGTCGATCGGCACGACCGGTGCGTTGGCCAACCGAAGCGCCATCCGGCCCCAGACATCGGCCATCGTGGTCATGTAGCGGAAGCCCGGATCGCCGAAGTGGGTCATCCAGTAGTAGTTATCGTAGATCGAGTGATAGACGCCGTACGGGCCGGTAAACGCCAGGTCCACGATCGGCAGGCCCAAGTGGTTCAGAAACACCGTATAATCCGACCCGCTGCCAAGTTTGTTCTCGACCAAGCCGAGTGAATCAGGCCGCGTGGCCCCCTTCCACTCGCGGGCGGCCCACACATCGAGCACCGATCCGCCCGCCGGATCGGTGACGTCACGAGCCGCTTCGACCACGAGGTGGTTCAAGGCGGCCACCGCGCTCGCGCCAAACGCCGGTCCGCTGGTCGAGCCGTCGACATTGAGGTACGCCACCGCGTTGGCCGAAAGGTCGGCGGCATGCTGCTCACCCCACTCGGTCGAACCGGTCAGGTGCCACTCTTCGGCATCCCAGTTGGTCATCACGATGGTGCGCCGCGGACGGTGGCCCGCCTTGAGCATCTCGCCCAACACCCGGGCCAATTCGAGTTGGGTGGCGGTGCCGCTGCTCGGATCGACCGCCCCGAACACCCACGCGTCCCGGTGGTTGCCCAGGATGACGGTCCGGTCTGGCTCCACCGCCCCCCGAATCCGGCCCTCGACGTTCCAGATCGGCCGGGTCTTCCCGTCCATCCGGACCTCGACCCGCACTATGGCCGGGCCCGGACCGGCTCGATAGGCCATCGGCAGGGCCCCCCGCCATCCAGCCGGGGTTTCTGGACCGCCTAACGCTTCTAGTAGCGGCTTGGCATCCCGATAGGACAACGGCACGGCGATGATCTTCGGCACCGCGGGCGATTCCGCTTCGGCGATCCGCCGGGCCCCGTCGACCGAGGCCCATCCCGGCGTCAGCGGGTCGCCCGGTACGATGAAGTCGTAGCTGATGGCTCCGCGCTGGATATGGCTTTCGGGGCCCCACGGGCCCTCGGGAAACGTCGGGCCCCTGGTGAATCCATCCTCCGCCGGATCAGAATAAATCAGCATCGCCTTGACGCCGTAGCGCTCGGCGGTCAGTGCCTTGAACCCCCGGTAACTGTAGGGATTGGAGTACCGGACCAAAGCAATCTTCCCAGCCGGATCGATACCCTGCGACTTGAGCCACTCGTAATCGGCGGGGTTCCCGCTGCTGGCATAGATCAGTTCCCCGGTCACGTCGCCCGAAGCCGACATCCCGAGATAGGTGGGGCCCGCGTCTTGATAGCTGTCCCGGTCTACCGGGTAGCCGTCCTCGGCCAACCCGGCTTCGTATCGGGTTGGACCCACCATCGTGACCCTGACTCGCTCGGGCCAGGGCAGCAACACGTCGTACTTGAGCAGCTTGACGTCCTCCCACCCATAGCGCCGGAGCCGGTCGGCGACGTACTCGGCCAGTTCCTGATTCCGGATCGAACCGGCTGGATGAGGTCGTTCGGTCAGATGGCGGAAGAAGGAACCGGTGGAATCGCGATTGAGCGCTCCGGAAAGCCGGCCCTCGAGCTCGAGTTGGACCCCGGCCCCTTCGGCGGAGAACCCGCGGATCGGGCGCTGGGCGGCGGCACTACCGGAGCCCCACACTACCAGAGCTCCGGCCACGGCGAGTATTCTCTTGGTCATGACAACCAAACTACCTCGGCCGCGCCCGCCTGGAAGGCTTCTGGCCGTCATGCTGGTCATCGGCGGTGCCGGATGCGGCCCCCGGAGCGTGGCTCCTGAGATCATCCTGACCAACGCCTTGGTCATGACGCTCGACTCGGTTCGGCCGAACGCCACCACGATTGCCATCGGCGGGGGCCGGGTGCTGGGGCTTGGGGCATCCGTCGATCCGGCCTGGCTCGCGGGCGCACCGACCGTCATCGATCTCGGCGGCGCGACCGTGGCGCCGGCGTTTACCGATCACCACGTCCATCTCTTCAACGTCGGGATGGCCCTCCTGAACCAGCGAGATCGAGGCCGGCTGGCCATCGATCTCGCCTCTGTCACGTCGCTCGCCGAGGTCGACTCCCTCGTGCGGGCCCGGGCGGCCTCGCTTCTCATGGGCACTTGGATCCTCGGCACGGGCTGGAGCCAGGCGGGCTGGGGCACCCAAGCATTGCCGACCGCCGACATCCTGACCCGGGCCGCTCCCGACCACCCGGTGTTCTTCGCGCGGACCGACGGCCACGCCGGCTGGCTCAACGCCGCCGGGTTGGCGGCGGCCGGGATTACCCCGGCAACCACCGCACCGGAGGGAGGCGCCATCGATAGGCTTGCTGCGGGAACCCCCTCAGGCATCTTGCTGGAGCGGGCTAACGAGTTGGTGGCTTCCATCCTCCCGGCGCCGGCGGACAGCGATATCGTCTCGGCCTTCCGGCTCGCAGCCGAGGCCTTGGCGGCGCGGGGCGTGGCCGAGGTCTACGACGCGGGGCCACTACTGTATCCGGGTGTGGTCGCATTGAACCTCGACCTCGGCCGGTATCTCGCGTTGCTGGTCCGGGCCGACTCGGCGGCGCCGCTGCCGCTCCGCGTCAACCTGATGATCCCCGCACCCAGCCGATTGGCCGATTCCCTGCTCGGGGCCCGGCAACTCGCGGCCTCCCTCTCACCCCGAATCCGGATTACCCACCTCAAGCTGTTCGGCGACGGCGCGTTAGGCAGCCGCGGAGCCGCCCTGAGCCACCGCTACGCCGATGACCCCGCCACCTCCGGGGTGGCCCGGATGACCTCAGAGCAGATCGTTGAGCTGGGCCGCAGGGCCCTCGACCGCGGCCTTGGCGTTGCCACCCATGCGATCGGCGACGAAGCGGTTCGCCGGGCCCTCGATGCCTACGAGACGATCCTCCACGAGCGCCCCAAGCTGATCCCCGGCCGGCTCCGAATCGAGCATTTTTCGTACGCTCACGAACAGGACTTTGCCCGGGCGGTACGGCTTGGCGTGATCCTGTCGATCCAGTCGAACTTCAACGCCCTTCCAACGGATGAGCCGTCGTTTGGCGCCGCCCGGGTCGGGCCGGCCAACGAGGGCCGGGTCTACAACTGGGTCAAGCTGCGGGCGATGGGCGCTACGTTGGCCGAGGGTTCCGACTACTTCGCGACGCCCGGCGGGCCGCTCGCCGACTTCGTCGCCACGCTTGGGCGGAAGTATGCGGTTGGCCAAGACTTGCCGGATTCGCTGGGGCGGCTCCTGGCCTACCGGATGAATGCGATCCGGTTCGACCCGGCCGGCCACCGGTCCGGCGGGCGGATCGCGATCGGAGTGCCGGCGGACCTCGTAGCGTGGTCGGTCGATCCGTTCTCCGCGCCGCGGGCCGAGCTCGAGGGCATCGGCGTCCGGCTCGTCGTCAATGGCGGCCGAATCGTATTTCGAGAGCCATAGCCGTCAATAAGACCGAGGTCCGTGAGACTCGCTGCGCCGGCCGGGCCGCGTCGGGATCGAGGCTCGCAAAGGTGGCCGTGCCCTGGCCCCGAGCGGCCGGGCCGACCGGCGAAGTCGTAGTTCGTGAAGTAGACCAGGCCAACCGCCGGCTGCTTGGCGTCCTGGCTGAACCGGAAGGTCCCCGCCTTGTCGTACTTTTGTTGAGCGGTGCCCACAGCCGGCCAGCACCCCGTTGTCGCCTAAATCGGGGCAAACCGGCGGTATCTTAGGTCATGGCTCTCCTGTTTTCCGGTTTCATGCTCGCCGCCCTCGCGGTCCAACCCGCGCCCGCGCCACCTCGGCCGGTGGCTCAAGCCGTCCGAGTCGTCAAGGGACCCGTTATCGACGGCCGGCTCGATGACTCGGTCTGGCTCGCGGCCCGCCCCATCGGCGGGTTCGTGCAGCACGAGCCGTTCGACGGCCGGGAAGCTACCGAACAAACCGAGGTGCGAATTTTGTTCGACCGCGGCGCGCTCTACATCGGTGCCCGGCTCTTCGACCGGGACCCCGGCGGGATCATTCGGGGAGAAACCCGACGGGACCTAGCGTTGAAGGAGCAGGATACGTTCATGATCCTGCTCGACACCTTCCGCGACCGCCAGAACGGGTTCTTGTTCGCCACCACCCCCGCCGGAGTCGAGCACGACGGCCAGATCAACAAAGAAGGCGAAGGCGGCTTCGGCGGCCCGGTCGGCAATGCGCCGACCGTCACGGGCGCCAACGAGAACGTGAACTGGGACGGCACTTGGGAAGTGCGCACCACGATCGACGGGCAAGGCTGGTCGGCCGAGTTCCGGATTCCCTTCGAAACTCTCCGGTACGGCAGCGGCAAGCCGCAGGTGTGGGGCCTCAACTTGGCCCGCTTCATCCGCCGGAAGAACGAAGAGGACTTCTGGTCGCCGGTGCCCCGGCAGCACACGCTCTTCCGGGTGTCAATGGCCGGAACGCTCGAAGGGCTGGAGCCGCCGTCGACCCGGACGCTGCTGCTCACACCCTCGGTGGTCGGATCGCTGCAAAAAGACTACCGGGCCAACACGGCCACGGATGGCGCCCTCGAGCTCGGAGCCGACGCAAAAATTGGTTTGACACCGAGCCTAACGCTCGACCTGACCTACAATACCGACTTTGCCCAAGTCGAAGCCGACGACCAGCAAGTCAACTTGACCCGGTTCAATCTGTTCTTTCCCGAAAAGCGGCCGTTCTTCCTCGAGAACGCCGGCGTGTTCGCGTTCGGCACTCCCCAATCGGCCGACATCTTCTTCAGCCGCCGGATCGGGCTCGACCGGAACAACCAACAGGTCCCCATCGACGGCGGCGGGCGGCTCTCGGGCAAGATCGGCCGGCTGTCGCTCGGCCTCCTCGATGTCCAAGCCGGCAACAACTACTCCGTGGGCCGGGTGCTCTACGACTTGCCCCATCGCTCCCGGATTGGAGCCATCGCGGTCGGCCGGATCAACACCGACAGCACGGGCGACCACAACCTCACGGTCGGGGTCGACGGCAAACTCGGCATCGGTGAAGCGATTTCGCTGGATGGGTATGTCGCGCATTCCGAAACCCCGGGCGCGACCGGCCGGTCCAACGTCGTCAACCTGAGCGGGACGTACACCACCAGGACCTGGGAACTTGGCGGCGCGTTTCGGCGCGTCGACGAGGGGTTCCGGCCCGATGTCGGCTATCTCGAGCGGCCCGCCTTCCAGTTCGCGAGCCTGAGGGTGCTCCGCCACCTGCGGACCCCGAACCTCGCCTGGTTCCGAGAGGCGCGGCCCCATGTCACCCTTCGCCAGTACGATGATCTCGACGGCAAACCCCAGAGCCGGCTGCTTCACATCGACACCCATTTCGTGTTTGCCAACGGCGCGTTCTTCGAGCTGCCGGGGGTCAATTTTACCCGGGAAGCCCTCCGGGCCCCGTTCGAGATCGCGCCCGGCGTGATCATTCCGATCGGCACCTACGACCACTTCGAGTGGGCGCCGATCTTCAACTCCAACTTGAGTTCGCCCTACTCGATTTCCGGCGGGGTGACCCTGGGCGGGTTCTACTCCGGGCATCGGAAAGGCGCCACCCTGACGCTCAACGCCCGGCCCACCGACCGGATCAACTCGAGTCTCCGGTGGTCCTACGACGACGTGGACTTGGCGGAGGGCAGCTTCCACCGGACCCTGGTGGGATTCCGGTTCGGGTACGCCTTCTCGCCCCGGGTGTTCGTCCAGGGACTGACGCAGTACAGCAACCAATCCGAGAGCCTGTCGGCGAATGTCCGGTTCGGGTGGCTCGGTCCCGCCGGTACCGGCCTGTTCGTGGTTTTCAACGAGGGCCGTGCCACCGGCGACGAACCGGGCCTCGTCAATCGAGTCGTGATCGTCAAGTTCACCAAGCAACTCGATTTGGCCCGCTAGCGCCCCAGGCCGTATCTTCCGGCTCTCCCTTCCAATCAGGCCACCATGCTCGGGCCCGTCAGTGTCGTTTTGGCGCTTGCCGCCTTCCAGACCCCAACCATCGCCTCGCTCCGGATCACGCCGAGCCAGCCGGTCGTCGCCGCCCACGATACCCTCCGGGTTCGGGCCGAGGCGCTCGATGCGTCCGGTGCCGTCATCGGCTCCGCCCGGATCCGGTTCGTGACGGCTGGCTTCGCCAATGCGGGCGAAGTCGATTCCACCGGCCTGGTCAGCACCGCCTCGCCGGGGATCTTGCCGATCTCCATCCTCGCGACCGTGCCCGGTGGCGTCCGGCCCTTCACCCGGCGGATCGAAGTCACCATCGTCCCCGGGCCGGCGGCCACGATCCGGATCACGCCGATGCCGGCCCGGGTCGTCATCGGACAGCGGATCCAAATGGCCGCGTTTCCCAAAACCGCCTTTGGCGACTCGACTTCCGGAATTACCACGTGGAGTTCCTCGGCGCCCGGAGTGGTCCGCGTTGCCGACGGCCTTCTGACCGCGGTGGCCACCGGCCCGGCCGAGATCTCGGCCACGGTGGGCCGCGCCCGGACCAGTTTTCGGGTGGCCGTCCTCCCGGCGCCCAGCTCGCTCGCGATCACTCCGGACCGGCCCACGGTCCGGCAAGGCGACGTGGTGCCGTTTCAGATGGTCGCGAAGGACCGGAATGGCCGGGCCATCGAAGGACTGAGCCCAACCTGGTCGTTTTCTCCCGGCCACGGACAGATCGAGGCCGACGGCAAGTTCGTGGCCTATGAGACCGGGCAATATCAGATCACGGGAAACCTGGGGAACTTGAGCACGGTCGCGACGGTGGTCGTCACCCCACGCGACGTGCGGCGGAAAGCGACGGTGGTCGGGCAGTTGGTTCGGTCCAAACTCGAAACCTCCGAAGTCTGGCTCCATCCGAACGGCAAGGTGGCCTATCTCGGCACCACGCGCGGGGGCGACCGGCTCTACACGGTCGACATCAGCGACCCGGCCAAGCCGACCATCGTCGATTCAATCCAAGACGACATGCGGACCCTGAACGACGTGATGACGACCGCCGACGGCAAGGTGCTGGTGTTCACCCGCGAAGGCGCCTCGAACCGAAAGAACGGGATCGTCATCGCAACCTTGGACGACCCGCTCCACCCCAAGAAGGTGGCCGACTTCACCGACGGCGTAACCGCCGGGGTCCACTCGGCGTTTGTCTACACCGATCCCAAGTACGGGAGCCACGTCTTTCTGACCAACGACGGCACCGGCGCCATCGATGTGGTCGACATCAATGATCCGGCCCATCCGAAACGTGCGGCCACCTGGCGGACCGACACCCCGATCGAAGCCGGCCGGTACATTCACGACATCGACGTCCAAGACGGCTTGCTCTACGGAAGCTATTGGAACGACGGGCTGATCATCCTCGACGTCGGCAACGGGATCAAGGGCGGCACGCCGGCCAATCCCAAATTCGTCTCGCAATTCAAGTACGATCTGCCGTCGCTATATCGCGACGCCGAGA
>SXGT01235441.1_pt1 | contig 11510 bp, 1 predicted proteins | sample 3176221 | NCBI WGS metagenome assembly SXGT01 (sample SAMN11356862, study PRJNA531348) | freshwater metagenome | isolation source: freshwater sample F1-120 | place: China: Fuxian Lake, Yuxi | collected 2017-12-25
GCCACACGATTCGGGCGGTCGCTTCCGACGGCACGGTCACGACGATCGCGGGGACGGGCGTCGCGGGGCACCTCGACGGACCCGCGGGCGAGGCGCGCTTCGACCACCCCTACGACTGCGTGGCGCTGCCCGGCAAGAACGCGATCGCCATCGCCGACGCCTCGAACAACCGCATCCGCGCGCTGCGCCTCGACACGCTCGAGGTCGAGACGCTCGCCGGTGGCGCCGAGGGCTACACCGACGGGCCGGGCGCGACCTTCGCGTTCCCGAACGGCATCACGGTGGATGCGGCGACGGGCGTCCTCTACGTCTCGGACTACGGCAATCACGCGATTCGTCGGCTCGTGCCGAGCGCGAACGACGCCATGCAGTTCGCCGTCGATACGCTCGCCGGCGCGCTTTACGGCTGGGAGGACGGACCCAACGGTGCAGGCCAGATCGGCTACATCGCGCGTCTCGTGTTCGCGGACGGCGTCATTTATTTTACCGACCGCATTAGCCACAGCCTGCGCATCGCCAACGCGACGACCGGCGCGCTCACGACTTTGTCGTCCAACCTGGACATCGGCCAGTTCGGGCCGTTCATGTGGCCGGAGGGATTGGCCGCAGACCCGTTTGGTGGCGTCTACCTCGCCGACTCGGGCAACCACCGCATCCTCGCGGCGCGCGTGGCGGTGGCCGACACGTGTCCCGGCGGCGGCGTCCTCTGCGCCCCGGGCGGCTGTCAGGGACCGTGCGCGTCGAACGCCCACTGCGGCGACGGCAACCCGTGCACCGACGACGTCTGCGCGCTCGGCAAGGGCTGCCTGTTCCCCGCGCGCGTCTTGCCGTACATCGAGTCGTGCTACGACGGCCCGAAGGGCACCGGTGGCGTCGGCGCCTGCCGGCTCGGACACCGCGGCTGCGTGGGCGGGGCGCTCTCGGCGTGCCTCGACCAGCGGCTGCCGTCGGCGGAGCTCTGCAACAAAGCAGACGATGACTGCGACGGCGTGGTGGACGACCAGTGCGGTGACCTCGACGCGGACAAGGACGGCGTCTCCGGGGACCTGGACAACTGCCCGCTCCTCGCCAACGCCGATCAGAAGGACCAGGACCAGGACGGCCACGGCGACGTCTGCGACGACTCGGATGGCGATGGCAGCGTCGACGCCAAGGACTGCGCACCCAATGACACAGCCATCGCGCCCGGCGCGCTCGAGGTATGTGACACGCTCGACAACGACTGCGACGCGACGGTCGACGAGGGCTGCGATCTCGACGGCGACGGCGTGTGGAACGACCTCGACAACTGCCCGGTGGCGTCGAACTTCGCGCAGAAGGACCAGAACCAGGACGGCCAAGGCGACGCGTGCGACGACTCGGACCTCGATGGCGCGCTCGACGACGTGGACTGCGCACCCAAGGATCCGAAGCGCAAGCCGGGGCAGCTGGAGCTGTGCAACCAGAGCGACGACGACTGCGACGGGGAGGTCGACGAGGGCTGCGACGTCGACGCCGACGGCGTCTTGAACGCGAAGGACAACTGCCAGGGCACGCCGAACGCGGACCAGAAGGATCAGGACCAGGACGGCCAGGGCGACGCATGCGACGACTCCGACGGTGACGGCGTCGTGGACGCCAAGGACCGCTGCGTGGCCGTCGCCGACCCGCTGCAGAAGGACCAGGACCTGGATGGGGTGGGCGACGCGTGTGACGACTCGGATGGCGACGGCGTCGTCGATGGGAGCGACTGCGCGCCGGCGGACAAGATGCGGTCGCCAAAGGCGATCGAGACGTGCAACGGCGTCGATGACGACTGCGACGCGGCCGTGGACGAGACGTGCGATCCCGACGGCGACGGCGTGCTCATGCCGAAGGACAACTGCCCGAAGACCAAGAACGCCGACCAGAAGGACCAGGACGGGGACGGCAAGGGCGACGCGTGCGACGACTCGGATGGTGATGGGGTCGTCGACGGCGAGGACTGCGCGCCGAAGAGCGCGAGCCAGAGCCCGAAGGTCGCCGAGACGTGCAATGGGCAGGACGATGACTGCGATGGGAAGGTAGACGAGGTCTGCGATCCCGATGGCGACCTCGTGCTGGACCCCAAGGACAACTGCGGCACGGTCAAGAACGCCGACCAGAAGGATCAGGACAAGGACGGCAAGGGCGACGCCTGCGACGACTCGGACGCGGATGGGGCCATGGACGCGGTGGATTGCGCTCCGATGGACGACGCGGTCGCGCCGGGGAAGGTCGACGTGTGCGACGGCAAGGACAACGACTGCTCCGGCAAGGCGGACGAGGCCTGTGATCCCGATGGCGACGGCGTGCCGGAGCCGAACGACAACTGCCCGAAGAGCAAGAACGCCGGGCAAGGCGACTGGGACAAGGACGGCAAGGGCGACGCGTGCGACGACTCCGACGGCGATGGCGTGATGGATGACGCCGACGGCTGCCGCAGCACGAGCGACCCGGCGCAGAAGGACCAGGACCTCGATGGGAAAGGCGACGCGTGCGACGACTCGGACGACGACGGGTACGTGGACGCGACGGACAACTGCCCGACGTTCGCCAACAAGGATCAGAAGGACGCCGACAAGGACGGCAAAGGCGACCCCTGTGACGACTCCGACGGCGATGGCGTGGTCGACGCGGTCGACAACTGTTTGAAGGCGGTCAACGCAGGCCAGAAGGACTGGGACCAGGACGGCAAGGGCGACGCGTGCGACGACTCCGACGGCGACGGCGTGCTCGACGCTCAGGACGTGTGCCCGTCGGCGGCCGATGCGGGCCAGGCGGATCAAGACAAAGACGGCAAGGGCGACGCGTGCGACGACTCCGACGGCGATGGGCTCGTCGACGGCAAGGACAACTGCCCATTCGTGAAGAACGTAGACCAGAAGGACCAGGACAAGGACAAGGTCGGCGACGCGTGCGACCTGAAGGACGGGGACCAGGACGGCGTTCCGGATGCCCTCGACAACTGCGCGAGCGCCAAGAACCCGGGCCAGGCGGACTGGGACCAGGACGGCAAGGGCGATGGGTGCGACGACTCCGACGGCGATGGCGAGGTCGACGCGACCGACTGCGGGCCGACCACCGCGAGCGTCGGTCACCTCGCAGCCGAGGCGTGCAATGGTACTGACGACGACTGCGACGGCCAGGTGGACGAGACCTGCGACCCCGATGGCGACGGCGTGCTCGATCCGAAGGACAACTGCCCCAAGACCGATAACGCGGGCCAGGCGGACGGGGACAAGGACGGCAAGGGCGACGCCTGCGACGACTCGGACGGCGACGGCGTCGTGGACGCCCAGGACGTGTGCCCCACGGCGAAGGACCCGGGACAGGCGGACTTCGACAACGACGGCAAGGGCGACGCCTGCGACGACTCGGACGGTGACGGCGTCGTGGACGCCCAGGACGTGTGCCCGAGCGTGGCCGACAAGGCGCAGATCGACTCCGACGGCGACGGCGAGGGCGACGCGTGCGAGAGCAGCGACGACGATGACGGCGAGGACGAAGACGAGAGCGAGGGCGACGGCAAGGACAACTGCCCGAACGACGAGAACGAGGACCAGGCCGACCAGGACGAGGACGGCAAGGGCGATGCGTGCGACGACTCGGACAGCGACGGCGTCACCGACGCCGGCGACGTGTGCGTGGACGTGAAGGACCCGACCCAGGGAGACTGGGACCAGGACGGGCTGGGTGACGCGTGCGACGACTCGGATGGCGATGGGCTGGTCGACGCGAGCGACCTCTGCCCGACGGTGAAGGACAGCGGCAAGGACATCGACCGCGACGGCAAGGGCGACGCGTGCGACGACTCGGATGCCGACGGCGTCATGGACGACGTGGATGTCTGTGTGGTGGTCAAGGACCCGGCCCAGGCGAACTGGGATGGAGACCAGAAGGGCGACGCGTGCGAGGACAGCGACAGCGACGGTGTGCTGGATCTGGCGGACAACTGTGACGCGGCGAAGAACACTGATCAGGCCGACCTCGACGGCGACGGCGTGGGTGACGTCTGCGACGACACCGACGGTGATGGCGTGCTGGATACGACAGACACGTGTCCGGCGGTGGCCAACGTCGATCAGAGCCCGAAGGCGTGCGCTGGAACCGACACGGACGGTGACGGCGTGCCCGATGGGCTCGACAACTGCGCCAACGCGAAGAACCCGGCGCAGCGCGACCTCGACGCCGATGGGCAAGGCGACGCGTGCGACGACGTGGACGGCGATGGCGTGCTGGACGCGTCGGACACGTGCCCGCTGGTCGCGAACCCGGGCCAGAAGGACGCCGACCAGGACGGTCGTGGCGACGCCTGCGACGACGACGATCTCGATGGCTCGCTGGACGCTGCCGGCGACAACTGCCCTGCGAAGTTCAACCCGGACCAGCTCGATGGCGACAGCGACGGCCAGGGCGACGTCTGCGACGTGTGCGCCAAGGACGGCGCCAACGACGAGGACCACGATGGCGTCTGCGGCGACGTGGACAACTGCCCGACGGCAGCGAACGCGCCGCAGCTCGACAACGACGAGGACGGCATCGGCGACGTGTGCGACATGAGCTGCACGAGTTACTTCCAGGGGTTCGAGCAAGGCACCTACGGTTTCATGGACGCGCCGGCCCAGCTGCTGCCAACGGTCGTGGCCAGCAAGACCGACCAAGTCCGCGCACGCGAGGGCCGACGGTATGGCAAGGCCAAGCGCTTCGACCTCGACCAAGGCGGCAGCGCGCGGACGCAGCTCTGCGGCGGGACGGCCCAGTTCCCGGCCGGAGGCTTCACCGTGCGCTCCTGGGTCCACCTCAAGGCGACGAAGGCGCTCAAGAACGACGCACGCTTCGACTGGACGCTCGTGCTCAACGACGTGCAAGGCAAGGCGCGGCGCCAGCTGGCGTTCAATGTCGGCTACACCTACGAGGCCATTGGCAAGAAGGGCAAGAAGCTCAAGCGGGGCTTCACGGTCTCGGCGTCATATGCCTCGGGCCGAGCGCACGCCAACCCGTACGACGCGGCGCAAAAGCCGATTCGGCTCTCGCGCTCGGGCTGGTACGTCTTCGAGCACCGGGTGACGGCGGCGCCGGATGGCACGGTCGGCGCGACGCTGAGCGTCTATCGCACGCACCAGAAGAAGACGAAAAAGAAGCTGAAGAAGAGCGGGCTCGTCGGGAGCTGGACGTTGACCCACGTCACCGATGTCGCGAACACGACGGTCGGTGGCTGGCGGCATGTGGGCTTTGCGTCCAACGAGCTCGACGTGCTGCCCTTCGACGCGGTGCAGCTGACGGTGCCGGCCTCGTCGTTTGCGGCCTGTGCGGACGCGGACGCGGACTTCGACGGCATCTGCGACGGCAAGGACAACTGCGCCGGCGTCTCGAACCCGAGCCAGAAGGACGCGGACAAGGACGGCTTCGGCGACGCGTGCGACGCGTGTCCGGCCGACAAGGCGAACGACGCAGACAAGGACGGTCTGTGCGGGAACCTCGACAACTGCCCGGCGCATGCCAACGCTTCGCAGGCCGACAACGACGGCGACGGCGTGGGCGACGCGTGCGACGGGACCTGCTCGACGTACACACAGGGCTTCGAGCAGGGCACGTACGGCTTTGTGACCGTGGGCGGTGAATCCCGGTACTCTGTCGCGACCGTCGGCGCCAACAAGGGCACCGGGCTCGGCGGGAGCTACGAGGGCCAGAAGGTGGCTGTGGCCGGAATCCACACGGCCGCACAGGGGGGCTCGGCGACGAGCGAGCTGTGCGGGCAAGCCTCGGTCATGCCCAAGGGTGGCTTCACGACGCGCACGCGCGTTCGGCTCGACCCGGACACGACGTCGGCGGCCGATGCGCGCTTCGACTGGGCGCTCGTGCTCAACGATCCGAAGGGCCAGCCGCGCCGCAGCTTTGCATTCAACGTGGGGCTCACGAAGACGCCGACGGGTCAGCTGGGCTGGACCGTCAGCGCGAGTACCGGCGTGGGCCGCAGCGGCGCAAACCCCTACGACCCGGCGAAGAAGCCCGTGACGGTGAGTCAGGCGGGTTGGGTGACCTTCGAGCACCACGTGAGCAGCGTCGGCGGCGTGATGGTGGCGAAGCTCGTCGTCGTACGACCGGATGGCTCGGTCGGTGGGACCTGGGTGCTCTCGGAGCCGAGCGACGTCGTGGGCAAGACGGTCGGTGGGTGGCGGTCGGTGGGCTTTGCGTCCAACGAGGTGGCGGGGCTCGCGTTCGACCTCGTGGAGCTGCGCACGCCGGCACAGCAGGCGGTGAAGGCCTGCGCCGGAGACCCGACGGGTGACCTCGACGGCGATGGCGTCTGCGGCTCGAGCGACGTCTGTCCGGCGGTAGCGGACCCGGCTCAAGCGGACGCCGACAAGGACGGCAAGGGTGACGCCTGTGACGCGTGCCCGAAGGATGCCAAGAACGACCCGGACGGCGACGGCGTCTGTGACGGCTCGGACGTGTGCCCTGGAGTGAAGGACCCGGCGCAGCTGGATTCGGACAAGGACGGCCTGGGTGACGCGTGCGATGCGTGCCCCAAGGACGCGAAGAATGACCCGGACGGCGACGGCGTGTGCTCCGGCGCCGATGTCTGTCCGCTCGTGGCCGACGCGACTCAGAAGGACCAGGACGGCGATGGCACGGGCGACGCGTGCGACGCGTGCCCCAAGGACGCGAAGAACGACCAGGACGGCGACGGGCGCTGCGCCAATGTGGACAACTGCCCGACCGTGAAGAACGCCGACCAGAAGGATCTCGACAAGGACGGCGTGGGTGACGCCTGCGACGTCTGCGTGCAGGTCAAGGACGCCGACCAGAAGGATGCCGACCAGGACGGCAAGGGCGATGTGTGCGACGCGTGCCCCGGTGACGCGCAGAACGACGCGGACAAGGACGGCCTATGTGGGGACGAGGACAATTGCCCGACGCTGAAGAACATCGACCAGAAGGACCTCGACCAGGATGGGCTCGGCGATCTGTGTGACGCGTGCAAGGCCGACGCGAAGAACGACGTCGACCACGATGGCGTCTGTGGCGAGGTGGACGTGTGCCCCGAGGTCGCCGACAAGGCGCAGGCCGACGGCGACCAGGACGGCAAGGGCGACGCGTGCGACCCGTGCCCCAAGGACGCGAAGAACGACGCGGATGGCGATGGCGTCTGCGGCGACGCGGACAACTGCGCTGCGGTGAAGAATGCGGACCAGAAGGACCAGGACGGCGACGGCAAGGGCGACGCGTGCGACCCGTGCCCGACACGGCCCGGCGGTGAGGGCGACGGGGACAAGGACGGCCACCTCGCGTGCGTCGACTGCGACGACACCGACCCGCAGACCTACCCGGGCGCCCTCGAACAATGCGACGGCAAGGACCAGGACTGTGACGGGCACGGCGACATGGGGACCCTCGCGATAGGAGCAGCAAAGACTCTGTATCGCGACGAGGACGGCGACGGCTTCGGCGTAGCGAGCGAGACGCGTTCGGGCTGCGTTCCGCCGAAGGGTTGGTCGGCCGTCAGCACCGACTGCAATGACGATGCGGCGAGCATCTATCCGGGCGCGCCGGAGGCGTGTGACGGCGCAGATCAGAGCTGCGACGGCGTGGCGGATGTGAACGTGTACTTCCCGATGTCGGAGGGCAAGGGTGGTGTGATCCATGACGCGACGGCGCACGTGCCCGTGGCGAAGCTCGGCGCGAACGTGGGCTGGACCACGTCGCCGCTGGGCGGGGCGCTCACCTTCGGTCCGGGGACGGGAGTGACCGCACTCGCTGGCGGTCAGGTGCTCTCTGGCGGAGGCTTCACGGTGACCGTCTGGATCCGGCCGAGCGAGACCGGCGGCGCGGTGCTCACGCGCGGCGCAGCGGTCTGGCTTGGGATGAAGAACGGCGCCGTGGTCCTCGAGATGGCGGGCCAGAAGGAGTCCCTCGTGGCCAAGTCGAAGAGCAACCTCGAGGGCACCTGGCACCACGTCACGGCGACGTGGACGGGCAAATCACGAGCGCGCAGCGTGAGCATCGACGGCGTGGTCATCGCGTCGGACGTTGCGGGCCCGAGCGAACTCTCGGGACCGAGCAGCGAGTGGCTCGTGCTCGGAGCGAGCAACGCCGGCGACGTCGACGAAGTGAAGGTCGTCGGGTGCGCCTTGACGGGCGCCCAGGCCAAGAGCGACTTCGCCAGCGGCTGGCCGTTTGCGACGGGCCAGTCCGGGCTCGATGTCGATCTCGACGGCACGGCGGGCAGCGCGGACTGCGGGCCGAACGACGCGAGCGTCCACCCCGGCGCTGCCGAGGTCTGCGACCAACTGGACAACGACTGCAACGGTCAGGTGGACGACCAGCTGGACGTGACCCCGGTGTGGTACGTCGACGGCGACGGCGACGGCGCCGGTGTGTCCGGCAAGACCTCGAGCCAGTGCCCGATGCCGAAGGGCTACGCCGCCGCGGCGGGCGATTGCAATGACGGCGACAAGACGATGTACCCGGGTGCCGCCGAGACCTGCGACGGCAAGGACAACGACTGCGACGGGACCGCCGATCTGCTCGCGTACCTGCCGCTCGACGAGGGCAAGGGGATGACGGTCGCCGACCTGTCGAAGAAGGGCCTGACCGCCACGGTCCATGCCGGAGCGACGTGGGTCGCAGGGCAATCGGGCAAGGCGCTGCGGCTCGACGGCACGAACGGCTACGTCGCCTTCCCGAAGGGTGACGGTCTGTCGCCAAAGCGTGCCTTCTCACTGTCGGTGTGGGTGAAGTCCGAAGGAGTCGTGGGGACCTACGGCACGCTGCTCGCGCGTGGCTCGGGCAAGGGCAGCGCGCTGGGCGAGACGGGCAATACGTATTGGGTGCGCACCACCAGCAAGAACCTCGGCTTCGACATGCAGCAGGCCCAGGGCTTCGGCACGCTCGTCGACCCGGCGGATGCGAGCAAGGCCGCAGGCGCGTGGCGCCACGTCGTTGCGACCTGGGACGCCATGACCGGCAAGCGGCAGCTCTTCGTTGACGGCAAGCTCGTCGCGAGCTCCATGGCCGGGCCGAAGTCCGAGCTCTCGGACGGCACACCGACGACGCTCGGCGCCGACATCAACACGGGCGTGCCCACGCACTTCCTCAAGGGAGGACTGGACGAGGTAAAGATCTTCGCGTGCGAGATGACGCCTGCGCAGGTCACGTCGGACTTCACGACGGCCTGGCCGCACACCAGCAAGGCGAGCGAGCTCGGCGGAAAGAAGTAGAAGGGATCGCTGCGCTGTAGCGCTCTGGTGGCCCTTTCGCCCAGGGTGGTCGCGGCCTTACGATGGGCCTTTCGGCGTTCGCTGATCCGTCATGATGGAGTGCGCCGCTGAACCGCTCGCTGCGCTCGCATGCCCCAGCCGTCCTACGGGCTAGATGCGCCTGGCTCACCTTGACGGCACGCCTTTGGGGGGGCGCGAATCAGCGCTTGCAACGCGCGCCAGGAACGCGGAGACTCCAGTCGGGTATCTTGACCATGGAGGACAAGCGAATGAGGTTGCCGCCAATCCGTTGGTTCGTCGCGGGTACGATCTGCGTCGGCTCGTGGTCGTGTTCAACAGACACGTCGACCGCTACCGTCGCGGCGGACAATGCGAGTCCGTCGTCGTCCGAGACCAAGAACGATGGCTCGGGCGGCAAGGTCGATACGACGCCCCCGGTGCCCACGCATCAACGCCCGTCGGCGGCCGCGGTGGTCGCGGGCGGCGGCCTGACCAAGAGCGCGAACTACAAGATGCTGGTCACCGTTGGTGGCACCGCCAAGCCGGGCATCGCATCGCAGAACTCCCGTATGAACTTGGGCCTCACCGGCGCCATGGAGGGCAAATGAGCACGTCCACTTCGCTTTGCGCGGCACTCGTGTTGACGCTGACGTCCGTCGCGGAAGCCAGCGTTCCCAGGTCAGTGACGATTCAGGGTCGCCTCTTCGACGCCAAGTCCAACCCGCAGAGTGCTACGCTCAGCGTCGCTGTGGCGGTCTACGACGGGCCATCCGGGGGCACGCCGCTATGGACCGAGAACATCAGTATTCCGTTCGAGGACGGATACTTCTCGATCTCCCTCGGAGACACCACCCCCTTTGGCGTTACGGTCTTCGACGGCAGCACGCGCTACGTGGGCATCACGGTCGGTACCGATAGCGAAATGCAGCCGCGCATCGCGATTACGAGCGTGCCGTACGCACTGATGGCCAATGACGTCAACGGCGACATTCATCCAAAGACCGTGAGCGTCGGCGGGAGCGTCGTCATCAACGAGAACGGGGAGTGGGTCGGACCTCCGACGGGTCTGGTCGGACCGGCGGGCAAGGTCGGCGATTCGGGTCCCAAGGGTGACACGGGTCCCGCCGGCATCGCGGGCGAGAAGGGCCCGGCGGGCGATACCGGAGCCAAAGGCGACAGTGGCGCCAAAGGTGACACCGGCGACAAGGGCGACGGCCTAACCTGGCGGGGCGCGTTCGTTCCCGAGACCAGCTACCTCAAAAATGACATCGTGTCGTTTCAGGGAACGGCGTGGATTGCCGTCAACGCCAATGCGACGGCGACCGATCCAGCCGCGGACGCCGCAAATTGGGCCACGTTCGTCGTCAAGGGCGATACCGGGGCGAAAGGCGATACCGGGGCGAAAGGCGATACTGGAGCGCAGGGGGACCTGGGACCGTTGGGACCGAAGGGCAACCAAGGCGACACCGGGCCGCAGGGCCCAAAGGGCGATACTGGCGAAACGGGCCCTGCCGGTCCTGTGGGGGACAGCGGACCCGCCGGATCGAGTGGCGAACCGGGTCCGGCAGGTCCCACGGGTGCGCAGGGCGTGGGCTTCCTGTGGCGCGGTCAGTACGACGGCGAGAAGACATATAGCACAAACGATGTCGTTCGTTCCGGAGGCGCCGCGTGGATTGCGCTGACAGACAGCGTGACGTCTGCTCCGCTCGATGAGTCTGAAGCGTGGGCGTTGTTCGTTGCACACGGCGCGAAGGGCGATACAGGCCCGACAGGTCCCACGGGCGCCAAGGGTGATACGGGCGACACGGGTCCGACGGGCGCAACGGGCGCCGTCGGCGAGACCGGCCCGGCTGGACCGCCCGGTGCGAAGGGCGACACCGGAGCGTCGGGTCCGGTGGGTCCCACCGGCGCGACGGGCGCCGTCGGTGACACGGGCTCGACTGGCCCCATGGGTCCGACCGGCGCCATCGGTGCGACGGGGCCCACTGGACCGACGGGGGCCACCGGTGCGACGGGTGCCAAAGGTGCGACGGGGCCCACCGGTCCCACGGGACCCGCCGGAGCATCGGGCGCTGCGGGAGCCATGGGACCAACCGGTCCAACGGGACCCGCCGGAGCGGACGGTGCCAAAGGCGCGACGGGGCCCACTGGTCCCACAGGCCCCGCCGGCGCATCGGGCGCTGCGGGAGCCATGGGACCAACCGGTCCAACGGGACCCGCCGGAGCGGACGGTGCCAAAGGCGCGACGGGGCCCACTGGTCCCACAGGCCCCGCCGGCGCATCGGGCGC
>SXGT01712877.1_pt1 | contig 11509 bp, 5 predicted proteins | sample 3176221 | NCBI WGS metagenome assembly SXGT01 (sample SAMN11356862, study PRJNA531348) | freshwater metagenome | isolation source: freshwater sample F1-120 | place: China: Fuxian Lake, Yuxi | collected 2017-12-25
CCACTCTCCAAGCCAACCATCACAGACGGTATCTTATGGCTAAAAGAGCATGAGCGCGGTATTACCCCATCATTGACGGTACAAGACAAGCTAGATATCCAAGTATACCGTCAAATTATCGATAAAGTTCCAATCGAATTACACACCCATATCGAGCTCGATAGCGCAGGTCAGAACCGAGATGTCGTCTTACCCCAAGCCGTATTGACTGGCTTTATTCCCATGGCTCTCAATAGTGATTTACCTGCCCACTTTGCTGCTGAGGGTCAGCTACAAGTGAAAGTCCGTTCTGGGCACTGGCAACTAGATATTATCGCTAGACAGGAGCAGCCCAATGCACAACTGACTTTGGCATCACAGGCAGGATGGCCATCGTCCGAAATTTGGACTTTGGTAGCCCAACCTGAACTTAGAATTGTTGAGGTTCAGGGTGTAAATAGTATTGATGCCAGTCAGACTAATTTGCCTGAAACTTGGCGTGATTTTCCCGCGTATCGAATTAAAAGCGGTGAAACCATGCAACTCAAGCAACTAAGACGTGGAAATGTCGACCCAGAACCAAATCAATTAGAGCTTAAACGCCAATGGTGGTTGGATTTTGATGGTAATGGCTACAGTATGCATGATCAGATTACGGGTCAGATGCGCAATAACTGGCGCTTAAATGCTCACCCCAGCACATTGCTCGGGAAAGTGAGTCAAAATGAAACTAAGCAACTGATAACGCGTGCTGCAAACGGTGCAATTGGCGTCGAAGTCCGTCAAGGGTTGCTGAATATCCAAGCGGACAGTCGTTACACTGCAGACATTACACAACCAAAAGCAACAGGATGGTTGCAAAGCTTTAATCAAGTAAGTGTTGAATTAAATTTACCACCAGGGTGGCAGTTACTGGCAGCAAGTGGGGTAGATAATGTCCCTGAAAGTTGGGTAGCGCAGTGGAGTTTACTCGATATCTTTATGGTGATTTTGACCAGCTTAGCGGTATCTCGGCTCTGGCAACCTTGGCAAGGCATATTAGCATTAGTCACATTAGTATTGATTTGGCATGAAGCGGATGCTCCACGCTGGATTTGGCTGCAGCTCGTAGGCGTGATTGCTTTAAGTAGAGTCGTACCAAACAGTGGTTTAGCAAAAATACTGAATTTTTATCGACGCGCGCTAGCTATTAGTCTAATCCTGATGCTAATCCCCCTGTGTCAGCAGCAGCTTAGGCTAGGATTGTATCCACAGCTGGCTACCCCAGAACCGAGCAATCTACTGACCAGCGCTAACACAAACGAATATGCCGAAAGCCGGGTAGCAGCTGCTCCCCCGCAATCAGAAAGTATAGCGCCACTTCGGCTAGCAAAAAAAGCACTGGATTATGAAGCAGCCCCAGCCAAACAGGAATTTGCGGATGTGGATGCCAATATTCAAACCGGTCCAGGATTACCGCACTGGCACTGGCATACCGTGCACTTGTCATGGAATGGGGCAGTGGATAGTCAGCAACAACTTAAGCTTTGGTACCTAAATCCTACTATGGTTAGGCTGCTTAATTTTTTACGGGTTAGCTTATTAATCGTTTTTAGCCTCGTAATATTTGAAAAATTATCAGTACTACGAAAATTACGGCACCTCGCAAGCGCAAAACCGCTAAGTATCGTCTTCTGTTTAATAGTGTTTGCACCGCAACCTAAAGCGTATGCGGAATTTCCATCGCCAGCGCTTTTGGATGACCTAAAAGAACGCTTATTACATGCGCCAGATTGCTTGCCACAATGCGCAGAAATTAGTCGATTGGACATCTCCATAAATCCAAATCAGCTTAAATTAGATTTAGAGTTAGCGACCCAAGCCGCAGTCATCCTGCCCCTACCCGTTCAACAGCAACAATGGTTACCGGAGCAAGTCACAATAGCCAGTGGTCAAGCATTTGCACTACAGCGGGATTCCACGGGGCAATTATGGATACAACTGCCCGCAGGACAGCATTTTTTACAATTGCAAGGACCAGTGCCAACAGCTGAAAACTTCAGTTTAGTACAACCTCTGCCCGCGCATTATGTAAGCGTTAAGCAAACAGGTTGGGAGGTCAGTGGTGTGCATGAACACGGAATTGCAGACACACATTTAAAATTTAGCCGAAGTGCTTCAAATACCAAGGATGTCAACGCTCCGCTGACTCAAGACCATCTCATCCCCTTTTTTAAAATCGAACGGCAATTACAGTTAGGTATCGATTGGCGGGTACATACTGAAGTGCAGCGCTTGACCCCTGCCAATTTGGCTACGCAATTGCATATTCCATTATTACCCGGTGAAGCAGTGCTCAGTGCAGGCATGCGTACTGAAAACCAACAGCTGACGGTCAATATGGAAACTGAGCAGACCCAATTGAGTTGGGACTCGGTATTGGAAAAAACGGCCCAACTAGAATTGACCGCCCCCCAAACCACGCAATGGACAGAAACTTGGCGCGTCGACGTCAGTCCACTATGGCATATGGAAAGTGAAGGGTTGCCCCCGAACCATCCAGGAACATTAGAAACCTGGTCACCCGTATGGCAGCCCCTACCTGGCGAAAAACTTAAATTAGTGTTATCTCGACCTGAAGCCTTGGCTGGTCAGACCTTAACCTTAGAGCGCAGTGAGGTAAAATTATTTCCAGGTCAGCACTTACTTACGGCAAGCTTAAGTTTACAGCTTACAAGTTCGCGTGGTGGACAACATAGTGTAAGGCTGCCGGACAATGCTGAATTACAATCGGTCAGCATTGATGGGATAGCCCAACCGATACGGCAACAAAATCATAAAGTCATTCTCCCAGTCAAACCTGGTGAGCATCAATGGCAGCTCGAATGGCGACAACCTCAAGCTTTAGCTACATTTTTCAGTAGTCCAATAATCGATGTTGCCATGGATAGCGTCAATCACTCTACCCAAGTGCACATGGCAGAAGATCGTTGGATTTTAATGGTGGCAGGACCATCACTGGGTCCAGCGGTATTATTCTGGAGCAATCTATTACTCTCGGTGATTTGGGCTTGGATGATAGCCAACAATCGCCAAATTCCTTTAAAATTTTGGGAATGGTTATTACTGCTAGTGGGTTTAAGCCAGATACCGATTTATAGGATGGTGTGGGTGGTCGTTTGGTTTTTGATGCTAGCAACCAAAGCTTCTTGGTTAGCAAAGCTGATACCGCAAGCGTCTGCAAACCTTAGCAATAAAGCGTTACGGCGTAACGCAGGCATTTACAATAGCCTACAAATTTTACAATTTATCCTCACTTTAGTTGCACTCGGTGCGTTGCTTAGTGCAATTAACCAAGGCTTGCTCGGCGCTCCTGAAATGCAAATCAGCGGAAATGCATCGTCGGCATATCAGCTCAATTGGTATTTAGACCGCAGCACAGGGCAATTACCTGCGATTAACATTATTTCGGTACCGTTATGGGTCTATCATGCATTAATGCTTGCTTGGTCCCTCTGGTTAGCATTTGCACTACTCAAATGGTGTAAGTGGGGGTGGAACTGTTTTAGCCAACAGGGACTCTGGTGGTCACTACCTCCAAAGCTTTCACCTACTGCTACAGGAACTGAAAAATAAAGGTTGTAAGGTACTATACAGCCTTTTTTCGCACTGCATTCTTCCTCTCTATGAACTAGGTAATTCTTTACCTAGTTCATACCCCATTTTCTGTCAGCCATTACTAAAGCTCACGCTAGCTTATTTGATCATTTCTAGCACTGCACTCGAGCAATGTTCTGAAAGCCAATCTTCACGAAATTTCCCATTAATACCCATTCAGATCACGAGACCTTCAAACAGAGGTGTATAAGCCGTGTGTATATAGGCATTTAAGCTGTGGGTTATCACTGGATAACCTAGGCATCTGCATTTATCCACAATTTAGCTACAGAGTAATGAGGGTTTATACCCAATATATGCATTGATCATAAGCGAAGCTGTAGGTCTCTTAGGCTGAGTTATCCACAGTAATGTGGCTTACTAATAGTAAATATAAGTTTTAAATAGATATTATTACTATTAGCATCTGCCTTGCTAGGATTAAATGTCAGCGAGTACGACCTCAAAATTTTCCCAATAGCATTTAAGACAAACGGCTAAGCAGTTGAATAATTGGATTGTGTGAATTATTTCAGTGACTTGAAGCATATTTATCCCTAAACGTACTAGAGATATTTAATTAAATAGCTACACTTAAAAGCGTTAGCAGTCTAGCGTTGAGCGGGGGTAATCGCATACTGTTTGCAATACAGTCACCCTGTAACTGGAACAGCCGATATGAGATAAGTGCAACCATGAACATTGCAAACCTGCAAAGCCTACGTGACGCTACCGATGCTATACTCAAAAATGAAGTTAAGCATTTACCTTTAGTGTCATCAGTAGCGTTGAAATTACTCGAACTGACCAATGATGACTTGGCCAATTTTGCTGATCTGACGCATATTATTGAAACTGAGCCTACATTAGCCGCCAAGACTTTACGCCATGTGAATTCAGCAGCCTACGGTCTAAACCACAAAGTCACTTCCGTGCATCGAGCGGTAAATTTATTGGGTTTTTCCGCCGTGCGACAGTTGGCAATTGATTTGTTGTTTTACGATAAATTGATTAAGCGCACAGTAAGCAAAGCGTTTGATCCCTTATTTTTCTGGCAACATTGTCTGTTTGTCGCCATTCTGAGTAAAAAAATTGCGCAATGTGTACAGCACCCTAATCCTGATTTGGTATATACCGCAGGGTTAATCCATGACATTGGTAAAGTGGTTTTGGAGTCATTTGGTAAAGTCAGCTACAGCGATTTTTTACAAACATTGAACAACACCAATAGTGCGCAACTAGAAAATGAGCGTCGTTTTTTTGGAATATCACATGCAGAACTTGGGTATGTGTTTTGTTTAGAATGGCAAATTCCTGAGGCCATTGCCGCGGTAGTTGCATGTCATCATGCGAAGGAACATGACCTAAACGCTTTTTCGGCTTACCACCTGGAAATTGCAATTATTGCATTTGCAAATTATGTGGCGTGGATGCAAGGTATAGGATCAGTGCACGATGAAGGTCATGCGCAGCTGGAAGAGCATGTATTAGCGACTTTGCCATTAGCGCAATTAGATTTGGATGCTATTTTGCAAGCTGTTGATCAGGAGATGCAGAAAACCCGCGAATTTTATGGCATTCATTTTCCGAGTGTCACAAAACTACGCGCGACATTAGTCCGCACAACGTTAAATTTAAGCCAACTACGCCTTCCTGAGGCTAGTGCTAACCAACCGAGTACTAGCTTGACCTTGCCACATCAGAGTTTAAATCCCGATGAGTTTGTACCCAACACCTTAGCGGCAATTCAAGCTGAGTTTAGGTTGGATCGTTGTTTATTATTAGATATTGATGCGAAACGCCGCTGTTTATCGACATTGTATATTTGCCCAGCGAATTGCATTACTTCCCAAAGTTTTGCCTTAGACCCAGAACACATTGCCGGAAAATTTTTACATTGTTTACGTGATAAAAGTGCTGAGATTATCAATAGTGTGGCCGATCCTAATAACCCATTTACTAAACAATTAGGTGCGCAAGAGTTTTTAATCGTCCCAGTGAGTTGTCACAACCGTTTAATAGCCATGCTGTATGCCGATAATGTTAATTCGTCACGGCCGCTCGCACCCACATTACCCAAGTTAATCTTACCGATAGTCTATGAACTGGGTATTGCATTGCAGCATGCACGGGAATATGCCGTGCAAAAAAAATGTGCCCAAATCGATCCCTTGACGCAGTTATTTAATAAACGCATGATCGAGGAGTGCTTAACGCAAATTTTTCAACAAGACCCCGTTAAAATAACGCAACTAGCCGTAGGATTTATTGATATAGATCACTTTAAATCATTTAACGATGTCTGTGGTCATCAAGCCGGAGACGATGTATTAAAAATTGTGGCGGATATATTTCGTAGCTTAACGCGGCCAACGGATTTTATTGGACGCTACGGCGGGGAAGAGTTTTTATTTGTACTGAAAAATACGGACATACACGGAGCATATGCTTACGCAGAACGCTTACGTGCAGCTATCGAACGTCGTGGAAAATTAATGAGTAAACGCTTTCATGGTCATGCGTTGACAGTGAGCATTGGGGTTGCGTTGTACACACCAGAGTACATGAATTATCCAGAGTTAGTGCATGCAGCTGATCAAGCTATGTACAAGGCCAAGTCTAGCGGTAGAAACAAAGTCATCATGATAGCCAATCGACATTCCTAGCTGATTTTGCAAACACCGCATTATTGCTCAAAGGAACCTGGGCAGTAGTTGCGAAAATTAATCTCAGGAAAAATATTATCCATAATTTCAAGCGCACTCAGATAACGCTCATCAATTTTACCTTGGCGCACACTGGTATATAAGTAATTAAAACGTGCTAAGTAATCCGTAATACGCTTATTGGCATACTCTACCGTGGTGCCAGATTGCATAATAAATGGCCAGTCTGAAGCCTGAGCCAATAAAATAGAGCGGACTGCCTGATTCAGAGCCCGTTCTTGCAGGTGATTGACGCTCAGACCAGAGAGCTCGGTAACAAAGGTTTCCATCTGCGTACTGGCTTGTTGCAGCAAGGGGTAAATCCAATCATTATTTTGATTGATCCAATAACTGGAGTAACCTTGGTCGCCCCAGGTCGAGGCCGAGGGTTGTGCACATTGCTGGTCAGGATAGTTTTGTAAATATTCTCGAGCACTGATCGTTTTGAGATTGCTGTCTTTAGCCGCTGTTAAGCGTAAAACCTGCTCAAGCCAATACGGTCCTTCAAACCACCAATGCCCAAATAATTCTGCATCGTAAGGCGCATTAATTAATGGCGGTCGGTCTAAATTGTCTGCTTGCTGCGCTAATTGTTGCTGGCGCTTATTCACAAAATCTGCCGCATGTTTTCGGGCTTTTGCCAATGCAATGTGCGGTTGATAAATTTCTTTATGACTGTCTAAACCCGTAACGCGATAATACTTAATACTGGTATTACAGCGATTGTCGGTATTCGGAAGATAGGGGGCAATATATTCCAGATCTAAATCAAAGCCGATATCACGATAATATTCTCGATAATCGAAATCACCGGGATAGCCTTGTTTGGAACACCAGACTTGTTGCGAAGATTCTGGATCGCGGGCAAAAGCCATAACGTGATTGCCACAGTCCAAGGGTGCATAACTACCACGTTGAGGTAGATCACTGGCATGCAGAATGCTGTGGGTATCTACAAAAAAATAGCTGATGCCCGCAGCCTTAAGTAAAATTTCCAAACCAGGATAATAACCACATTCGGGTAACCAAAATCCAGTGGGGTTAAAGCCCAAAAGTTGCTTAAACGTATCTACTCCCACATTTATCTGATTGCTTACCGCCGCTGCATTAATGTTTAACAAAGGTAAAAATCCGTGGGTAGCCGCGCTGGTAATTAATTCCAGCGTGCCATGTTGATGGTGCCTTTTAAACGCACTGATCAGATCTCCCTGATAGTGTTCGGTATAACGGTCTAAACTGCTGCGGAATAAGCGTCGATAGAGTTTTGCAAGGCGGTTAAACTCAGGGTGATGTTGGGTTCGAACGACCTCACGCTCGGCTAATTCAATACGGCTTGCTAAATAATTAACATAGCGTTGTTGCAACAAATTATCATTGAGCATCGTGAGTAGCGGAGGCGACAGGGATAGGGTCAGGCGAAAGTCAATTTGATCGCGCTGCAATCGCTCTAACATATTCAGTAATGGCAGATAACACTCGGTTATCGCCTCGAACAACCAATTTTCCTCAAAAAAACGCGCGTGCTCTGGATGACGCACATAGGGCAAATGTGCATGCAACACAATATTTAAAAAGCCAAGACTCACGAATTAACTCCTAAACCTAAGCCAGAGGCTCTAGACACCGGTGTTAAAACCGTGCTCATAGTGGCGTATTCTGGAATGAGTTGTGCTGAAATTTCAGTGTAGTGTAAAAAATCGCTCAGTTTAGTCACAGTTAAAGGCGTGTTATTCGTGGATAAATTCGAGTTACTGTGCAATTTTATACGCCAACCTTGCACGGGGAAATGCGGTAAATGTTCGAATTCACCGGATTTTGCGGCTAATTCCCAGACATTATCTTCCAAGTGTAAAGCCACAGGTATATGTTTATTTTGGGTTGCTGGAACATGAATCGTGTTCGAGTGTGCCAAAGCATTAAACTGGTAATCAGCATGGATCTCGCCTAAAGCGGCAGAATACATGCTATCGGCTAACGGTACCCGAAGTTGCTTACATTGGCTGGACTGCTCAATGGGAATATCTAACCAGATATTACTGCTGAGTTGTTGATTTTGATGGCTAGGAGGGTACCAATATATTCTAAGAATCAGCGGATTATTAAATTGTTGCTCGCCAACATCCCAATAAGCGTAGAGATGATGCGGATCGACAGGCAAAAGCGTTAACTGTGGGCTATTCACTAGCAATTTAGGAGTAAATTCTTGCCGAATTTGGGTACTGATCTCTAATAATTCTTGTGCTGTAAGGGTCGTGTCAGAGACCGGGTTGGAATAGACTGGTTCCGAATTTATAAGAGTTGCTTCGGTCTTTAGGAAGCTAGATTGTTTTGGCTTACGAGGACGTATGCGCTTCAGAGCAAAATTCAAGCTGATATCCCGGCTAATTTCCAGTAGTTCTTCCGGTGTTAGCACTGTAATGGGGCTATCTACTCTAGGTAATGCCATGACCAAGGTGTTAATAGATTAAGTTAAAAGGATCTTAGCAGCATTGTCGCTTAATCCTTGAGAATGTCGCAAATCATTTTAACAAGTAAAGCGCCCTAGCCCAGGTTTAATTTTGCAATAGCCTTGCTAAGTAGCTAGTGAGTTTAAGCGGTGAGCGTGTTAGCTATTAGCGATAACAATGGCTCGCTTAGGTGCGGGCAAACCTTCACAGGTTAGGTTGTGATCATTTGGATCTAGAAACTGTTCCAAGGAATGAAAGGTCATCCATTCAGTACGTCGTTGTTCGAGGATTGAGGTTTGGTTAATATCCACCAGACGAATATTTTTAAAACCACAGCGGCGCATCCAGTTGCTTAAAGTCGGTACACTAGGAATAAACCAAACATTGCGCATCCGTGCGTAACGATCTGTGGGTAATAGTGTTTCTCCAAGGGAACCGTCAATAATCAAGGTTTCTAACACCAGTTCCCCACCGGGCTGCAAACTGTCACGTAACTCGATGAGATGATCAATGGGGGAACGACGATGATACAACACACCCATAGAGAAGACGGTATCAAACAATTGCAAGCCTTGCGGTATATTTTCCATGCCTAGGGGCAACACATGCACAGGTGCATTTTTACCCTGTAGGTGTTTGATTAATTGAAATTGCATTACGTTGAGCAAAAGTGGATCAATGCCGATCACCGCTTTGGCACCTGCACCTAACATTCGCCAGCAATGATAGCCATTACCACACCCAACATCTAACACTAAGCGATGTTGCAATGGACTAATGTGCGGTAATAGCCGTTGCCATTTCCAGTCTGAATGCCATTCCGTGGTGATATCGATGCCGAATAATGAGAATGGGCCTTTGCGCCAAGGGCAAAATTGCCGCAAGGTGTCATAGAGTAGCGTATGTTGCTGGGGGCTAATATCGAGTGCTTGTCCAATGAGAACGCTATCGCTATTAAAGTCACTACTACGGGGAGAATAAGCGTGTAATGCCGTGATTAACGCTTGCCAAACGCCAAATTTACCCTGACTACTGGGGATAAGATTCTCGAGTTGCTGTTGCGGCAGTTCTGCTAGCCATTGCTCTGCTTGCAATTCTTCCAGCAGAGCATAAAACGCTGAATAATCAATCATAACGGGGGGGCTTGCTGGACGACCAGCGTCCAGCAGTCAACTACCTAAGTCTTATACTTTATTGGATGCTAAGGCTTCAGCATTACGCTTAGCCAAATCTTGGATTACAGATTGTAACGAACCTGTACGGGCGATCTCATTATTGAAGGTGGAACGATAATTCGTCACTAAACTGACCCCTTCAATCATAATGTCGTAGGCTTTCCAATGACCATCTACTAAAATCATGCGATAACTTACACCAATGGGTTGTATACCTGGTTGCAGTACTTCGGTATTGACTACCGCTTTGTTTGCACCTGCTTCCATATTCAAAGGTAGAAAGCGAATGGACCAATCTTTAAACTCAATAAAAGCTCGCGAATAGGTTCTGACTAATAAGGTTTTAAATTCTTTGGTAAAGCGAGCTTTGTCATCGCTACTCGCCTGTTTCCAATTTTGACCTAACACTAGAGCAGAAATACGGTCAAAATCCACATGCGGATAAATTGTGGTTTCGACAAACTGGGTAATCGCAGAAAAATTATGGATAAAATTTTGATCTTTTAATTTAATGCGTAATTGTTCAGAAGCCTGTTGAATACCAATTTGGGGAGGCGCTAATTCATCAGCAATAGTTAACTTAGCTAGACTAAGATTTAACAACAAACTAATAAACAAAGTGGATAAAAATAATCGAGTAGTCGCGTAGGTATGCATAAAAATCTCAAAAAATAAGGCCTAACTTTAAGCAAACAGAAAATGGGGGTTGGTAAATATTATCCGTGGTTCAGCAAGCTTATAGGACAAGACTGCCAAACTTTTCCTATAATGACTCACATCAAAATAATTTAATAATCTACAACAGCGAGTAACCAGTAAGATGCCACATCATACCATTAATTTTCCAGAAACTCGTATGCGAAGAATGCGTGCACAGGATTTTTCACGCCGTTTAATGCGTGAAAATCATTTAAGTGTCAACGATTTAATCTATCCCATGTTTTTGGTGGAAGGTGAAAACCAACGCCAAAATATTGCTTCCATGCCGGGAGTACAACGCTTATCGCTCGATTTAATGCTGACCGAAGTTGCAACGCTGCAGCAATTAGGCATTCCATTAATTGCCTTGTTTCCAGTGATAGACCCCAGTAAAAAAAGTCTCACGGCTGCAGAAGCGTATAACCCAGATGGCTTAATTCAACATGCCGTGCGCACCATTAAACAGCAGGTACCCAATATAGGCATTATGACCGATGTGGCCTTGGACCCTTATACCACGCATGGACAAGATGGTTTGATTGATGCTCAGGGTTATGTGCTGAACGACGCGACCGTCGAGGTGTTAACCCAGCAGGCGTTATCACATGCCGCTGCGGGTGCGGATATAGTCGCCCCGTCAGACATGATGGATGGGCGTATTGGTGCGATACGCGGTATCTTGGAACAACACGGCTATGTCAATACATTGATTCTGGCATACTCCGCAAAATATGCGTCTAGTTTTTATGGGCCTTTTCGGGATGCTGTCGGTTCCGCAGCCAATTTAGCGGGGGGCAATAAGTACAGTTATCAAATGGACCCTGCAAACAGTGATGAAGCGCTGCGGGAAGTTGCATTAGATATACAA
>SXGT01384356.1_pt1 | contig 11508 bp, 6 predicted proteins | sample 3176221 | NCBI WGS metagenome assembly SXGT01 (sample SAMN11356862, study PRJNA531348) | freshwater metagenome | isolation source: freshwater sample F1-120 | place: China: Fuxian Lake, Yuxi | collected 2017-12-25
CGATCTTGTCGATCTCGTCCAGCATGATCACCGGATTGGCCGTGCCGCAGTCCTTCAGGGCCTGGATGAGCTTTCCCGGCATGGCGCCGACGTAGGTGCGGCGATGGCCCTTGATCTCGGCCTCGTCGCGCATCCCGCCGAGCGAGAAGCGATAGAACTTGCGGCCCATGGCAGCGGCGATGGAGCGACCGAGCGAGGTCTTGCCGACCCCGGGTGGTCCCACGAGCAGCAGGATGGAGCCCGCGACGTCGCCCTTCATGATGCCGACGGCGAGGTGTTCCACGATGCGCTTCTTCGAGTCTTCGAGGCCCTCGTGCGAACGGTCGAGCTCCGTCGCGGCAGCCCGCAGGTCATTGGCATCCTGGCTGTAGCTGCCCCATGGCACGCTCGTCAGCCAGTCCAGGTAGTTGCGCGTGACGCCGTACTCCGCCGAGCCGGACTCGAGCATCGACAGCTTGCGCATCTCCTCGTCGATGCGCTGCTGCGCGGCCTGTGGAACCACGCGCTCGCGCAGCCTTGCGCGGAAGCCGTCCAGCTCCGCGGTCTTGTCGTCCTTGGTGATCCCGAGTTCCTTCTGGATGAACTCCAGCTGCTGCCGCAGCACGTGCTGCCGCTGGTGCCCCTGCATCTCCTTCTCGACGTGCTGCCGGATCTCCATCTGCGCGCGCGCAATCTGCAGCTCCTTGTTCAGCAGTTCGAGCGCAAGCTCGAGGCGCGGCAGGATGGGCAGGGTCTCCAGCACCCGCTGCAACTCGTCACGGCTCGCGGTGGTGAGGCTCGCTGCGAAGTCCGCCAGCACCGACGGCTCGTTGGGATTGGAGCGCGACAGGAAGACCTTCAGTTCCTCGCCGTAGAGCGGATTGAGCGGGATGAGCTCCTTGATGGTGTTGATGATGGCGACTGCATAGGCCTTCACGTCCGCGCTGGTTTCGGCTCCGCGATCCGGGAAGTACTGCACCGACGCCGTGAGCGGCTTCTCGCGGTGCAGCCAGCGCACGATGCGGAAGCGCTGCAGGCCCTCGAGCAGCACCTGCAGCGTGTCGTCCTGGCGGTGCACGCGGTGGATGCGGCAGACAGTACCGATTTCGTAGGTGTCCGAGAGTGTGACCGGCGTCGATGTGGCGGCCCCGCCCCGGGAGTCGCTCGAGCCGCCGGCGCGCTGCAGCACCACGCCCAGGACGTTGTGCTTGCTCTCCTTCACGGCCATGAGCGTCGGCAGCCACACCTCGGCGTTCATCAGCAGCGGGATCGCCTGCCCCGGGAAGAACGGGCGATGTTCCTGCGGCAGCAGGTGCAGCACCGGCGGCAGGATGTCGGAGGGCAGCAGGATCTGCGTGCCCGTGCTGTTCTGGCCCGCACTCGGGACCGAAGGAATCTGGTTGTCGCCTGAGCCCATGGTTTCCCCGTGTCTGTATCGCCTGATCCGGCTGGTCTGCCCGCACTGGCGGGGTCCGTGTCGCGGGGCGCCTGCCGCCTACGCCTGCGATGCACCTCGCGATGGAGGGGGATATGGGGCGAATCGGGTCGATTCCAACGCGCGCACTCGGGTCGCGGCGTGCCGTCGCGTGTTCGTTGCCCGCGACGTCGACGCGGGACGTGACGCAGCGGGTTTGCAATGACCCGACCCGACCACTATCGTTGCCGCCGCGCAGTTGGGGCGAAGGCCCGGTGCGCAGGGCGACGGGATCACGAGGCAAGGAGGCACGGAAGTGCGTTCCATGAACACGAACATGATCATGAACAGCGGTGTGGTGCGCGTGCACTGCATGACGACGACCGGCACGACGACGACTGGCACGACTCGCCGTCGGGCCGCCGGTCTTCGCACGCACTAGTCGTCGAAGAACACGGGTGGCCCGGAGACGCGGCCGCCTCGCAACGCCAAACCCTGGCAGGCGGTCCCGAAGCGGGCAGTCTTCCGGGGTTTGGTGTTTCTGGCACGCCCATCCGCACCCGCAGCGCCCAGGCTGCACGCGGATGACGAACCGGACGCTGGTACAACAGGCGCGACAGGCTCGATGACGGCAGTCTCGCGCGCAGCTCCCGAAGAGAGGAAGGGAACGAGTCATGGCACTTGAACACAGCGGCGAACTGTCCGAACAGGACGAGCTCTATCGAATCCGGCACAGTCTTGCGCATGTGCTTGCCCAGGCGGTGCTGGAGATGCGCCCCGGGACCACGCTGGGCTTCGGCCCGCCGATCCGCGACGGCCTGTATTACGACTTCGTGCTATCGAGCCCGATCACCGAGGAGCACTTCCTCGAGCTCGAGCAGAAGATGCGCAGGATCCTGAAGGCTGGCCAGCGCTTCACCCGCGAGGACCTGCCGCAGCAGGAGGCGCTGGACCGGCTGCTGCAGATGGGCGAGCCCTACAAGATGGAGTACGCACGCGAGCTGTTCGCGAAGCACGGGCTCGGCAACCTGTCGTTCTTCAAGAACGGCCCGTTCCTCGACATGTGCGAAGGCCCGCACGTCGACAGCACGGCGAAGATCCCGCGCGATGCGTTCAAGATCCGCAACGTCGCTGGTGCGTACTGGCGTGGCGATTCGCGCAACACGATGATGACGCGCATCTACGTCTGGGCATTCGCGTCCAAGGCCGAGCTCGACGAGCACGTCAAGGCCTACCAGGACGCGCAGCAGCGCGACCACAAGAAGCTCGGCCGCGAGCTGCGCATATTCCACATCGACAACGACATTGGCCGTGGCCTGCCGCTTTGGCTGCCGAACGGCACGATCATCCGTGACGAGATCGAGAAGTTCGCCAAGGAACTGGAGTTCAAGGCGGGCTACCAGCGGGTGTCCACGCCGCACCTGGCGAAGGCATCGCTCTATCACCAGACCGGGCATCTGCCGTACTACGAGGATGGCATGTACCCGCGCATGGAGGTGCTGGAACATGCGGACGAGGAGGGTACTGACGGCAACACGAAGCCGCAGGTGAAGGAGGCCTACTACCTGCGGCCGATGAACTGCCCGCATCATCACAAGATCTTCGACGCCGAGCCGCGCAGCTACCGCGAGCTGCCGCTGCGCCTGGCCGAGTATGGCCAGGTGTTCCGCTGGGAGGATTCGGGCGGCGTGAGCGGCCTGGTGCGCGTGCGCTCGATGGCGATGAACGATGCGCACATCTACTGCACCGCGGAGCAGATCAAGGACGAGTTCAAGGCCGTGATGCGGATGTACGACACCGCGTACAGCACGCTTGGCTTCGCGAAGTACCGCATCCGCCTGTCGCGCTGGGATCCCGAGGATCCCAAGGGCAAGGACAAGTACGTCGACGACCCGCCGGCGTGGGCACGCACCGAGCAGCTGCTGCGCGAAGTGCTGGAGGAGATGCAGATTCCCTACGTGGATGGGCCCGGGGAAGCCGCGTTCTATGGGCCGAAGCTCGACTACCAGTTCGCCACGGTGACCGGCCGCGAGGAGACGGTGAGCACCGTGCAGCTCGACTTTGCAGTGCCGGGCCGGCTGAACCTCAGGTACGTGGGCCCGGATGGCCTCGAGCACACGCCCTACTGCATCCACCGCGCGCCCTTCAGCACGCACGAACGCATGGTCGCGTTCCTCATCGAGCACTTCGGCGGTGCATTTCCGACCTGGCTGGCGCCCGTGCAAGCGCAGGTGGTGACGGTGTCGGACCACTACGAGGGCTACGGGCAGATGATCGTCGATCGCCTGCGCGAGCAGATGATCCGTGCGGAGATGGCGCCCCAGAGCGAAACCGTCAGCAAGAAGATTCGTGAAGGCACCACGCAGAAGATCCCGAACCTGCTGATCTGCGGCGAGCGCGAACAGGCGGACGGCACCGTGACCTTGCGGCGCTACGGCGTGAAGGAGCAGGTCACGCTGTCGATCGACGACTTCGAGCGGGCGCTCGTCGAGACGATCCGCACGCGGTCACTCACCTTCAGGATCTGAGCTGGCGCGCATCGCCTGCACGCATGCGTGCAGGCGATGGCTGGGTCCTTCTGGCCCTGGCGAGCGTGAGCGGATCGTCAGCGCTGCGCCGTGCGCGGGGCGTTGGCGGGCTTGCGCGATGTGGCGATGAAGTCGAGCAGGATGTGGCCGCTCTCGCGCAACATGGCATCGGGCTTGTCCTGCTTTTCGTCCTTCCCGTCGCTCGCGGCATTGGCTGCGCCCGGCGTGACCGTGCCGCCGTGAGGTGCGGTGCCTTCGCCGGAGCTGCCGGAGGTCAGCGGTGGCGGCCCGCCAGCAGCGACGGCCGGATTGCCATCCTCGTCTTCCTCGAGGTCGTTGATGCTGGCGAGCAGGGGTTCGCCGCGCGCGCGTCGCAGGTCGTTCTCCAGCTTCAGGCGCCAGGCGTCTTCCTCGGCCTGTTCGGTGCGCCGCGTCGCGATGTTGAGCGACACGCGCTTGCGCTCACGCTCGGTGAGGCTGCGGGCGACGATCTGGCGCACGTAGTTGAAATCCGGATCGTTCGCGACGCGGGCACGATGCGCTGCGGTCAGCTGTGGCAGCACGGTGGCGAGATTGCCGAGACGGCGGTGGGCGGCGGGCGGGATGGTATCCCAGGGCATCGCGTCGTCGAGTGCGCTCTCCCCGATCAGGGTCGGATCGAGCACGTCCGGGAATGCAACGTCAGGTGCCACGCCGCGGTGCTGCGTGCTCTGGCCAGAGATGCGATAGAACTTCTGCTGTGTGTACTTGAGTTGCCCGCGTGACAGGTCTTCCAGCGATTGCACCGTGCCCTTGCCGAAGGTGGTGCTGCCGATGATCAGCCCGCGCTGGTAGTCCTGGATCGCCGCCGCGAAGATTTCCGACGCGGATGCGGACATGCGGTTCACCAGCACGGCCAGCGGGCCATTCCAGGCGGCCTGGCCGTCGTCGTCGGAGTAGATGGTCACCCGCCGGTTGGCACCGCGCAGTTGCACCGTGGGGCCGCTGTCGATGAACAGACCAGTGAGCGAATTCGCTTCCACCAGCGAGCCGCCACCGTTGTTGCGCAGGTCGATCACCAGGCCTTCGGCGCCTTCGGCCTTCAGCTCGTTGATCAGCCTGGCAACATCGCGGGTGGTGCTCTTGTAGTCCGGCACGCCGCGCTGCATGGCTTCGAAATCCGCATAGAAGGTGGGAATCGAGATCACGCCGATGCGGTGTGTGCGGCCGTTGTCGTCGATGGTGAGCAGCTTCTTCTGGGCCGACTGCTCCTCGAGCTGCACGGTGTTGCGCGTGATCTGCACGATCTTCGTTCCGCCGTCGGAGCCGACCGGCATCACCTCCAGGCGCACCACGGTGGCCTTCGGGCCGCGGATCATCTCGACCACGTCGTCCAGCCGCCACCCGACGACGTCCGTGATCGGGCCGGAGGCCCCCTGACCGACGCCGACGATGCGGTCCTGCGGCTTCAGTTCGCCGCCCTTGTCTGCCGGACCGGCGGGCACGAGGCTGACCACGGTGACGTAGTCGTCGTCGCTGCGCAGCACCGCGCCGATGCCCTCCAGCTGCAGGCTCATGGTGATGTTGAAGTTCTCCGACATCCGCGGCGAGAAGTACTGGGTGTGCGGATCGTAGGTTGAGGCGAAGGCGTTGACGTAGGCCCCGAAGGCGTCCTCGGTGGCGGTCTTCAGCGTCTGCTGCAGCCGGTTGCGGTAGCGCTTGAGCAGCAGGTCCTGGATCTCGGCGGCACTCTTTCCGTGCAGCTGCATGGGGATGATGGTGGCCTTCAGCCGGCGCAGCCACAGCTGGTCGAGCGCGGCTTCGTCCCGCGGCCAGGGCGCTTCCGCGCGATCGATCTCGAGGGAGTCGTTGGCGGCAAGGTCGATCTTGTCGACGCCACCACCGATCACGCGCAGCAGGTGCTGCAGGCGCTGGGTCACCCGCAGCTGGTAGCGGTTGAAGATGTCGTACGCCGGTGCCAGATCGCCGCTGCGCAGGGCTTCGTCGAGGTGGGTCCGATAGCGCTCGAAGGACTGGATATCGGCTGCAGTGAAGTACGCGCGATCCTCGTCGAGCAGCTTCAGGTAGGCGTCCAGCGTGTGGGCCGAGGCCGCGTCGTCCAGTGGACGCTTGATGAAGTGATGCGTCTGCAGCTGGTCGACTACGTTGCGCGCGGTTCGTGGATGCTCATCGAGCGGGATGAGCGCTGGCGGCGCTGCCAGCAGCTGTGCCTCACGGGCGGTCGCCGCATCGCCGGGCGCGGCTGCGCCCGCACCGCCGATCGTGACTGGTGGTGCAGCCGGCGCGTTGGCGCCGATCAGCAGGGCGGCCGTCAGCAGCAGTGCGACGGTCAGGAGTGCGGATCGGGCTTGGGGCATGTGCTGTACCGGGGACGGAGCGTGAAGGAACGGCGGCGGCGATGAGACAGCGATGAGACGGCGATCACGATGAAACGTCGGCGCGTGCGGTTTGGATGCAGCGCGACCCCGGCCGGTTCCCGCGGGCAACGCGAAAGCGCGACACTGGTGACCCGCCCTGCATCTGCCTGCGCACTACAGCAGCCGCGCCTTCGCACTTCTCAGCTGCCGCGCCTTCGCACGACCCTGTGCGCGTCGAGCGCACTGCCTGCAGCATCCTGACACGACCACCCTTAGGGAATGGTAGAGGTCGTTTCGGCGAGCCTGCAAGGAAAGGTGTGCGCTGGTAGGCTGCGCGCCTCTTTTTCGGAGCCGCACATGTGCTGAACGGGATCAGGAAGCTCTTCGGGAATTCGCTCGCGACCGACGCCTCGGGCGTGCCGCTGCGCAAGCCGGTCACAGGCAAGGTGCTTGGTGGCATTGCCGTGCTGGGGGCCGTGGGCCTCGTTGCCCTGGCGGCAGAGCGGGCACAGTCGCCGGCGAGCGAACCGCCTGCGGCGGTGGCAGCTGCCGGTGCCGTGCCTGGCGAGGAGGTTCGCGGGCCAGGCAGCTACGCGTTCGGATTCAGCCTCGGCGCGCAGATCGGCGGCAATATCCGCGGGCAGAACATCGACATCGACATGGAACAGTTCATGGAGGGCTTCCGGACGGCCCTGACGGGCGCGCAGCCGCGCATGACCGAGGAGCAGATGCAGAAGGCGGTCGAGGATCTGCAGCGGCGGCAGGAAGCGCTGGCAGCGGCGGCCGAGACGCGCCGGCAGCAGGAGAATACGAAGTTCCTGGCCGAGAACGGCAAGAAGCCGGACATCGAGACCACGAGCTCAGGCTTGCAGTACCAGGTGCTGAAGAGCGGCGACGGCACCAAGGCCGGTGCTTCGAGCCTGGTCGTCGTGCACTACGAAGGTCGGCTGCTCGACGGCACGGTGTTCGACAGCTCGATTTCCCGCGGCCAGCCTGCGGCGATGCGCGTGGATGGGGTGATTCCCGGCTGGCAGGAAGCCCTGCAGGCGATGCGTGAAGGCGACAAGTGGCGGCTGTGGATTCCGTCCGAGCTTGGCTATGGCGCCCAGGGTGCGGGCCGGATGATCCCGCCACACTCGGTGCTGGTGTTCGAGGTCGAACTCATCGAGGTCAAGGACGAGAACACGCCAGACGGTCCGGCGCGCCCGCCCGCGGAGTGAGCTGTCACGCAGGAAACGCGGCGCGTCCGCGCCGCGGCACCTCGCATCGCCGCGGCGAGCGCAGTTCGCAACGGCGGATGGCACCCGGTTTCGTCGGTCCGCCCCGGGGCGACGGAGAGGCCGCACTCGACCGGGACCCCGGACTAGTTGAGGTCCACGAAGAAGCGATCGAGGCGCGGCAGGAAGTAGTCGCCGACCGAGAAGGCGATCGCGTGGGCCCGGCCCAGTACCCGCCAGCGCGCGACCATGCCGATCATGCGGAAGTCGCCGCTGTCGTCGCGATTGTCCCCGAGCATCAGGTAGCTGCCCGCGGGCACTGTCACGGGTCCGAAGTAGGTGTTCGCGACATCGTTGCGGATGCGGCAGTGCGACGGCAGGCGTGCGAAGCTCGGCTGGTCGCTCGGCTCGATCATGATCACGCGCGACTGACCGCCGATCGACTCGTGAAAGAACTTGTGGCATTCCGGGTGCGGCGTCGGCAGTTTCACGATCTCGTCTGCGCGAAGCGGCTGGTAGGTGGCTGCCTCGCCGTTGACGAAGAGCCGGTTGGCGCGGAGTTCGACCACGTCCCCGGGCACGCCAATCACCCGCTTGACGAAGAGCCGCTCGTCCATCGGCGAGTCAAAGGTGACGACCTCCCCGCGCTGCGGGTCGCTCCACTGGTCGATGCGCAGGAAGGTGAAGGGCACCCGCAGGTCGTAGGCGAGCTTGTTCACGACGATCCGGTCGCCCTCCAGGATGTTGGGCTTCATGCTGCCTGACGGGACCTGATTCCAGTCCGCGACCGCCGAGCGGACGACGAGCATCAGTGCCACGAAGAGCAGGAATCCACGCCACTCATGCCAGAAGTTACGCACGCTCTCCATCATTTCCTCTATACCGTTTGGTGCCGCCCGGCTCTTCCGACCCTGGGCACCGCGCGCTTGACCGATGCGGCCGTATGTTGACAGATCGGGAGGGAATGATTTCCTTCCCATTCGCGGCAGTTTGCGAAAAAATCGCCGTAACCCCTTGATGAGTTGGGATGGGATCAACCGTGGAAGAGACCAAGCCAGCGTCCTCTCGCCTCCCGACGACCGACTGGATGCTGCGATGCGAGTCGGGACCCTTGTCAGGGAAGCTGTTTCCGCTCTCCGAGCGCATGGTCATCGGGCGGGCACTGACCTGCGACATCTCGATCCCCGAGGGCGGCCTGTCGCGGGAGCACGCCGAGATGCTGGTGGTCAGCAACCAGTTGTTCGTGCGTGATCTGGAGTCGTCCAACGGCACCTTCCACAATGGTGAGCGGGTGGCCGAGGCGCGACCCGCGCACGGCGATCTGGTCGCCTTCGACAACATGCGTTTCCGGGTGATCGGCCCGTCGAACGACATGGATCGCACGATCATCAGCATGGCACCGGCCCGGATCGCAAAGGCGACGGCGCCGTCCGTGCCGTCGACGGCGGACACCCCGCCGGCTGTGCCCGGGGATGCGGTACCCGCTGCCGCCCGGGCAGCGGCGGCTGGAGCGCCTGCCGCGCGTGCACCGGCAGCGCCCGTGACCGCCCGGGCGGCAGCGCCGCCGCCTGCCGGCGGCATTCCCGCCTGGGTGGTGCTCGTGGGCCTCGCCGTCGCAGTGGTAGGCGTCATCGTGTACGTCACGACGACCTGAGCGGGCATGCGCGCCCGATCGGGCCGGGCGTGGCGACGGTTCAGGGCTTGCGCAGGAGCGAGGGCAGGTCACGCAGCCGCGGGCTGCCACCCGACATCAGCATGCCGGTCCTGAAGAGCCGCGCCGACAGGCGCCAGGTTCCCCAGATCGATACCAGCAGCAGGACCGTGGTGCCCACGTAGACCGAGGCATCGGGCGGCTGGGCTGCGCGATTCATCATGATGAACGGCGTGAATGGCGGGATCCAGGTAAGCACCTGCGCGAGCGGGCCGTCTGGATTGCGCGCGATCGGCACGATCGAGAGCAACGGGATCATCAGCAGCATCTGCACCGGGAACATCAGGTTCTGGGCATCGCGCAGGGAGTTCGTCAGGGCACCCAGGCCGGCGATTGCACTCGCGAGCAAGAGATAGCCGAGCAGGAAGTAGACGCAGAACGACAGCCAGTAGGCGGGGCGCAGCAGGAACGCGAAGTCGCTCGCGCTGAACAATCCCTTGCCGTCGCCGACAATGCCCCACAGCGTCCCGCCACCCGTGAGCGCCCAGGCGACCACGATGAGCATGCCGGTGATGGCCACGCCGATGACCTTGCCTGCGAGCAGGTCATCGGTGGTCACGGTGGCCAACAGCACGTCCGCGAGCTTGCTCGACTTCTCCTCGACAGTCGTCGTCAGCAGCATCTGCGCGACGGCGAATACGCTGATCCACAGCAGGTAGGCCAGCAGTGCGGGTGCCCATTGCGCCAGCACATCCTGCACGGTGGCCGACGCACCCGACTCGCCGGCAGTTGCGACGTCGCGGAACACCAACTGCCGTTCGATCCAGGCCACGTCCTCGTCGCTGAGGTTCTGCTCCTGCAGCCGGCGGATGCGCACGGCGTTGCGCGCGTGCTCCTTGAACCACGTCCCCAGGTCCTGGTTCGTGAGGTTCTGGCTGACGTACAGCGCGGGCTCGTCGCCGGCGATCGGATCGAAGGGCAGCACGAGGTAGGCGAACAGCTGGCCATCGCGCACCCGATCCAGGAGGTCAGTCTCGTCGCGGTTGCCCACCGGCTCCCACACGAAGCGCGCATGCGCGGTACCTGCGAGCCAGGGGGGAATGTCCTGCACGGGCAGCGCGATCCACCAGTCGTGCAGCTGCTGCGGCAGCGCCGGCGGCCACTGTGGCTTGCGTGGCTTGCGGGCGATGCCGGCGGCGACACGCGCCAGGTGCAGCCGGTCGGCCTCGCTGAGCTGGGCAGCAAGCGCCGGCAGCGCGGCGAGCGGCGCCGGGAGGGCGATGCGCTGCCCGTCGGCGAGGCCATCCAGCACCTGTTCGAGGTCGCGGGTCAGACCGCGGTCGCGAACTGCGTCGCCGAGCCAGCCGGAGGGGTCCACCACCGCGAACTGCAATTGCGGGGCCGAGCTGCGCCAGAGGGCCGGCAGGGCGGTGGCGATCAGCAGCAGCACCGGCACGCTGAACACGGAGATCCAGAAGCCCTTGGTGCGCAGGTTCTCGCGCACCTCGCGCCCTGCGATGAGGCTGATGTGACGGATCATCTCGTGCCGGTCACTCGCCGGGCCCCGCACCGAGGCTGCCGGGGCGGGCCACCGGATCCTCGCCGACGGCGCGCAGGAAGATCTCCTGCAGGGAAGCCGACCGGCTGTCGAAGGCGTCGATCGTCATGCGACCGACCAGGACCCGCAGGATGCACTGGGCATCCGCGTCGTCGGCCAGGGTCAGCTCGGCATGCTGGCCGTAGTCGCGCACGGCAGTCACGCCGGGCAGGCCCTGCAGTCCGTCGGGAGAACCGTGGTAGCTCACGCGCACGGTCCGTGCCCCCTGGGTGCGCACCGTGCTGGTGGCGCCGTCGATCAGCTTGCGGCCATGGTTCAGCAGCAGCAGGCAGTCGCAAAGCAGCTCCGCATGTTCCATGGCGTGGGTGGAGAGCAGCACCGTACGCCCTTCCCTGGCGAGATCGCGCACCACGTTCCGCACCACCTCGACGTTGACCGGGTCGAGGCCACTGAACGGCTCGTCCAGGATCACGAGTTCCGGCTCGTGGATGAGCGTGGTGGCGAGCTGTACCTTCTGGCCCAGGCCCTTCGAGAGTTCCTCGCAGCGCTGGTTCGCGCGATCGCTGATGCCGAGGCGGTCGAGCCAGGCGCGCGCGCGCGTGGTTGCGTCGCGGCGGGCCAGGCCCTTGATGCGCCCGAAATACACCAGCACGTCCAGCACCCGCATGCGCCGGTACAGTCCCTTCTCCTCGGGCAGGAAGCCGACGCGGTCCCGTGCCGCTCCGGGGTCGCCGCCGAGCACCTGCACCGCGCCGGCGTCAGCCGCCAGGCTTCCGGGGATCAGCCGCCGCGTGGTGGTCTTGC
>SXGT01778955.1_pt1 | contig 11508 bp, 9 predicted proteins | sample 3176221 | NCBI WGS metagenome assembly SXGT01 (sample SAMN11356862, study PRJNA531348) | freshwater metagenome | isolation source: freshwater sample F1-120 | place: China: Fuxian Lake, Yuxi | collected 2017-12-25
ATCTGTAAATCTAAGCTCAGGGCTTCATGCCAAGTTGCTGCGCACGATCCTACGATGCCAGAACAACTGGACTCGCTGTGCGTCGACGACGACGAGGTGCAGGACCGTGCGCTCGCCGTCGCCGTGCAACTCGCCGAGGGCGCCCAGTCCGCCATCCGCTGGACCAAGCACTCGCTCAACAACTGGTACCGGGACCACACCTCGATCTTCGACGCGTCCTGGGGGCTCGAGTTCTACGGGTTCGGCGGCCCCGACGCCGCCGAGGGGCTGGCCTCACACCGGGAGAAGCGTCCGCCCCGCTTCGACGGGCCGACCTCGGAGTAGCCGCCCCGTCCCGGCCGTCACCCGGCCGCCCCGTCCCGGCCGTCACCCGGCCGCCCCGTCCCGGCCGTCACCCGGCCGGTGCAAACAGCGCCGCTCCGGCGATCCCGGCGTCGGTGTGCATCTGCGCCGGCACCACCGTCGTCCGGGTCTCGATGTGCGGCAGGAACCGGTCGGCGTGCTTCGACACCCCGCCGCCGATGATGATCAGGTCGGGCCACAGGAGCTTCTCCAGGAGCTGCAGGTACGCCTCCACCCGGTGCGCCCACTTCTTCCAGCCCAGGTCCTCCTCCTCCCGGACGGACGCCGCCGCCCAGTCCTCGGCATCGCCGCCGTGCAGCGGGAGGTGGCCGAGCTCGGTGTTGGGGACCAACCGGCCGTCGACGAACACGGCGCTGCCGATCCCGGTCCCCAGCGTCACCATCACCACGACGCCGTCGACCCCGGCGCCCGCACCGAAGCGCCTCTCGGCCACCCCGGCGGCGTCTGCGTCGTTGATCACCGCCACCGGTCGACCGGTGGCCGCCGCCAGCAGCCCGGCGGCGTCGGTGTCGATCCACCCCGGGTCGATGTTCGCGGCGGTGCGCGCCACCCCGTGCTGGACGACCGCTGGCAGGGTGACACCGAGCGGTCCCGGGCAGTCGAGCTGGTCGACGAGCTCGGCGACGACACCCGCCACCGCCTCCGGGGTGGCCGGGTGCGGGGTCAGCAGGCGGATGCGTTCCCGGGTCAGCGTCCCGGTCGAGGTGTCGACGGGGGCCGCCTTGATCCCGGTGCCACCGACATCCACGCCCACGGCGATCCGTCCGGCATCCCGGTCCGCATCCGACATCGCTCCCCGGTCGTCCACGTCTGCCTCCTGGAGGATCCCCTCGGTAGGGCTCGACTGTAGGGGAGACTCTCGGGGTCGATCGGGAGGTGCACATGAGCGAGGCGAGCGTGACCGGGGCCGGGTCCCGGACGGAGCCGGATCTCGAGGCGGACGGTTCCGCGCCGCGTCTGGGTCCGTGGCTGTGGCTGGTCGGGGCGGTGATCCTGGTCGCCGGCGTCCTCTTCGGCTACGACCAGGGGGTCATCGCCGGGGCGCTGATCGGGATCGAGAAGGAATGGGACGTCTCGACCCGGCTGGTCGAGGTCATCACCAGCTGGGTGACGCTCGGGGCGCTGGTCGGGGCGCTGGTGGCCGGCAGCATCGCGGACCGGATCGGCCGACGGGCCGCCGTGCTCGTGGCGGCGGTGCTCTTCGTGGCGGGGGCCATCATCGAGGCCGCCTCGCCCAACCCGACGGTGCTCGTGGTCGGCCGCCTCGTGGTCGGCTTCGGTGTCGGCGTCGCGTCCGTCGCCGCGCCCCTCTACGCCGCCGAGATGGCGCCGACCCGGGTCCGGGGCCGGTTCGTGTCCTGGTACCAGTTCGGCATCACCTTCGGCATCTTCCTGGCCTACCTGGTCGACCAGCTCCTCTCGAGCGGTGACCGGTGGCGGGCGATGCTCGGCGTCTCGGCGGTCCCGGCGGTGCTCCTGGTGCTGTTGATCCTCCCGTCGACCGACACGCCCCGGTGGTACGTCACGAAGGGCAGGAAGGCCGACGCCCGACGGGCCGTCGAGCGGATCCGCCCCGATGATCCCGACGCCGGCATGGCCGAGATCGAGGACTCGATCGCCGAGGACGTCCCCCAGGCGTCAGGGGGGGAGGTCTTCGGCCGACGCTGGCGGACCCCGTTGCTCCTGGGCATCGGTCTGGCCGTGTTCCAGCAGATCACCGGGATCAACGCGATCATCTACTACGCCAACAAGATCTTCGCCGCCGCCGGGTTCGAGTCCGTGGCCGACCAGACGGCGGCGACCACCTGGGCGATCGGCGCCGTGAACGTCCTGGCCACCCTGATCGCAGTGGCGTTCGTCGACCGGCTCGGCCGGCGGCCGCTCCTGCTCGCGGGTCTGGTCGGCATGGCGGTCAGTCTGACGGCGGTCGGCTTCGCCTTCCGGTCGCTCGCCGACATCCCCGAGGACCCGGTCACCCAGACCGCACGCGTGACGAACTCCGGGGCGCTCGCGCTCGTCGGACTCGTCGTCTACATCGCCTCGTTCGCGTTCTCGCTCGGCCCGGTGGTCTGGACGCTCATCAACGAGATCTTCCCGCGCTCCATCCGGGGCCGCGGCGTCTCGGTGGCGACGGCGTTCAACTGGGGGAGCGCCTGGCTGGTCAGCCAGTTCTTCCTGTCGCTCACCGAGTCGATCGGGCAGGCGGCGACGTTCTGGCTGTTCGCCGCCATGTGCGTGCTCGCCTTCCTCTGGATCTGGCGGTTCGTGCCCGAGACCCGCGGGCGTTCGCTCGAGGACATCGAGCAGATGTGGGTGGACCGGGCTGAGTCCTGACGGCGTGCGTCGGGTCGGGTGTGACGGCCCGGGTCAGGCCGGGGTGGCGTCGAAGAAGGCGAGCACGACCTCGGTCGCCGACACGTCGGTGTTGGTCGGGCCGGCGAACAGGTCGAGCAGCCCGGACGTCCCGGCCCAGGTGTGGCCGCTGCCCTGGAGCGACCAGTACTCCACGCGGTGGTCGCCGCAGCCCTGGAAGGTCGACACCTGCACTGTCGGTGCCCGCTGGTCGACGACGGGGACCGGATCGCAGCCGGCCCGGGCGGCATCGGTGGCGACGACGTCGGAGACGGGCAGTCCCAGCGGCGGGGCGAAGACGACCTCGGAACCGCTCAGCGGCGCGATCGGATCGGCGGTGCCGTGCAGGATCATGACGTCCGTGGGCGGCGAGGCCGGGCACAGGTCGGTCAGATTCGTGCCGCCCGATCCGGCCACGGCCCGGAACCTCCAGGGCACCGTGCAGCTGAGCGCCTGGGCCATGGCGGCCCCGGCCGAGAAGCCGGCGGCGAACTCCCGGTTGCGATTGATGCACGCGCGGTCCTCGATGACGTCGATCAGGTGGTTCACGAACCCGATGTCGTCGACGCCGGTGGCGAGTCCGCCCGGGACCGCCCAGCGGGGCCCCGGGTCGCTGCCCAGCGGCGTGACGACCACGTACCCTCGGTCGGCGGCGCGGCCCGACAGCCGGGCGTACGAGTCCCACCCCTCCGGGCCGAGCGCGAACGGGTGGAGCGAGACCAGGAGGGGTGCGGCGTAGGGCGCACTGGTGGGGGTCTGGACCAGGGCGCGGCGGGCGAGCCCCTGCCACTCCAGGGAGATGGTGCTGCGGCCCGGTGGCAGACCGTCCGGGTTCCCGCACCCGGATGACGGGGCGACGACGGTGCCGGCCACGATGCCGCGGCCCGGCGGCTGGGGCAGGACCGATGGCGGCGGCGAGGGTGGGGGAGCGCACGCAGCGGTGACCACTGCGACGACGCCGGCCAGTGCCAGCGCGACGCGCCGCCCCGTGCGACCGGAACGCCGCCGGCCCTGCCGGACGCCGCCCGTCCGCTCGGTCTGTTGGTCTGTCCGGTCCCGCACGTCGATCCGCCCACTCGATTCGGTCCGGCCCGGGTCGCCCACGCCGCCGGACGAGGTGTCCGTTGTCCGGTTGATGGTACGTGAGCCCGGGAGCGCTGTCCCGTGCCACCACTGGGTGGATCCCCCCGGCCGCGAGGGGTGGTCGGTAGCGTCGGGGCGGGCCACATCACCACCAACAGGAGGTGCCCGACATGACCACTGACGTCACCGACGAGCAGATCGCGAGCGGACTGAAGTCCATCACCAAGTTGTGGTGGGTGTTCCTCATCACGGGGATCGCCTGGCTCCTGATCGCCGTGCTCGTCCTGCGCTTCAACGAGACCTCGGTCGACACCGTCGGGCTGATCCTCGGCTTCGTCTTCCTGGGGGCCGCGCTCAACGAGTTCGTGATCTTCGGCGTCATGCGCAGCGGCTGGCGCTGGCTGAACCTGGTGCTGGGCGCCGTGTTCGTCGTCGGCTCGATCTACTGCTTCGTCTCGCCCCAGGACGCCTTCTGGGAGCTCGCCAGCATCCTCGGCCTGCTGCTCGTCCTGATGGGCGCCTTCCAGATCATGGGGGCGATCATCTCGCGGGCCGGCAACGAGGTGTGGTGGCTGGGTCTGGTCGTCGGCATCATCGAGGTGCTGCTCGGCTTCTGGGCGTCACAGCAGTACTACCCGGCCCGGGCGGCGCTGATCCTCCTGTGGGTCGGGTTCTTCGCCCTGTTCCGGGGGATCACCGAGATCGTCACGGCGTTCCAGGTCCGTTCCGCCGACCGCGACCTGGGGGCCATGGGCGTCAGCTGATCCGGCCGATCGCCCGCTCGGCGCGCGTCCCCGGCCACCGGGGGCGCGCGCCGGTGCGTTTTTCTGGCACCCTTCGGGGGTGGAGGAGCACCTGCCCGGGGGAGTGGCCGACGTCATCGTCGAGCACATGGCCGACATGGTCCTGGTCGTGGACTCCCTGGGGCGGATCGCCTACGCCAACCACACCGCCGAACTGGTGCTCGGTTGGTCCCGGGTCGACTGGATCGGCCGGAGCGCCTTCGACCTGATCCACCCCGACGACGTCGGCTCCGCCGCCGAGTCGTTGGCGACCGCCTCGGCGTCCGGGCCGGGGATCAAGCAGCCGATCGAGCTCCGGGTCCGGACCTCGGAGGGCGCGTGGCGTCCGGTCGAGATCATCAGCTCGAACATGCTCGACGAGCCGTCGGTGCGGGGACTGGTCATCGTCGCCCGTGATCTCACCGCCAGGGCCGGCGGGGTCGCCGTCGCCGAGGCCGAGCGCCGCCGCTTCGAGCAGGTCTTCGACCGATCCCCCTTCGGGATGGCGCTCGTCGACGACGACCAGCGACTCGTCAGGCTGAACGCCACGATGGCCCACCTGTGCGGTCGGACCCAGGCGGACCTGGCCGGCACGACCGTGGTCGGGCTGGTGGTCGACGACGACCGGGAGCGGTTCGAGGAGTTCACCTCGCTGGCGATCGACGGCGCCGAGCAGGAGGCGGTCGAGGTGCGGGTCGTCGACGACGACGACGTCACCCGGTGGGTTCGGGCGTCGCTGTCCCGCATCGAGGGCGACGACGGATCGTTCATCCACCTGGTGCTGCAGTTCGAGGACGTCACCGAGGAGCACGCGCTCCGTGAGCAGCTCCTGTACGCGGCCACGCACGACGACCTGACCGGACTGTTGAACCGTCCCGGGTTCCAGAGCATCTACGAGCACGTCGCCGCCCGGGAACGGGGACACGGTGGTCCGTCGGCCGCCCTGTTGTTCATCGACCTGGACGGCTTCAAGCAGGTCAACGACGTCCACGGCCACGAGGCGGGCGACCTGCTGCTCGAGCTCGTGGCCGGGCGCATCCGGCGGACGGTCCGGACCAGCGATGCCGTGGCCCGGATCGGCGGCGACGAGTTCCTGGTGCTGCTCGACCCGGTGGTCAGCACCGGTGTCGCCTCCGACCTGGCCGAGCGGATCCGGGCGGCGATCCACCAGCCGGTCGAGCTGCCGTCGGCGATCGTCAACATCAGTGCCAGCATCGGGGTCTCGGTGGCTCGTGGGGCCGATGACATGTCCGACGGACTGAACCGGGCCGACGCGGCCGCCTACGTCGTGAAGCGCGGCGGCGGCAACGGTGTGTCGGTGGTCGACGCCTCGTGAGCGACGCGGCCGAGGTGCCGGCCGAGGTGGATACGCCGGCGCCCGGCCACGTGTCGTTGTCGGGTCGGACGATCGTGGTCACCGGAGCGGCGCAGGGCATCGGGCGGGCCACCGCCCGGGCCGTCGCCTCGTTCGGCGGTGACCTGGCGATCATCGACCGGGACCCCGAGGTCGACCGGATCGCCGCCGAGCTGCGGGGTTCCGGTCGTCGGGTGGTGGTCGGGACGTTCGACGTGCGTGATCGCGCTGCGGTCGAGGAGTTCGCCCGTCGGGTCGAGGCCGAGCTCGGTGTCGTGCACGGGGTCGTGAACAACGCGGGCGGGACCTTCCGGGCCGAGTTCCTGGACTCCTCGCCCAAGGGCGACGCCGCGCTCGTGGCCGAGAACTTCACGAGCGTCGTCGACGTGACCCGCTCGTTCGTGCCGCTCATGACGGCGGGTGGGTCGATCGTGAACGTGACCTCGAGCGAGGCGTTCCAGGCGGCACCGGGGTTCTCCGTGTACAGCGCCATGAAGGCCGCCCAGGAGCAGCTCGCCCGGACGCTCGCCCTCGAGCTGGCGGACCGGGGGATCCGGGTGAACTGCGTCGCGCCGGACGGGATGCCGACCGAGGGGGACGCCGAGCTGGCCGCGGCGGTGGCCGAGTCGTCGTCGTTCCGGCCGCCGCCGGTCCCGCCGTGGGGTCGCTTCGCCCCGCCGTCGGCCTGCGCAGCGGTGATCGTGTTCCTGCTCGGCGACCTGGCCGGGTTCGTCACGGGCGCGTCGATCGCCGTGGACGGTGGCCTGCGGGCCGCCGGCGGCTGGCACCGAACCCCACCCCCCACCCCGATATAGGGGTCGCGCGCGGCGTACGTGTCGCGCGATTCAGCCGGAGAACGGCGCGACCCGAGTCCGTGGCGGTCGAATCGTGGGGGAGACTGCGGGCGTGTGGCGCCTGACCCTCCGCACCGCCCGGGTGCACTGGCGGCGGTTCGTGCTCACCTCGAGCGCCGTGGTGATCGGTGTGGCGTTCGTGGTGGGGTCGTTCGTGCTCACCGACAGCCTGTCGATCTCCATCACCTCGCTGCTGGAGGAGTCGTCCACCCGGAGCGACCTGGTGGTCCGACCCGAGGGATCAGGCGGTGGTCGGGGACCCCGTGGGGTGTTCGGCGGTCCGCGGGCCGGGATCCCGGTCGACCTGGCCGAGCGGATCGCCCGGGTCCCCGGGGTCGAGGCCGCGGAGCCGGTCGTCTCCGGCCCGTCCCAGCTGCTCGAGTCCGACGGCTCCGCCGGTGCGTTCGACTTCGCGCTCCTGAGCAACTGGCCGGAGCGGCCGGAGTCCTTCGGGGTCGTGCTCGCCGACGGTCGCGCCCCGACGGCGCCGGGGGAAGTGGTTCTCGACGAGGCCACGGCCTCCGACCGGCGGGTCGGCGTCGGCTCCACGGTCCGGATCGCAACGGCGCGCGGGGTGCTGGACGCCACGGTCGTCGGGCTGGCCTCGCAGCAGGCCGGCTCGCTCCTGGCTGCGGCGCCGGTGCTGGCGGTCACGCTCGAGCAGGCGACCGAGCTGATCGGGGTGCCGGGCTACGTCGGGTTCGTGAACGTCGGCGTCGAGTCGACGGCCGACCTGCGGACGGTGTCGTCCGAGGTGGCGGTCGCCGCCGGTCCGGGTACGGCGGTGGTGTCGTCCTCGGACCTGCTCGCCGAGGCCCGTGAGCAGGTCGACGAGATCCTCACCACCTTCGTCGGCCTCCTGCTCGGCTTCGCCGCCGTCACGTTGTTCGTCAGCAGCTTCCTGGTGTGGAACACCTTCTCGGTCGTGCTGGCCCAACGGACCCGGGAGCTGGCGCTGCTGCGGGCGGTCGGGGCGAGTCGCCGACAGGTTCTGGGTTCGGTCCTCGGCGAGGGCGCCGTGGTGGGGGTCGTGTCGTCGATCATCGGAATCGGGGCCGGGCTGCTGATCGCGATCGGGCTTCGCCGGCTCCTCGGCCTGCTCGGCGTCGAACTGCCCGATGCCGGGTTGATCCTGGCGCCCCGGACGGTCGCCGCTGCGGTGGCCGTGGGGCTGGTGGTGACGTTGATCTCGGCCCTGGGTCCCGCCCGTCGGGCGACGACGGTCCCGCCGGTCGCCGCCGTCGCCGCCGTCGATGCCACCCCGGGCCGACGGCGGCTCGGCCGACCGGTGGTGGGGACCGTGCTGGTGGTGGTCGGGTTGGTGGTCGCCACCCGGGCCGGTTCGGTGCCTCCGGACGAGGTGGAGTCCCGTGTCCGACTCGTGGCCGTCGGGGGGCTGCTGGTGTTCCTCGGCGTGGTCGGTGTCGCCCGATTCCTGGCGGGCCCGGTGGCGGGTGCGATCGGCTGGCCGTGGCGGCGGTTCGGTGGCGTGGCGTCGCGAGTCGCGGCCGCCAACGCGGTGCGGAACCCCCGTCGAACCGCCTCGACGGCCTCGGCGCTGATGGTCGGGCTCGCGCTCGTCGCCACCACGGTGGTCGTCGGCGAGTCGGTCCGCACGGCGATCCGGGCCGGACTGGCCCGCTCGGTCTCGGCCGACGTGGTGGTCGACTCGGGTTCGATCGCCCCGTTCGACGAGGACGCGCTGACGGCGATCGGGGCGGTGTCCGGCGTGGCCGCTGCCGAGCCCCTCGGGATCGCCCGGACCGACACCGAGGGCGGGCCGGGTCGCATCACGATGACGACCGGCGACCTCGACCGGCTCGTCACGCTCGCCGACCCGGAGGTGGTCGACGGCCGGCTGCCGGCGGCGCCGGGTGAGCTGGCGGTGGCCACGCGCTGGGCCGAGGACAAGGGCGTCCGGGTCGGGGACACCTTCGAGCTGCGCTCAGGACCGGGTCGCGTTCCGGTCCGAGTGGTCGGCTCGTACCAGCGGCGGGAGCTCTGGGACGACTCGATCGTCGCCCCGGGAACCCTGGACGACCTGCCGGCGGTCGATGCGGTCGACCGCCTGGTGTTCGTGCGCACCGAGCCGGGGGCCGATCCGTCCGAGGTGGCGGAGCGCCTGTCGACAGCGGTTGGGACCGTGCCCAACTCGTCGGCCCGCACGGCGGCCGAGTTCGTGGAGCGTCGGACCTCGTCGGTCGACGTGGTGCTCGGCATCGTCAGCGTGTTGCTGCTCTTCGCGGTGGCGGTGGCATCGCTCGGGATCGCGAACACGCTGGCGCTCTCGGTGGTCGAGCGGACCCGGGAGCTCGGCCTGTTCCGGGTGTCCGGCATGACCCGACGCCGGACCCGACGGATGGTGCGGATCGAGGGTGTGGTCATCGCCCTCTTCGGCGCGACCCTGGGCGTGGCACTCGGTGTGTCCTTCGGCGCGGCGTTGGTGGCGGTGCTGCCGTCGGAGACGGTCGAACTGGGGTTCCCGTGGGTCCGCCTGGCGGCGTTGGTGGCGATCGGCGGGCTGATCGGCGTGGTCGCGGCGGCGCTCCCGGCCCGCCGGGCGGCCCGACTGGACCCGCTGGAGGCGCTCTCGGCGACCTGACGCCGGAATCTCCGGCTCCACCGCGCGATATGTACCCCGCGCGCGACCCTGAGAACGCAGGTGGGGGTGGGGGAGGGGTCAGCGCCACCAGGTCGGTGACCAGTTCGCCGTCCGACCGGGGTTGGCCGGCAGGTCGTCGAAGCGGCCGGCGGGGCGGATCGACCGGTAGGCCTGCATCACCGGTGCGAGCTCCTCCGGGGTCGCCCCGTGGGCGATCACCCCGTCGGCCCCCAGGTCGAACTGACCCAGGATGCGCTCGGCGCAGGCCGCCGGCGACCCGGTGGCCGCCGCGGCCAGCCACTCGTCCGGCAGGAGCGTGGCCACGTGTTCGAGCACCTCGGTCGTCCCGTTGGCGTCGAGCGCCCCGGGGAACGACGCCACCACCTCGTCGGCCCGGAACCGCTCCAGCACGGCGGGGTCCCACTGGTTCACCCGGACCATCAGGTCGCCGTAGCCCTGCAGGTACGTGGCCAGTCGTCCCACGGACTTGCGCAGCCGGAGCTCCTCGTCCAGGTGGTCGCCGACCGTCCCGAGCACCGACCACACCCGAACCGTCGACGGGTCGCGCCCCGCACGCTCGGCGCCACGCCGTACCGCCGCCACGGATCGCACGAGGGTCTCGTCGGTGAAGTAGGTGTGCAGCACGACCCCGTCGGCGATCCCGCCGGACAGCTCGAGCGACCGCTCACCCATGGCGCAGAGGATGACCGGGATGTCCTCGTCGAAGCTGCTGCTCTGGTGGAGGAACGGATAGGCGCCCGACGGCCCGTCGTGGCCGACGACCAGGTCGCCGTGCCACATCCGCCGCAGGAGTCCGATCGCATCGGTGAGCTGGGCGCCGGTGACGTCGGGCAGTCCGTAGAGGCCGTTCAGCAGGCCGATCCCGCGGCCCAGCCCGAGAGCGAACCGGCCGCCGGTCAGCCGGTGCGCGGTCGTCGCCATGGTGGCGGTGACCATCGGGTGGCGGGTCGTGTGGTTCGTGGCGGCGGTCGCCACGCCCAGGGTGGTGCTCGCCGCTCCCACCGCTCCGGTGAGCACGGCGGCGTCCTTGACGTTGAACCGTTCGGAGATGAACGCCGAGCCGAGCCCGAGCTCCTCCGCCCGCCGGACCTCGTCGAGGAGGTCCCGGGGTTGTTCGGTGTGGCCGGCGAGCGTGTAGCAGCCGAGTTCCGTGAGCTGGCTCACGGTCGGGTTCACCGCTGCTCCGACCAGAAACGGAGCGTCGTCGCCTGCGGGTCCTCGAGCACGCTCGAGGCCGTGTCGAAGCGCATCACCGGTCGTCGGTCCGCTGCGACCTGCGGCCACTCGGGCAGTCCGTCGGCTGCGGGAACACCCGTGGAGGCGAAGGTCGCCCACGCCTCGTGCACGGCCCGGGCCAGCGGCTTGGGCGCCTCGGGCCCGACGAACACGTGCAGTCGCTGGTCCTCGACCAGGTCGAAGACGAACGGGATCTCGATCGCGTGGGAGGCGCCGATCATCCCGCCGAGCGCCGGGCTCGACCAGTCCCAGCGGTACTGGAAGACGGTGGCGTGGGCCGACTGGGCGTCGGCCAGGTCCGAGGCCGGCACGCGGAACACGACATCGGTCAGGACGGCACACTCCAGGTCGGCGAGCGACGCGTCGGGGTGCTCCTCGCGGTAGAGGGCGATCGCCTCGGTCGGCCGGTCGCACAGCAGGCCCACCCGGTCCTCCAGCGCAGCCTCGTCGGGGGCCGGCGGGGTGGCCAGGGCGAACAGCTTCCACTCCTCGAGTGTCGTGCCGACCACGAGGCCGACCCCGGCGGCGGCACCGTCGGCGATCGCCGCGAGCGGGTCGGCGGGGACCTCGCCGCCGTCGGCCACCGGTCGGAACGGCAGGAACGCGAGCGGGTTCCCGTGGGCCCGGACCGCGGCCTCGGGGTCGGCCATCCGGGCCGCCGACATCCGTGAGTGCGCGGCCAGGAGGGTCGTGACGTCCGCGTCGACGGCGGCCTGCACCGAGTCGAGTTCGGCCTCGGCCAGGAAGGTGGTGGCGTCCGCCCGGGCGTCGGCGGGGTCGCGGCCGGCGGCGGCCGCCCCCGACTGGGCGATCACCAGGTGGAACAGGCCGCGCGCCCGCGGCATCGCCATGAGCAGTGAC
>SXGT01843796.1_pt1 | contig 11508 bp, 9 predicted proteins | sample 3176221 | NCBI WGS metagenome assembly SXGT01 (sample SAMN11356862, study PRJNA531348) | freshwater metagenome | isolation source: freshwater sample F1-120 | place: China: Fuxian Lake, Yuxi | collected 2017-12-25
GAGCAGCGCCGCTTCATCCGCCAACCGAATGTGCCTCGGCTTCCAACCTTCTTCTTCGTCGTATAGATCCGTGACCACTGGGTTTCTGGACAGGGTTTTAAATGGCAACGGGGTGATGAATCGCTGGGCATCGGCGGTCAGTACCACGTGGACCGCCGCCCCACCTCGGGCAAGCAGACTGGTCAAATCCGCCGCCTTGTAGGCAGCGATGGATCCAGTCACGCCGAGCACGATTATCTTGGAGGACGCCATCGTTATCCTGTCTTTTGATCAACCCGCCAGACTAAACGCCGCTCGACAGGTCTTGAGTTTTTCCGCTGCAAGAATGGCCTGCATCCGACTCAAGTCCGATTCGCGGCTCCCGCTCGCCACAACATAGTCGAAGTGGCGCCATTGGTCGACTTCATGTCGGGCCGTGGCCAAGCGCCGCGCTAGGATGTCTTCGGAATCAGTCCCGCGCCCCCTCAGGCGCCGTTCCAATTCGGTCAGGGATGGTGGACACAAAAAGGCGGTCACAAGGCTTTGACCCAGTTCCGCATCGCGATGCGCGGCCTCCTGAATTGCGGCGACGCCTTGCACATCCACGCTCAGAACCACGTCAAAGCCATTTTGGAGCAAGTTCAGTACCGATGACTTCAAAGTTCCATAACGATTTCCATAGACCTGGGCGTGTTCCAGGAAATCCCCGCTCGCCACCCGCTCCTCAAAGGTCTTCAGGTCCAAAAAATGGTAGTCCACACCATTCTTTTCCCCTTCCCTGGGCGATCGCGTGGTACAAGTCACCACTCGCCTCAAAGTGGGAATCGATTCCAGAAGTCCGCCACTCACGGTCGTCTTGCCAGCACCCGAAGGAGCAGAAATCACTAGGAAAACAGGTGTCATCCGGCACGCATCATAGCCAGAAATCTCGGAAAACATCAGAAAAAGTCGCCCTCAACCAACGTTACTCGACGTTCTGCGCCTGTTCCCGAAACCGTTCCAGTTCGGTCTTCAACACGACCACGTCCGCAGAAATTAGGGCGTCATTCGCCTTTGAGCCAATGGTGTTGATCTCCCGGTTCATTTCTTGAGCGAGAAAATCCAACTTTCGACCGACCGCCTCGCCAGCCGCTTTGCAGACGTCAAACTGGGCAAAATGACTTTCAAGTCGCGAAAGTTCCTCGGAGATGTCGCACCGATCGGCAAAAACGACGACTTCCTTCATCAGTCGCTCGTCCCCATCCGAAACGCCTTCCAAACCGGCGGCGCGGATGCGCTGAAGGAGCTGTTCCCGATAGCGTTTGGACACTTCCGGCGCTTGGTTCCGAATTCTGCCATGCGCTGCGCGCATGAACTGAAGGCGTTGGCTGAGATCCTCCGACAAATGGGCGCCCTCCTGGTCCCGCATGCCATTAAAGGAGCTCAACGCATCTCGCAACGCCCGCTCTACCAAGGGCCAGAACAGCTCGGGATCCACCAATGACGACGCGTTATGCACCACACCAGGACAACGAGCCAAGAGCGCCAAGGTCACACGATCCTCCAATTCCAATTCCTTCCGGAGTGCTTCAAATTGAACAGCATACGCTGCTGCGAGGGCGGTGTTGATCCGGGCAGCCAGAGGGGCTACAGACTGCTCGAAACTCACCGTTAGATCACAGCGGCCGCGGGCGAATACTTGGTTCACTATCTCGCGAATCCGATTCTCCAATGCCTCAAATTCTTGAGGCAGACGAACATTCAGCTCTGCTTGCCGCCGGTTGACGGAGCGAAGTTCGATCACGATCTTACTACCATCAGAAGAAGACTCACCCCTGCCATAGCCAGTCATGGAACGCATGGGACCTACCATTTCGAAGGGAACCGGTGTGGCAAGAAGAGTTTGTTGATTTTGAACACCCTTTCCTTTGACGGAGTCGAACGGGTTGGAGTACCAACAGGTGTTACGCTATGAATTTTCATTGTCTGAAGTCCATTCGCCCCCTGGTCTTGTCCAGTTCCATGAGCTGGCTCGGCTTGGTCGCTGGCTGGGGACAGGAGAGTATCCGGATTGTCACGCCTGATAAGAGTGCCCCTCAGCCAAAGCTCTCTGCCCCTGCCCGACCGAGTCTGGACACCTCGGGCAGGACTGCCCGTGATCTATTCAGCGGGAACAACGCCGGCGACGCCGAGGACGCCATGTCGCTCACCCCCAGCGGTCCGCGTAGTCTCGATGCCAAGTCCCAAAAACGGATCCTGGACGCACTCACCAAAAGGAAGAATGAGCGCTTCAATTTCGAGGACAAAAAGCCCAATTCCGAAACCAGCGACTTCGTCCGATCTTACTCCGGGAGTGATGTCCGGGTCGCCGAGGATACCACCGACACTGAGACCGACAGCTCAGGTGTCAACAATCGTTCCGACAAGGAATCCCTGCGCACAGGCAACCGCAATCCAGCCCGCAACCGGGGCGGAGAACCCGATCGCGGCCGAAACCGAGACGACGAGCGCAATTCCGATAGGGATCGGGAATCAAAACCGGGCGTCCGCAGACTCCCTTCATTCACCGATAGCCCCCTTTCCCCCGATTCCGATTCAAAAACAAAAAGGCCATTCGCCTCACCACGCCTCGATTCAGGGCTCAAATCGGAACGTATCCGGACGGATGACAGCGCCGATTTCCGCAGTCAGTTTGATGGGGATCGCGATTTCGGACCCAGTCTGGGATCCAAAAGCAAGGAGATGTTAGGAATCGGCGACACCAAAAACGAAGCCCGACAGGCCAACTTTAATCAACTTCTGGGCGGTTCAACCGCGGGGTCCGCGACTGCGCCCACAAGCTTATATCCCAACACCCCGGGCGGAGCGGGCGCGGATCGGTCAGCTCGGTTTGGGGCGTTGCTCGGTGGCTCCGGCGCGAAGTCCAGCTTGTCTTCCTTACCCCCAGGTGCCGTTGTAGTGGACCCGTCCCGTGGGGCCTTCCCAGACACAGGTCTCGCCAATCGATCCTTAAACCCAATCTCCGCCTTGGCTCCCAGGGGTGGCGGCTTGGGCTCGTCTCCCATCCTTCCCTCGGGCCCCCTGTTGACACCCAATCCCTCCCTCTCGGCACCAGTTGGGATCAAGAGCCAGCCAGCAATTCTGCCCATCCCTCGCCGGTTTTAGTCCAATCGCACCTCACGGGCTGTTGCTGAAGCCAATCCCTAATGACACGTCACGCCACGATGGTTGCGCTTTGGCTATTCGCCACCGCACTACTCCAGGCCACCGAGGCACGAATTAACAAAGTGTTGCCGCACTTCCTCGACGATCGAGGTCGCCATGCACTGGCTCCAAGTCTCTATGAGCGCGATGCGTACCAGGCGGAATTGCGCAAGCAGCCTGAAAAGGTCCGTGGCGTTCGATTCGACATCCACTGGCGAGCGCAACGTAGGGTGCGCGGCCCCCTGACACTCCGACTCGAACTGCGGACCGCTAATCGCGCCGAAATGGCACCGCTCGTTCTCGAGACCGCTGTAAAGCCAGGATTTTTGGGCAGAAAATGGAGTTCGATTCATCTCGACGGTGAGCGGTTTACCGAAGCGGGTTCGGTGTTGTCTTGGCAAGCCACATTGCTCGACGGCGGCCGCGAATTGGCGGTGAAGCGTTCGTTTCTTTGGTAGAACACTTCCAGGATGCCCGCTAACCTTCATCCAGTCAGCCCGTCGCCGACAACTCAAGGAACCCTTTGGCGCCGCATGAGGCAACTGTTTTTCGGCTTCGGAATTGTCCTCTTGACAGGGCTCGCATTGCGGTGGGTTCTATTTCAAGGCCACTATCTGACCCCGAGTTCAACCCCACCTCCCACAGTGGTCGATCTTCATTGCCACACCGCGGGCATCGGCGGTGGCAATAGTGGTTGTTTCATCTCAAAGGCGATGCGGGATAGCTACAAATTCGACATCTACCTCCGCGCCTTCAGCGCCACGAGACAAGAACTCGAAACCCAAGGGGATTCTCTCCTGATCCGGCGAATCGCTTCAAAACTGGCCGCCAGCCAGCAGGTGCACCAAGCCGTAATCCTCGCCCTGGATGGATCCGTGCGCCCCGATGGCACGCTGGACACCGAATCGACCGAGGTCTACATCCCCAATTCGTTCATCGCCCGCGAAGTCGCCCAACATACCAACCTTCTGTTCGGCGCCAGCGTGAATCCGTACCGTCGCGATGCGCTCGCCCAACTCGACTGGTGCGCGACGAACGGCGCCGTGTTGATGAAATGGATCCCTTCGGTGATGGGGATTGACCCCGGAGATACGAACCTCGTTCCATTCTACCGGCGACTCATCCATCACAGAATGCCGTTGCTCACGCACACGGGACAGGAGCGCTCCTTCACGAATGCCCGCGACGAATTGTGCGACCCTGTGCGACTGCGACTGCCGCTGCAACTCGGTGTGACGGTGATTGCCGCGCACATCGCGAGCACTGGATCCAATGAGGGTCAGCGCGACACCGATCGACTCAAGCCATTGATGCAGGAGTACACGAATCTCTGGACCGAACTCTCGTCGCTCACGCAAGTCAACAAGCTGGGTTACTTGAAGGAAGCCCTCACCGCGCCAGAGTTCCGAGATCGATTGTTGTATGGATCGGATTTCCCGCTGGTGAACACCGCCCTGGTATCGCCCTGGTACTATCCCTTGAACCTGACCCGAGAACAGATGGAGCAGATCGCCTCCATCGAAAATCCCTGGGATCGCGATGTCGCCCTCAAACGATCCCTGGGTGTCCCCACCGAAGTTTTCACCCGCAACCGATCCATCCTACGCTCGCCGGCGTCGAGGACAGAGTAGTGGCCTTTTGGAGTGCGCGCAGTCCTCTGCCGCTTTCTCAAAATTCTTCAGCGTTTGATCTAAAACAACCGGAGTTCTTCGATGGCTGCAGCTCTAATACTTCGGCTTCAATTGCGGGAACAGGATCACATCACGGATGCTCTCCTGACCTAGGAGCATCATGCAAAGACGATCGATGCCAATACCGATACCACCCGCGGGCGGCATGCCATGCTCCAGTGCCACCAGGAAATCGTCGTCCAATTTCTGCTGCTCACCACCCGCCTGATGTTCCAGGCGTTCGCGCTGTTCGATGGGATCGTTTTGCTCGGTATAACCCGGGGCGATTTCCTGTCCGTTGATGCAGCACTCGAACACTTCGACACAGGTTGGATCTTCGGGCGACAACTTGGCCAGTGGCACGATATGCTTCGGCAGATGAGTAACAAACGTCGGTTGAATCAACGTGGGTTCCACCAATTTTTCGAACACCGCACCCGTCACCTCAAAATCCTCATACGCCGCAGCAATATCCCCGCCGAGTTTTAGATCTTCAATCGCCCGACGACGACGTTCCTCGGGAGTCACAGCAAACCAATCCTCACCGGCTTTCTCGCGAACCAGATCCTTATAGCGCACACGCCGCCAAGTGCGTAGGTCGATGGTCTTGTAAATCTGACCATCCGGGTTCTTGTGCTCAATCACCAAGGTGCCGAGTACCGCTTCCGCGATGTGTTTGATCAGGGATTCAACGGTCTCCATCATGGTCTCGTAATCGCCATAGGCCTCGTAGGCCTCTAGCATGGTGAATTCGGGATTATGCCGGCGCGACAATCCTTCATTGCGGAAATTGCGGCCGATTTCAAAGACCTTGTCGATACCACCCACCAGCAGACGCTTGAGGTACAATTCCAGGGCGATGCGCATGAAGAAGTCACAGCCCAAGGCATTGTGAAACGTCTTGAAGGGTTGAGCCGCGGCACCCCCTGGGATGGCCTGCATCATGGGCGTCTCCACTTCCACGTACCCGCGGCCATGGAAGAAGGCACGGATTTCTTTCACCAACCGGGATCGAAGCAGGAACGTATGCTTGACCTCATCATTAGCCATGAGGTCGAGGTAGCGCTGCCGGTACCGAATCTCCGTGTCCTCCAGGCCATGCCACTTGGCGGGCGGCGGACGCAGCGATTTACCCAAAATCACAAATCGTTCCACCTTCACGCTGGGCTCGCCAGCTCGAGTGCGAAACAAGGTTCCCTCCACGCCAATGAAATCGGCGAGGTCCAAATGTTTGAAGACCTCGAACTGGTCATCGCCCAAGGTCTGCTTCTGGGCGTAGAGCTGGATCCTGCCAGAAGTATCTTTCAAATCGAGGAATTGGCTCTTGCCCATGTCCCGATGCGCCGTGATTCGACCCGCCAAACGAACCGCAGCGCCTTCAGTCAGTTCAGCCGCCTCAAACCGGGTGCGCGCCTCGCCGCAGCCCAGGCCAGGCTTAAACTTGTTCATGAACGGGTTCAGCCCTTGCTTTTGTAACGCCGCAAGTTTGGCCTTCCGCTGTTCGATCAAGGAATTTGTGTCATCCATCGCAGGGGGCGGAGAAAAGCACGCCAATGCCCGACCCGCAAGCCGTGGCTTTTATATCCGTGTGTCATTGTCGTCTCAGTGTGAACGGACAAGCCTGCGCAGCCCGTCACAAAATTCCAGCAATCGCCCTCGATCAGCAACCATAGAAACGACACAGTCCACTGCAAAGGAGGCAGTTACGAAACAAGCCGGGGCGTCCAACTTCTTGGTGCAATTCCTGATACAGGATCTCAGGAAACCGACGGAAGCCCGCAGGAAACTTCGGATCATCCGTCAGGAATCATGAGACAATTAGCGAACCATAAACCTAAGAACTAAAGAAAAACGTACTATGAACCACCTCACACGTTGGGATCCATTCAAGGAACTGGAAGAACTCCGCAACCGCTTCTCAACAGCATTCACCCGAGCAGCCGCTCAGCCGGCCTCCGGCAAGGAATCTATGACCGTCGCGGAATGGTCGCCACTGGTCGACATCACCGAAGACGACAAGGAGTACCTGATTAAGGCCGAGTTGCCCGAAGTGAAGAAGGACGACGTGAAAGTCACGGTCGAGCAGGGTGTTTTGACCATCACTGGCGAACGAAAATTTGAGAAGGAAGAGAAAAGCACGAAATACCATCGTATCGAACGTTCCTACGGCAGTTTCGTTCGGAGCTTCAGCGTTCCGGATGATTCCGACCCCTCAAAAGTGGTGGCCGAGTTTAAGGATGGAATCTTGAAAGTTCACCTGACCAAGAGCGAGCAAGCGCGTCCGCGCCAGGTAGAAGTCAAGGTCTCCTAATCGGTCGCTGGAGAATCCAAGGATAAGCGCCATGGCGCCCAGGCGCTGTGGCGCTTATCGTTGCCGCCTAACTTTGTCATGGAATTCAAAGACTATTACGCCTCGCTCGGGGTAACGCGCGACGCCAGCCCGGAAGACATTAAGAAAGCCTTTCGCAAACTGGCGCGGAAATACCATCCGGATGTGGCGAAGGACAAGAAGGTGGCGGAAGAGAAGTTCAAGGCCATCAATGAAGCCCACGAAGTTCTGAGCGATCCTCAAAAGCGCCAGCGTTACGATGCACTCGGCGCCGGGTGGAAAGACGCTGCTGCCTCCGAATCGACTTCACGTACCGGCAATGGGCGAGCCCGGCGGCATCGCCCCGGCTCCGCCCCCGATGTCCATTTTGAAGGGACCGGCTTCAGCGATTTCTTTGAGCGCTTTTTTGGCGGCACACCGGGAGGAGCGGGGCGAGGAGCGGACGCCGACTATGGCACCCAATGGTTTGGGGAGGACACGGCACCCCAGCGCGGTCGAAACATCGAAGGAGATCTCTTGGTACGCTTAGAGGAGGTGCTGAACGGCTCCGTTCGTGCCATCTCGCTCCAACGCACTCACCCCGTCACGGGCGCTTCAGAAACTCACACCTTTAAGGTTCGCATCCCGGCGGGTGTCTCCGAGGGACAAACCATTCGCGTGGCCGGCAAAGGGGAACCTGGAGCCGATGGCGGCGAATCTGGAGATCTGTATCTGAGAGCGCGCTTCGCCGCGCATCCCGACTTCCGAACTCAGAGTGCGGATTTGGTCCACGAACTGGTCTTGGCACCGTGGGAAGCCGTGTTGGGAATCACTGCGAGTGTCCCGACCTTGGACGGCCGGGTAAGTGTCCGCATTCCACCTGGCACCAACCCTGGCCAACAATTGCGCGTGCGCGAACGCGGGCTGCCTCGCGGCGGGGGCGGACGCGGCGATCTCTTCGTCAGCGTTCAGGTGAAACTACCCGCTCAGCTCAGCGACGAAGAACGCGCTCTCTGGACCCAACTCAGCCAAGTCTCGAAGTTTAATCCGAGGACGGAATGAAGGTGCGACTAGGCGATCAGTTCCTTCACCACTCGGCATGGTTTGGCGTCCGTGAGACGCTGTTCCTGGCCGTTGTAGTGATAAACCAGCTGCTCGTGGTCCAGGCCGAACAGATGCAACAGAGTTGCGTGGTAATCGTGAGAACTGACCGGATTCACCACTGCCTTGTGGCCAAATTCGTCCGTCTCACCATAGGTCATGCCGCCACGGAAACCACCACCGGCAAACCAGGAACTGAAACCTTGGCCGTTGTGATCGCGTCCCGCTTTTTCTGGGGCCCCATGATTCTCCGTGACGGGTAATCGTCCGATCTCGCCACCCCAGTGAACCACGGTGGAATCCAAAAGCCCCCGCGATTTCAGATCCTTGACCAAGGCCGCGCTGGGTTTGTCGGTCTTCGCGCAGCAAGTGGCTAGATTCTTCACGATGCCTTCGTGATTATCCCAAATCTGGCCATTGATGAAAATCTGGACGAATCGCACACCACGTTCGACGAGTCGGCGGGCGATCAGGCATCGAGTGCCATACTCACGGGTGACTGGATCGTCGAGACCGTAGAGCCGTCGAGTGGCTTCGGATTCTCCGGAGATATCCAGGGCTTCTTTGGCGGCGCTCTGCATGCGCGCAGCCAATTCATAACTGGCGATTCGCGCTTCGAGATCGGCTTCACCGGGATGACGCTGGGCATGATCCCGATTGAGCTGTCTCAAGAAGGCGAGATTTTGTTCCTGCAAGTCACCCTTGAGGTGAGTGGGCGGGTCGAGATTGAGAATTCGAGGTTCGGTGGGCCGGATGACGGTTCCTTGGAACAGCGGTGGCATCCATCCATTGGACCAGTTCCGCACACCATCGACTGGCAAACCACCCGGATCGGTCAGCACCAAATAGGCCGGCAAGCTTTGACTTTCAGTGCCCAAACCGTAAGTCAGCCACGAACCCAGATGGGGGCGACCCGGCTGGGCGCGGCCCGTGTGCATCGACCAGATCGACGGTTCATGGCCATTGATGTCCGTATGCATCGAGCGCACGAGGCAGACATCGTCCACGATGCCGGCGAAGTGGGGCAGCAACTCGCTGACCTCCGTGCCGCATTGACCACGGCGTTGGAATTTCCAGGGACTGCCAAAGAGCTTCTTGCTGGCGCGATCGACGAAGCTGAAGGTGATTTCTCCCGAATAATCCTGCCCGCTGCGCCGACTTAATTCAGGTTTGGGATCCAGCAGATCCACGTGGCTGGGCCCGCCATGCATGAAAAGCGAAATCATGGCCCGCGCTCGCGGGACTAACGGTCCAGACTTAGACTTGAGATCAAACGACAAAGGCCCGCGGGGTTTCCCCGGAGGCGTGGCCAGCAACCGATCTTGGCGCAGCATCCATGCGAGCGCGACCGAGCCAACGCCCAGTGCATTGCGCGATAAGAATTCCCGACGACTGAAATATCGCCTGTTCATGGGTCAATCAATGTAGAGAAATTCATTAGAACTTAACAGAGCCTGACAGAGGCTCGTCAGGGCCTGTGCCGTCGGTCCGGTGGGTTCCTGAGGCGGCAGTGCCCCGGTGGCTTCGGTTTTTTTTGGTTTTGAATCCGGCGTGGCCGTCTGGATTTCCTTCATACGCGCGGTCTGGCGCTCGATGAATTCCTGGGCTCCAAGCATCTCTTTGGCCGTGGGCGGCCGACCAAATGCCAGTTGCCACGCACGGATAAGTTGGTTCTGGACGCCTTCGGGAGCTTCGCGCTGCAACCGGGCCGCAAACCGCGCGGATTGCTTCAGAATAAAATCACTATTCATCAGCATCAACGCCTGTGGAGCCACCGTCGAGGCTGGGCGCCGCTCGCAGTTCACTTCCATGACCGGCGAGTCAAAGGTGGTCAACAGCGCGAGCGGTTTGCTTCGGCGCACCTGTACATAAACGCTTCGACGAGACTCCTCACCGTCCATCGACACTTCCACCGGTTGTTTTGAATCCCCTTCTTTCTTGTCAATGCCCACAACGATTTGCCCGAAAGCATCTTCGCGAACGGGAATCGGCGGTCCAAACGGCTTGAGATTGAGAGCTCCCGAGACCGCCAGGACAGAATCGCGGATGACTTCGGCATCCATGCGGCGCAGCCCGACGTGGGAATAGGGTCGCGGTTCAGTCATCGATACTGCCTGCCAACGCCGCGATTTCACCGAAACCACCGTGTTTGGAGCTCCTGAAGCCTGGCGCCAGACCGTCGAAGTGAGGATCAATCGATGGAGACGTTTGAGACTCCATTGGCATCCGAGGAACTGGTTGCTGGCCTCCGGAGGTGACACGAAAACCCAGGCCAACCAATCCAGCAGTTCTGGATGAGATGGCTTGTCGCCATTGAGTCCAAAATCAGCGGGCGTATTGACCAAGCCCTGGCCGAAATGGTGCATCCAAACACGGTTGACCAAAACTCGCGGCAACAACGGATTGTTGGTGCTGGTGAGCCATTCGGCAAAGGCCAGTCGACGTCCGGAATTTTGTCCGGCGCCAGCGTTTTCTGGGAAGGAAACAGGGCCGCCGGGCAGGACTGTCAATCCTCCCGGGCCAAATGCCTCGCGCGGTTGATTTGGGTCGCCTCGATGGAACAAAAAGGTCGCTGGCGACGCGGAGGCTGGCTCCGTGAGCGCATGGACAAAATCCTCCTTCGGCTTCCTGACCCGTACTTCCTGGATCTTGGCATCCATTGATTTGAGCTCATCCGCGGCCTTGGGATTGTATTGGTAGAGTACGCCTGGACTGATCTTCACGCTGGGGTTGTCATCGATCAGGCGTTTCTGTTCGGAACTCCGCTCTTTTTCCGGCGTCTCCATCGCCGCTCGGAGTTTTCCCCGAAGCGGTTCCTCAAATTTCTGCTGGAGATGTTTCGCGAGTGCCTCGGCAATGAACTCCTTCTGTTTCACCTCGCGCTCGCCTGCCAGCGTTCCCGCCTCAGCCTCGACTTCCGCCGCCTTGGCCCGATCGGCGTCCGTATACAATGAGACCAGTCGTTGCGAGGGAGTCCTCCAATCCTTCCAGTTCAGCGCGGGCTCAAACACCGCCCGGAGACGATAATAGTCCGACTGCGGAATCGGATCATAACGGTGGTCATGACACTGCGCACATCCCACCGAAAGGCCCAAAAGGGAAGTGCTCACAATCTTCAAGGTGTCCGCAACCACAGCATTTCGGAAGGCGGTTTGATCGACCCCACCCGACTGAGTCCCATCCGCGGCCATTCGCAAAAATCCGGTGGCCACTAAATGATCGACCTGATAAGGGGACAGATTCTTTGTGGGATAAGGGACGAACGTA
>SXGT01875318.1_pt1 | contig 11508 bp, 12 predicted proteins | sample 3176221 | NCBI WGS metagenome assembly SXGT01 (sample SAMN11356862, study PRJNA531348) | freshwater metagenome | isolation source: freshwater sample F1-120 | place: China: Fuxian Lake, Yuxi | collected 2017-12-25
CGCACCGCCGGTTGCGGTTCCCGCCGTCCCGGCCGCGGCCGCTCCCGCGGCTGTCGCGCCAGCGCCCGCCGCCGAATCTGCGCCCGACGCCGCCATCGCCAAACCCGCCGTGGCCAAGGCCAAGGCGCGGCCCGCCGCCGCCAAGAAGGAGAGTTCTCATGGCCTCAAGCCCACGCTGGCTGACTAGGATTCCGCTTGTGACTTGCTTGTGTGCCCTTTGGTTGGCGCTGACCGCTACCGCCCAAACGCCCAGCGTCAAAGACCGGGCCGCAGCGGCGTCGATCATGGCCAAAGGCGAACTGGACGCCGGCCGTTTCGCCAAGGCCGCGGAACTCTACCACCAAGCGTTCGCCATTGACCCCGCCGAACCTGGATACTTGTTCAGCGCCGCCAGGGCCGCAGACAAGGGCGGCGATTTGCCCGCCGCAGAGCGCGACTACACCGCGTTTCTCAAGTCCGCTCCGCCCAAGCACGAAAAATACGAGTCGGCGCAGAACTACTTGCTCGACGTGCGGTCGCGCATTGCCCAGGCCCTGTACCTGCAAGTACAGGAAATGAAAGCCAAAGAGGAGGCCGCAAAGGCTCAGGCGGCCGCGGACCCGGCCAAGATGTCCGCCGCAGCTACGCCGGCCGCGAAACCTGTGACATCGCCAGTGGTTACCAAACCTGCGCCACCCGGCGACACCTGGAAGAAGCCGACCGGCTACGCTGCCCTCGGCCTGGGCGTTGTCGGCATTGGCCTGGGCGCGGCGCTCATTGTCTCGGGTAACAGCGACGGCAAGACAGCGGCTGCCACTGGCGATGTCGACGCGGGCCGATCGGCCAATGGCAAGGTCATGACCGGCGGCGTGGCCCTTGGTGTCGGCGCGGCCGTCGCGGCGGTCGGCGGCTGGCTGTGGTGGACCGCCCCGGCGTCAACCGTCGTCGCGGCCTCGCCGCTACCCGGCGGCGCCCAGTTGGTGTTCTCTGCGCAGTTTTGACGATCGAATCGCCGACGGCGGTCGCTCAAGAGGAACACGATGCCCAACTGCGCCTGGATGGTCACGCTCGTGGCCCTAACCCTGACCGCCTGCGGCGCCCTGCGCACCTCGATGGTCGCCAAAGGCAGCCCGGCCGACCTGCAGCCGGACGAGGGCTACCTTGTGGTCGCCGTCGACACCAGCGCAGCAGTGCTGCAGGTGGATCTGACCACCGACGACGAGTCCTCGTCTGCCGCCATAGGCCCCTACAGTCCGCCGGGCGATCTGTTGGTGCTGCGGGTGTCGGCGGCTACCTGGTGCGCAACGGGTGTGCTGTTCGACGTCGGCGGCGCGGGCGGTGCCCAGCGCGAGTTCGGTCGCAACCGCGTCTGCACCAAGGTCGAACCCGGCACCGTCGCCTATTTCGGCAACCTCAACCTGTCGCGCCAAGTCGAAAAGTGGCAGTCGGTGGTTCGGGTGGTCAACCGGCCCGCAGTCGCGCGCGAGCGCCTGGCGCGCAACTACCCAGCGCTGATGGGGCTGCCGGGGCTACCGGCGGGGGCGACGCCGACTGCGCCATAGGGGTCGATGGCGGGTCAGCGGCGCATAGGCCATCGCGGCCCTGCTACGCCGGCCGCGGCGTCGCAATCCAGGCCAGGCCATCCACCGCCGCAAAGTCGCCATCGCACGACAGCAGCGTCGCGCCGTGCTCAATGCACTGTGCCGCGATCCACAGGTCGTTGCTGCCAATCGGCCGGCCCTTGTCGCGCAACAGCTTGGCGATGCGCGCGAAATGCCACGCTGTATCCCATCCCGGCTGCACGAGCTTGCAGAGCGGGTGATCCAACAGTTGCCGCAACTGCGCGACGTTGTCGTCAAAACGGTTGCCGCAGCGAAACCCGTGCATGAGTTCGCCCACCACGATTGGCGACAATAGCAGCCCTGTCGCGGCGCGAAAGTGACCGGTGACCACGGGTTCGCCCACCCGCAGCGCCGTATAGGCATTGGTGTCGAGCAGCAACCTCACCGCCAAAGCTCCGGGTCTGGGGCATCAAATACCCGCACGGCTTCGGTCAGCGCCCGGGCCTCGTTCGGACTCCAGCCGCCCAGCCACGCGTCCAGCGAGTGACCAATTGTGGGCTCGTTGGCCGTTTCCGTTCCCAACCCAGCGCCGCGCCGCATCAGTTCGACCGCGGCCTGGCTCAGCGACAGCTTGTGGCGGGCGGCCAGTTGCCGCAAGCGGGCCTCCAACTCACTGTCGAGCCCGCGGACCGTCAGTTGTGCGACACCCATGGTTCACGACTCGCTGTGAGTCACTAGGCGACTCGCGTACAGTGTAGCGAATGCGCGCCAGCGCGGCAAGACGTTTCGGGGATCTTTAACGGTAACTACTCCACCCTCCCCCGCCAAACCCTGGTCTTATCCACGCCACCTCCAACCACATAGACCCAATGCTTCCAGCCGACGGTCTGCGCCGAAAAGCCCGCCTGCCCCGGCAGCGGAGCCATCTTGCCGTCTGGCTCCCAGGCGCCGAGTTTGTCGCCGACCGCGGCCGTCAGCACCGAGTCGAGGTCGCCCGCCGCATTGGAGCCACCGGCAATCCACACCCGGCCCTTGAGGTAGACAGCGCGCGATTGACGACTGACCGGCAAGGCGCCCATCGGCTGCCAGTCGCCCAGGCTGCCGTCGGTCTCGATGAGCGCCGCCAGAACTTGCTTGCCCGGTGACCCTGCCTCTGCCGGGCCGAAAAGCCAGAGGCGTCCCCCGATCGGCAGCGCCGAGCCCACGCCGCCGTTGGCTGGCTGGGGCAGGGCCTTGGCGTCGCTCCAGCTGGTGCCGACCTGGCCCAAGGGCTGCAGCGTGTTGTAGCGAACCGTGGGGAACCATTTGCTGCCGCCGCCGCCGACCAGGTAGACCTTGTCGCCGACAAGCGCCGGGGCCATGGCGTAGATCGCAGTCGGCAGCGCGGTCAGGTCGGTCCAAGGGCCCAGAACGCCGCCCACCCCGAGGGCCGCCGACCTCACCGCGCTCACATCCTGGCTGCTGCCTTGGATGCCGCCAGCCACGTACAGGTACCCGCCTGCAACCCACGCCGCGGGCATCTCGAGGGGCGTCTTCAAGGTGGCGGTTTTGCTCCAGCCCTTTGGCTCGCCCGTGGCCGGATCCAGCGCCGCCGACAGCACGGTGTCCAGGTAGCTGCTGCCGCCAAGCACATACATGCGACCCTCGGCAATGCACACGGCGTGGTGGTCGCGGCCGGCTGGCAGGTTTTCGCCCTCTTGCCACGTGATTTTCAATGGTTTTGGAACGCACGCCCCCACGGAGCATTGACCATTGCCCCCGCAGGTTGTCGCGTCGGGCAGAGGTTGGTGGGCGCAGTTGCCGGCGGCGCAGGTGTCGGCTGTGCAGGCATTGCCGTCGTCGCAGGTTTGCAACGGCAGCCACCAGGCGTCCCAATCGCCTGCCCCCTTGGACTTGGTGTGTCCGGCGACCAACACTTGGGACGGCGACGAACCCGCGACGATGGCTGTCAGTTCTTCGCCGTCGATACCGCCGAGCGTTTGGCTCCACAGCTTGGCACCATAGGCGTCGTGGGCGATGACCCAGCCGTCGGAGCCGTCTTGCCCGGGCAGTCGCGTATTGCCGGCGAGGGTAAATCCGCCGTCTGCCCGCCCCGCGATCGCATACCCGACGTCGTCGCCGGTGCCGCCGAGCTTGCTGTCGGCGACAAGCTTACCGGCGCCATCGATGCGGACCAACCACAGGTCCAGACTGCCGTTGATGCTCGCGATCTGACCAACGGCCAGTGCGCCACCGTCTGGCAAGGCCAGCACGTCGCGCAAGACGGCTTTGGTACCGGGCGACTCCAAGTTCCACTGCAGCGTGCCGTCCATGCCGAGGCGCACGACCCGGCCACCGGCACTGAAACCGGTCACCAGCAACCCTTCGCCGCCGCCATCGACCGCCGGGGAGTAGGCCATGCCACGAACGCACGACTCGGCGTTGCCGGCGTACGTCTTTGACCAAACGGCGCTCGCGGCGTCGGCGGTGAGCCAGTCCACTGCGAAGGTGGCGTCGCCGCCGGTGCAGCCAGCGACCGCAAGGCCCGGCACGCCGACTGCGGGTTCAATCCAAAGCGCCACGTTGCGCGACGACTTCTTCGGGCCACTCCAGGTCTTGGTGAGCTTGCCGGCGCTGTCGGTGCGCCAGACCTGGGCGGTAGCGCCGCAGCCCAGGCAGTCGGTCAGCCCGGCAATCGCGAAGCCGGCACCGCCAGTGGCCTTGGCGGGCAGGACGGCCAGGCCCAAGCCTTCCTCCAGGTTGGCGCCGCCAAGCGTCTGCTCCCACTTGAGCTTGCCGGTGGCATCCAAGCGGGCCAGCCAAGCGTCGTTCTTGCCGCCGCCCTGGGACCAGGTGGTGCCGACGAGCGCCCAGCCGGGTCCATCGGCGAAGTCGCTGTCGATGCGACGGGCGACGCTGACGGTGTCTGACTTGGTGCCGCCGGCGACTGCGTCCGTACCGGTGCACGGGCCAGGCATGCGGCACGCGCCGGCGGCACAAAGGCCGACGCCACCCGCGATCGTGCACGCACCTGACTGGGCCAAATGGACACAGCCGTTGGTCTTGTCGCAGCTGTCTGCAGTGCAGGGATTGCTGTCGTCGCAGCCGCCGGGTGTGCACGCAGGGGGCAGGTCGGCGGACGTGGCGTCGACGGTCGTGACGACTTCAGCCGCGACGTCACTTGCGCCGAGGCTGTCACCAACGGCAAGCAGGCCGTCGTGCTTGTTGGGGTCCTCAAAACAGCCGGCGAGCGCCGACGGTAGGATCATGGCCGATGCCAGTCTGCGGATGGTTTTCATGGTCGCACTCTCCACCACCTGGCTTGCCGCGCTGGTCGCCTGGATGCAAGGGTCATGCCAACTGGCTCTCAAAATTGGGCGCTGACAACGACGCCCGCGCCCGGACCGGGCATCACTGCTACGACCGGCGCGGCAGCGCCACTCGGCAGCGACCAAACACCGTAGATCGCCGCCGCAACGCCAACGCCTGCGGCGATCCAGCCGCCGACGATGGGGCCTTTTGATTGCTGTGCGGCCGCCTTGTAGTCCTCGACAGCCTGAGCTTTGACTGCCGAGGACGCCGCGCCGACTGCCTCATCCAAGCGCCGGACATCGCGCCAACTGGACCACGCGATGCCAGCACCGCCAATGGCCAGCGCGGTTCCACCAGCAAGCAGCCACCATCCGGCGCGCGGCGCGTCGTCGGCGAGTTCGGGTGGGGTCGGCGGCGAAGGTGTGGCGGCAACAGATGTCAGTGGTGCCGGCGCGGCGGTCACCGGCGTCGGCGGCACTGCGGGCGCTACCGTCGGCGTGGCTGGGACCGGGGCTGGCGCGGGGACAGGTGGTGGCGCGGCAGCCAATGGCCCGGGCGCGGGCGGTTGTGCAGCAGGTTGGGCAGCGCGCTGAGCCTTGATCGCGTCCAGATACAGCCGGGCTTTGCGCGCGAACTCGGAGCCCGCAGGTGCCAACCGCAGCACGGTGGCGTAGGTGGCCAGGGCTTCGTCGACCTGGCCCGCCTGCTGCTCGGCCCGACCGGCGCTGTACAGATAGCCGACGTCCTGGCGCTGCGCGAACGCGCGATGAAACAGCAACGCGGCTTGCTTGAAGCGACCGGCGGCGTACTCGGCCTCTGCTTCTTGCCCCAGAGCCTTCTCGACGGCGGCGCGGCCCGAGTTGGCAGCGACGGCGAGTCGGGGTCCAGCCGGCAGCGCGCACAGCGCCGTAGCGAGCAGCCGGCTAGTCCACATAGTGCTTTTGCTCCACTGTGCGCGGGCGCGCTGCCTTGTCGCGCATGGGCTTGCGCGGCGGCGGCTCGGTCCACGGCGGCGGAACGGAGTCCGCGGCAGCCGGGTGCTCGCGGGGCTGCGGCACCGCAGTCGCTGGGGCGGCGGTCGGCATTGCGGCGGAGGCGGTCGGCGTTGCGGCGGCGGCAGGTGCAGCGGGCGCCGCGCCAGCCGACCGCGCAGGCATGGCTACCGCGACGCGATCGGGATCACCCACATCGGCCAGAGCGTGCGCACGCGGCGCGCCTGCCAGCGGCACTGTCGGCCGGACCAGCCACCAAACCGCAGCCGCCGCGGCCGCCAGCGCGATGACACCGACACCGATGCGGGCGCCAACTGCCGGCCGCGGTGGCGCCCAGGCGCGCGCGGTTGCCACCGCGTCGTCGGCCGCAAGCGCAGCCGGCGTCGCCCCAGTGTGCGGCGTCGGCAGTGGTTGCAGCGGTGTTGTCGTCGGCCCCGGACCGGGGACAGCCGTCGGCAGGGCACCAACCACACGTCTATCCGGCTCGGCCAGCGCGGCCGCCAGCGCCGCGCGCATGGTTCGCGCATCGGCGAAGCGATCCGCTGGGTCTTTCGCCAGCGCGCGCAGCACCAACTGACCTAGGGGCCGCGGCACCCGCGGGCCGGCGCGCGCGAGCAGATCCGGCGCGGGCTCCGACACCTGCTTCATCATCACCGCCATCGGGTTGCCGTCGTCAAAGGGCAACACGCCAGCGAGGCAGCGGTAGAGGATTACCCCAAGCGCATACAGATCGGCGCGACCGTCGATGGGCTGGCCCATGCACTGCTCGGGCGCCATGTACTGCGGCGTACCGACGGCGGCGCTACCGCTCGTCAACGACGACCCCTGCTGGCGCGCGATGCCAAAGTCGAGCACCTTGGTCACCGGGTCGCCAGCGACTGTCGTCAGCATCAGGTTAGCAGGCTTGAGGTCGCGGTGGACCAACCCGCGGTCGTGGGCTTCGGCCAAGCTGCCGAGCACGTCGTTGGCGACGCGCACGACGTCGTCGACCGGCATCCACTGGCCCTCCAGCCCAAACTTGCGCAGCCGGGCCTCTAGGGTCTGCCCTTCCAAAAGCTCCATGGCGAGGTACAGCGCCCCGCGCTCGGTCTGGCCCAGATCAAAGACCCGGACCGTGTTCGGGTGGCGCAGGCTCGCCGTAATCTCGGCCTCGCGAAAAAACCGCCGGGCATCGACCTCGTCGAAACCGCCAGCGGCGGCGTCGCGCACATGTAGAAGTTTGAGCGCGACCGGCTGTCGAGTTCCGGTGTGCACAGCCCGATACACCGCGCCGAAGCCGCCGCGGCCGATCACCTCCGTCACCCGATAGCGATCGGCGATCAGCTCGCCGGCAAACAACTGGGTGGCATCGGGCCGCAGCGCCTGCATTTGCAGCGTGCGCGTGCCATCGGCGGGACAGTAGTCCGCTTCGGTTTGCCCGCCACAGGCAGGACAAGTGCGCATTGGCAAGGAAATGTCCACCCGCCCTTTGGTGGCCGCCGCTGCGACGAAGGATTCCTGCGACGGCATTTACCCCCAGCGTGCTACGGATTGCCGGGTCAGGTCAAGCTGGCGGCCCGCCCGACGCTGCCGCATAATCGGCCTCCCCTACGAAGAGGAAAAGCATGCGAAACCTGATTTTGTCGTGCCTTTGTCACCTGCTGGCCGCCGCAGCCCTCGCCGCGCCACCGACCGACCTGACCTGGGCCGCGACCCCGGGCGACCCGCGCGTCGGCACCTACACCTCGTCGCCGTGGGGCTTCAACACCAACAGCCACTGGATAGCCGGACCGCAGGGAACGGTGCTGGTGGACGTGCAATTTCTGCCCAGCGCCGCCACCCAGGCCGTCGGCGCGGCCGAGCAGGCCACCGGCAACAAAGTCACCGACGCCGTGGTCCTGCACGTCAACCCCGACAAGTTCAACGGCACGCCGGCCTTGCAAGCGCGCGGCATCCGCGTGTGGACGAGCGCAGAAGTCGCTGCCGAGATCCCCGCGGTGCACAAGCTGAGAAGTTCGTGGTTTGCCGAGCGCTACGCCCCGGACTACCCGACGACCGAACCCAAGCCGACCCCATTTGCCGGCGCAGCCGACAGCGTGCGGCTGGCCGGTCTAGACCTGCGCATTCACCGCTTTGGGCTGGCGTGCAGCAAGGCCCACGTCGTTGTGCAATTCGAACGTCACCTGTTTGTCGGCGACCTGGTCAGCCCCGGCAACCACGCCTGGATGGAGCTGGGCGCCATCGACGCCTGGGTTCAGGTGCTCGAAAAGCTGCTGGCGCTGGACCCGTTGTACATCCACCCTGGCCGCGGGCCGACCGCCGGCAAGGATGCCCTGTCGGCGCAAATCGACTACTTGCGCACAGTGCAAAACCTGGTGCGCGCCGCCAAGCCGCGCAAAACCGATGACGAGGCGGCCATCGCCAAAGTGCACAAGCAGATTCTGGCGTGCTATCCAACCCACGACTTCGAGGTGTTCCTGAATCTGGGACTGCCCGAAGTCTGGAATGCCGAGGTCGGTCGGTCGAACAAGCGGTAGCCTGGCCTGACGCTGACTCTGACCCTGATTCTGTCTCTGATTCAGTCTCTGTCTTTGGTTCTGCTGCCTGCATCCGATCCGCAGGCCCAGCACCGCGGTTGCGCCCCGCCACCCCAAATTGCCCAACCGCCAGCCCCGTTGTACGATCGCGCGCCACCAAGCGGGTGCATTCGCCCGCCGGAGACGCCAACCGATGCTGACACCGCGCCCCTTGCCCCTGTTGCTGACCCTTGTCGCTGCGCTTTTTGCAGGCACCGCCTGGGCGGCTCCCAAACCCAAGATGACCGCGGTCAACATCGACACCGACCCGCCGGGCGCCGAGGTGTCGGTGGTCGAGCCCGCGCCCGTGGCGCTGCTGGGCCTGACGCCGCTCAAGAAGGTCAAGGTGCCGCAGGGCGCGGTCAAGCTGCTGCTCAAGGCGGCGGGCTACGAGGACAAGACCGAGATCGTGACCATCGGCCCCAAGGAGATGACCTTCAAGTTCGAGCTGGTGCGCAAAATCGTGCCGGCGACGCTCGATCTGTCGGGCGACGCCGCGTCGGCGGGCGCCGAGGTGGTGGTCGACGGCGAGGTCAAAGGCAAGATCCCGGCCAAGGTCACGGTCGCGCCGGGCCGGCACCAGGTCGTGGTGCGCAAGGCCGGCTACGTGTCGTGGGAGAAGTGGACCGAGCTCAAAGAGAACCAGACGGCGTCGTTCGACATCGCCCTCAAGGCCGTGGAAAAGGCCAAGGGTTCGATCCTGGTGTCGAGTACGCCCGCCAACGCCGACGTCAAGGTCAACGGCGCGCCCAAGGGCAAGGCCCCGCAGCTGGTCGAGGGCCTCGAGCCCGGCATGTACGAGGTTGAGCTGGTCCTGGACGGCCATAAGCCGTGGAAGAAGACGGTGACCGTCGGCGAAGGCAAGCGCGAGACCGTGTCCGGCACGCTGGAACCCAATGCGCCGCCGCCAGAAGCCGCACCAGCTGGCCCGGCTGCGGCTCCGACAGCCCCGACCGGCCCGGCAGCACCGCCGCCGGCTGCCCCGGGCGAGCTGACCGTGTTGTGCGACGCACCGGCCGGCAAGATCAGCGTCGACGGCGAAGACAAAGGCCCGGCGCCGGCCAAAGTGACCGGACTCAAGCCCGGCGAGCACCTGGTTGAGTGCAATGCGCCCGGCTTTCCCAAAGCCGGCCAGACCGTGACGGTCAAGTCGGGCGAGACCAAGACCGTGCAACTCAGCCCCAAGGCCGCGGTGGCGGCGACCATGGGGTCGCTATCGGTGGTGTGCAACGTGCCCAATGCCAAGGCGCGGCTGGGCGATGGCGAGGTCAAGAAGACCCCGTGTCAGTTCGACGGTTTGGCGCCTGGCAACCACCAGGTTCAGGTCACGGCCGAAGGCTACGCCGCGCAGACCAAGACCGTGGCGGTCGAGGCCACCAAGACCACTGAGGTCAAGATCGAGCTGCTGGCCATGGGCAAGATCAAGGTCACCGTGCCGCCAGGCAAGAAGGGCAAGGTCTACATCAATGGCGAGATTCGCGGCGACACGCCGCTCACAGTCGAGCTGAGCACGGGGCCGCACAAGGTCGAAGTGCGCACTGAAGGCCCGGACGCGGCGGTCGAGAGCCACGACGTGCGGGTCGAACCTGGGCAGGTGGTGTCGATTGACGCCAAGGTGATCCCGCCGGCAGCGCCCAAGGTGGTGCGGCGCAGCAATCCGACCAGTGCGCACGTCAACGATCCCGGCCTGGGCACCATCCAGATTGGCGTGGGGCTGCCGGCGCTGGCAGAGATGCGCATCTCGGCAGGTGTGTTCGACGGGCTGCAGGGCGGCCTGGAGATTCGCAACGTCGCGCACATCCTGACCGAATTCGAACTGCAGGGCACTTATCGGCTGGCCGGCACCAACGCCTTTGCCGTCGCGGCCATGGGCGGCCTGGGCGGTGGCATGGGCGCAGACGAGCGCAACTCGTTTACCTTGACCGCCAAGGCGATTGCGTCGCTGCTGTTGGGCGATGCGTCGGCGTTCTCGATCTACGGGCAGTACCGCTTCAGCAGCGACAAACTGAATGCCAAGGAAAGCAAGGCGTGTGGCAACGCCATCGTCAAGGCTGGCGAGCGCTGCAGTTCCTCGCAGTTGCCCATTGGCCTGCAAGGCGAGATCATGTACAGCAAATCGCTGAACATCTGGGGCAAGGTCGAGATGGACTTTGCATTCGAGAAGGGTCGGCCGATGTACGACCAGCTGCACAGCATCCTGAACAACCAAATCCGCGGCGGCGTCGGCCTGACCTGGCTGTTCAACTAGCCCCGCATCCGAGCGCAGGCCCCGGAGGCCCCATGGCCGAGCCCAGCCAAGATCCCGTCGCGGAACCCGAGCAGCCCGACAGCATGGACCGGGTCACGCCAGTGCGCCGCGTAGACAGCGTGGGCATGACGATGGTGCCGATTCACCGCGAATTGGAGCCGCCCAAACCCGCCAAGCCGGAACGGGTGGGGATTTCGCTCACGCTCAACCCCTTCACCCGGCGGTCGAGCCAGCAAGTGATGAGCACGATGAGCGACCTGACCTCGCAGAGCAACCCGCGCGAAGTCAAGGACGTGGCCCGCGTGCGCAACCGCCACTTTTCAGCGCAAGCCACGACCGTGCGCGAAACCGGCGGCGGCGAGAGCAGCCAGAAAGACGACAAGCCAGACAAGTAGTAGGCGTTGTCAACCGGCCGGGGGATCCAGCGCGCGCATGCGTTCCGCACGGCGGCGCTCGGCGGCTTGCTCGGCCAGCAGGAGCTTGCGGCCAATGGCGATGCCGATGGTCACGCCCAGCAACAGCAGCGCCGGGATGTAGAAGACGTGGGCGCTGGTCACGGCTTGTCCGCTCCGCCTGGCGCGCCGAGCGCGTCGACTTGGGCTTGCAAAGCCGTGACTTTGTTGGCTGTCCATGCGGCATAGCCGCCGACCAGGCCCAATAGCAGCAGGTAGGCTGCGCCGGCCAGCACGCCGCCGGGTAGTGATTCTTCTTTGTACGCGCTGAGATCTCGGACGGGCGCCGCCGGCTGAGCAACCGGTGCGTCGGCCCACGCCGCTGCCGCGCACAACAAGGCAACGGCAACGGCGCCGCCCGCCGCCAGGCTACGAAACTGCCAACTGCCCATCGTTTGCCTCCGCGGTCGCCGCGCGCTGTCTGCGCAG
>SXGT01351457.1_pt1 | contig 11506 bp, 8 predicted proteins | sample 3176221 | NCBI WGS metagenome assembly SXGT01 (sample SAMN11356862, study PRJNA531348) | freshwater metagenome | isolation source: freshwater sample F1-120 | place: China: Fuxian Lake, Yuxi | collected 2017-12-25
CCATGTGTGCATGCCTCAAAAACCGCCTGGGTTTCCGACCTATTTTCGGTGGATCATGACGAGTAACGAGAGCGTTTTGCGTTGAAATGCAACCCGATCGGTCGCTCAAATGGCTGCATTTTCTCGGTGTTTCTCTGTCTTACCTACATGGTGCGAGAGATAGAAGGTAAGTGGAGTCGCTTCGTGGGAGAGGGGGAGCCGCGCAGCGGCGGGGGTGAGGTTGCGCGGGTGACGCGGGGGCCGTATGGACGGTACGACGATAGAGGCCAGAAACCAGCCTAGGCCGCGATCCCTCGCGCCCTGAGGACGTCCCTGAGAGCGCCCTGGACGTCGGGGACCGAGGTGTGCATCGCGCTGCGCGCCACCTCGATGAACCTGGAGCCCCTGGAGCGCTTGAGGCCGTCCACCGCGGCGCTGCGATCGGCGGGGGCGCCGTGCTCCAGGATGCCCAGGAGGAACTCGGCGGCCTCCTGGGTGTCGACCTTGGCCAGGGCCCGGAGGGCGCTCGCCCGGACCGCAGGCTGAGGGGCCTCCCGGACGATCCGGGAGAGGGGGTCGAAGGCGTGCTGGAAATAGAGGGACTCGACCGCCTTGGCGGCCTGCTCCACCACGGTCGGATCGCCGTCCCTGAGCCCCTGGCGGACCGTGATGAAGCTCCGCTTGAAGAAGAGGGTCTGCATCGCCGAGAGCACCGCGATCCTCACGTTGCGCTCGGGGCGAGAGAAGAGCTTCTCGAGCGGTGAGAGCACCGCGTAGAGCTGGAGCTGGGCCAGCTGCTCGGCCAGGCGGACGCGCGCCGGGCTGGCCTGAGGCCCCGTGTCGGCAGGGCCCTCGACCGCGAAGGCCGTAAGGCGAGCGAGCATGGCCTTGCGCCGGATGAGATCGGGCCACTGCTTGTTGAGGAGCACGTCGGCGCAGGCCTCCGCGGCGCTGCCCTGCTGCTCCCACTCGATCAGATCGACGTGCCACACGTCCGGAAAGTGATTGTCCTGGCGGAGGTGCGAGGGCAGGGGGGCGGCGTCCAGCGCCTCGTCCCGGACGCCGGAGTAGCGCTTGGAGGCCCGCGAGTAGTGAGCCTTGCGCCTGGGCTCGAGGTCCATCTGGGCGAGCTCCTCGTAGAGCTGCCCCACCCGGCTGAAATGCCCCACCTCACCGAAGGCCAGGACCGCGGCCAGGATGGCGTTCTCGGCGATCTCCGCGGGGGCGCCCCGCTCGTGGTGCTGGTGGGCCACGCTCCTCCAGAGGTCGGCCTGGACCAGGATGTAGTGCGCCGAGGTGGCCGTCATCCCGAGGGAGCGAGCGTAGTCCGATGCCTCCCGGGCCAGGGTGGCCGCCGCGGAGAGCTCGCCCCTCTCGCGGGCCGCGGCCAGCGCGTCCTCGAAGTACTGGAGCGCGAAGTACTTGAGGTGATCCTCCCTGAGGATGCGGATGCAGTTGACGAAGCCCTCGAGGACGTCCTCGAACATGTTGCTCTCGCGACCGATCTGCACGAGCACCTGGAAGCAGTCGAACGCCCGCTCCCGCTGGCCCACCGACTCGAAATGATCGGCGGCCTCCTCGAGCAGCCTCACCGAGGCGACCGTGGCCTCCCTGGCCTGGCGCAGGTCCTTGCACTTCTTGGCGCAGCGGGCGAGGTTGAACTGCACCAGCGCGGCCTGGTAAGCGTCGGCTCCGGTCGACGCCACCTGGCCCAGCCGCGACCAGAGCGCCCGCGCCCCCTGCCAGTCCTCGGACTTCTCGCGGTAGATGGCCGCGGCGGCCACCAGGCCCGCGTTCTCCATCTCGCGCGCCGCGTTCGCCATGTCCCCGGCGGCGGCCAGCGTGCGCGCTCGATCCGCGGGCGGCACCCGCTGGAGCTTGCCATAAGCCCGCCTCATGGCCTCCGGATCATTTAGCGCCAGGTACCACTCGACGGTGAGCGCCGAGCGCAGATCGTTGCGCCGCTCGAGCACGTCCACCAGCGGACGGAGGACCGACACGTAGTCGTGCTCCGCCACGTGCGTCTGCTGGGCGGCCGTCACCAGGGCGTTGGCGGCGTCGTCCAGGTTTCCCCGGCTCAGAGATACCCGGGCTCGCTCCCGGAGGTGATGGAGATCGTCGAGCATCAGGCCCGCTCAGGCCCCGGTGGACGGCGGTATGCTCTTCTGCGCCTCGCGCATCGCCGTGGCCCGGGCGGCCTCTCGGCGGCGCTGGGGGATCGTGATCACGGTCTCGACGAGGCCGATCAGGATGTAAAAAGAGAGCAGCCACACCAGCACGAAGGCCGGGCTGGTCTTGAGCGAGACGATCGCGGAGGACACCACCGCGAAGAGCACGAGCGCCACGCTGCGCAGGTTCAGCTTCATGTCCTTGAAGGAGCGGAAGCGGATGGTCGACACCTGGAGGAAGGCCAGAAACAGCGTGAGCCCCACCATCGGCCACGTGTACTTGGGACCGGAGAGGTCACCGGAGGCCGCGTGGTTGGCGACGATGAGGGAGACGAGGATCCCCGCCGCCCCCGGCACCGGGAGGCCCACGATGTACTTGGGCGGCGCCGTCGGCTTGCCGTTGTCGCCCATGCTCAGCACGTTGAAGCGCGCCAGCCGCACCGCGCCGGCCGCGGTGAACACGAAGGACACGACCAGGCCCGTGGTGCCCAGCTGGTGGAGCGACCAGTTGTAGACCAGCAGCGCCGGGGCGACACCGAACGAGATCACGTCGGCGAGCGAGTCGATCTGCAGGCCGAAGGCGCTCTGGGTCTTGGTCAGGCGGGCGACGCGGCCGTCCAGCATATCGAAGAAGAGCGCGTACACGAGCAGGAGCGACGCCCTGTAGAAGTCGTCGTCGTTCCTCCCGAGCGAGCTCATGTGGATCGAGTCGAACCCGCAGAAGATGCTCGAGAGCGTGATCATGTTCGGCAAGAGGAAGAGGGTCTTCCTCAGGTCGAGTTTCTTTCGTCTCTCGTTGGCCAACGTCGTGCTCCTGTAAGAGGGGGCGCCGCCCCCCCTGGCTCCGAGTCCCTACACTGACCCAATCCCCGCTGCGCGTAAAGAATCGGGGGACTTTTCCCGTGCCTGCTGACGACCAGACCCTTAGCATACGAGCCGCGTCGCTTCTTCCCTGCCACCTCTTCGTCCTTGGAGGAAAGAGAGGGGGGGGCTTCGAGGAGAGGTCGTGGCGGGGCTAGCGTGGGCGCGCCGTCTCGGTTTTTACGTTGCCCGACACCCAGCGGAAGTTGTCGAGCAAGGTCACCGAGTCGAGCACTCCGTCGCCGGTGTCCCAGATGATGAACTCCAGGGTGAACTCCTCCCCAGGCTTGACGGGGGCCGTCGACGTGAGCCATCCGGTGGCGCCGCCCAGGGTGCTGGGCTTGGTCTTGCGGGGGTCGAAGTTGCTGCACCAGGGCCCCACGGTGCCGAAGCCAGTGCCCGCGAGTTCCGCGGGGCCGCCGGGGCACTGCGAGATCTTGGGGGTCGCGCCGTCGGCGCAGCCGGTGTCCACGTTGGGGGTGCAGCGATCGAAGAAGCCGTTGTTCACGCTGACGGGGTTCTTCTGGGCGTCGAAGGAGATGTTGTCCGGCGTGCCGCCGTTGAAGCCCGACGCTGTGAGGTAAGCCACGAAGGCGTCGTTGAAATTCGAGCAGACGAAGAGCGGCCACTCGGACGAGAAGAAATTGAAATCGAAGGCGACGCCGCTCGCGTTGGGGGGAGCCTTGAGGACGAGCTTGACGTCGATCACGTCGTTGGTCTGGTTGGCCGAGGACGGGCAGCCCGCCGCGGCCTTGGGAAAGCCGGGGGGGGCGCTGCCGTTGCTTGGCTTGGTGGGGTGCTGCTCGAAGATCCCCCAGTTGTACCAGTCGACGCTGTCCTCGGCGAAGCCCGGCCTCCCCGACGCGCCGTTGAACTCGCGCGCCCAGCCCGTGCTGATGACGGCCAGGCTCGCGCCTTCTCGCGGCTTCAGGACGTTGCCGTACTTGGGCAAGATGCCGTGCTGGCCGTCCTGGGGGCCCTCGGACCGCCTGTAGCCGCGCGTGTACGTGGCCGAGATCAGGCCGTAGCCCTTGTCGCTCGCTCGCTGGCAGATGCCCATCGCCTTGGCGAAGAGCTCCGCGTTGCCCGCCACAGCGAGCCCGGTGTCGCAGGTCTCGGCGTTGTCCATCTTTCCGTCGCCGTCGTCGTCGCAGCCGTTGCCCGGGATCTCGGCGTGCTTTGGATCCGGGACGCAGGGCGGGGGCGGCGCTCCGCCGTCGCCGAAGCTGGGGCTTCCGTCGCCGGAGGGCAGCAGGGAGCCAGGGCTGGCGTCGTCCTCGAAGTTGGCTCGAGGGGTCTGGGACCCGCAGGCCGCGAGGGCAAAGGCGAGAGGGGAGAGTGCGAGAAACATGGGCAAGATGCGCATGGGCGGCAGTCTCCCCGACCTTGGCCCACCGTGCCAGTTCTCCGTCGCGCCTTATCTGAGCGTCACGCTTTATTTTTTGAAATTCAGCTCGCCCGGGGGGGAGTGGCGTTCCTTTGCCCAAAGCTCGCGGCGCGCGTTACCCTTTCCATCGATGCTCGGAAAACTTCACGAGGCAACGCTCGTCGCGATCGCTCTGTGCGCTGGCGCTGGCTGCGCCCACGAGACGGCGGCCGATCGGCAGCTCTCCAAGCTCCAGGAGGAGCTCGCGCGCGTGGTCGCCGATCATGACGGGATGGACCGCCGTGTGACGGCCCTCGAGGTCGCCCGCGCCGACGCTCGCTCTCCTGACACCACGGGCGCGGCCGCGGTGGACCCACCCGTCGTACGGGGCCGCCCGGACGAACCCTCCGGCTCCGACGATCCCGAGGACGCGGCCTCCCGGCCCGCCATCAAGCTCACCGGGAGCCCCGGGGCCTCCGGTCGAGGTCGAGGTCGCCGTGAAGAGCTCGTGGAGCTCTCTGGCCCTAGCGAATCCGCCGCGGGGTCTCGCCCGAGCGCCCTCGATCCGGACGCCAGGCGCGCCTACGACGCGGCGCTCGAGAAGGCCCGGGGGGGCAGGCACCGCGAGGGCCTCGAGGCCTTCAACGCCTTCCTGGTCAGGTGGCCCGATCACCCTTACGTCGACAACGCCATGTACTGGCGAGCCGAGTGCCTCTCCGGGCTGGGCGAGCCGGCCAAGGCCATCGCCGAGCTCGAGGGCCTCGTGTCGCGCTTCCCCCTCGGCCGCAAGGTGCCCGACGCGCTGTACAAGCTCGGTCTATTGTACGAAAAGAGCGGCGACGCCGCGAAGGCGAGGGCCGCCCTCGAGCGCCTCGAGCGCGATTTCCCGAAGAGCGACGCCGCCAAGCGCCGCGCCCGCCCCCGAAACCCCGAGAGCCAAAAGCCCACGCGGCCTAAGGACATCCAATGATTCGCACGGTTCTTGCTCATGTCCTCGGTTCGTCTCTCTCCGCGAAGCCGGCGAGGGCCGCTCGTGGCGCGCTCGCGCTCGTCCTTGGCCTGGGGCTCTCCTTGCCCGCGCGCTCGTTTGCCCAGAGCGGCGGAGCGGCTCCAGGGGGTGGGGCGGCTCCGGGCGGGGCGGCGCCCGCCGGGGCGGCGCCTGCTGGGGCGGCGCCCGCTGGAGCAACGACCACCACGGTGTTTCCGGTGTACCCGAACGCCGTCGTGGCTCCTCCGCCTCCTGGTGGCGTCCTCGGTGGAGGCAACGTCACCGGCTCGTCGTCCAGGCCCATCACGGGCTCCGAGAGCGACACCTTCGACCTGGGCCCCAAGGGCGGCGGCGGGGGCGTCGTGCGGGGGGACGCGAACTCCTCGTTCATCTTCGGCGGCACCTCGCTCCGGCGCAGCCCCACCGCCTCGATTCACACGGTCCAGCGAGGGGACTCTCTCTGGCACATATGCGACGAGTATTTCCAGAACCCGTACCAGTGGCCCCGCATCTGGTCTTATAACCCCCAGATCCAGAACCCTCACTGGATCTACCCCGGAGATCAGGTGCGCCTTCGCCTTGGCGCCGAGCCCGACGCGCCTCGCTCGCTCCGCCAGTCCTCGGGCCTCATCGATCGCCGCCGCCAGGTCCCCGACGGCACGATCTTCCTCCGCAACGAGGGCTATATCGAGGACGAGAGCTCCAACTGGGGGGAGATCAACGGGTCACCCGAGGACAAGATGCTGCTCTCCGAGGGCGATCATGTCTACCTGCGCTTTGCCGAGAACCGCGAGGTCAAGGTCGGGCAGCTCCTCACCATCTACCGTCCGGTGAAGTCGACGCGCGGAGGAGGCAAGCTCATCGGGATACAGGGCACGGTGCGGGTCGACAACTGGCGCCCTCAGGATCGCACGGCGAGGGCCGTCATCATCGAGGCGGTGGACGTCATCGAGCGTGGGGCGCGCGTGGGGGCGATCGCCCGGAGGTTCGAGGTCGTGCAGCCGGCGCGCAACGAGAGCGACACGGCGGCGCAGGTGCTCGCCAGCGTGCAGACGCACAACTTCTATGGTCAGAACCAGGTCGTCTTCATCGACAGGGGCGCGGACGCCGGCGTCAGGCCAGGCAACCGCCTCTTCGTCCTCCGCAAGGGCGACGCGTGGCACGAGAGCTTCACCAACCGCGGGGCCGTCCAGCGCATCGCGCTCGAGAGCGACTCCCCCGCCTCCACCGAGCGGGTCCCCTCGCCGAACGACCAGACCAAGCTCCCCGAGGAGGTGGTCGGCGAGATGCGCGTCATCACGGTGGGCAAGACCAGCAGCATGTGCATCTTCACCGGCTCTCGCCGCGAGCTCGAGATCGGTGACAAGGTGTTCATGCGTAAAGGGTATTGAACAGGGATAGGTTCATATCCTGACTTGTTCGGGGATGACCCATGGAAATTTGACGGTCACTTCCGTCTTTACGCCCGGTTCCGACTGGATGTCGATGCTGCCGTGGAGCGCCTGGGTGACCAGGCCATGGACGATGGACAACCCCAGCCCCGTCCCGCCGCGGCTGCGCCCCGTGGTAAAAAACGCATCGAAGACCCTGGGCAAGTTCTCTTGTGAAATACCGACGCCAAAGTCGCGCACCCCGAGGGTGACCCCCGCGCCGTCGCCCTCGAGCACTATCTCGACCTCGCCCCCTCGGCCGCCAGGGTAGGCGTAGCGCTCGATGTTCCCGAGCAAATGGAGCAAGATCTGCGTGAGATAGCCCGGGTAGCCGCGCCACTCGCGCCGTTCGAGCTTGTCGAGGATCGCCACATGTAGCAGGGCTTTTTCTGCCTGGGGCGAGAAGAGCGTCACGATTTCATCGACCAGATCTCGCAGGTCGAGGGTATCGAGGGTGTCGCTCGCCTGGCCAACCGACAGGCTCTTGAAGCTCTGCACGAGCCGCGATGCGTGTGCCAGGTTTCCCTGGATCAACCGCACCGCGTCGACCGCGTCGGTGAGCATCTCCTCTTTTTCCGGGTCGCCCTTGGAAAGCGCTTCGATGATATCGGGCTGGAAGACGTCGGTCACCATGCTCGAGGCGGTGGTCATGATACCCAGCGGCGTGTTGAGCTCATGGGCCACCCCCGCGACCAGCCGGGCCAGCGCCCGGTAGCGCTCTTTTTCCATCTCGATCTGAAGGGTTTGTTTTTGTAGCATCTCCCAGAAGGCTTTGTCCTGGGCGCCGCGAAGCTTGCCGCTCAGGGCGCTCATCACCGACGCCATCATCCAGCGCGAATGGTTGAGCACGGTCATGAATTCTTCGGTCCCCAGGAAAAATAGCTCGCAGTCGGTCGTGGTGGTGACGGCCGCGGCCCGGGGCTCGCCGTCGAGCAACGAAAGTTCGCCAAAATAGTGCTGCGACCCCAGCACGGCCAGCTCGATGGGCCCGCTGGTCCCCTTCCGGGTCACCCGCACCTCGCCCTCGAGCACCACGTACATCCCGTCGCCGTCGTCTCCTTCCTCGAATACGGCGGCGCCCTTCGGAAGCTTCACCCTCTTGCTCACCGCGGTGAGCTGCGCCAGATTCGATTCAGAGAGGTGCTGGAAAAACGGGATATTGCGGAGAGTGCTTTCGATCGACATGGCCCAAGGGGTATCCTCGGCGCAAGATGACCATGCCCACGATGCAAGCGCAAGCGCAGGGGGCACCGCCGCGCGAGGCGAGCTCGATCACCTCACACCCCTACCTTCCTGAAGGGAATAGCTCGCGTATGCTGACTTTCCCCTTCGAGTGGTCGCTGCGCTCGTCGCCCGCCGCGCTATGGCCGCTGGTGGCCCGCACCGATCGAGTCAACCGCGCCACCGGCCTCGACGCCGTCGACTACATGACCACGCGCGAAGAGGGCAAGGTGGCCCGCTTCGGCGAGATGCGCGGCCCGCTCAACATGCGCCTCTCGTGGCGGGAGCACCCCTACGAGTGGGTCGAAGCCCAGCGGATGAGCGTGCTGCGCGAGTACAGCAGCGGGCCGCTTCGATGGCTCGCCTACAGCGTCGACCTGCAGCCCGACGGCTCTGGTACGCGCCTCCTCTCCACCATCCGGGTGCTGCCGCGCAACGTGCTCGGCGTCGCCGCCGCCAAGATGGAAATCGGAGTGCGCCTCAAGCGGGCCTTCACCCGCCTCTATATTCGAATGGACCGCCACCTCGTCGGAGACAACAGTCGAAAGCGGCCCGAGGTCAAGCGCTCGATCGTCGAGGCGGTGACGGGCGACCCCTTCGAAGAGCCTTTCGTGCTCTCGGGCGCCGCCCGACAGCGCCTCGACGATGCCGCCGCCAGGCTTCGCAAAGACGACACTCCTGAAGATATCGTGGCCGCGTTGACCGGCTACGTCTCCAGGGCCTCGGCCCTCGAGGTCTCCCGGGTAAGGCCGCTGGCGTTTGCCCGTCGCTTCGGTCTACCCGAGGACGCCACCGTCCTCGCCTTTCTGAAGGGCCTCGCCGCTGGCCTCCTTGTCCTCCGCTGGGATCTGCTCTGCCCCTCGTGTCGCATCGCCGCCGAGACCAGGGAGGCCTTGCCCGCCCTCCGCGACCACGGCCGATGCGACGCATGCGATCTGCGCTTCGACCTCGATCCGGCCCGCTCGATCGAGGCCATTTTTCGCCCTCACCCCACCATCCGCGAGGTCGACACCGGGGCCTACTGCGCTGGAGGCCCTGGCCATCGTCCCCACGTCCTCGCCCAGGTGAACCTTCGCTCGGACGAGCTCTTCGCACTCGAGATGCCGCTCGCGGAGGGCACCTACTGCATTGCCAGCGCGGGCCTCGAGCCAAGCCTCCGCTTCGACGTCACCGCCCAGGCCCCCGCCCGCGACCTCACGGTCTCGCTGGCTTCTCCGGCCGCGCTCTCGCCGGTCGCCGCCGGACCCTGCCGACTTCTGGTGCAAAACGGCCCTGAAAACAACGTCGTTTTTCGCCTCGAACGCACCGTCGACCGGGCCGACGCCCTCACCGCCCGCAGGGCCGGGACCCTCCCCAAATTTGTCGAGTGTGTGCCCGAACTTCAAGAAGCAGGCGCCGCCGTCGGGCCACCGCTCTAGGGGTGGAGCGCGGAGCCGCCGATCACCTGGCCGCTCCATTTGTCTCGCATCGCCTTCTTGAAGTCCTCGAGGGGGTAGGTGCAAGATACATGGGGCTTGATCTGGCCCGACTCCGCCCAGCGAAGGATCTGCGAGAGGCGGGGAGCGCGGATCGAAGGATCGTTGACGGTGGAGATGACCGTGGGGCAGCCCAGCACGTCGAGTCCCTTCATCATGATCAGGTTGGTCGGCAGCATGTTGGCGTTGGGGGCGCCTCGCCTCCCCTTGCCCTGGGACACGTTGGGGGTCGCCGCCCAGCCCACCACGAGGTAGCGGGCTCCGAAGCGGACCGAGCGCAGGCTCTCCAGGGAGATGTCGCCGCCCACGCCGTCGTAGACCACAGAGGCCCCCAGGCCCGAGGTCAGCTCCTTGACCTCGGAGCGGAAGGCCCGGACGCCGGGCTCGCCCCCGGGGTTCTTGCAGTTGATCACGTGATCGGCGCCCTGCTCCTTGACCACGGCCAGCTTGGCGTCGGACCGGCCGGTGGCGATGACCCTGGCCCCCAGGAGCTTGGCCAGGTGGACCGCGGCCAGGCCGGTGGAGCCGGACGCGCCGTGGACGAGCACGGTCTCCCCGGGCTGGAGCCGGCCCCTGGCGACGAGGCAGTGGTAGGCGGTCTCGTAGTTGCCGAGCAGGTTGCAGGCCTGGTCGAAGGAGAGATCCCCGGGGATGGGCAGGACCGCCGGGGCCGGGGCGACCGCGTACGAGGCAAAGCCTCCATAGGCCTGGTAGGCGCCCAGGGATCTGGGCCCGGCCAGGAAGCCGTCGACCAGCACCCGGTCGCCGATCGAGAGCCGATCCCCCACCTCGGGGCCCTTCCACGCGACGAGCCCCGCATACTCCAGCCCAGGGCAATAGGGCAGCTCGGGCATATGCTGGTACTGGCCGCTCGTCATCAGGAGATCGACCCAGCCCACCTGCGCGCTCCTGACCGCGACGATCACGTCGTGCGCCGAGAGCGACGCCGGATCGGGGGCCGGCATGTCGACCAGAGCCATGTGCGCGTCGATCGCCGAGAGGGGATCCTCGGCGAGCTCGGAGACGATGACGCGGCGGCCAGGGGGCAGATCGGGTGGGCTCATGGGAGCATTCGACCATATCTCGAGGGCGCCCGCCGTCGAACTGGCAGCGTCGCCGCGCCCCTTTCGCGGAGGCGCGGCGTGCAGTAAGGGGCTCTCCGAGGTAGTCGCCATGTCTGCAGCTCGCCCTTCGATCCCGTTCCTCGACGCCGCCCGGTCCTCGCTGCTCGTCTTCGACGGGGCGATGGGCTCGCTCCTCTACGAGCGCGGGGTCTTCGTCACCCAGAACTTCGAGCAGCTGAACATCACCCGGGCCGACGTGGTGCGGAAGATACACGCCGACTACCTCGAGGCAGGCGCCCAGGTACTCCTGAGCAACACCTTCGGCGCCAATCGCTTCCGGCTCGAGCGCCACGGGCTGGTGGGCGAGGTGAGGAACTTCAACCTGGCGGGGGCGAGGCTGGCCAGGGAGGTGGCCGGCGCCTCCGCGTACGTGGGCGGATCCATGGGGCCCTCGGGGCTCCTCCCCGGCGTCGCGACCTCGCGCGACCGCGTCCTGGCCGAGGGGACCTTCGTCGAGCAGGCCGCGGCCCTGGCCGAGGGGGGCGTCGATCTGCTGGTGCTCGAGACCTTCCGTCACCTGGAGGAGCTGGAGTTCGCCCTGGAGGCCGCGAGGAAGGGGGCGCCCGGGCTGCCCATCCTGGCCTCGGTCACCTTCGACGCCAACGGCACTGTGGCCGACGGCTCGGAGCCGGAGATCGTGGCCGAGAGGCTGCGCGACATGGGGGCCGAGGTGATCGGCCTCAACTGCGGCGACGGCCCCCAGCTCTCGCTGGCGATGGCCGAGCGTATGCGCGGGGTGAGGCTCCCCCTCTCGGTGATGCCCAACGCGGGGCTCCCTCGCACGGTGGACGGGCGCCTGCTCTACATGGCGACGCCCGAGTACTTCGATATCTTCGCGCGCCGGATGATCCAGGTCGGGGTCACCATGGTCGGGGGCTGCTGCGGCACCACGCC
>SXGT01527480.1_pt1 | contig 11506 bp, 9 predicted proteins | sample 3176221 | NCBI WGS metagenome assembly SXGT01 (sample SAMN11356862, study PRJNA531348) | freshwater metagenome | isolation source: freshwater sample F1-120 | place: China: Fuxian Lake, Yuxi | collected 2017-12-25
CACGCCCAAGGAGGGCGAGGTAGAGGGGGCTGTGGACTCCACGCCGAGGCGAGCCAAGGGGCACAAGGCTCGAAACGAGAAGGGCGCAGTGGGGCCCCTCTACCGCGCTTCGTGGGAGAGGGGCAGCGGGCACAGCGAACCCCTGTGGCGGGGTGAGGTCTGCGGGACTATCCCGCCACTTTGATGGTGCGGCAGTATGAGGCGGCGAGCGCGCCGAGATCCGCGAGGTATACCTCGGGCCCCGTAGCGTCCCGGACGACACCGAGCACGTCGCGCGTCGTCTCACGGAACACCGCCGCCTCGGCCTGCGGCCGCAGCAGCACGAGCGCGCGGGGGACATCGTCGGCCGCAATCCACGAGCATCGCGCCGCCGTGAGCCGGTCGGCGGACCGGGCTGCCAGCTTCTCCTTCGTCGTGCGGAGCGTATCGAGCAGACGTCTATCCTCGATCGCCGGAGATTTCCTGCGCGCGGCGCTGACGTAAGCCGCCAACGTTGCATCCGCATACGAGGCATTGGACGCCGCACGAAACACGGCAGCAGCAGCAAAGACGGACGCATCGACTCGACAACCCGGTACATACTCGCTCGTGCCCGTCGTGACGTGAAAGGTCTTGTTTTGTAGTCGCGCGCGTGCACGAGGGCGGCTTGAGGCACAAGTCCGGGTCTTCGGCTTCGGCCTCAGGACCGACGGCCTCCTCCGAGACTCGCTCCGTCGCCGCCTCGCGGCGCGCCCTCCAACGGCAACCGGGCACGACCCACGACGACCCTACGAAGCGTCGCTCTTGGCCTCGACCGACTCGCCGAGGGACCTGGGCCGAGCGCTTGCTCACCACCCCAAGCCTGGAAGAGGCTCTCGGAGCCTGATATGGCTATTTGCATGGACATCCCATCCGTGGACGGCTCGTCGCCTATAGCCTCACGATCGTGATGTCGCGTCCGCCGTCCCCAGGCACATTCTGGACGCTGATTCGCGAAGCAAGCTCGGGCTGCCCCTTGCGCTGGTCGAAGAGCACGAGCCAGCCGCTCTCGGCCCTGATGCGCGCCAGGTAGCCCTCGAGCTGCCGTAGCCCCGCCGGCACGGGGTCCTTGCTCTTGTCCGAGTCCTTCCAGGTCTTGACCTCGATGCCGAGCACGACACCACGAAACTCTACACGCAGGTCGAGGCGCTTGGAGCCCGCGGCGTACTCGCGCTCGATACGCCCCCCTCCGTTGACTACCCGGTGCAGGAAGGCCATGAGCACCAGGTGTGGCGCCGCCTCGTTGTAGGGTGTGCTGGCCAGCAGGAACTCCCCGTGCTCCCTCCAGAACGAGAGAAACGCCGAAAGGAGCTGCTCCGTGTCGAGACTGCCATCGGGACGCAGCCACGTGGGCTTCAAGCTCGGGATCGCGTCGACCACGCCCTGCGTCAGCACGCGGGGGAGCACCTCGCGATAGATGGGATTGGCGATCTCCAGGCTGCCGTCGATGCCACGCCTTATCAGCCCCAGATCGATGACGAAGCGCAGATCGTCAGGAGGGAGCTGAGGGAGGAGGTCGCCCGTGAGCATGGGCTCGATCACGGCGCGCACGCGCGGGTCTCGCAGGCGCTCGGCCAGGCTGTCCAGATGCGTGTCCTGACGCTCGATGAGAATATCGCGAGCACGATCGACGTCGGCCTTTGTGATCGCGCAGCGTCGGTCTGTGACGAGCACCTGCACCAGCTGACGGGCCATGGCATTGACGAGCCATGGCTGTCCACGAGTGAGCTCGAACGCACGAGCGACAGCATCGGGCTCGAAGCGTTGCCCCGTCTCCTCCGTGTGCTGGGCATAGAGCTCGGCGACCTCATCGGCCACAAAATCGCGCATGGTGAGCGACTCGACCTTGATATTGAAGGGCGACGACGTGTGCTGGTGCTCACTGCCGCCCGACGCTATCTTGTAGTCCCTCACATCACGCAATCCCACCAGCGCCAGCGACCAGGGAAAGCCCTCGGGGCGAGTCGGGTGACCGTCGCGTAGCTGCCTGAGCACCGACGTGAGAACGTCGTCACGCAAGGCATCGATCTCGTCCAGGAACACGACCAGCGGCCGAGGACATGCGCGGGACCAGACGGTCAGCGCCTCGGCGATACGAGCGCCGGGCTCGGCCTCGGGCCAGGGCGGCGGCTGGAGCTCGGCGGGGAGCCAGGCCTCCGCGCGCCTTCGCCACCCCTGGAGCACCGCGGCTTCCGCAGCGCCGACGTCGTGGGGAAAGGCGGCGCCGACCTCCATGGAGACCATCAAGGCGGCGAAGCGTCCTTCGGCCGTGAGCGCCTTGGCGAGCGCCATCAGTGAGGTGGTCTTGCCCACCTGCCGAGGCGCGTGCAAGACGAAGTATGCTTGCTGCTCGATGACCTCGCGGACGCCAGGAAGCCTCCGCTCGGGCGGGAGCATGTAGTGGACCTCGGGCTTGCAGGGACCGGCCGTGTTGAAATGACGAGCCATGGCTCGGCCCAGCATAGCCCCGCGCGGGGTGCAGAACATGGATCGAGGTTTTTTCTAGAAGGAGTCGCCCCTGCTCCTCACCCCGCCGCGGCCGCGGTAGTCGAAGGCCTCCTCGTTCTCGTTGGCCAGGCCGGCCAGCTTGCGTAAAGCGTTTAGATCGTCCTGGCGGGCCGCCGAGGGAGAGAGGCTCTCGATGCGCTCGCGACGCGCGTGCAGGGTGCGGAGCGCCAGACCGAGGGAGGCCTCTCGCTCCAGGAACAGCGAGGTCTTGTCGGCCTCGGCGGTGAGCCTCTCCTCCTCGCGGGCCAGCAGCGCCGCCGTGCCCCTGGCGATGAGCGGATCTTTGTGCTCGAGGAGGCTGGCCACTCCAGGGATGTTCTCGGCCTGGATGCGCTGCTCGAACAGGTGGAGCAGCGGAGCATACTGGCCCGCGCGGACCCGGCTCGCGTTGAACTCGGCGGAGACCAACCCCGTGGGCGTCGCCACGAAGAGGGCGAGCGCGATCCCGAAGGCGTCCAGCTGACGGTGAAGGAGCCAGGCGCCGCTACGGCGCCGGGCCACCATCAGCACCACGATGGCGAGCCCCACCACGACCAGCGCCGAGCCGTAGATCCCCAGGATCCGGAGGGTCGTGAGGCCCGAGACGTCGACGTACATGAAGATGCGGCGGAAGGTCCCCACGGCCAGGATGGCGTTCTGCCCGGCCCAGACGTAGGCAAGCGTCTTCACCACGCGGGCCTTGGGATCGAAGTGGAAGGGGCCGCGGAAGACGAAGCCGATGACGACCGTGGAGAGGACCAGCGCGAAGGTGAGCCACGCCGTACCGTGGCGAGCATATTCGGTATATCCAAGCCCCGCCGGGGGATGCCCGCCCCAGAGCGCCACCGCGTCCAGCGCGTTCTCGAGGAAGAACAGGGCGTTCAGGCCAAGGAGGGTATTTCGCGCCATACGTATGTGGGAGTCCACGCAGCCCTCACCGGAGTCGGCGAGCTCGTGCCGCCCCAGCGCGGCGACCCCTATCCGCCGGAAGGCCGGGCGCAGCAGCGCGGCCCCCGCGAGGAGCGACGCCAGCCAGAACAGAATACGCAGCGGCGCGGGGACGCTCACGTGGCCCAGGGCCGAGAGGACCCATTTCTCGAGCACGGGGTTGGCCACGGTGAAGACCGTGGCGAACACGGCGACCACCCCCACGGGCACCAGGACCGAGAGCCACTCGAAGCCAGGTTTGTCACGGCGACCGCGGAGGTTCTTGAGCCCGACGAAGATCGCCCCCAGCCTGGAGAACGATCCGGTCAGGGTGAACAGGAAGGAGGTCAGCAGCTCGGGCATGAAGCTACGCTTGACCCTGAGCGCCACAGCGAAGGCCACCAGGAGGAAGGCCGAGAGCGCCAGGCCCCCCACGCTCGACTCCCAGGCGACCCTGGTCGACACGGCGAGCAGCAGCGTCCCTATCACCACGAGGCGGACCGAGAAGCGCCTGGCCCGGGCAAAGAGGAGCAGGAGCACCGACGACGCCCCGAAGAAGAGGGCCTGCGCATAGCCCCCTCCGCCAGCGAAGAGCAGCAGATCGGCGAGCACCACGAAGAGCAGGAGCGCGATGAGCTCCCTTGGCCTGGCGGGGGTGACCCTGGCGGGGCGCGGCGGGGCCTTGGCCTGCGCGCCCCGGTAGGGTGTGTAAGCGACCTGGCCGGCATAGCCGTAGCCAGGGGGAGCGCCCTCGGGCGGCGCAGCCCCGGGCGGCGGCCCGGCGTGGCCGTGGGCGAGGAGAGCGCCTTCGGGGGGTGGAGGGGTCTCGGGAGGAGGCTGGGAGGAGGGGGCGTTCATGACTGGAAGTCAGACGCCCCAGGGCCTCCATTCCATCGGCCGCTCACCCTCCCCCCTGGACCGCTCGAACGCGTGAAACGACCGGGCTGCCTCGGGCTAGGTCTTCTTCCAGGTCGCGCTCGCCACGTTCATGGTATTCCCGGTGGCAAAATCCCTCCAGGGCTTCCACCCCCAGAGCGGATTGACGTGCATGTAGTAACCACGGTGCCGGAGGAGAGCGTAGGCCTGGTTGAGATCCGTGATGGATTGCAGCCCCATGGGGGCCCCCTCAGGAGCGAAGATGGTGATGCCGAAGTCGTCCGCCTCCGGGAAGGGATTCATGGTCTCGGCGCCGTGGTGAACAGTGTCGCCGCCCTTGTAGGTGGTGTTGATCAGGGCGTTGAGCTGGCCTCGCACGAACTCCTGCCTCATCGAGATATGCCCGCGTACGGCGTGCGCCTTCCCGGCCTCGTAGTCGACGACCACCTGGGTCTGGCGAGGGCCCGTCCTGAAGGATCCCATGGTCTGCGCGGACTCGCCCAGGTTCCTTGGCGCAGGCGCCATGTAGGGGCCGCTCATGCCGTGGTTGGCCGCGTGGTGGCCGATCTCGGGAAGATCGCCGCGGGCGTTGGAGAACCTGTCCTCCCTGGCCAGATCCAGCACCTTGAAGTTGGGACAGACGGCGAAGAGATCGTAGTCGGCGGTGAGCGGCAAGGTCCTCTCGGCGTCGGTCATCGCCCTGCCGGTGAGGGACTTCTTGCGCCGGATCACCATCACCGGCTCGCCGGGCCCTTGCCCGCGGAGGTGAACCAAGATCGCGAACTCCTCGTTGCTCGTCGTGGTGCCTCGGCCGGTGAAGGTGTGAGGGCGGCCCGGGCAGGTGAGCTTCAGCACCTTCACGTGCCTCTCGTGGCCGATCCTCTCGAACGTGCTGCTGGCCGTCACCACCAGCCCGAGCTGCTCCAGCTCCTTCAGGCGCCACTTCGGCAAGAGCAGCGGGGTGGGCTCCACGTCGCCCTTTCCGTGCTCGCCGAGGGAGTGCTCGACCTCCTTGTTGAGGGCGGCGACGCGGGGCTTTCCCTGGTACTTGCTGAGCTCCTGGTTCACGCAGATGAGGCCCGCCTGCGGCCCCCAGTCCGAGGACTTGCCGTGCACCGACATGCCCTTGGTCGGATAACTGTGCTCGATCAACGAAGTGCACAGTTTGTTCACGTTGCGAGCCATGATATAGAGGTCCAGCTGGTTGGCCACCTGCTGAAAGAAAGTCTGGTGTTGCTTGACGATACCGCTCTCGTTGAGCGCTGCAGAGCCGAATAGCATGCTGGCGTCTCCATGGTTGGCTTGTATGCGAGCGCGACGTCCAATGCACGGCGGCCCAACCCATGGAGAATAAGAGAAAGCTGCCCCCCTGGACAGGTGGAAACGCGCCCCGACCAAGAAGCTCGACCCGCCGCGAAGCTCAAGGGGCGGCGAAGGGCGCGAGCAGTTTTTTGGCAAAGGCGTCGTAAGCTTCCTTCGTCATCGTCCCGTAGATGCGCTCCTCGATCCCGACCTGCCCGCCCTCCTGGAGCTGGGTCAGCGAGACCGAACGGAACTGCGCCAGCTTGGTCCTGTAGGCCCTCTTGTCCTGGGGCAGCACGAACACCCCGTCGAACGCGAAGTTGAGCCCCACGATCGTGACCCGGGGGGTGCGGCTCGTGTAGGTGTGGCCGGACCAGTCGGCCCCGTGGACGACGAAGAGCGTGGGGACCGTCACCTTGGGGAAGGCGTCGTCCGGCCCCCCGACGTCGGGCTCCGAGGCCTCGGGCCCCCCGACGAAGGTGACCAGATCGGGATCGAAGGTGGCCGAGAAGCCGGCGAGCAGGAGCTGCCGCATGGCGTCCTCCCTCGCCTTGTGGTGGGCGGGATCGAAGTAGTGCGTCACGTAGGAGGCCGGCCCGTTCCAGGTCGCCGTCTTGATGATGGCCTTGTCGGCCTTGACAAGCTTGGGCGAAGGGCGGCGCCTGAAGCGGAGCTCGACTCTGGGACCGCTCTTCTCGAGCACCGCGAAGAGCTGCTCGAGCAAGGGCACCACGTCCTTCTTGTGGACGTCGGGGACCCTCGCCGTGACCCTGGCGAGCTCCCTGGCGTAGAGCTCGTGGAGCGCCGCCGCGAGCTCGGGAGCGAGGCCGTGGGAAGGGTAGCGAGAGGCGAACTCCTGAAGCGCCGCGCGGGTGCCCTTGGCCCTCGCGCCCGAGAGCTCGGCCTTCATGGCCGCGGGCATCGCCGCCGCGATCTCGGGCTCGATGGCCGTCCTGGGGAAGGCCGCGCGAAAGGCCTCCACGGCCTCGACCGTGCCCTGGACCGAGGCGTCCCTGAGGGCCGCCCTGGGGAGGAGCTTGGACTGCACCTCAGCCTTGTGGGCCGTGCCCAGACGGAGGTAGGCGCGGTAAGCCTCCTGGGTGTCCGCCTGCCGCACCCGGGAGAAGAGCAGGGCGTCGCTCGCCAGGTTACGGAAGAAGTAGGAGCCCGCGCCGAGCGCGAGCCCGGTCCCGAGCGCCACGGCCCAGCCCAGACGCTGCCAGTCCGGCAGGATGAGCGAGAGCGGGTTCCTCGGCCCCACCGGGCTCGAGAAGCGAGGCTCGTGGAAGGGATCGAGCAGGCTGAGCTCGGCCGAGTCATTGGCGCCGGTGGCCTTCTCCATGCTGCTGCGGGCGCTCTGGAGCTCGGCAGCGTCCTCCTGGCTCTTCAGAGGAAAGGAGAAGCTCGCCCCCGGGAAGGCGACTCGCCCCACCGACCCCGTGACCGTGATCTGGGCCTGCAACATGGGATAAACGCGCAGGTTGGCCGAGCGGGCGTCGAGCACGCAGGCAGGGAACAGGTAGATGCCTCGAGCGATGGGCAGCGCCTTGACCTCGGCGAGGTGGCGGCGCGCCATCACCCCCCCGAACACCGGGAGCGCCAGGAAGAGGACGTGGAGCGCGAAGGCGATCGGGCCATGCTGGGAGAGCCCGGAAGACATGCTGCCAAAGCCCACGAAGAAGAGCAGCAGGAACGCGACGAGGCCGACGGCAGCCACGAGGAGCCACAGGAGCTCGAGGCGAGGCCCCCCCAGGACCACCGCGATCGGGTACGGGGCGAACTGGGCCTTGACCGACCCCGTGACGCGATCCTGGATCGATCGTGGGAGCGTATAGAAAGGGACGACCTTCATCTCACTGCGCCCGCGATGGTAGGCTCAAATGGTGAAGGCCGGACAACCAATCGGCGAGGCCTGGAGCGCCGACCCGCCGACCAGGGTCAGGAGCCGCCGCCCTCGATGACCGTGGTGGTCGGCTGCTTCAGGACGGTGAGCGACCAGGCCGGGTAGTACACGGCGACGCCCGCCGGCTCCAGGGAGATACGGGTGCGCATGATGAGCCGCTGAGGCGGCTTCTCGACGCGCTCGTAGTCCAGCGTCTTGCGCTGGTAATACTCGACGCGCCCGTCGGCGTAACGCGCCTCGATGGCGACCGGGGTGATCTGCCCCATGAGGCCCAGCACGGAGATCTGGGAGGCGCCCAGGCTATTGACGAAGCGCTGGGGGGGCGAGTCGGGCGCGAAGAGGTTCCCCACCGCGATGGTGAAGGCCTTGTGGGAGATCGCCACGGTGTCCCGGACCAGGCGCTCGTTCTGGGGGTGGACATGGTTGGTGAGCCGGCCTTGCACCAGGGCCAGGGTGGCCTCGAAGGTGCGGCCGTCGAACCCCTTGACCACGGTCACGTCGTTGGAGGTGGGCGGACGCCCCAGGTTGTCCGGCACCTCGAGCAACGCCTGGTCGGGGGCGACCAGGGCGGTGGGCTCCACATAGCCCCGATTCTTGGCAAAGGTGACCATGCGCGAGAAGAAGGTCTTGGTGGTGCCCTTCTGCGTGTCGAGCTGGGCCAGCGTGAGAAACCACTGGTCGTCGGCCCTGTCGCTCGTGGGGCCCGCCCGGAAGGCGAGCAGCGACTTGGCGGCGGTGGCGGTGACCAGCACCTCCCCCTTGAGCTGCGCCTCGCCGAGCGCCCGGTCATTGGCGACGAGCAGCACGGCGGCCTCCTCGGGCGAGCCTGGTTTGATGGCCGCCGAGTCCTTGCCCACGACCGCGTCGTCCGCCTCGCCCAGCTCGTCCAGCTCGGTGTCCGGGAGCGCGGCGCTGCAGCCGGCGACTCCGGTTGTGACGAGAGCCGCCATGAGAAGTCCGCGAAACGAAGACGTGCGCATGGGGTCAGGCCTAGCGAACGATCCAGGCTGCGGCAACTGGTAAACGGTCATGGATCACACATGCCCCAGCCCTCTGGCCTGCTCTGGCCTGCTCTGGCCTGCTCCGGTCTGCTCCGGTCTGTCTGGTCTGGCCTGCCCGGCCGTTCGATGTACCCTCGCCGGATGCGACAGATCTGGATCACGAAGGCGGGCCCTCCCGAGGTCCTCCAGGTGCGAGAGGCGCCCGATCCCGAGCCTGGCCCGGGCGAGGTGCGCGTCAAGGTGAGGGCGGCCGGGATCAACTTCGCCGATCTGATGGCGCGCGTCGGCCTCTACCCGGACGCGCCCAAGCTGCCCTGCGTGGTGGGCTACGAGGTGTCCGGCGAGATCGATCGCCTGGGCCAGGGCATAAGCGATCTGGCCCTGGGCGAGCGGATCTTCGCGATGCCTCGCTTCGGCGGATACACCGATACGCTGGTGGTCAATCGGGCCCAGGTCTTCCGTATGCCCGCGGGAATGAGCTTCGAATCGGCCGCGGCGCTCCCGGTGGTCTACCTGACCGCCTACAACATGATGTTCTGGACCGGGAACCTCCGCCAGGGCTCCCGCATCCTGATCCACTCGGCGGCCGGAGGCGTGGGGCTAGCGGCCATCCAGCTCGCCAAGACCCGGGGCTGCGAGATCTTCGGGACGGCGTCGCCGGGCAAGCACGCCTTCCTCAGGGAGGCGGGCTGCCACCACCCCGTCGACTCGGGGGGCGACTACGCGGCCGAGTGCCGCAAGCTCCTCGGGGAGCGCGGGCTCGATCTGGTGCTCGATCCGGTGGGCGGCGACTCCTGGAAGAAGGGCTACGATCTGCTCGACAAGAACGGGCGCATGGTCTGCTTTGGCCTGTCGGCCGCGGGCTCGGGCAAGACGCGCAACCTCTTCAACGCGGCGCTCCAGGTCATGCGCGTCCCCAGGTTCTCGCCGATGAAGCTCATGGACGACAACAAGACGGTGAGCGGCTGCAACATGGGGCACCTTTTCGATCGCCTGGATCAGCTCACTCCCCAGTTCCAAGCGCTGATCGCCATGGTCGAGCGAGGCGAGATCGCCCCTCGCGTCGACCGGAGCTTCACCTTCGCGGAGGCGCCTGCGGCCCACCACTACCTCCATGACCGAAAGGCCAAGGGAAAGGTCGTCCTGGTCCCATGAGCGAACACGCCATCGTCACGGGCGCCTCGAGCGGCATTGGGTGGGCGCTCGCCAGGGAGCTCCTCCGCAAGGGGTACAGGGTCACCCTGGCGGCTCGCCGGGTCTCTCTGCTCCGGAAGCTGGCCTCCGAGTTTCCCGATCAGTGCTTTGTCGACGAGGTCGATCTCGGCGATCCGGCGAACGCGGAGGGCCTCATCGAGAGGGCGTGCGCCGCGCTGGGACCTGTGGATCTCCTCGTCAACAACGCGGGAGTCCAGATCGTCGGCGCCTCGGATCAGACCGATTTCGCGAGGGGCGAGCAGCTCCTGCGCCTCAACGTCCACACCCCGCTGCGCCTCACCACCCTCGTCCTGCCCAGGATGAGGGAGAGGAAGCGAGGCACCATCGTCGACATCGCCTCCATGGCGGCCCTGGCGCCCACCCCGGGGATGCTCTTCTACAACGCGTCCAAGGGCGCCCTGGCCGCGGCCTCCGAGGGCCTTCGCGGCGAGGCGCGCAAATACGGAGTTCACATCGTCACCGTCTATCCTGGCCCCGTGACCAGCGCGATGGAGAGCGCCGCCCGGGAGGCCTACACGCCGAGCAAGGTGGTGGACAGGACCCCCACCGGCACCGCCGAGGAGCTGGCGCGTCTGGTCCTCCGCGCCGTGGTGAACAAGCGCCCCCGCGTGATCTACCCCAAAGTCTACGGGCTGGTCCGCCACTTCCCCAACCTGACCCGCTGGCTCACCGACGCGCTCACCCCCGACGTCAAGCGCCTGCCGGAGCGCGAGCCATGAGCAAGAGGCGACTGCTCGCGATCTCCGGAAAGCGCTATAGCGGCAAGGACACCCTGGCGGCCCTCATGGTGGCCCACGCGGCCAGGCGAGGGCTCACGCTGGAGACCTTCGCCTTCGCCGCCGAGAGCAAGCGCATGTTCGTGGCCAGGGAAGCGGCCCGCGGGATCGAGGTGGACCTGGTTCGTTTGTCGAGCGACAGGGAGTACAAAGAGCTCTGGCGCCCCAGGCTCACCGAGTTCACCGTGGGCTCCCTGGGCATCGATCCTCTGATCTTCTGCAGGGCCGTGGCCGACCGGATCGAGGTGGCCCGCACGCCCTGTGTGATCACAGATCTCCGGCTACGCCTGGAGGTCTCGCACCTCCGTTCTCGCTTCGAGCTTCACGTGGTAAGGCTCCTTCGAAGTGACGCCAGCCGCGCCTCCTCGGGGTGGGCCCGCACCTCCTCCGTGGATGATCACCCCACCGAGACCGAGCTCGACGATCCATCACTCTGGGACGAGACCATGGAAAACGATGGCTCCCTGGAGGAGCTCGACACGAAGGCCGGAGCGCTCCTGGGCGCCCAGCTCTAACCCCTCATAGCACGTGTAGCTGCACCAATTCTTTACGACCAGCTTGGCATACTCTGGCGGACAGCCCGGACAACTGCCGCTGCCACATCCGGTGACCACACAAGTCCACGCGCGTGGACAGATCACTGTTATAGCGCAGTTGTTCGGCGGGTTTGTACACGTGATGCGGTAGGTGGTGGTCTCCGCCGGGGTGTGGACCAGCCACGGAGCGACCACGGCACCTGCGTGCCCTCCCCCCCACGCGTCACACGCGGCGCCCGCGAGCCCCTCTCCCTGGGGAGAGGGCGCGCGGGCTTCGAGCCGTCTCCGTCCGTGGTCCACCCCCCCCCGCGAACCCGAAGGGCACCCGGTCGAACCCCGGTGTCCAGTCGTTGAGCACCTCGCTCTCGATGGCCGCCCGTGCTCACCTGCTGCGCCACGTAGACCGCTCCCATGCCCCCTCCCGGAGGAGCTCACCCGCCAGCGCGCTGAGGCCGCAGAGAGAGA
>SXGT01005436.1_pt1 | contig 11504 bp, 12 predicted proteins | sample 3176221 | NCBI WGS metagenome assembly SXGT01 (sample SAMN11356862, study PRJNA531348) | freshwater metagenome | isolation source: freshwater sample F1-120 | place: China: Fuxian Lake, Yuxi | collected 2017-12-25
GCTCCTCCAGCACCGCGACCGTCGGGTTGGAAATGCGCGAGTAGACATGCCCGGCGCGCTCCATGTTGAACAGCGACGCGGCGTGCTCCGTGCTGCGGAACACGTACGAGGTGGTCTGGTCGATCGGCACCGCGCGGCTGCCGAAGGTCGCGTCCGGCGACTGGCCCGCGTGCAGAGCCAGCGTGTCGAACCCGGGGTATTTAGGACCGGGCATCAAGCTGCCCGGTGTTTGGCCTCGCCACGGCTCAGTGCAGGTTCTTCCGGCTTGGCCGGGTATAGGTCTCGAAGGCGCGCTCGGGCTTCTTCGGCTGCGCGGCCTTTTCCTTCCAGTCGCGGTCGAACAGTTCGTTGACCAGCGCCAGCACCTCGGCCGACTTCGACTTGTCGAACTGGCGCTCGAGCAGCGCCGCGACGTCCTCGACCATGCAGCGGCGCTGCGCCTCGTGGATCGCCTGCGTGGTCGGCCCGACGAAGAGCAGCTTCTGCTCCTGGTCGCCGTTCGGCAGGTACAGCGTCAGTTCGATCTCGACCGCCTCGTAGCAAAGCGGCCCGAGGTTCTCGAGCGCCTGGTCGAGGGCGACGTGGAAGCTGCGGCCGATCTCGCCGGTCCAGCAGACGAAAAGGAGCAGGTCCTTCTCGTCGAACTTGATTCCCGGCTCATCCGCCTCAAGGCTCTTGACGTCGGCGATGCCGTCGGCGTCCAGGTACTCGAGCCAGGGCGCGAGCGCTTGCTCGATCTGCTTCTTCGACACCCCTTCGAGGACGGGGATATCGGCGTGGACATGGACTTCCATCCGCATGACGGATCCTTCTGGGCGGTCGGGCAGGAATTTTATCACGCCGCCCCCGTCAACCCGGCGGCGCAGCGGCCGTTATAGGGGTGTGATGAACATCCTTTACGACAGCAGCACCTGGTACGTGGCCGACTACCCCGGCTGCGGCATCGAGCTGGTGGACAAGTCCACCGGGCGCGGCACGTTCCTGGAGGGCTCCATGGCCAACAAGGTGCGCCTGTCGATGCTGCACATCTTCGAGGACGAGCCCGGCGTCGAGTCCATGGACGAATTCCTCGGCTATTTCGACGCCCTGCTCACGACGCGGCTGACGCTGCACTAACGCACGAGTGCGTTCCACCAACCCACGAGTGCGTTCCAGCTAACATAGGAGCCGTGGCCGGGCTCCAGCACACTCTGCCGAATTATTCGGGCGGCGGTTTCCTCAACCTGATTGCGTCGCTGGTCGCCGGGCGCGGCGGCGAGCCGCGCCACGCCACCCTCGCCGCGCTACCACCAGCGGAGATCGCGGCGGCGCGCAACGTGGTCTTCCTGATCATCGACGGCCTCGGCGACAACTTCCTCCTCGCCAACGGCGCCGGCGGCGCGCTGCTCGCCGCGCGGCGCGGGTCGATGAGCGCGGTGTTTCCGTCCACCACGGCCAGCGCCATCACGACCTCGTACACGGGCCTCTCGCCGCTCGAGCACGGCCTCACCGGCTGGTTCACCTATTTCGGCGAGGCCGACTGCGTGGCGGCGCCGCTGCCGTTTCGCATGCGCGGCGTCGAGACCTCGCTTGGCGCGCGCGGCCTGAGCGCATCCGATCTCTACCGCGGCGATCCGTACATGGACTCGCTTGACGCCCGCTGCATCGTCGCCTCGTGGAACGCGATCCTGGAATCGGACTACAACGTGCACCATTGCGGCGGCGCCGAGCGGCGCGCCTACGCGGAGCTGGAAGGTCTGGTCGACGGCATCGAGGCGGCAGTGAAATCCGGCCGCGAACGCAAGTTCATCTATGCCTACTGGTGGAAGTTCGACGCCGTGGCGCATCGCTACGGCGCGGGTTCACGCGAAGCCAGGACGCACTTCGGCAATGTCGATGCCGCTTTCGCGCAACTGCTCGAGCGCCTCGCAGGCACCGACACCACCGTGGTCGCCACCGCCGACCACGGCTTCATGGACAGCTTGCCGCAAGAAATGCTGTCGCTGGAGGACGGCCCCGGCCTTTCCGCGCTGCTGCGCTTTCCGCTGTGCGGCGAGCCGCGCATCGCCTGGTGCCACGTGCAGCCCGGGCGCGAGCGGGAATTCACCGAACGCGCCGCCGCCTGGCTCGGCGAGCGCGCCGACGTGCGCCCGAGCCGGGAACTGCTGGACGAGGGCTGGCTCGGACCGGGCATGCCGCACCCGCGCATCGCCGAGCGCGTCGGCGACGTCGCCATCGTCATGCGCGGGCGAAACACCCTCAAGGACCGGGTTGCCGGCGAGCAGCGTTTCCTGCACATTGGCAACCACGGCGGCACCAACGCCGACGAAATGCTCATCCCACTGATAACGGCGAGGTCATGAAAGCAAACGTCAACGGCACCGAGATCCACTACGAACTCCACGGCAAAGAAGGCGCACCGTGGATCGTCATGAGCCATTCGCTCGCCTGCAGCGTGCGCATGTGGGACGAGCAGATCGCGGCGTTCAAGGACAGGTACCGCGTCCTCGCCTTCGACACGCGCGGCCACGGCGCGAGCGCGGCCCCCGCCGGCGCCTACACGCTCGAGATGCTGGCAGACGACGCCAGGGGCGTGATGGATCTGGTCGGCGTCAAGCGCTGCCACTGGGTGGGCCTGTCCATGGGCGGCATGATCGGCCAGACCTTCGCGCTCAAGTACCCCGGCGTGTTCCAGAGTCTTACGCTCGCCGACACCACGAGCAGCTATCCGGCGGCGGCTGCGCCGGTATGGGCCGACCGCATCAAGACCGCGCAGACCCAGGGCATGGAACCGCTGGTCGATTCGACGCTCGCGCGCTGGTTCACCGAGCCCTACCGCAAACAGGCCCCCAAGCGCCTCGCCGACATTGCCGCGCAGATCCGCAACACCCCGGTGAACGGCTACGTCGGCTGCTGCCACGCCATTCCGAAGATCAACCTCACGGCGCGCCTGAAGGAGATCGAGTGCCCGATCCTGGTGATCGTCGGCGAGCAGGACATGGGCACGCCGCCGGCCATGGCGCAGGAGATCCACGACAACGCGCCGGGCTCGAAGCTCGTCATCCTGCCGAACGCCGCGCACATCTCGAACATCGAGCAGGCGGCGGGCTTCAACCAGGCCCTCGGCGAACTCCTCAGCTCGAGCTGACGCCCTCGAGCGCGCGGTCGAGGAAATCCCTCGACTGCTCCAGCACCGCCGCGCGCCAGCGCGGGTCCGAGGGGTAGAAGGCTTCCACGTAATCGGCGTGCACGCGCCTGGCGTGCGCCGGATCGCGATGCCCCTCGTAGCGCAGCCAACGGCCCGCCATGCCGGCGCGCTGCATCTCGCGCCGCTCGCGCGTGCCGAACTCGATCACCACCGCGGTGGTTTCGGCGTTCGGCAGCCGCGCGCAAAGCTCGTTGATGAGGATGCCCTTGTAATCGGCCAGCGCCTTGTGCGTCACGCCCTGGCGGTTGACCGCGCGCTCGCCCCACCAGGCGCGCGCGCGCTCCCAGGCCGGGCTGCCGGCCGGGTGGAAGCAGATGTAAATGTGGTCCAGAAACGGGCCGATGCCGGTGTGCAGGTCGATGAACGAGAGCTTCTTCGCCCCCGACAGGTGCGCGTCGGCCGCGCGCAGCAGCGCGCCGTTGGCCCATTGCGCCCGCCCGCCGCCATAGAAGATGCCGTCGCCGTGCGAGTACTGGCCACCGTTGTAGGCGTCCGAGAACGCCTGCTCGCCGACGCGCGCGCGGTATTCGTCCAGCCAGCGGAAGATGCCGGCGACGGCGGCGTCGCTCCAGTCCGGCGGCGTGATGTTCGGGTGCACCTCGTGGTAGCCCGGGTTCGCGGGGCGGGCCGCATCGAACGCCACGAAGTTGCGGTTGAGGTCCACGTTCTCCTCGGTGCAGCGCGTGCGGTGCGCGAAGCCCCAGGGGTTGTGCGCGTGGAAGAACACCACCGCGGTATCCGGCGGCAGGCGCCTGGCGCCGCCCGTGGCGAGCCAGTGGACCTGCGCCGCCGATCCCGGAAAGCCCTCGATGCCGTGGGTGCCGCAGCCCGCCACCATGAGGCGCGAGGCATCCTTGGGCCCGACCACCCCGACATCGAGGTAGAGATCCTCGCCGGCGGGCCCCTTCTCGCCCGGGTGCAGGTAGTGGCTCAGCGTGCCGCCGCTCACGCGCACCGCATCGAGGAATTTTGCGCGCGCATCGGCGTAGGTCTCGGCAAAAGCCACCAGCGCGCTCATCTAGGCATCGTCCTTCGTCACCGGCTTGCCCATGCCGCGCCAGCGCGCCAGCACGGGCGAGTGGATGCCGAAGAGGTCGAGCACGCGGTACACCGTGTGGTCGACGATGTCCGCGACGCTCTTTGGCCGGGCGTAGAACGCCGGCACCGGCGGCACGACGATGCCGCCCATCTCGGCCACCGCCACCATGTTGCGCAGGTGCGCGAGGTTGAACGGCGCCTCGCGAGGCAGGATCACGAGCCGGCGGCGTTCCTTCAGCACCACGTCCGCGGCGCGCGACACCAGGTCGTCGGCGTGTGCGTGCGCGACCGCCGCCAGCGTCTTCATCGAGCAGGGCGCGATCACCATGCCCTCGGTGAGGAAGGAGCCGCTGGCGATCGCCGCGCCGATATCCTTCGGCCGGTAGGCGACGGCGGCCAGGCGCTCGATCTCCTTCCTCTTCATGCCGAGTTCCTGGAACGCATTCAGCACACCCGCGTCCGTGAGCACCAGGTGCGCCTCCCAGCCGCGCAGTGCGCCGAGCGCTTGCAGGAGGCGCACGCCGTAGACCGCTCCCGTGGCACCCGAAATGCCGACGATCAGTCGCTTCGATTTTGAAACTGTCCGCTTCATGCGGCCAAGCGTACACCAGCCGCACGCGGGATGCGCTACCCTCTTCCTCCCGTGTTCACCAACCTCGGCGACTACCGCGTCGCGGCGCGCGACTCCGCGCTCGCGATCATCGACTGCCTCGACTGGGAGCGCCCGCGCGAAGTCACGCATGGCGAGGTGGATCGGCTCGCGCGCGCCGTCGCGCGCAGCCTGCTCGCCCGCGGGCTGAAGCGCGGCGACGCGGTCGCCATCCTGTCGGCGAACCGTACCGAGTTCCTCGCCGCGTATTTCGGCATCATGCGCGCGGGCCTGGTCGCGGTGCCGGTGAACCACAAGTTCCCGCGCGACACCATCGGCTTCGTGCTGGCCGATTCCGGCACGAAACTCGCGTTCTGCGACCGCGAGCGCCGCGCGCTGCTGCCCGCGGGAATGGCCACGGTGGAGTTCGGCGCAGAGTGGGACGCTTTCCTCGACCCGGGCGATTTCGAGACTGTGCAGCCGGGACCGGGCGAGACAGCGATGATCCTCTACACCTCGGGCTCCACCGGGCGGCCCAAGGGGGTGCCGCTGTCGCACCAGGGCCACCTCTGGGCGGTGCGCACGCGGCTACGCGGCGGGCCGTACGACAAGGACCTCCTGGTGGTCGCGGCGCCGCTCTTCCACATGAACGCGCTGGGAACCTCGAAATTCATCTTCGCCGCCGGCGCCTCGATGGTGCTGCTGCCGCAGTTCGACGCCAGGCGCTACCTCGAGGCCATCGGCCGCTTCGGCGTCACCTGGCTCACCTCGGTGCCGACCATGCTCGCCATGGCGATGCGCGAGAAGGAAACGCTGGCGCGCACCGAGCTCTCGCGCGTGCACTACGTGCGCATGGGCTCCGCGCCGTCGACGCAGAAGCTGATCGACGACATCCGCGGCTGGTTCCCGCAGGCCGTGGTGTCGAACGCCTACGGCACCACGGAGGCGGGGCCGGTGGTCTTCGGACCGCACCCGGACGGGCGGGCGAAAGCGGACCTCGCGCTTGGCTGGCCGCTGCCGGGCGTGGACGTGCGCCTGGTGGACAAGGACGGCCGCGACGCCGACGAAGGCGTGCTCTGGCAGCGCACCCCGGCCAACATGAGCGGCTACCTGAACCTGCCGGAGAAGACGCGCGAGGTGCTGACGCCGGAGGGCTGGTACATCTCGGGCGACGTGTTCCGGCGCGACGCGAGCGGCGCCTACACCTTCCTCGGCCGCGACGATGACATGTTCAACTGCGGCGGCGAGAACATCTACCCGGGCGAAGTCGAGCACATGCTGGAGAAGCACCCGGACATCCTGCAGGCCTGCGTCGTCCCGGTGCCGGACGAGTTGAAGGGCGAGAAGCCGGTGGCCTTCGTCGTGCTGCGCGCCGGGGCAAGTCTCACCGAGGACGCCGTGAAGCAGTACGCGCTCGCCCACGCGCCGCCCTACCAGCACCCGCGGCGCGTCACGTTCCTGCCGGAACTGCCGCTGGCGGGCACCAACAAGGTCGATCGCAAGGTGCTGAAGGCACTCGCGCTAGAGCAACTCAGTGCTGTCGCTTGAGGTACAAAGGGGCTCCGCCCCCTTGTTGACCCCCGAAGTTGGCTGAATGCTCTCTTTGGACCATCTGGGCTGCATCGTCCGCGACCTCGCCGCGGGCGCGGCGCGCTGGGAGCGGCTGGGATTCACGCTGTCGCCCGTGTCTCGCCAGCGCGGCGCGGTGCCCGGCGCGGAGGGCATGCAGCCGTGGGCGAGCGCCAATCGCTGCGCCATCTTCCGCCGCGGCTACCTCGAGCTGATCGGCCTGGTCGATCCTGCCGCCCACAACCCGTGGGAGCGCTTCCTCGCGCGCTTCGAGGGACTGCACCTGCTTGCCCTGCGCTGCGCGAACGCGGACGCGGCCTGGGCCGCGCTCGCCGCGCGCGCGCCGTTCCTCGCCCCGCCGGTGCAGCGCGAGCGCATGCTCGAGGTGGACGGCGCCGAGCGCACCATGCGATTTCGCAACATCTTCTCGCGCGACGCCGCGTGCCCCGAGGGGCGCTACATCGTCATCGAGCACCAGACGCCCGAATACCTGTGGCAGCCGGCGCTGACGGAGCATGAGAACGGTGCGATGGGTCTCACCGCGGCCACCGTGGCGGCCGACGATCCGGGCGTGGCGCAGCGCGTGGCGGCGCTTGAAGGCATTCCGGCGGTCGTTTCCGCCGCGCAGTTCGCCTCGCGCTACGGCTGGCGGCCGCCATCCCCCTCCTTCGCCGCGGTCACCGTTTCATTCGCCGATCTGGATCGCGCGGCGCGAATGATGGAAACTCGCGGGGTCGCCCTGCACCGCGCCGGCGGCGACCTCTGGATCGGCCCGGAAGCCACCAACGGATTCGTCATGCACCTCACCCAACATGCTCCGTCTTGAACTCGACCACGTCGGCGTCGCGGTAAAGAGCCTCGATCGCGGGCGCGACGCCTATGCGCGCCTCGGCTTCAGGCTTACTGCGCGCAGCTTCCATTCCGGCTCGCGCGTGCCCGGCGGGCCGGTGGAAACCTGGGGCTCGGGCAATCACTGCGCCATGTTCCAAGAGGGCTACCTGGAGATCATCGGCCTCACCGACATGGAGAAGTACAGCTCGGTGAAGGACATGGTGGCGCGCTACGAGGGGCTGCACATCGTCGCCATCGGCGTCGATCCCGAGCGCCGTGGCGGGGACACCGTGGACGCCGCGCGCGACGAACTGATGCGCGCCGGCGTGCCGGTGGAGGCGCCGAGGTCGCTGGAGCGCGACGCGGCGTTCGGCCCGCGCGACGAGCAGGTGCGCCGCGCGAAGTTCCGCAACAGCTACCTCGACCGGCAGGCCTACACCGAGGGCAGGTTCCTCTACATCCAGCACCTGACACGCGACGTCATCTGGCAGCCGCACCTGCTGGATCACCCGAACGGCGCGCTGGCCATCGAGGAAGTCTATTTCGCCTCCGAGGACGCGAAGGCCGCCGCGGCGAAACTGGCGCCGGTGTTCCCGGACCCGGTGCGCGGCCATTTCCGCGTCGTCCCGGCCGCCGAATGGAAGTTCCGCCCCGTGCCGCCGCTGCCCTCGCCGGTGGCGTTCGGCATTCGGGTAGAGTCGCTGGCGAAGGCGCGTGCGTGCCTCGCCGCGAGCGGCGTCGCGATAATCGAGGATCATGGCATCTGGGTAGCGCCCGCGGACGGCTGCGGCGCGGCAATCCGCTTTTTCGAAAAGGAACGGGCATGAGAGCAGCGGTCATACACGAGCACGGCGGGCCCGGCAGCATCCGCTTCGAGGCCAACTGGCCGGAGCCCAGGCCCGCCGACGACGAGGTGGTGATCAAGGTCGGCGCCGCCACGCTCAACTACCACGACCTCTTCACGCGCAAGGGCATGCCGGGCATCAAGGTGCCGCTGCCCTGCATCCCCGGACTGGACTTCTCCGGCACGATCGTCGAACGCGGCAAGGCGGTGAAGGGCTGGCACGTCGGCGACCGCGTGATGGTGGACCCGGTCATCCGCCACATCCCCTCGGGCGGGCTGATCGGCGAGATGCGCCCCGGCGGGCTGGCCGAGTACTGCGCGGTGCCGGACCAGAACCTGGTCAAGCTGCCCGAGGACGTGTCCTTCGAGCAGGCCGCCTGCCTGCCGGTGGCCTACGGCACGGCGCTGCGCATGATGTACACCATCGGCGAGGTGAAGAAAGGCGACAAGGTGCTGATCCTCGGCGCCTCGGGCGGCGTCGGCACCTGCTGCGTGCAACTCGCCAAGCTGGTGGGCGCGGAGGTCATCGCCTGCGCCTCGAGCCCGGCGAAACTCGCGCGCCTGAAGGAACTCGGCGCCGACCACGTCATCGACTACAGCAAGGAAGACTTCGTCCAGTGGGTATACAAGAAATACGACAAGCCGCACCGGCGCCGCTTCACCGGCGGCGTCGACGTGGTGGTCAACTTCACCGGCGGGGACACCTGGGTGAAATCCATGAAGGCGCTGCACCGGCAGGGCAAGCTGCTGACCTGCGGCGCCACCGCCGGGTTCGACCCGCAGGAGGACATCCGCTTCAGCTGGACCTTCGAGTTGCGCGTGCTCGGCTCGAACGGCTGGATGCGCGAGGACCTGATCACCCTGATCGAGCAGATCCAGGCCGGGCACCTGAAGCCCGTCATGGACCGACGCTTTGGCCTGCACGAGGCGAACGAAGCGTTCCGCCTTCTGGAGGAGCGGGAAGTATTCGGAAAGGTGGTCGTCACGCCATGAGCGAAGCCGCCGAACGGCTCGGCATCGAGCAGATCAACGCCATGTTCGACAAGTCGCCCTTCATCGGCTTCCTCGGCATGCGCGCGAAGACCCTCGACTACGACAAGTCCGAGATCACCATGCACCTGCCGCTGAAGCCCGAGCTCGAGCGCCGCGCCGGCACCGGCCAGTTCCACGGCGGGCCGATCGCCTCGTTCATCGACGTGGTGGGCGACTTCGCCATCGGCATGCTGGTCGGCGGCGGCGTGCCGACCATGAACCTGCGCATCGACTACCTGCGCCCGGCGACCGGCAGCGGCCTCACCGGCACCGCCAGGGTTCGCCGCGCCGGCCGCACCGTGGCAATCGTGGACATCGACGTGACGGACGACCAGAATAGGCTGGTCGCCATCGGGCGCGGCACCTACTCCGGACAGAAAGGCTGAACATGAGGCGCGGAATATTGGCCTTCGTCGCCGTTGCCGTGCTGGCAGCGGCGCCGGCACAGGCGCAGCAGAAGATCGTCTTCGGCACGGTCACCATCTTCAACATCAGCCTCGCGGCCCTGTTCCTCGCCGATTCGCAGGGCTTCTTCAAGGACGAAGGCCTGGAGGTCGAGAAGGTGCCGTTCAACGGCACCGCGACGCTGCTGCCGCAGATGACCGCCAAGCGGGTGCACGTGGGCTACCCCAACCCCGACGCGCTGATCGTTTCGCGCCAGCCGGGCAAGGACCCGCTGCCGCTGCGCTTCTTCTTCAACGCGACGCGCGAATCGGGCTGGGAGTTCGTCGTGCCGGCGGCGAGCCCCATCAGGACCCTCGCCGACCTGAAGGGCAGGAAGATCGGCGTGGGCGCCCTCACCTTCGGCAATATCCCGATCACGCGCGCGATGTTCAAGGAAATGGGCATCGAGGTCGGCAAGGACGTCGAACTGCTCCCGGTCGGCGTCGGCGCCCCGGCCTTCCTCGCCTTCCGCGAGGGCAAGGTCGACGCCCTCAACCTGTTCGACGCGCAGCACGCCACGCTGGAGACCTCGGGCACGGCGATCCGGCGGCTGGAGATGCCGAAGAAGTACCTCGACCTGTTTTCGAACGGCTTCATCGCGCACGAGGACATGCTGAAGGACAACCCGAAGGCGCTGGCCGCCTTCGGCCGCGCTTTCGCCAAGGGCCTGGTGGCCTGCGAGGCGAACCGCGAAGCGTGCGTGCGTAATTTCTGGAAACTCTACCCGGCGCAGAAGCCCGCGGGCGACGAAGCCAGGGTCATGTCCGACCAGGTCAAGGTGATGAATTCACGCTTCAACAAGATGCTGGCATTCGGCGGCGGCCCGCGCAGCTTCGGCGAGTACCCGGCGCAGGGCTGGCGCGATTTCGTCGAGGCGCTGCACGCGGGCGGGCAGATCGCCACGCGCGAGGTCGACATCGCCACGCTCTATACCAACGCACTGGTGCCCGAGTTCAACCGCTTCGACGCCGCCGCGGTCGCCGCGAAGGCCAGGGCGGCGAACTGATGCGCGCCCTTCTCCTCGCGCTGCTCGTCGTCGCATCAGGCAGCGCGCTCGCGCAGCAGAAGATCGTCTTCGGCCTGGTCTCGCCGCTCGCCGTGGCGCACGCGCCGCTCTACCTGGCGAAGGAGCTCGGCTGGTGGGCCGAGGAAGGCATCGACGTCGAGGTGGTGGCGTTCAACGGCTCGGCGGTGCTGCTGCCGCAACTGGTCAACCGGCGCGTCACCGTCGGCTTTCCCAACCCGGACCCGCTGATCCTCTCGCGCCAGCCGGGCAAGGACCCGCTGCCGCTGCAGTTCTGGTTCAACCTGATACGCGAGAACGTCTGGGAATTCGCCGTGCTGGCCGACTCGCCGGCGAAGACGCTGCAGGACCTCAAGGGCAGGAAGCTCGGCGTCGGCGCCCTCACCTTCGGCAACATCCCGCTCACCCGCGCCATGTTCCGCGAGCTGGGCATCGAGGTGGGCAAGGACCTGGAACTGGTGCCCACGGGCCTGGGCGCGCCGGCGTTCCTCGCGCTGCGCGAGAAGCGCGTCGACGCATTGAATCTCTTCGACACCCTGCACGAGACCATGTCGGTGCAGGGCACCGCGATCCGGCGCCTGAAAATGCCGCAGAAGTACCTCGACCTGTTTTCCAACGGCTTCGTCTCGCACGCCGACGCCATCCGCTCCAGTCCCGGGCCGCTGATCGCGTTCGGCCGCGCGTGGGCCAAGGGCATCGCCGCCTGCAACGTCAACCGCGCCGGCTGCGTGAAGGCCTTCTGGAAGCACAACCCGGGGCTCAGGCCGCCCGGCGACGAGGCGAAGCTGCTGGCCGACAATGTGCGCATCCTCGCCGCGCGCTTCGACAAGTACCTGCATTTCCCCAAGGAATCCCTGCCACGCTGGGGCGAGTTCCCGCCGAACGCCTGGCCGAACATGGTGCAGGCGATGCTGGACGGCGGGCAGATCCAGACGAAGGACATCGA